>Ga0182027_10008311_pt1 | contig 15126 bp, 13 predicted proteins | sample 712E1DmetaG_FD_121300 | JGI IMG/M metagenome (GOLD analysis project Ga0182027, IMG submission 121300) | Permafrost microbial communities from Stordalen Mire, Sweden - 712E1D metaG (Illumina Assembly) | ecosystem: Environmental > Terrestrial > Soil > Wetlands > Permafrost | place: Sweden... | reverse complement strand
GAAGCGGTGTCCTCTTCTCGAAGTTTTCGGCAAGCAACTCAGAGGTTTCATATGTCCCAATATCCACACGGCTCCCTTCCAGGCGAGATCATGGGCACGCACGTCCACGTTCCCAAAAGAGCGTGGTACCTGTTGAGAAAAGACCCCGGCTTTCTCAAGAACTGGAAGTCCTCAAAGGCTGATCGCCCTTACCACATAGCCGTGTCATGCTTGACCCGTGGTCTGACGGACGATCAAACGGTAACGGTTGTTCGGATCTGGCATCAGAAGCACGGCCATACCTTCAGTGAAGATAACTTCAGAACGTGGGATCTTGTTGCCGCCGCCTTCCGTGCAACACCGTTCGTGTATCGGCACATGGCGAAAGCCTACTGGCAGGAAGTTCGCCGCATTGCGTTCGATCCCAGGACCCGGCAGCACTCGAAGCTGCGTGTGTCGTATTTCCTCATGAATCGGGAACAGGCGACAGCCAAAGAAATCGCTGAGAAGACCGGCATCTCGTTGAAGACCGTTCGCAATTGTCTTCTGGCGCTCCAGGACAGCGGCAAGGTGGTGATGACGGAGTTTGGCGTGTACCGGGCCGTGCGGAGCTTCTATTGGGACCGGGCTACGCTGGTGGGCACCATTGACGATGGCTACGTTTGGGATGGTGACGAGCCGCTGCTGTATTGGTGGGGACAGGAGATCAACAGGGGTCTTGAGGACATTAAGACGGGCGTCCTGATGATCCAGTGCTATGACTACTGCCGGGACAAGGCCGTGTGGGTGCTGTACGACGGCAACCAGGAGTTCAACAAGGCGTGTCCCCACCCGGATGAGTCGGAGTGGGTGGTGAACGAAGATGGTGAGGTTGTCGAAAACGGCAGTGGCATGACGTTCGTCTCGCTGTTCCCGGAGTTTGGTCCTAACGACATTGTTGCCCATCGCAATGGCAACAAGTTCGACTTCAGAAAAGCGAATCTATGGGTCAGCGGTAAGCGAACGTGGGCAACCGTGAAGGATGAGGATGTCGATTATTTTGGACAACTTGCTGCTCTGTGCCCTTGCCCATGAGAAGGCGTACATATTGACTCGTCCAGAGTAGTTCTCGTTACCTTAAGGGTTTTCAAATAGTATTAAAGAAAGACTTATATGTACGCCCCTTCGTGGGCAACATGCAAGGTCACTTTGTGGACTTGTAGAAGGCAATTCCTACACCCTACCCGAAGGGTGAGCGCCCCGCCTTCGGCGTGGAAACCACAGGAACCGATCAGCCGGAAGAAAGCCACACGGAAATGGTGAACACCCGGCCCCGCCGATCAGGACACGGGAGAATGTGGACGCCACAAGATCAATTCCAGGAATCAACTCTACACGGACTACGAGATTGGCGTCGGGTCCAATGGAACAGAACCTACACGCTAACGGAACGGTGACGGGTTTCGCCTTCGGCGTGGGAATCACCAGCCTCTCCAGATAGGCCATTGCTGGCGTTTAGGACGGCCTCAGTTCGTTCGGCGGTAGCCGGTGGGTCTGCGATGCCTGGAGAGTTTCAATAGCAAATCCACGGTAAAGATCCGTGGCCGGGTTGGGTCCATCGTGGTCCAGCGCCCGGTTCCAGGCCGCTCATAAATTCATGCGTGATTTTCACCTGGACCGAAATCCTGCCAGCGGCCATCCGCAGCCTTTCGCCGCTCCACCAAGAAATTGTGGGGCACGTCATGGAAGTTCCCGGCAAGAAGCGCCGAAGCTCCGCACCGGCGAGACAGGCGTGGAACCTGGACCGTGACGGCTTCAATCGGGAGCTTGGATTTGCGCTTGCCGCCCTCCGTCTATACTTCCGGCGCAACGGCATCACCAGCGCCGCCGATTTGGAGCCGTGATGTACGCCGTGGACTTCATTGCGCCGGGAAGAGCGGCGCACCGGACGGCGGGATTTGCGTCACGAGCGGCGGTATGGCGGGATGGACCCGGCGATGGGCATATCGGTGGCGGCGGCAGTGGTATCGCTGTGAAGCAGTGTGGGACCGTATGGACAGCAGTGCCGGTGGGAGCCTTTCAAAGACCGCCATCTCAGCGGGATGATCGCCGGGTTCTCGCCCGGAAACCGTCAGAGGCCCCAAACCCGCTGTAAATCGGCTTCGAGATCGGGGCCGTCCTGAATCCAGGTGCCGCCGTACTGGTCCGCAAACGCCTTTGCCCGATCTCCACCGACGAATGCCAACTTGCACGGGACAACCAGATCGTTCAAAAGGGCCATGTCGATGTCATCCTCATTGGCAACGTGATAGACCTCAACGTCAGGACGAGCGGTGATGGCGGCGCTCAGTTGAATATCCGTATGGACGAGCATGGCGATGCGGCGGAAGGCCATGTACTTGGCATTCGTAGGGCCGTCCAGCATTCAAGCCTTTTCTGTTTTTGCTGCCGCCACTCTCGCCCGTGCAGCAGCGGCGATGCAGGGACTGGTTTCCGTACCCTGAGAATCACGCTTCGGGTACGGTTTAATCAGGTGCTCGATTCGTGCCCGGAGGTCCTTCCGTTCCTTCTTGCTGCCCCTGAATGCAAAATAGCGATTCTTACGGGGCACCGACAGAACGGTCAGGCCCATGTCTTCCAGTTTCTCAATGCTGCGGGTGCCGTAGATTCGGTACGCTTCCCGTTCTGACCTGTGCTTACCATCTGGCAGGACTATTGAAGCTCGTTTGGATCTTGCATTCGACATGACGCCAACGAAGAAGAAACCGCAAGCCTGATAGATCGTGCCGATCTCGCCAGCGGTGCCGTCAACGGTGGCCGTTACGACTTTGTATTTTTCCGGCAGCATCCGCATGGATGTCCGAATCAGCTTGGACGCCGTATGCTCATGCGCCCACGGCAAACACGCCCCTCTCGCCAGACAGATGATCTTGCCGGTGTAGCCGTACTTGTCCCAAACCTTCAAGTTTTCGGCGTACTCCACCCCGTAGACCACCACGCCCCCAATCGCTCCGTCGAAGTAGATTCCGTAGCAGTGATGCACGATGGCGGGCATAGTTTTCAGCCACTCGTAGTTCGAGATGATCGGTTTTGCTTCGGCGGCACTGATCTCCCGGACGATTCCGTTCTCGATGGAGCGGTTGATTGTTTTCGGTGCACCAGCGACCTTCGCTCTCGCCGCCGCCGCCAGGACGGGATCGGATTCCGTGCCGATGAACGGGCGTCCGATTCTCCTGCAAATTTCCGGGACGGTTGAGTTACCGGCGAACGGATCAACCACAAGATCGCCGGGAACCGTCAACTGCTCAATGAAGTATTGGAGGTCGCCAGCCTTCGTCTGGTCAACCAGATCGGCAAACCACTGGTTCACAGCCTCCTTCGGGGCGGGGCGCTTCGTGAAGATGAGGATCGGCTTGAATCCGCTGGTCACTTTCCGGGGCCAGATCCGAACGTGAGGCCCGTCAGATTTGACGGCACACATCCAATACCAATCAAGCGATTCCGACAACCCTCTAACGATTTCGTCCATTCGGAGTTGCCCGCATTGGACCAAGCAGAAGCCACCCGGCTTTAGCTTCTTCTGTGCCAGATTGCCAAGCTCCGTGTAGAGCGTAAGGGCTTCCTGGTTGTCGGACGGTGGATCGGAAATGATGAGGCTGACGCTATCGGCATCGAGCAGCTTGAATAAGCGGTCCATGTCGCCGGTGTAGATCCCGTGTCCACGAAGATGCGTCTTCAGGACCGCCGTGGTGCTCCGCTGCCGTTCCTGCTCCGTCACGGCTTCCTTCGCATCACGAAGCGTTATTTCCCCATTGGCGATTCGGGTAACGATTTCCGGGTCCGTCTTGACAAGCGCCGAAATGTCACGAAGTTTTCGAGTCGAAATCTGAAGTTCTCTCGCCGTCCGTTCCCGCTGGCGTGGGGTGGTTCCAGCTTGCTGTGCTTGGTGGCCCCCATGTACCACCAAGAAGCGACCTGGACCACGGGATGACCCCGCTTTGGCCGCACGCTGTCTCTTCGAGAGCGCCACCCGGCGTTGCATGAGCCGATACGCAACGGCGACACGCTGATCGGTTGTGAGGTTCCGGCGTCCCGTTTGATTTTCTTCGATCCAAAGTTTTGCCCATTCCCTATCCGGCAACTCGACTTCGACGGTCTCGTAGGCGATTCCATTTTGGGTGCAGATCTCCAAGCGGTTGTGGCCGTCCAACAGCAGCCCACGCCAGACAACAAGGGCGTCCCGACACCCGTGGGCAATGAGATTGGCTTCGAGTTGCTGGCGCTCTTCCGCCGTCAATGGAGCAATGAGGGCGGCGAACTCCGGGTCCACCTTCGGCACGAGTTTGAGAGCGGGTTTGCGCTTGAGCATAGAACACAGAGCTTAACGCCGGTCACCGGCAGTGTAAAGACTGCGATGGTTAGGGTTCATCGCCCTGGAACGTGATATGCGCCGAAAATGATGCGCCAAGGAAGACCGCCAGCGTCCGAAAAACCTTGGCTTCCGTACAGCTATGCGGCCACCTTTTTGGGCTTGCGTTTGCCGCCTGAATCCGGCGTGCCAGCGGAAACAGTTTCCGTACAGCCGCCACGGTACGAATCCAGGGCCGTCATTGCCGGGATGCCAAGTTGTTTTCCGATTGCCCGCCAGGACAAGCCTTCCTGATCCCGGAGCCGCACAACTTCATCACGCCTGAATACACGCTTGGGTCTGCCCACCACTTTGCCGGCAGCTTGAGCGGCCCGGATGCCGGATAGCGTGCGCTCCCGGATCATTTCACGCTCGAACTCAGCAACGCTAGCAAGGATCTGGAGCAACAGGCGGCTAGTGGGGTTCTTTTCGTCCGTGTCGAGAGACTGGCTGGTAGCGATGAAGCGGACCCCGTGGCTGGTGAGCGCAGCCAACTGCTGATTCAGGTGGAGCACGGAGCGGCCAAAGCGATCAATTTTCCAGACCGCCACGCAGTCGAATTTGCGCTTGGCGGCATCGGCCATCAGGCGGTCAAGGGCAGGACGGTTCGCCTTGGCCCCGGAGAATCCAGTGTCCACGTACTCACCGGCGATCTTCCAATCACGCCGGGAAATGTATTCTCGAAGCTCCCGCAACTGCATCTCGCAATTCTGATCGGTGGTGCTCACACGGGCGTAGATGGCGCAACGCATGATATTATCGTACATTATTTCCGTACAGTTGTCAATGCGTGCCAGATGTAGCACGGGCAAAATCCGTCAAGGCCCGCCTCGCTCTGCAAGTGCCGTCAGGTGTTTAAGAGCGTTCCGTCACTGTAAAATAGTCCGATGGAAGTTTTCTTGCCACAGTTGAGACACTGCCACCTGTATTCATAAATCTGTTTTCCGTTTCTGTGTGAGCCTGTATTATGATAGGTGACTGTCCACGTAGTTTCTGTTTGTGAACAACTGCAATATGCTCGTTGTGTAGTACCTACTGTCGGTGGCGGCATTTCTTCTATAGTGTATACCCAACGTCAGGTGACGAAGCAGGATGGCAAGCCGATTTCGGAAAAGGACGGCCCATTTCAGTTGGTGGTGCCGGGTGAGCTTCGAGAAGCTGACTGCTCTCCCGAAGGAGCAGGAGCACACAAGAGTGCCGCTCACCGCCCACCGGAAGCGCTGATGAGCCAACACTACGCCCACCACGTTTGACCAGTGATTTGAGGGAGCGGGTTCCCATCCGTGGCCGTTATGTAATAACCCGGCGTACTCGTTGTGGGATCGGGAGAATCGGGCTGGTCAAAATTCCAAAAAGGTACTCCGGGCAAGATTCCAGGCCGGGACTCCGGGCCAGATACTCCCGGCAGCATTTTCCGGCTTGGGACTCCCGGCGAAATTCCCGATGGGACTCCTGCCGGGTTTACTTTCCGGTTCTGCCGCAGTATGGCGAAGTGCATCCCACTCCACTAAAATTCAAGAAGCGGCAATGAAGATGAACCTCACGGGCCAGTGCCGTCTTTGCCTAAACGAAGCCGAACTTCGGGACAGCCATTTCATTCCACAGGCGGCGTACAAGCGTGTACGGGGTCAGGGAGCGAACCCGCATCCCATCGTCATCCACGGACGGAAGGTCATTCAGACGGCGGCGCAGACGAGAGCGCATCTACTCTGCAACGCCTGTGAACAACTCTTTTCCACCAACGGCGAAGATACCTTCTTTCGCAACTGCTACGGCGGGCCGGGACAGTTCAGGCTACTGGAACTCCTGAGAAGGCGGAAACCGTTGCTGGAGGATGACCGCTTCGCCGTTCACTCTGTACCCGAATGCGAGAGCGCCGCCGTCGAGCAGATCGGCTACATGGGCGTCAGCGTTTTCTGGAAATCGGCAGCGCACGCATGGAAAGACCGGGGCGGGAATCTACCATCAATCAGCTTGGGATCGCCGTATCGAGAGCAAGTGCGTCAGTACCTTCTCAGGACAGGCCCGTTCCCTGAACACGCTGCAATGATCGTGGAGGTCTCCGACGAGAATAACCGCTTGATCGCCGTCACCGGCACGCCCGCAACGTCAAAGTGGCCTACACATTACCTGCACTGGATCGACATCTGCGGAATCCGATTCAATCTCCTAGTCGGAGCACGGATGCCCCGGCACATGAAGGAGCTTTCGGTATTCCGGCCAGGACAGAAGTGCGTGCTCATCGCAAAGAACCAGGAAGCGATGTTGGCACAGGACTACCGTGAACACCTGGAGGCATTGGCCGGATTGCACTGAGGCTGCTGCGACAAGCGTTAAACTATCTAATTCAACGGAGACAGGATGCCCACACCAAAACTCACGAACGAAATCATCACCGCCGCCATCCTTGGATTCGAGCAACAGAAGCGCCAAATCGACACCAAGATTGGCGAACTCCGGGCCATGCTGCCCGGTGGCACCACGCAGACCGCCGCCACGCCGGAACCCACCAAACACAAGCGCCGGAAGATGAGTGCCGCTGGCCGGAAGGCAATTTCAGAGGCCACGAAGAAGCGGTGGGCGGCGTTCCATGCGGCGAAGCAACCGGAGAAGCCAGCATTGAAGAAGGCTGCGAAGGCGAAAGCAGCAGCGAAGAAAGTGGCTCCTGCCCGGAAGAAAGCCACTGCGAAGAAAGCGGCGGTCCAAACGGCACCGGCAAAGGCGGGAAAGAGACCGCCAGTCAAGAAAGCGGCGGCAACGAAGAAGACGGCCCCGGTTGCTGCACAGGGCGCAACGGAAGCTGCCGGTCAGTAGCTCTCACGGTGCTAGGGCTAATTGTGGTCGGAATAGAGGCCACTGGAGCCAGAAAGATTCACAGTCGAGCGCAGCATGTAACCGCCAAAGGGTTCCCTGGACAGCCACCCCTTCTCAACCATCTTTTCGGCCAACTTGTGTTCCTTCGATCCCGGCGCTGGTTTCCACGTATTCCCACCGCCAGAGTTTGTGATTTGGATGATGGCGACATAGGTGTTCCACATATCGTCGTACTCCTGCCGTGCCGCCCGGTCCCGCTTCCGAATGGAACGAGAACTGACGATACCCATGATGCCGCCCGTCATGCCGACGATCCCGCCAATGGTGCTCACGATCTTCGGCGCAAGTTCGAGCCAATCCGTAGGTGATCCCGGCATTTCTTTTTGACCTCTCGATTTCATGATCTCACCGCAAAGGCCCGAAAGCGGATGAAGGAAGCCCAACAGCGGCGGCACACGCTCAACTGCTCATACGAGTAGAATGTGAGCTTACGGACGTTTGGACCCGAATCTGACGCTGATGCCGCCGCCCACCCGCCAACAAATCGCCAGCACGCCATCCGAAGCGGACACGTGCCGGAAGTACGTCACGCCAAAGCTGGTAGCGGCGGGGTGGGATGTAGAGCCGCATTCGTTGGCGGAACAACGCAGCTTCACGGATGGCAGGATCGTGGTGGCCGGAACCAAGGCCAAGCGGCAACAGGGCAAGCGGGCTGATTATCTACTTCGCTACACGCCAGATTTTACGATTGCTGTGGTGGAGGCAAAACCGGAATCCGCTCTGCCGGGAGACGGCCTCCAGCAAGCGAAGGAATATGCCGAAATCCTTGGCCTGACGTTCGCCTATTCCACAAACGGACCCGGCATTGTGGAGTTCGACTTCCTCACCGGCCAGGAGCGGCAACTCGAACACTTCCCGACGCCGGATGAATTGTGGAGCCGCCTTGCTGCCGGTGAAGGACTGACAGCAGAACAGGGCCAACGCCTTCTCAGTCCGATCAACACCTACTCCGGGAAGACGCCCCGCTACTACCAGGAGATCGCTATCAACCGGGCAGTGAAGTCGATCCTGCAAGGGAACCGGCGCAACCTCCTGACGATGGCAACCGGAACCGGCAAGACTTCAGTGGCATTCCAGATTTGCTGGAAGCTGTGGTCCTGCGGCTGGAACCGGGATGGCCGATTTGGGAAGCCCCGTATGCTGTTCCTGGCGGATCGGAGCATTCTGGTTGACGATCCCAAGGACAAGGACTTCCTGCCATTCGGTGACGCCCGCATGAAGATCGAAGGTGGCGAAGCGAACAAAAGCCGCCAGATGTACTTCGCCCTGTACCAATCACTTGCCAAGGACGAACGGAGACCCGGCCTCTACCGGGAGTTCAGCCCGGACTTCTTTGATTTGATCGTAGTGGATGAGTGCCATCGGGGTTCCGCCGCTGATGATTCCAACTGGCGGGAGATCCTTGAGTACTTCGAGCCAGCCTATCAGTTGGGCATGACGGCCACCCCGCTACGCCAGGACAACAAGGACACTTACGATTACTTCGGTGCGCCACTCTACACGTACAGCTTGCGACAGGGCATCGAAGACGGGTTCTTGGCTCCGTACCGGGTGCATCGCATCTTGACCACCGTGGATGCGGCGGGCTGGAGACCAGAAGCGGGACAGCTTGATGAACACGGCAACGAAATCCCGGATCAGTTGTACACCACGCCGAATTTTGAAAAGGATATCGTTCTGCGGCAGCGGACGGAGGCCATCGCCCACCACATCACTTCTTTCCTGAAAGACGATCCCTACGCCAAGACCATCGTGTTTTGTGTGGACCAGGAGCACGCCGAAAACATGCGGGCGGCGTTGAGCAAGTGCAACCCGGATCTGATGAGGCAGCACCCGGATTACGTTTGCCGAATCGTCTCCGATGAGGGCGACGTTGGTAGAGGGCACCTTGGTCGCTTCAAGGAAGTCGAAACGGTCTCGCCCGTAATCGCCACCACCAGTCAGATGCTCACCACCGGGGTTGATGTTCCGACGTGCAAGAACGTCGCTATCGTGCGGAACATCGGCAGCATGACGGAGTTCAAGCAGATCATTGGCCGTGGCACCAGAGTCCGGGATGATTACGGCAAGCTCTACTTCAACATTCTCGACTACACCGGAGCCGCCACCCGGCTTTTTGCCGATCCCGATTTCGACGGCGATCCCGTCTTCGTGAAGAAGGTCAGCATTGACGATGAAGGCGAGACCACGGAAGAAGTGACGGAGAGCATTGCACAGGAGATCGTCCCGGAGACGGTGGACGTGCCGGTTGACGGCCACACGGACCTTGTTGATGAGACCCCGCAAGGCCCCAAGAAATACTACGTGGACGGCGGCACGGTAGAAGTTGCAGCCAATGTGGTCTTTGACCTGGACGCCGATGGCAAACGCCTCCGTATGGTCAAGCTGACCGAATATGCCGGTGAAAAGGTGAAGACCCTGTGGCGCACGCCGGAAGAACTGCGTGACGCATGGATGGACCTGGAGCGGCGGCAGGAGATTGTTGATGAACTGGCGAAGCGGGGCATCGAATTTGAATCGCTGGCCGAAGCCGCCAAGATGCCTGATGCAGATCCGTTTGACCTTCTGTGCCACTTCGCCTTCCAGTCCACGGTTCGCACCCGTAAGGACCGGGCAGCGAAGCTGAAGGACAATCCAGCCGCTTTCCTTGGGAAGTATGGCAACGGTGCAAGGGCGGTCCTGAGCGCCATGCTTGACAAGTACGCCGATCACGGTACTGAACAGTTTTCGATCCCGGAGATTCTGGAAGTCCCGCCGATCTCCGAATATGGGACCGTGCCCGAAATCGTCAACTACTTCGGTGGCGTCCAACAGCTTCGTAGCGCAGTGAGTGAAATGCAACGGCTTCTTTACGCCGCCTGAACCATGACACGCTTCATCGCAAACAACGTCTGGAAGGCCATCGCAAAGACGGCCAAGAATGCAGAGCGGCGGCGTGCTGCCATCGCTTACGTCACAAGAACCCCGCCCCTCCATCTTGGAGCAGGCGACATCCTCATCACGGACGCCAGCAAGCACGCCATAGCTTCCGGCCAGACTAGCGCCAGTGTTTTGCGTGAGATTTTTGAAAAAGGCGTTCACGTCTATTCCCGGCCCGGTCTACATGCGAAAGTCGCAGTGTTCGATGGAGCCGCAGTAGCCTCATCTGCAAATCTCTCCGACAATTCTGTAGATGACAAGCTCCTTGAGGCCGGAATCATCACCGATCATCCCGGCACCGTGGCCGGGGCGCTGTCCTTCATCGAGCAACTGCGGGAGCTTTCGGAAAAGCTGACGGACTCTAAGATTGGACGGCTTGAGAAGGTTCCCGTGGTGAAGACTGGCGGGGGTCACGGGCGCACTTCAAAGCGCCTTCCAAAAGTCTCCAGCGAGTCCGCAACTTGGATCACCGGAATCTTCGATCTGACTACGCCCTTTAACGAAAACGATCAGGCTGAATACGATGAAGGGCTTGCTGAAGCGAGTGAGCGTGCCCCGAATCCAAAGGCCGAAATTGAAGGCGTGCGCTATGGAAAGCGGCTTCCCATCTTTCGGAATGTCAGGGAAGGACACACGGTCTTCCGCATCTGGCGTCGGAGGTCAACTTCTCCGAATCCTCAGTTTGTGTATCCACGCACCGCAGTAGTGCTGCGAAAGGAAGGCAAGCGGTACGGATGGATATTTTATATGAACCCGTCTGCTGCTGACCGCCTGAAGTGGAGCGAGTTTAAGCGACTCTGCAAGCGTGTCGGTGTTCCCTTTGTTCCCACGAAGAACATGAACCGGAAGATTCCTGACGAATACGCAGAAGCTATTCACGATCTCTGGAGAAACGCCAGTGCCCGGTAAAACCAAGACGAAGCAACCCCTCACCACGGCCCAACAGCTTGGGAGCCTCATCAAATCCGCACGGGACATCATGCGGAAGGACAAAGGGCTGAACGGCGACATTGACCGTCTCCCGATGTTGACGTGGGTGATGTTCCTGAAATTTCTTGATGACCTGGAGGCTATCCATGAACAGAAGGCGGCGTTGGCCGGGAAGCCGTACAAGCCGCTCATTCAGGCTCCTTACCGCTGGCGTGATTGGGCAGCGAAGGAAGACGGCATCACTGGCGAAGATCTCAAACGCTTTATCAACGATCAGGAAGCGGTGAGGCCGAACGGCACGAAGGGCAAGGGCCTTTTCGAGTACTTGCGCCAACTCCGGGGTACCAACGGTGGCCGGGATCAGCGAGACGTGATCGCCAACATCTTCCGTGGCGTGGTCAACCGCATGGAGAGCGGTTTCCTCTTGCGGGAGATCGTGAACAAGGTCAACGGCATCCACTTCAGTTCAACCGAAGAGATTCATACTCTCAGCCATCTCTACGAGTCCATGCTCAAAGAGATGCGGGACGCCGCTGGCGATTCCGGCGAGTTCTATACGCCACGGCCACTCGTCCGCTTCATGGTGGAGGTCACGAACCCCCGACTTGGAGAATCGGTACTGGACCCGGCTTGTGGCACGGGCGGATTCCTTGTCGAGTCCTTCAACCATCTGAGCAAACAAGCGAAGACCGTCCAGCATCGGCGGGTGTTGCTGGAAGAGAGCATCTTCGGCGGCGAAGCGAAACCTCTGCCGTTCTTGCTGGCGCAGATGAATCTGTTGCTACACGGCGTGGAGACTCCGCAGATTGATCCAAGGAACAGCCTAATCACGCCGCTTCGAGACATTGGCGACAAAGACCGGGTGGACGTAATCTTGACGAATCCGCCGTTCGGCGGCGAAGAGGAAAAGGGCATTCAGGGCAACTTCCCGGAAGACATGCAAACTGCGGAAACGGCTCTTCTTTTCCTGCAACTCATCATGCGAAAGTTGCGCCGAACGCCGAAGCCGGGACGGGCCGGTGTGGTTGTTCCGAACGGAACGCTCTTCAGCGACGGCGTTTGCGCCCGAATTAAAGAGGAATTGCTGAAGGACTTCAACCTCCACACGGTTGTGCGTTTGCCGAACGGCGTATTTGCTCCATACACACCGATTGCTACCAACCTGTTGTTCTTTGATCGCAGCGGCCCCACGAAAGAAATCTGGTACTACGAACAGTCGGTGCCGGAAGGCCGCAAGAGCTACTCGAAGACACAGCCGATGCAGTACGAAGAATTTGCAGACTGCATCGCTTGGTGGAGCAACCGGGTGGAGAATGAGCGGGCATGGAAGGTGCCAGCAGATCAGGTGCTCAAGTACGACGCCGAAGGGCGGCTACTATCCGTGAACTTGGACGTGAAGAACCCCAACGGCAAGACCGACTTCGAGCACTTGCCTCCAGCGCAGTTGTTGGAAGACATTATTGCGAAGGAACAGTTGATTCAGAAACTTCTTGCTGAGATAAAGGCTGAGTTGGGAGCGACCATATGACGGCATGGCATGTGCCGTTGGGTGAGGTTCTTGAGCGCCGTAAGGATCAGACAGACGTGCAGGAACATCAGGAGTATGCACGGCTCAAAATACGCATGAACGGCAAGGGAATAGACCTTCGGGATCGGGTAGCGGGAAGCGAAATCGGAACGAAGCATCAATTCGTGGCTAGGGCCGGTCAGTTGGTGCTCTCGAAGATAGACGCACGAAACGGAGCTTTCGGAATCCTACCTAGCCATTGCGATCAGGCGATCATCACGGGAAACTTTTGGGCGTTTGAGGTCAACTCTTCTCGCCTTGACGCTCAGTTCTTCGAGTACTTTACAAAAACAACGGATTTCCTTGATTTCTGTATCCGGGCGAGTGAAGGCACCACCAACCGCCGCTACTTGCAGGAGCCACAGTTTTTGCGCTTTTGTATGGCTCTGCCGCCGATTGAGGAACAACGGCGGATCGTGGCCCGAATTGAGGGCCTGTGGAATAGGATTACGATGTTGGAGGCAGAGGCTACGGGCATCGGCGGAAAGCCTGGAATGGTCTTGGCGGCGGAAGAGATGCGGGTGTGGCCGAATGATGCGCTTGCCAACGCCCGAACACTGAACGACGTAACCGTTTACCTTGCCCGTGGCCGTCAATCCGAACAGGGCCAGTCGGAACACTACCTCATCAAGACGCAACACGTACAGGACCGCAAGTACATTCCGTCCAGAATGACGCTTGCCCCACACGTCGCAACAAAGGTAGCTCCAGAGGCACTGGCGCAACCGGGTGATATTTTGATCGCCTGTTCTGCCGCTGGCTGTCTTGGTAGAACAGCGTTCTTTCAAGATGCCGGTATTGTGGCCTCCACTGATACGCATGTTGCAATCGCCCGTGCTAATAGAGATGTTGTTTTTCCCGAATACCTCTATGCTTACTTGCGGGGCGCACAGGGACAGTTTCAGCTAAGAAGCCGGGAGAAGGGAGATTGGCAACGTGAGAAGGTGGGATTCCGGCTCACGGAATTGAATGTTGCCGATATGCGGCGAGTGCCTGTGCCGCTTCCGGGGCTTCAAGAGCAGCGCAAGATCGTGGATTTCCTGGAACGCTTCACGCTGAAGATTGATGCACTGCGAGACTGCCAAGCCAAACGTGCGGCTGAAGTCGCCGCTTTGCGCCCTTCGGTTTTGAATAGTGCCTTTGGTGGGAGGCTATGAACAATGCGTGATCGTAACCGTGTGCGCCCAACTTCGGACGATGGCACTCTGAGGAACGGAGGTGTTCACCGATGACCGGAACCTGTCCTGAATGTGGGTATGCGCCGATTGCACCCAGTTGTGCGGTTTGCCCAAAGTGCGGAAACCGGGACTGGGTGCGAGAAATAAAAAGGGAGTACGTGACGTGCCACGTCTGCAAGGGAACCGGAAAAGCGACGTGGCAGGAACCAATTAGAGCGCTGTTCGGGAAAAAATGCTCTTTCTGCTACGGAAGCGGAACAAGAACATACAAGTATCGGCTTTACACAATCGATCACCGTACAAATTTGCAGCGTTCGGAGGACATCTGGGACCCGTAGTTTGGAAGCCCACCACTGAATCGTGGCGGCGGTTCCCAATCTATTCCTCCGAGAAATAGGCTACCGGTGAAATCGTGGAGCACGCCGCCGAAAACGATCTTGAACGCTACGCCATGCGGACCCTTTCAGCGCCGGGAGTCGAGAGCCTGGAAGAGCACCTTCTGGTTTGTGCGGGGTGCCGGGACCGGCTTCAGGCCACGGACGAATACGTGGCGGCGATGCATTCGGCGGCGGTGACGATCAGGCACGGCGGAAAAGGCGAGTAGGGGCGGTCACGATTAGCTTCGTCGCTGTAGCCCGTCAAGCCGCTCCCGAAGCTGATTGAACTTCGATTGCAGTTCATTTTCTACTTCCGGCGTCTTTCCTCTAGCCCGAAGAAAGTACCGGAGCATGTCGGAATATCCCTTCTCCGCATTGGCGATGTTCCGTTTGGCGTGTGCCCGGTGGCCCATGCTGTATGCCGTCTCCGCAACCGTGGCGAACACAAAGCAGAGATCCAAGTCCGTCCTGATGAAATCAAGGAGTGCTTGGTCGGTTTCGGCCCTTAACCACTGATGGAACAGGCTACCCACATTCAGATTCTAAGGCGAAACCACAGCGGCGGTGGAACCCGAATCTGCGGTTTTGCACGCCGCCCGTCGCCGGGGTGCCGGGTGGTTCCACCGGGCGCTGGCGAACGAACTGAAGGTCCTTTGTGCGTGGTAGCGGCGATGGTCTCAAGCAGTTCAGCGTTTCGCCCTCTGCACGCCGGATCTTCTTGGAGCCGCCACGAATATGCACCTAAATGCACCGTGCGACTCCTTGAAAATGCTTCTAACTTAATGAAAACATTGGTCGGGGCGGGGCGATTTGAACGCCCGACCCCCTGCGCCCAAGGCAGGTGCGCTACCAGGCTGCGCTACGCCCCGACTGAACTCATTCTACACCACTTCCGAAGCTCACCCGCCGGAGAAG
>Ga0182027_10008310_pt1 | contig 15127 bp, 11 predicted proteins | sample 712E1DmetaG_FD_121300 | JGI IMG/M metagenome (GOLD analysis project Ga0182027, IMG submission 121300) | Permafrost microbial communities from Stordalen Mire, Sweden - 712E1D metaG (Illumina Assembly) | ecosystem: Environmental > Terrestrial > Soil > Wetlands > Permafrost | place: Sweden... | reverse complement strand
CTAATCCTCGTGCACTCTCAATCACTTGGTTGTCGCGCATGGCTCCCGCTGATCGGCTGCAGGAAGCTAGTTTATTCCACATTTGACTATTACGATCCACTGCGGTACCCGGTGCACACATGGCTGGAAAAGAGGACGGCGCGGCTGGCGCGGCTCAACATCAATGCAGAGTTCCACAGGGGCTACATCTCTCGTGCGCAATATAGACTTCGATCTCCCCTGCTCATTGTGCCGCCGAGTCTACCGGCCGCGTGGCCGTCGGAGTTTGTCCCGAGCTTTCCGGAAGGAGGGCCCCTGGGTTCGACTGAAACTTTCACCTTGGCGCTTCACGGTACGTATTCTTCGGTGCGAATGGTCGATGAGTTGCTACAGGCGTTGAAACTTCTCCCTACCCGTTTTCACCTGCTGATGGGCGTGGGCGGCACCTCGCATCGAACACTTCAGCGGCGGCTAGAAGAGCTGGCCCTCGGAGATCGCGTTCGCTTCCTCAAAGCCACCAGGTTTACGGAAATGTTGCACGAGACCGCAAAGTGCGATGCCGGTGCACTTCTTTACCAAAACAGCGATCTGGGCAATTTCTTTCAGGCGCCCGGCCGGCTTACAGAGTACCTCGTTAATGGATTGCCCGTGCTGGCAAGTTGCCATACAGGACTCGAGCAGCTTGTGACTCGATTTCGGATAGGCGAGTGTGTCGATTCGAGAAGGCCGGATCGGGTCGCCGAAGGACTTCTAAGATTGGAGGCGCGGGTTCGAAGCGGCGAGCTAACACGGCGCCACTGCCGCGACGTCTTTCTCTCTTGCTTCGCGGTAGACAACCGTGCGAAGGCTATCGTGGAGGCGTTCGAGGCGGTTCGAGCGCAGAGCGACGGGAAGATTTTGCCCGAGGCACCGAATCCCTGGTGGTTGGACTGCCAGACTGTAGACTGAGGTCATTCGCGGTTCGGGTATCGTAGGGTGGACGACCAGTTCCGGATTGGAGGTGTCTGGCGCCCCGTGTGTAACCTGGTTTTCGCATCGATTCGTTCAGAATATTCTGGGCACCCTAACGACTTCATTGCGACAGGCCATCATAAGACTGGCCGAGCCTGCCTTATGATGCGTGACCACATATGATGTCCATCAAGCACCTTGTAGATCAGTACATACCCTCAGTGGCGCGCTTCTATCGGAAGCTCAGGGACAAGCGCTGGTTTTTCGGCCTCAGAGAGGACATTTACACCAGTATTGGTCTTACCCTTATCGGGGAGGCAGGACAGGCCGAAGCACTCCCGCACTTCAGCGAGATACCGATCCTCCAATCGCTTTTGGCGGACAGGGACGTTTTCGTAGACGTTGGCGCCCACTTAGGTTTGTATTCCTGCATCGCGGCAAAGATGGGTAAGTACGTCATCGCCGTCGAGCCGCATTCTCTGAATCTGCAAGTCCTGTTACGCAACTTCAAACTGAATGAACTTGATCGAACCTTCGAAGTGCACGGTGCTGCATTGAGTGACAAGCAGGGTGTCGGCAGCCTGTTCGGCGGACAAACGGGCGGCTCGCTGTTACGTGGGTGGAGTGGAATTCAGTCTAATTACGAGAGCACAGTCTTCATCAACACACTGGACCGCCTTCTGGAAGGGCGCTTTTTGGACAAGCGGCTGGTGATCAAGGTGGACGTCGAAGGCAACGAGCATTCAGTACTGCTCGGTGCGGGCGAGACGCTGGGACGGAAACCAGCTCCTGTGTGGACGGTGGAAATTGGCCTTACGGAGAACTTTGCGGGTCAGACGAATCCGCACTACCTCGAAATATTTGAGACGTTTTGGTCTCACGGCTACCGGGCGAGCGCGCTTGCCCGTCCTGACCAAGTCGTAGGCAGAGCCGATTTGGACCGCTGGCTCCAGAACCGGAAGACCGACCACGGCGATATCAACTACATGTTCGTGAAAGATTGAGGTTCAACCACCGTTAACCATTGTGCAGCCGGCGGTCACAAGCATTGATGACTTGCGTAAACACTAAGAGGCAACGGGTCGTTGTGCTGCAACCTGGTGCCCGAGATGGATATCAAGTCGCGTGGGCATTGCAGGAGGCGGGCTTACTCGACGTTCTGGTTACAAACGGATACTCGAAGCGGCGGCCCGGTATCCTGCAGCGGTGCGCAGAGATCATGCCCGGTGTTCGGGCCATGGCCGCGCAGCGACGCTGCCCGATGCTGGATGATGACCTTGTGGTTTCCAGGTGGGACGTGGAACTGCTCTCCCATATCGCCCGAAAGTGTGGTGGACGCAGCGGAGGCGTTTTGTCTGACGGTGTCGAGAACTGGCTGGGGCGGATAGCGGTCAGCCGGGCGCGACAACGACATGCGGACGCCATTCTTAGCTATAGCTACATTGCTTATCCTGTGTTTCTGAAATTGCAGGGCTCCGGAATTCTGAGGATCCTGATGCAGTGCCATCCGCATCCGCGTTCTGTCCAAAGGATTCTCATGGAAGAGGAGAAACGGCATCCGGAACTTGGCCCGCTGCTCGGGATGGAGAGAGAGATGTCGTCGGGTGGGAGGTACGTGGACCAACTTTCGAGGGAGCCAGAACTTGCCGACGTTATTATTGTGGCCTCTACCTTTACGAAGACTACATTGGTGGAGAACGGCATTTGTGATTCAAAGATCACCGTTGTTCCCTACGGAACCGACTCGCCGCGGCTTCATTTAGATGATGGAGAGATAGCTCGGGCAAGGCGTGAACGAGACGGCGGAAGTTTTCGCATACTATTTGTTGGTCAGTTTACCCAACGAAAAGGACTGAGCTATTTGATTGGGGCCTGCCGTTCCCTGGATATGAGCAGTACGACACTTACTCTGGTCGGTAGGGGTTTGGATGGGTTGGACGTGTTGTTTCCTAACGAGACTCCAGGGTGGGTCAGGATACGGAAATGCATCTCGGATCGGGAGTTGGCGATTGAGTACGCGAGTGCGGACCTTCTTGTATTGCCTTCGCTCGCTGAGGGCTTTGGGCATGTAATACTCGAGGCGATGGCCTACGGACTTCCGGTGATTGCGACTCCCAACAGCGGAGCGCCGGACGTCATTCGCCACGGGGAGGGCGGGTACATCGTGCCGTGTGCCGACGCCCGGGGCCTTGCCGCGGCAATTGAAGAGCTGCGCGCTAAACCTTTGTTGCGCAGTGCCATGGGTCTGAATTCCGCGAATGCCGCGCGTAGGTTCACATGGGAGCGATTCAGAGTGAAAGTAGCGGACTGTGTGTCTGCCGCTATTGAAGGTTGTTTTCAACCCGAGTCAGGCGACGATGATATTGAAGCGGTTACTTTGAAGAGGCACGGGTGAGAAGTTGGGACTGAATCCGTCCGATAAGGGGCTCGCAGTGATGTGGGTTAACTTTGGACCCTATCATTTAGCGCGGCTGTCGGCGCTGCGGGACGTTGTAGACATCAGCGCGATTGAGTTTGCCTCAGCTCAGACGCAGTCTGGGTGGAAACCGCAAAGGGCAACGCACTCGATGGCGATCACCACGCTGTCGGAAGGAGCTTATGAGAACCAAAACACTCTGAACCTTTGTGTAGCCGCATGGAAAGCGATGTCCAGGATAGCGCCGCGGGTTGCTTTGGTTCCCGGGTACTCCGAGGGTCCGGCCATAACCGCGGCCCTGTGGTGCTTAGCGCATGGTGCCACAGCAGTTTTGATGTCAGACTCGACGCGTCCCGATTGGCCGCGCCGCCGATGGCGGGAGTGGCTGAAACGATTCCTCGTTCGGACACTGTTCAAATATGCATTGGTCGCCGGGAAGCGCTCACGGGAGTACGCCAGTATTCTGGGTGTTCCCGCTGCCAGAGCGTTTCGGTACTACGACGTTGTGGACAACGACTACTTTGCTGCGGGAACCCGTGCCCTGCGACTCAGACAGAGCGCTGCGAGATATCACCTTCCGCAGAACTATTTTCTTTTCGTCGGCAGGCTGATCTGGGAAAAGAACGTCAGCGGCCTTATTGAATCCTACGCAGCGTATCGGAAGGCTGGGGGGCACTGGGAACTGGTCCTCGTGGGAGACGGCCCGCTGCGCACGGAACTCATGGCAGCCGCGGAACAGTGCGGGCAAGAGGCTACGATTCACTTCAAAGGGTTCAAGAACGGAGACGAACTGCTACCGTATTTCGCCTTCGCCGGCTGTCTGATCGCCCCAAGTGCGAAGGACACCTGGGGGCTGGTCGTGAATGAAGCGATGGCATCGGGTCTGCCTGTTCTGGTCTCAAGAAATTGTGGGTGCTCCGACGATTTGGTCGTGGAGGGGGAAAATGGATCCGTATTTGACCCGCAGGATCGGGGACGCTTGACTGCTCTGATGGCGGAGATGGCCTCATGTGGGGACGCGGAACGCTCAAGACGCGGTATGCGGTCGCTGGCAATCATTTCGGAATTCTCCCCCAGCGCGTTTGCGTCCGAGGTGAAGCGAATCTTGGACCTCGAGGCAGGCAGGCTTCCACACCCTCTGTCCGCCGAGACGGAGACAGAAGTCGGTCGCCAACCTCATTAACATGGGTAGTTCAGAACAAAGACTGATTTTGGTCGGATCTGTCCCGCCTCCCTACAACGGGCAAACGATCGCCTTTGAGATGCTTCTCAAAGCCGCTCGCGCAATGCCCTTGGCGGCGTCCTTTGTCAATCTACCCACGCGGGAGGGGGCCGGAGGCAACAAGATTTTCCAGAGCCTACTCTTCCCCCTCGCGCTGATGAGGTATTTCGGAGTTGTTCTGCGGAATGCGGCACCTGTCTATCTGACCATCGCCCAGTCCGTGCAAGGCTTCTTCCGGGACGCGTTCGTAATCCGGATAGCTGCACTGTTTGGTCGTCCGGTAGTCTGCCACCTCCACGGTGGTAACTACGACGGGTTTTTTGCTGAGCAACCGCGAATCCTACAGTGGTTGATCCGGCGAACCCTTCTCAAGACTCACACTGTCATTATCTTGAGTGAACGGCTTCGTTCGATGTTTCGGTTCGAGCCGGCGATTGCGTCTCGCCTTAGCGTGGTGCCCAACGGCCTTCCGCTTGGCCTGAGCGGGTCCAGCGCAACGAAATGCCTGCCTTCGAATCCAGGAAATCCCATTCAAATCCTCTATTTGTCCAATCTCATCGAGTCCAAGGGATATTTCGACTTGTTGAGAGCGCTCGCGCTCCTCGTCAACCGGCACAATCTGAACGTCGAAGGGCACTTCTGTGGTTCCTTTGTTGGGGGGGACGAAAGCACTGCTGCGTCCGGTGAGGACGCGCAGCGCCGTTTCTCCGAATTCATTCAAGAACATGGGCTCGGGGCTCGCGTCCAGTTCCACGGTCCCGTTTACGGGGCAGAAAAGGCCGCCTTTCTCACGTCTGCTCATATACTGGTTCTGCCAACGAACTACCGGAACGAGGGCCAGCCAATTTCGATTATTGAAGCTCTCGCGTATGGAACGGTTGTAGTATCGACGGCGTTTCGGGCAATTCCCGACCTGGTGATCGAAGGCGTAACCGGCCGGCTGGTCCCTTTCGGCGACCCGGCACGCCTGGCCGAAGTGCTCGCTGAAATCGCTGGGGATCCAACCGCCTATCGCAGGATGAGCTCGGCGGCTTACGAGCTCTACCAGAGCAGTTACACTGGCCGAACTCACGTCACTGCCCTATTGGATCTACTATGCACCGTGAATTCCGCGGATGCAGCCACCGGAAGTTCCAATCGCACGATTGACCTCCAGTTGAACGATGACGCGGTTCTGGAACAGCGGGCCACGCGCGTGTCGCAATATTTCGGGCAGATCGCCACCGGCTGGACCGCGAAGTATACGTCCAGGGAGCAGTTCCGGGAAAGAATAGGCCGCTTGTTGGGGCCGTTGTCCGCCGCGAGTGCAGCACCGGCGCGAGTACTCGACTTCGGATCCGGCACGGGCAACCTCGCAAGAACTCTCTGCGACGCCGGCTACGACGTCTCGGCGCTAGACTCGTCCACCGAGATGATTAGATGCTGCAGGGAACTGCTCGCGGGGACGTCCGCGCAGTTTCTCGAAGCGCGCCCGGCCGAGTGGTCGAGAATCGAGACACCAGATTGCTGGTTTGACGCCATCGTCGCTTCAAGCGTTCTTGAGTACGTTGGGCAGGTCGAGCCACAGTTCAATGAATTCTCCAGGGTCCTGCGGGATGGGGGCGTCCTGCTCTTCACCGTTCCAAATGACGCTAGCGTCTCGCGGCGCTGGGAAGGCGCCCTCAGGCCTGTGCTGACCTCTAAGGTGATTGAACCATTCCATGCTCTGCTGCCCGCAAGACTCCAATCATATCGGCGCTATCTGGAATTCTCGATCAATCATTGGCCACTGGAGAAGTGGGCTGACGCCCTTGGGCAGTCCGGATTTGAGAACATCCAGATTCAAGGCGGCGGGCATGCGCTGGCGCTGATCACGGCGCGGCGCGCCGGGCGGCGCGGTAACCCGGTGCACGTTACGTCCTCTCTGGAGCGATCCGAATGAGACAGATCCTCCAGAGTCTTCGCGACGGCGCGACATCTCTCGCGGATACCCCATGCCCGGGCGTCAGCCGGGGTCAACTCGTAATCCGCAGTTGCGCCTCGCTCATCTCGGCCGGTACCGAACGGATGCTCCTCGATTTCGGCAAAGCCAACTGGATAGAGAAAGCCCGCCAGCAACCCGATAAGCTCCGCATGGTGATCGAAAAGATCCGCACCGACGGCATTGGCGCGACCCTGGAAGCCGTCAACGCCAAGCTTGATCAGGCAATCGCACTGGGCTATTCTAACGGCGGAGTGGTGATCGAGTCCGGAGCTCCCGGATTTGCGCCGGGGGATCGCGTGGCCTCGAATGGCCCCCATGCCGAAGTCGTGCGCGTTCCCAAGAACCTGTGCGCCCACATCCCCCCGACGGTCGGCGCTGACGCCGCCGCATTCACGGTGGTCGGTGCCATCGCACTCGAAGCGGTTCGCCTGGCCGCGCCTGCTCTGGGCGAGTGCTTCGCCGTCACGGGATTGGGCCTGATCGGGCTGATCACGGTGCAACTGCTTCGCGCCCATGGCTGCCGCGTGTTGGGTATCGACTTCGACCCGCAGAGGCTGGAACTGGCGCGACGCTGGGGGGCGGAAACTGTCGACCTCTCCCAGGGCGGCGATCCGCCAAGGGCCGCGGAGGCCTTCAGCGGCGGGCACGGCCTGGACGGGGTTATCGTGGCGGCGGCTACGAAGAGCAATGAGCCGGTCCACCAGGCCGCGCAGATGTGTCGGAAGCGCGGGCGAATTGTGCTGGTGGGAGTGGCGGGGTTGGAGTTGTCGCGAGACGACTTCTACAAGAAGGAGTTGAGCTTTCAGGTTTCCTGCTCTTACGGGCCGGGCCGGTACGACCCCGCCTACGAGGAAAAGGGGCAGGACTACCCGATCGGATTCGTGCGCTGGACCGCGCAGCGCAACTTCGAGGCGGTGCTGGGCTTGATGGCTGAAGGCAAGTTGGAGGTAGAGCCGCTGATCACGCATCGGTTCCCGTTTGAGCGGGCCGAAGAGGCGTACCAGTTGCTGCTGAGCGGCGAGCCACACCTGGGGATACTCCTCGAATACCAGGAAAAGCCGGAAGAGGAAATCCGCCAAAGGACCATACCGGTTTCGCCGCCCCAGGGAGCCGGGGGGAGCGGAGACCGGCCGGTGGTTGGGTTGATCGGGACGGGGCAGCAGGCCGTCCGGGCGCTGCTGCCGGAGCTGCGGAAGTCCGCGGCACGCCTGAAGACCGCCGCCGATCACAATGGCGTTGCCGCGGAGCGCGCGGCGCGGAAGTTCGGGTTCAGCGCCGCCACTACGGAGAACGCCGGGATTTTGGCCGATCCGGAGATCGACACGGTGTTTATCGCCACCCGGCACGACAGTCACGCGCGCCTGGTCTGCCAGGCCCTGGAAGCCGGCAAACACGTCTTCGTGGAGAAGCCGCTGGCCATGAACGAAGACGAGCTGGCGTCCATCGAGGCTGCGATGGCGAAGGCGGCCGGGTTGTTGATGGTGGGCTTCAACCGGCGTTTTGCACCGCACACGATGAAGGCGAAACAAATGCTGGCCGGCATGAGCGAGCCCAAGGCCGTAGTGATCACCGTGAATGCGGGCGCGGTTCCGCCGGACCATTGGACACTCGATTCCGCGGCGGGCGGGGGGAGGATCATCGGCGAAGGCTGCCACTTCATCGATCTGGCCCGGTGTCTGGTTGGCTCGCGAGTGCGGTCGGTGCGCAGCAGCAAGTTGAGTGCCGACACTGTGACCATTAGCATCGGATACGAGGATGGTTCTACGGCGACGATTCACTACTTTGCGAACGGCAGCAAGGCTTTCCCCAAGGAGCGGGTGGAAGTATTTTGCGGCGGCCGGATTCTGCAATTGAACAACTTCCGGGACATGAAGGGATACGGCTGGACGGGCTTCCGGTCCATGCGGCTGTGGCGGCAGGACAAGGGAAATGCGGGGTGCGTGGATGCATTCCTGAGAGCGGTGCGGGAAGGTACCCCTTCGCCGATTCCGTTTGAGGAATTGGTGGAAGTGACGCGGGCTACGCTGCAGGCGGCCGGTTAGGTCAGACGTGGCGTATCCAACGGTAGGCTCCTTTGCGGTCGCCGACGAACTCGAAGTCAACCAGGCGCTCATGGCTGTAAACGGAATAGACCAAGCGGTTATCGCGGCCGAGGCGGACGGAAAAGCGGTTTGCCCGCCCCTGAAGCTTCTTGCCCTGGTAAGGGTTCGACAGCACATCGCGGATGGCTTGGACGGCTTTTTGCCGGATCTGAGCGCGGAGGGCGCGCAGGTCCTTTTCGAACGAACTGGCGTAGCTACCGGTCCAGTTCATGCCCGATCTGATCGAGAAGCTTTTCGAGCGGATGGCGCCGCTCCTTCAACCTGGCGTCACAGAGGGCGTTGAGGGCCTGGTCTTCGGTTGCGATGGTGGTCTTGCGGGCGCGGCGGTACACCTTATCAACGGAGGAAGAGGCGTTGCGGCGGGCAGACACCAGGGTTGTGACGCGAGCTTTCATGACCAGCTTCATTTTATCACGGGACTTGTGCTGAAAGAACTGCGGACAGTGCGGCGTCTGAGGCCGGTGCAGATCGTTAACCGGCTTACACGGCGGCTGCCGGCGGCACCGAGGTTTCCAAAGCCGGCGACGCGCGCGCGGGAGGGGCCTTGGGTGGAACCGGTGGTGTATGAGCCAGCGCCGCTGACGGTCCCATCGCGGCTGAGGGATTACACGCTGCACTACCACCCCAGGCCAGAGGCGGAACTGGTGGAGCGGTGGATCCGGGAGAACGCGGCCGGAAGGGGAGCCGGCTGGGAGCCGTACCCGCTCTCACGGCGAATTGTGAACTGGATCAAGTGGATGATGGGTGGCGGCTTGGCAACCCGCGGCGTGACCGAGAGCCTGGCTGCCCAAGCGGACTATCTCTCCCGAACCGTGGAACACCATCTGCTGGCCAACCACCTATTCGCCAACGCGAAAGCCATGGTGTTTGCGGGGTGCTTCTTCGAGGGCGGGGCGTGGCTTGGCGAGGGGTTGCGGCTGCTGGAGCGGGAGATACCGGAGCAGATCCTGGCGGATGGAGGCCACTTCGAGCGCAGTCCGATGTACCATTCGCTGATTTTCGAGGACATGCTCGACCTGGTGAACCTCGGCCGCGCCTATCCGGGGCTGCTGCCGGACTGGCCGGGGGTGGCGGCGCGGATGGCGGGGTGGCTGAAGCAGATGGTGCACCCGGACGGGCAGATTGCGTTCTTCAACGACTCGGCGTTGGGGGTGGCGCCGGAGCCATGGCTGCTCTTCGATTACGCGACACGCCTGGGTATCCGGCCGGTGAGCGTGCAGCCGGCGGAGAGCGGGTACATACGGCTGGAGAACGGCGCCACGGTCGTTCTGTTCGATGCCGGGCCGGTTGGCCCCGATTACCAGCCGGGCCATGCGCATTGCGACACCCTTTCGTTCGAAATGTCACACGCGGGGCGGCGGGTGCTGGTGAACTCCGGCATCTCGACCTACGAAGACAATGCCGACCGGCACGCCCAGCGCGGTACCGCGGCACACAACACCATCTGCGTCGACGGCCAGGATCAATCGGAGGTCTGGGCGGCATTTCGGGTAGCTCGCCGCGCCCGCCCACTCAACGTCACAACCGATCATCGAAACTTTGCCGAAGCTGGCCACGACGGTTACAGACGCCTCAAGGACCCGGTAATACACACGCGCCGCCTGGATCTCGGCGAGCACCAACTGACCATCACCGATACTTTGTCCGCAAAACGGGAACACCGGGCTGAAATCTACTTTCATCTGCACCCGGAAGCTGAGGCTAAGATCAAAATGGATCCGAAGCTCACGCGTGCCGAAGAATCAACGCTCTGGCATCCGGAATTCAATAAGAGCGAAAAAAACAGGACGATTGTCGGCCGGTGGGCTGGCAAGTGTCCCGTCCAATTCACAACGCGCATCCAGTTCTGAACAGCCCCGCCCATCTGCAAATGAAATACCTCCTGGTTGCCGGCGCGCGTCCCAACTTCATGAAGATTGCGCCCCTCATGGACGCGTTCGCCCTCCATAAGACCGCTGGGACTGACTTTTCGGTCCGCCTCGTACACACCGGCCAACACTACGACCGCAAAATGTCGGACGATTTCTTTGCCGATCTTGCAATCCCCGAACCCGATATCAACCTCGCGGTGGGCTCCGGCACACACGCCGAACAGACAGGCCGGGTGATGATCGCATTCGAGCAGGTCTGCCAGGCCGAATGCCCCGACTGGGTGATCGTTGTCGGCGACGTGAATTCGACGCTGGCGTGTTCCATTACCGCGAAGAAACTCGGCATCCGCGTGGCCCATGTGGAAGCCGGACTGCGCTCTCGCGACATGTCGATGCCGGAAGAGATCAACCGTCTCTGCACCGACGCCATTTCCGACGCCCTTTTTACGACCGATGAGCTTGCCAGCGACAACCTTCGGCGCGAGGGTGTTCCCGAAAGCCGCGTCCACTTCGTTGGCAACACCATGATCGACACTCTGCTTCGTTGCCTCGATCGGGCCTGTGCACGGCCGCTTCCATCCGGCCTGGAGGCTAAGCGCTACGCCGTCCTCACTCTGCATCGGCCTCAAAATGTCGACGACCCTCGTGTGCTGGCCGGTATTCTCGGCGCAGTGGACGTGGTGGCGGACCGCATGCCGGTGGTGTTCCCGGTACATCCCAGAACTGCTAAGAGCCTCGATTCGCTGCCGCTGCATCCCAACCTGCGGATTGCGGAGCCGCTCGGCTACCTGTCGTTCCTGGGGTTGGTGGCCCACTCGCGGATGGTGCTGACAGATAGCGGCGGGATACAGGAAGAAACCACCGTGCTGGGGGTTCCCTGCCTGACCATGCGGCCGAACACGGAACGGCCGATCACCTGCGAAATAGGGACCAACCGCTTGGTGGGGACCGATCCCCGTCGGATCCGTGAGACGGCGCTCGATGTTCTGAACAACGGATCGCGTCCGCACCGCGTACCCCAGAAATGGGACGGCCACGCCGCCGAACGCATCGTAGAGGTGCTCCTCGATGGACATCCTGTTTCTTGCTGACAACTTTCCGCCCGAGCGGAACGCTCAGGCTTCGCGTGTGTACGAGCGCGCTTGCTACTGGGTGCGCTGGGGACATAAGGTGACGGTGATCACCTGTGCGCCCAACTTCCCCGAAGGGAAGCTGTTTCCGGGCTACAGGAATCGCTGGCGCCACGTGGAGGAGATCGACGGCATCCGGGTAGTGCGGGTCAAAACCTACGTCGCTCCTAACGCCGGAACCGCCTTGCGTATCCTCGACTTTCTCTCGTTCATGGTAACTTCCCTTGTGGCTGGCCTCTTCGAACGACGGCCCCACGTGTTGGCCACCACCTCCCCGCAGTTCTTCGCCGCCGTCGCCGCCTGCGCCCTCGCATGGTGCCGCCGCGTCCCCTTCGTCATGGAAGTCAGCGACCTCTGGCCTGACTCCATCGCCGCCGTCGGAGCGATGAAGAAAGGCTTCGCCCTGCGCATGCTCGAGAAGCTCGAACTCCTTTTGTACAAGCGCGCGGAGCGGGTCATTCCACTCACCCACGCCTTCAAAGACAACCTCACCCGCCGCGGGGTCCCGGCCGGAAAGATCGATGTCGTGATCAATGGCGTGGATCTCCGCCGTTACGCCCCTCGCTCCCGAAACTACGCTCTCGCCGCAGAATGGGGAATCGCTCTGGACGAATTCGTCATCGCCTACGTTGGCACCCACGGTATGGCCCACGCTCTGGGCAATGTACTCGACGCCGCTGAACTCACCAACGGCCGCATACGCTGGCTCTTGGTGGGCACGGGCTCCGAGCGGGAAAAGCTCGCGGCTGAAGCAAAGCACCGCGGCCTGCGCAACCTCACCATGATTCCCGCCCAGCCTAAAGAACGCATGCCGGACGTGTGGAGCATTTGCGATGTCGCGCTGGTGCACCTGCGCGACACCCCCCTCTTTGAGACCGTAATCCCGTCCAAGATCTTCGAAGCGATGGGCATGGGCCTGCCAATCCTGCTCGCATGCCCGAAAGGCGAGGCCACCCGGATCGTCGAACAATCCGGCGCAGGGATTTGCGCTCGCCCAGAGAATCCGGCTGATCTGGCTGCCGCCGCGACCCTGCTCGAGACAGGCCCCGAACTCACTCGGAAGTACGCAGATAGAAGCCGCGCTGCGGCTCCGCACTTCAGTCGTGAAACACAGGCTCGCGATTACATGGCCTCTCTCGAAAAGGCCGTCTCCCCGAGTCCGTCCCTGCACTCCGTGGCCGGCTAGCCCGGTTCCGCCCCAACTCGCAAGGAAGCTCCATGTTTTCTCTTGCTCTGCTCGCCCTCTCCGCGCTCCTCCTCACACTGGCATTCACCCCACTCTGCCGGACTGTCTGCACCCGCCTGGGTTGGGTAGACCAGCCCGGTCCTCGTAAAGTCCACCGGGCGCCGGTTCCCCGCACCGGCGGTATCGCCATCCTGGCTGGCTACGCCGCCGCCTTCCTGATTCTCTTCTACTCGCCCCTCGGGGCCTCCCGCTCCGTCGTCGCCGCGCTTCCGGCCCAGTGGTTTCTCCTTCCCGCCGTCCTCGTCGCCTTCGCCACCGGCCTCCTCGATGACATCTTCGGCCTGAAGCCCTGGATGAAGTTCCTCGGCCAGATCGTCGCCGCCGTCGTGGCCTGTCACGCCGGCGTTCAGATCCACGCCGTGGCCGGCCACTCCATCGCCAACACCTGGTGGCACCTCCCGCTTACCATCCTCTGGCTCGTCGCTTGCTCCAACGCCTTCAATCTGATCGATGGCCTCGACGGCCTCGCCGTAGGTGTGGGCATCTTTGCTACCGCCACCATCCTCCTGAGCGCCCTCATCGGTGGCAACTACGCCCTGGCCATCGCCACCGCCCCCCTTTTCGGCGCCCTCCTCGGATTCTTCCCCTATAACTTCAACCCCGCGTCCATCTTCATGGGAGACTGCGGCAGCATCCCGGTCGGCTTCCTCCTCGGATGTTTCGGCGTCATCTGGTCCCAGAAATCCGTCACGCTCCTCGGCATGACCGCGCCCCTCCTCGCGCTGGCCATCCCCCTCCTCGATACCGCCCTCGCCGTCGCGCGGCGCTTTCTCCGCCACCAACCCCTGTTTGGTGCGGACCGCGGCCATATCCATCACCGTCTCTTGGCCCGCGGCTTCACCCCGCGCCGCGTAGCCTACATCTTCTATGCCTCCGCCGGAACTGTCGCCGCTCTCTCCGTCCTCCTCAGCGCCGACGCCAAACACCTCGGCGGCGTCGCGCTGGTCGCATTCTGTGCCATCGTTTGGCTCGCCATCCAATACCTCGGATACGAGGAATTCGACGCTGCTCGTCACATGATCTTCGGCGGAATCTTCCGCCGCACCCTGAACGCCAACCTCTCCATCAGCCAGTTGGAAACTGCCATCAAGGTCGCCAGTTCCCTGGATGAATGTTGGGGCGCCCTGCTGGAGACCAGCCGTAGCCTTGGATTTAGCGAAGCCTCCCTCGTCTTCGACGACCGCCGGCTCACCGCCCGCCTTGCCGAGGTCGCCTCCGACGAATGCTGGGAGGTGCACATCCCCCTGAACCATTCCGGCCACGTCCACTTCCGCGTCCCCCTCCAAGCCAAGCAGCCCCCGGCAACCGTCGGTCGTCTCGTGACCTCAGTGGGAACGGTTTTTGCCGACAAGCTGGCCGCGCTTCCCGTCCGCCCCACGGCCCCCTCCAACACCAGGTCCCTCGCCGCCTCCGCTGGCTCCTGACTTCAGACAAAGCTCACGCTATGTCTCTCCCATTGCACACCAATCCACACAGCTCTCCTGTCTCCTCCGACTACCGCGGCCAGTTCATCCGCGGCCGGCAGTGCCTCGGCTTTTTCCGGCCCGCGTCCACCCCGGCCCCCGTTCTACCGGAATCGGCGCAGTTGTTCTTCGTCCCCGGCGGGAGAGCTCAAGCATGAAGCGCAGCCTATGCGTGGTGTTCGACATCGACGACACGCTCTACCTCGAACGCGACTATGTCCTCAGCGGATTTGAAACCGTCGGGCATTGGGCCGATAAGTGGCTTCACACGGAAGGCTTCGGACGGCGCTGCTGGACCAAGTTCACGGCAGGGAGCAGGCGCTCGGTATTCAATGATGTGCTCTCGGAGACCGGCAGAGAGCCCACTCCCGAGCTGGTCCAGGCGCTGGTCGAGATCTATCGGACGCACACACCTTCCATCGCCCTGGCGACGGATGCCTCCGAAGCTCTGCCGGCGATTTCCAATTTCGCCGACCTCGCTGTGATCAGCGACGGCCCGGTGGCCAGCCAAAGCAAAAAGGCCGAGGCGCTCGACCTCGGAGCGTTCGCGGCTCCCATCCTGCTGACCGAAACACTCGGAACCGGCTTCCGCAAACCGCACCCGGGCGCTTTTGAACATGTGAAGCGGTGCCGCCCGGCAAACCTTCATGTCTATGTCGCGGATAACCCGCTGAAGGACTTCGCGGCGCCTCGACAACTCGGATGGTTGACCATTCGCGTGCGCCGTCCCGGTGGGCTCCACTACGCGGTGGAAAACTCCGTCATCGCCCCCGACTTGCAGTTG
>Ga0182027_10008309_pt1 | contig 15128 bp, 7 predicted proteins | sample 712E1DmetaG_FD_121300 | JGI IMG/M metagenome (GOLD analysis project Ga0182027, IMG submission 121300) | Permafrost microbial communities from Stordalen Mire, Sweden - 712E1D metaG (Illumina Assembly) | ecosystem: Environmental > Terrestrial > Soil > Wetlands > Permafrost | place: Sweden... | reverse complement strand
TCGCCCCTACAAATCCGCGGTTCCCGTGGTGCGCGCTCTCGGCATTTTGGAAGGCGAGGTCAAGGCCGGCAAGTGCGACGGCGACCTGTTCCGCTTGTTCGTCGAGACCGAAGTCTACAAGCGGGTGCTATGAGCAAGGTCGCCGTTCTCGTTCGGCCCGAGGCGCGCAAGTTGCTGGCGCCTGCCTCCGTGCGCCTGCTCGGGACGCGCCTGCGTGCGGTCCTGCGCCTGCTCGGCCGCACCCGCTGCGGGGTCGCGCTGCTGCTCACGGGCGACGAGGAAATCCGCACGCTCAATCGCAACTACCGCAAGCTCGACCGCGCCACCGACGTACTCAGTTTTCATCAGCAAGATCTCGGCGGAGAATCCGACCCCGCCGGCGACGGCGTTTTCTTGGGCGACATCGTCATCTCCGTCGAGACCGCGCTCCGCCGCAGCGGCAAGGGCCGGCTCCCCGGCGAACTCGCCCGGCTGTCCATCCATGGCCTGTGCCACCTCTTCGGCCATGACCATCACGGCCCGAAGGAGGGCAAGGTCATGCGCGCGCTAGAACAACGCCTTTTGCGCGGGACGCGCTGACGCTCCCCGAGACGCATCGTCAAAGTGCTTCGTCAAAGTGCTTCGTCGCTTGCCCCGCGGGGGCGCGTCGCATAGGCTCCTGCGTCCGGATTTCCAATTTCAGAGGCAAGCGATGAACACGAGCGACTTCAGCGACGTCCTGGCGAAGATTCCCTATGGCGTGTCCGTGGTGACCATGGGCCGAGGTGGGGCCAAGGTCGAGAATGGTTTGACCATCTCTTGGATGAGCCAGGTCTCGTTCAATCCACCCATGCTGATGATCGCGGTGGACAAGTTGCACTACAGCGTGGATCTGCTTCGCAGCACCAAGAACTTCTGTGTCAATCTTCTCGGCGCGGATCAAGCGGCGCTGGCCGGTCGCTTCGCCAAGCAGGCGACCACGGGGGACGACAAGCTGACAGACGTGCCCCAGCGGCCATCCGAGAGCGGGGCCGCCATCCTGACCGATTCAGTCGCGTATTTCGACTGCGAAGTCACCAGCCTGGTCGAAGCCGGCGACCACCTGGTCGTCATCGGGCAGATCGAGGACGCCGCCGTGCTCAGCGACCGGGCTCCCCTGACGTCCGCGTCCGGTCTTCGCTACCGCAAGTAGGCTCAGCGATAGGCGCGCGCAAGGGTCTGTTCCAGGCTTTCGAGATTCGGCGGTTTGGCCAAGTGCTGGTCAAATCCGGCCTCCGCCGCGCGCTGCAGGTCTTCTGGCAAAGCATACCCGCTCAAAGCCACGAGGTGGACGTCCTTAAGCCCGTCATCGGCGCGGAAGGCGCGCGCGACATCGAAGCCGTCCATGCCGGGAAGCCCGATGTCGCACAGAACGACCTCGGGCTTGCGAGCGCGGGCTTTGGCGATGCCAGTGGGGCCGGTGTATGCCACCTCGACTTCGTGTTCGCTGAACTCCAGCGCCTCGCGCAGGCTGTCGGCCGCGTCGATGTTGTCCTCGATGATGAGCACACGTTGCCGGCCGCCTGGGGCGGAAGTGCGCGAAGGCGCCGCGACCGCAACTTCCTCCAACGAAAGCGGCAGGTACACGACGAATTCCGCCCCTTGGCCCAGCCCCGCGCTATGCGCGGTGATGCTGCCATCGTGGAGTTCGACCAGCCCTTTCACCAGCGCCAGCCCGAGACCCAGGCCGCCCTTGCTGCGATCGAGCGTCGTATCAGCCTGGGCGAACGGCTGGAACAGCCGTGCCAACATCTCCGGGGCCATTCCCGCGCCTGTGTCTGCGACACGAACCACTGCCCCCAGCTTGGCCGCGCGGTCCGTGGACACGGCCACGCGCGCGCGGCCACCCGGCCCGGTGAACTTGGCCGCGTTCTGTAGAAGGTTGCCGACCACCTGTGCCAGCCGGTTCCAGTCGCCCGTGACAAACACCGGCTCGGACGCGGGCACAAGCTCGATGTGAACCTTGCTCTTTTCGAACTCGCGGCGGTGGTCATCGATCGTCTGTCGCACCAGTTCGTCGAGATCCAATCGTTTCCGCTGCAGCGTGAGCTTGTTGCGCGAGATCCTGGTCACGTCGAGCAGATCGTCGACCAAGCGAGAGAGCTGCCCCACCTGCCGGCCAATCACCGCCTGGGCCCGACGCGCCTGCTCGCTGCCTGCGACCGCGTGGTCGAGAATGAAAAGGCTATTGGCAATGGGTGCCAGCGGATTGCGCAGTTCATGCGCGAGCATGGCCAGAAACTGGTTCTTGTTGCGATCTGCCTCGCGCAGTGTCTCCGCGGCCTCGCGCGCTCGCACCTCGCTTGCCTGCAAGATCTCCTCGACGCGCTTGCGTTCGACCAGAGTCCACGCCAGGGCCGCGATGTGTGACACGATCTGGACGTCGTTGTCGGTGTAGTCGCTGGGTTTGTTGCCAACGCCGACGATGGCCACGATGAGGTTCCCTTGCATGATGGGCACCACCAGTTCGCGGGTGATGGGGGCGTGTCCTTCGGGCAGCCCCTTACGGTGGGCAAGCGAGGCGTAGTCGTTGTGGATGACCGGCCGTCGCTGATGTACGCAGTCCACCCAGACGCCAGCCTTTTCAATCGGGTAGTGGCTGCCTTGCCCCTGCGCCGTGCAGAACTCCTTGGCGGTTCGCGTGGACCAGGCCGCCAGCGAAAGCGTGTTCTGGTCAGGCTCGACGAAGTGGTAGAAGCCGATCGGGCTGTCGGTAAGCGCCCCGATTCTGTCCAGCGTCTCTTGCAGCAGTTCTGGAAGCGAGTGCTCCGCCGCATAGTCGAGCAGCGACACACGAAACCGGAGCGCCTCTTCAGTGCGCCGGCGCTCGGAGATATCGGTCAAGACAACGCGGCACTCACCGCCGCGATCGTCCGAAGCTACCGCCTCGAGGTGCACCCAAAGCGGTGGTCCTTTCTCCCGATGAAGCGCCAAATCGCAGACCTGGTTGCCCTCCTTCTCGAAGACTTGCTTGAGCAGCAGGTTGAAGGCGGAACGGCAATCCATGGCGACAAACAGGCCGAAGCGTACCCCGACCAGCCGCGAACGCTCCTGTCCCAGCAGGCGCGCCCCGGTCAGATTCACTTTCTGGATCGCTCCGTCGTTGCTCAGGGTCAAGTAGCCCACGGGCGCAAAGTCGTAAAGGTCAGCGTACCGCTTGAGCCCCGCTTCCAAATCTGCCCGCGTCTGCTGGAGTTCCTCGTTTTGCAGCTCCAGCTCGATCTGGTGAACCTGCAGCTCGTGGACAAGACGCCGTGATTCTTCCAAAGTATCGTGCCCGGCATCCTCCGACCTTCGCGAGTCTTCCTTCAGCCGGGCTTCCGCGCGGGCGCGCAACTCCGCGGCGGCCGGCGGTGTCTTCTTCGCCGCCTTCTTCGCCGCCTTCATACTGCCGTCTCCCGCTCCGCTTGCGTCTTGCGCAGGGTCGCCTCCAGGGTCTTGGCGGCGGTGATGTCGACAAGCGTGATTACCAAACCGTCGATGCGGTTGTCGAGCGTGCGGTAGGGCATGATGCGAACCGTGAACCAGCGGCCATCGCGGGTGGCGATCGATTGCTCCTTGAAGACCAGCGTGCGCAGCACCTCGCGCGCATCCTCGACGAGCCCGGGGTAAACCAGATCCGATGCAAGGTCGGTGATGGGCCGGCCCGCATCGCCGGGGATGAGCTTGATGATCTTGACCGTCTGGGGGGTAAAGCGCCGCACGTTCAGGGCATCGTCCAGGAACAACGTCGCGATGTCCGTGCTGTCGAGCAGGTTTCTCATGTCGTTGTTGGTGCGCGACAGCTCATCCACTTTGGATTGCAGCTCGTGATTGAGCGTCTGCAGCTCTTCGTTCAAGGACTGCATCTCTTCCTTGGACGTGGTCAGCTCTTCGTTGGTGGACTGCAATTCCTCGTTGGTGGACTGCATTTCCTCGTTGGCCGACCTGAGCTCCTCCTGGGACGTTTGCATCTGCTCGCGCGCCGTCTGCAGCTCATCGCGAGCCCGCCGCAATTCTTGTTCCCGCTGGTCCAGCGCGGCCGGCTTTGTCGTGGTTCGCTTGGCCTTGCCGAGCGGTTCGCTGGCGAGTGTCGCAACGTCGGTGAAAACCACCATCACCGTTCCTTGCAACGCCTCCGGTTCCAGGACTGGCTCGACCGTGATATCCACGGTCTGCGCCCCGCCGTCGGTTGCCAGCCTCACGCGCGACCGGGTCACGGAGCGCTTTTCCCGCAGCGCCTTCTGGAAAGCCGCGCCGAGCTCGTAGCGCAGCCCCTCGCGGGCCATGGCGTAGATGTTCCAGTTGGCTTTGCCCGCGGCTGGCTCTAGGTATTTGCCCGTCCGGCCGCTGATGAAAAGGATGTCGCCCTTGTCGTTGGTCAGCACGGCAGCGGGCGAGTAGCGCTGCAAGAGAAGCTCTTCGGCCAGTACCTGGAGGTTGGGCGCGGCCTTCAGGGTGCTGTCCTGAGGGACTTCCAAGGCACGCGGTTGCTTGCGAAATGCCGAGGCAGGGAAGTCGAGCGGCGCTGTTCGCAAGGCACTGTCCAAGCGACGGAAGATTCGCGTCTTGCTATCGAGCGGGGCGAACAAATCCGTGGCCGAGCCGATGGTCTCCGCGCTGCCCAGGACAAGAACCCCGCCGGGGCCGAGGCTGTAGTGAAAGAGTGGCAGCAGTTTCTTCTGTAGCTCGGGCGCGAGATAGATGAGCAGGTTGCGGCAGCAGAGAATGTCGAGCCGGGTGAAAGGCGGATCCATGATCAGGTTCTGCGGGGCGAAGATCACCATCTCGCGGATCTCTTTGCTCACCTGATAGCCATGCTCGTCGTGCACGAAAAATCTGCGCAGACGTTCGGCCGAGACGTCGCCAGCAATGTTGGCCGGGTAGAGGCCCTGCCTGGCCCGGTCGATGGCGCTCTTGTCCAGGTCGGTGGCAAAGATCTGCAGCGAGAAGCCACGCGCCGCTTTTTCCTGGGCCAGCGTCTCCTTGAATACCATGGCCAGGGAATAGGCTTCCTCGCCGGTCGAACAACCCGGCACCCACGCGCGCAAGACCGCTCCTGCAGAGCGCGTGGTCAAGATCTCCGGGATGACCTTCTTGCGCAAAAGATCCCAGATGGCTTGATCGCGGAAGAAGCTGGTCACGCCGATGAGCAATTCATTGAAGAGAAGCTGGGTCTCCTGGGTGCTCTCGCGCAGCAACCTGACGTAGTCGGCGATGTTGTCGATCTGGTGCAAACCCATGCGTCGCTCGATCCGGCGATACACGGTGTTGCGCTTGTACAATGAAAAATCGTGGCCAGTCTGGCTGCGCAGAAGGACGCACACCTTCTCGAGCGCGCTTTGGGTCTTGCCGGCAAGCGGCTGCTCGCGCGGTTTGGCCACGGGCACGTGGGCGAGATAGGCGGCGATTTTGCCGGCGAGCTCTTCGACCGGCGCCACGATGTCGGCAAGCCCTGCGTCGATCACACTGCGAGGCATGGCATCGAACTTGGCCGAGGCCGGCGTCTGGACGAAGACCACACCGGCGTGCTCCTTGATGGACCTGACGCCGAGCGTGCCGTCCGAACCCATGCCCGAAAGGATCACGCCAATGCTGCCGTCTCGCTGATCGTCGGCCAACGAGCGGAAAAAGAAGTCAATCGGCAGGCGCAGTCCGCGCGGGGCCGCCATCGCCAGCAAATGAAGCACCCCGTGCAGGATGGACATGTCCTGATTGGGTGGAATCACGTACACGTGATCTGGCTCGACCTTCATGCGGTCCTTGACCTGCAGGACTTTCATGGTGGTGGCCCGCTGGAGCAGTTCCACCATCATCCCCTTTTGCGTTGGATCTAGGTGCTGGACCACGACGTAGGCCATGCCGCCTCCGGCCGGCAAGTGGCGCAGGAACAGATCGAGGGCCTCTAGTCCGCCGGCGGAAGCGCCGATGCCGACGATGGGAAACGGACCACCTTCATCGCGGCTGTGGGTGGACGAAGTGGTGCTGGCCTTGCGCGTCCGCTTGGGTCCGCCGGTCTTCACCTTCGAGGCGCGTTTTTTCGAACGACCCGTTGCCATTTCCACCCGGCGTGTAGTCTAGGCTAGTCTCTCCGTCTGTCACGTCGATTTGTCGCCTACCCGCGAGCGACCTGGTTCGTCGCCCGGCTGATCGGACGGCGCCTCGCCGTCGAGAACCTTGCGCACCATGCGGGTGAGCTGCGCGGGGTTGAACGGCTTGCTGATGAAGTGCGTGCCGGGGACCGTGACGCCGCGATGGACGATGGCCTCGTCGGTGTATCCCGACATGTAGAGAACCTTCAAATTGGGGGACTGCAGGACCAATTGGTCGGCCAGCTCCTTCCCGTTCATCTCTGGCATGACAACGTCGGTGAGCAGGAGGTGCAGGGATCCCCTGTGTTGCTCGAAGATGCGCAGAGCTTCGACACCATTCGCAGCCGTCAGCACGATGTAGCCCGCCCGGCAAAGGACGCGCTCGACTAGGGTTCGCAGCGCTTTCTCGTCCTCTACCACCAGAACGGTCTCGGCCCTCACGGCACGGGTCGTGAGCGTGATGGCTCGCGCGACGGTTTCCGTTCCCGACAGCTCGCGAGGAAGAAGCACGGTGAAGGTCGAGCCTTGTCCAAGGTCGCTACTTACCTGGATAGCGCCACCGCTCTGCTGGACGATGCCGTATGCCGTTGCCAGGCCAAGTCCGGTTCCCTTGCCGACCTCCTTGGTGGTGAAGAACGGCTCGAACACCCGCGCGCGTGTGTTGTCGTCCATCCCGCAGCCCGTGTCGGTCACCGACAGCCTCACGTGCGGTCCTGAGATGACCTCGGGGTGCTGACCCGCGCAGGCCTCGTCGCACTCGGCGTTGGAGGTTTCGATGGTCAGCTTTCCGCCACTCGGCATGGCATCGCGGGCATTCACGGCAAGGTTCATCAGCACCTGCTCGACCTGTCCGGGATCGGCCATGACCTTGCCGAGGTTCATGGCAAGCACCACCGCAAGGGACATATCCTCGCCCAGGAGCCTGCGCAGCATCCCTTCCATGCCACCGACGATCTTGTTCAGATCCAGCACCTGGGGCTGCAGCACCTGCTTGCGGCTGAACGCGAGAAGCTGCCTGGTGAGACCCGCGGCGCGATTGCCGGCGGTGCGGATCTCGGTGAGGCTGCTTTGCAGCGAGTCCGGCTCGTTCAAGTCCTCCATGGCCAGGTCGGCGTAGTTGATGATGATGGCGAGCATGTTGTTGAAGTCGTGGGCAATCCCGCCCGCCAGGCGGCCGATGGACTCCATCCGCTGCGTGACGCGGAGGCGTTCTTCGGTCTGTCTCAACTTGGTCACGTCGCTGACGGCAACGGCGAAGCGGTTACCTTCCGCGCGCCAGGCATGAACCTCGAAGTCCTTGCCCAGCGACTCCACGCGGCTCTCGATGCGCTCGGAAACGCCGGTTCTCGTCACGCGGCTGTAGGCTTCGATCCACTGTTTCTCGATGCCGGGGATGACCTCCCGGACCGTCCGGCCGACGATCTTTTCGACGGGGAGCCCTGTCTGCCGCGCGAAGGCCAAGTTGACCTCGATGTAGCGAAAATCGACGGGCTGCCCAGCCCTGTCGTCAATCATCTCACAAAGCGCGAAGCCTTCGGCCATCGACTCGAAGAGGCTCTTGAAGCGCTGCTCGCTGTGCTGGAGTTCTTGCTCCGTGCGCTTGCGCTCGATGATCGTCCAGGCCACGTCGGCGAGGTGCGAGACGATCTGGACGTCGCTGTCGGTGTAGTCCGAGGCCTTGTTGCCAACCCCAACCACCGCCACGATCAGGTTCGTGCGGAAAACCGGCGCCACCAGCTCGCGCGTGATGGCGGCGTGTCCCTGGGGCAGCCCCTTGCGATGGGCAAGCGAGGCGTAGTCGTTGTGGATGATCGGCTCTCGCCGATGCAGGCAATCCGCCCAGACACCAGCCTTTTCAATCGGGGTGTGACTGCCTTGCCCTTTCGCCGTACAGAACTCCTTCACAGTTCGCGTGGACCAGGCCTGAAGGGTGAGCGTGTTCTGGTCTGGCTCGACAAAGTGGTAGAAACCGATTGGGCTGCCGGTCAGTACCCCGAGCATGTCCAACGTCTTTTGCAGCAACTCTTCGAGTGAGTGCGCGGCTGCATAGTCGAGCAGCTCCGCGCGAAAGCGAAGCGTGTCCTCAAGGTGCCGGCGCTCGGTCACGTCGACCAGGACGGCGCGGCACTCGCGGCCGCTGTTCCCGGTGGCCATGGCCTCGATGTGCACCCAAAGCGGTGCGCTCTTGACTGGACAAAGCGCCACCTCGAAGACTTCTTTGGTCTGGGTGGCGAAGACCTTCTGCACGAAGGCGGTGAAGTCGGCGCGAGACTCAGGCGAGACGAAAAGGCTGAAGTTCGTCCCGACCAGTCGAGCGCGCTCTCGTCCCAGCAGGCGCGCCCCAGCGAGATTCATCTTTCGGATGGCTCCGCCCCCATCCAAGGTCACGTACCCCACCGGCGCGAAGTCGTAGAGGTCGGAGTAGCGTTCGAGCCCCAGCTCCAGCTCTGCCCGCGCGGTCTGCAACTCGTCGTTTTGCAGCTCAAGCTCGATCTGGTGAACCTGCAGCTCTTGTACGAGGCGCAGCGTCTCTTCAGCCGTATCGTGGCACGCGGCCTCTGAGCCGTTCGGCTTCCCTCGCAGGCGCTCCTCTGCCCGTGCGCGCAGGGTGGCCTTGTCGGTTGGAGTGCCCATTCTGGTCGCCATCCGGTTCCTTGCGGGGCGGGGCTATGCAGCCACCATCCATGGCAGGTTTCCACACGTCCCACGCGCTTGCGCTGAACCCAGGACCCTTGTGCCTGCTATCCGGGCGCCCGAAATGTCCACGACGTCACCCCCTCCCATCCTAACGTGTCACTAGCTTAGATGCGTCACGACGGGGATCATATCATGATCGCGCCAATAAGATAGAAACGATTTTCTCGTCTGCGTGTCGCTAGCTGTGCAGCCTATGCGGCACCAATGGGCTGCGCCCGCGCGTCTACTTCTGGACCCCGATGTCCTTCATGGCTTCGAGTTTGGCGAGATCGAGACCCGACACCGCGGTCTTGAGCGCGGCGAGATCGATCCCGCGACCTTTGGCGCTTACGACGAAGCGGCCGCCGAGCACGATCGTGAATTCATTGCCGCCATCGGGGCGTTTGGAGCCCTTTTCGTGGACAAGGCGGCCGTTCACGTTCTGGGTGCGTTCGAATCCGTTGTCGTCTTCCTTTTCGCCCTGGACGCCCATCCAGCCGGCCAGTCCGAGTAGGCCGCTCGCTCCGCCTGCGTCCGAGATATCGAGCGAAACATTCTTCTGGCCGCGATCGCCGTAGCTCGCCTGCGCCTTGGAAACCATCATGCCCATGGCGCCTGTCTTTTCGGCGTTGCTGCTCAGCTTGGCCAGGCCGGCGAAGGTCTCGGGGATGAAGGGCTTGAGCTGATCGATGCCGATGGGATCCACCTTTTTGCCGCCCCCGAGGATGGCGCCCAGGCCGGCCATAGCGGCGGCGGCTTGGGCGTTGGGATCGCCGCTCTTCTTGGCCGCCTCCATGTTCTTGTTGTTTTCCTCAATGGCCTTGCCCATGGCCTGCAACTTTCCCATCGGGGAATCCTTGTCGAACTGGATGGACGGCGAGACGTGGCCGCCGGCAAAGCCAGGCACGGCGCGTGCGCCGAACATTCCGGCGCCCATGATGCCGGCGCCAACTGCACCGACAATGATGGAAAGAACGATGGCGCACACCACGACCACGGCGGTGTAGCCGACGGCCTTCTCTTGCGGGCACTTCATCAAACGGGGCAGGCCAAGATAGAGAAGATAGAGCCCGTAGAGTCCGGCAAGGACGGCGAGCAGCCCCAGCATGGGCAGGATCTGCAGCACGCCCGCGACCCACGCCGGGGTGTAGGAATACACCGCGATTTTGAGGGCCTGGCGGCTGTTCTTCTCGGCGCCAAAGCTCGGTGCCAAGGCATTGACAATGAGCGACACGATGAAGACGCCGACCAGTGCCATGACGAAGGTGAAGACGGCCATGACCAGCCCACTCACCATCGGCACGCGATAGCTGCCGACGAATGGCATCGAGCGGCCAATGAGAGAGCCGCCGATAAAGCCTGCAATCGGCGGGATTGCCGCCAATGGCACGGCGTACCCCGTGAAGAGATCCGCGGTCGAGGTTTGCTCCTCGGCGATCGCGTCCCACTCGGTTTTTGGTTTAAAGCAGATACCTTTGATGCGCTCGATCATCGCCATGACTCGCCCCCTTTGACTTCCGGGGATTAGCCAACGGGTCGCACGGAATGTCAATCGACACTCAGGCGTGCGAATCGGAGGGTTCGCCTCCATAGGCGTTAAGCGGATCAACGGCGGAATGAAATGGCCACTCGTGATTCGAGGACACAAGCCTTCGCTGGGTCACCCCTCTCCCTTTCGGGAGAGGGGCCTGGGGGTGAGGGCGAAACTTCCTGTGAGCCGGACGCTGAAGTCACTCAGGTGCTGTGACCGCGCCCGCAGCACGCTTCGACGTGCAATGCAGTACCCTCACCCCGGCCCTCTCCCGGAGGGAGAGGGTGGTCTACCTGCGGCCGCCTAACGCCTATGGGATTCGCCTCGGGGTAGCGAGGGGCAACGCTCCTCCATCAACAGGGTCAGAGCCGCTCGTGTGATCGACATCACGATTCGTGATACCGTTGCCGCGGCTTTGGCCCGCTGACGTCTAGCCCACCCATGCACTTTGCAGGAACGTCGAGATTCAAGCCCATTCGTCTCCTCGGTACCGGGGGCATGGGCAAAGTGTACCTCGTCTACGACAAGCAACTTGACACCAAGGTCGCGCTCAAGACCCTCAACGTCTCGGGTGGCTTGGATCTCTACCGGTTCAAACGCGAGTTCCGCTCTTTGGCGCAGCTTCGGCACGTGAACCTGGTGACGCTCTACGAGCTTGTCTCGGAGGACGCGCTGTGGTTCTTCACGATGGAATACGTGGAGGGGGTTCCGTTCGACCGCTATCTCTTGGCGCAACCTTCCTCGCAGCCAAATCGCGAGCGCATGGTGAAGACAGTGCAGCAGCTTTGCGCTGGGGTTCACGCGGTCCACGAAGCGGGATGCATTCACCGCGATTTGAAGCCATCCAACGTGCTCGTGACGGAGGAGGGCCGGGTGGTGATTCTGGACTTCGGACTTGCCAAGAACACCAACAGCGTGAGCTTGTCTGGCGATGGTATCTTTGGAACCCCGGCCTACATGGCGCCCGAGCAGGCCCTGGAAAAGCCGTGTCTTCCCGCCGTCGACTGGTACGCGGTGGGATCGATGATCTATGCGGCACTCACGGGCCGCTGCCCCTTTGAAGGGGCGTTGATCGAAGTCTTGCTGAAGAAGCAAACAGAAGATCCGCCCGCCCCCAAACAAATCAATCCCGTCGCGGACGATCAGATGAGTGACCTTTGCATGAAGCTCATGCATCGCGATCCGGCCCAGCGTCCAACTGGCGCGGAGATCCTCGCGCACTTGGGTGTTGTCCGGAACAAACGCTCGCTGACCCAAACCGGCCGCTTCCCCGCGGTCGGCACACCCGTGAAAAGCGTCCTTGGCCGCGAGGCAGAGTTGCAGGTCTTGGCGGGTGCCTACGCGGACATGTGCAAAGGCAGTCTTGCCGTGACCATGGTTCAAGGGACTTCCGGGATCGGAAAAACCAGCCTGGTCGAGTCCTTTGTCGAGAATCGGCTGCCTGCAAGTCCCGCGTCCTCGGCCCCGCTGGTCTTGCGCGGGCGCTGTCACGAGCGCGAGGCCTTGCCGTTCAAAGCGTTCGACAGCGTCGTCGACTCTTTGACCCATCACCTGGCCAAGCTCGGCGACGAAGATTTGTCCTACGTTTTACCCGGCGGCATCCTGCATTTGTCCGAGATCTTTCCCGTCTTGCGCAGGCTCAAGCTCATCACCCACGATCGCTACGCCGTGGCCCCCCTGCGCGATGCCAAGGAGCTGCGCAACCAAGCGTTCGGCGCCTTTTGCGATCTGCTCGTGCGCATGGCGCGCCTGCACCACCTCGTGATTTTCATCGATGATCTTCAGTGGGCCGATCTCGATAGCTTCGCCCTCTTGCGGGCTCTCATGCGGCAACCGGGCGCGCCCGCCTTGCACCTCATTCTGAACTGCCGTCCGCTCTCCGACGGCAACCTCGGTATCGCGAAATCCCTGTTGCGCGAGGTCGAGGCGCAACCGGGTGTTGAAGTCATCACTCTGGGTCCCTTGTCGAACGAAAACATCCGCACCCTGGCGGATGACCTCATCGATAGGGACCATGTCGTGCCCGCGCTCAGGCAGCACATCGCCGAAACCATTGTCGGTGAAGCGCGAGGCAATCCCCTTTTCGTCGTCGAGCTGGTGCGACACTTCGTCGGCATGGTATTGCCCGACGGCGGACTGGCGGCACCGCCCGACGGAAGCAATTTCCACTTGGATGGGATGATTCTCAAGCGGGTGGGCGCCTTGCCCGAGGAAAGTCAGCGCTTGCTCGAGATCGTCGCCATGGCCGGCGATCCCCTGCCGCAACAAACGCTGGCGGGCGCTATCGGTGTCGCATTCGGATCCGAGGCGTGGGAACGGGGGATCTCCGCGCTCATCGAGGAGCGTCTGGTTAGCCGTCGGGGCCGGCGGGGTGAAGACACCGTGGTGACCTACCACGATCGCATCCGCGAAGCGGTCGTGCGCCATCTCGACGAGGCGACCCTGCGGAAGCTTCACCGCCAGCTCGCCGAGGCTGTTGAAAAGTGGGATCACGAACGCACCGATAGGCTCGCCCGCTACTGGCTTTCCGCCGACGACCACGATCGGGCCAAGCGCTATGCCAGCAACGCCGCCCTGGAGGCGCGCGCCAAGCTGGCCTTCGACAGAGCCGCTGAATTCTACGAGACCGCGCTCGCACTGGAATCCGACGACACGGCGAAGATCGAATTGCTGCGCGCTCTCGGCGACTGCCGCGCAAGCAGCGGGAACGCCAGTCTGGCCGCCGAGGCCTATGAGCGCGCGGCGGCGATGAGTGATGGCACGCAATCGGTGTGGCTGCACCATCTCGCGGCCGAGCAACTTCTGCGGGGTGGCCAGATCGCGCAGGGGCTTGAGGTGCTCAAGGATGTGCTCAAACAGGCCGGGCTTCGCCTGGCGCCAGACCCGCGCCGCGCATTCTTGTCGGTGGCGGGGCGCCTGCTTTGGCTGCGCCTGCGCGGGACGAACTTTGTGGAACGGCCGGCAGAGAGCATTTCCGACAAGAATAGGCGACTGCTCGATGTCCTGTGGTCGGTGAATATCGGCCTTGGCGTGGTGGATATTCTTCACGCCGACGATTTCCTGCTGCGCTTCTTGATGCTGGCTCTCAAGACCGGCGACATCCGCCGCGTGTCCCAGGGGCTTTCCGTGCTGGCGGGGCAAATCGCGGCGATTGGCAGGTCGCATTTTGGCTTCTCCATGCAGCTGCTATCCAAGGCCGAGGTGCTGGCGCGGCGGTCGGCGGATCCCCACGCCATTGGCTTGACCATGATGTGCCGGGGCGTGGTCCACTATTTCTCGGGTGAATGGGAAGCCGCACGGAACGATCTCACCGCGGTCGAGCAGTACTTCCTCAGCCATTGCCACGGCGTCAGTTGGGAGATTGCGACCACGCGCATTTTCGCATGCTTCTCCTTGCGCATGGCGGGGCGGCTGCGCGAACTGTGCGAGCGATTCGATCGCTACACCGCCGATGCCGACCGCACGTCTGACCTCTACCTGGCGACGAATTTGCGCACCTACCACTCCATTGTGTGGCTCATCCGGGACGACCTCCCGCGCGCGCGCAAAGACATCGAGGGGATCCTCGACCCGTGGCCTGGCGACAGGTATCAGCTCCAACACTTCACGTACCTATTCGCGCGTTGTGAACAAGCGCTCTACGCCGGGCAACCGGACGTGGCGTATCAGACAATCTCCGCGGAGGACTCTAGAATTCGGCGTTCGGCCATGCTCAAGATCAACGGGATCCGGCTGGAATACGCTTGGCTTTGGGCTCGTGTCGCCCTGGCCATGGCCGAGGGCGCTCGCGAAGCCGAGCGGTCCTCGTTCCTGCGCAAGGCGCTGCGGAGCGTGCGGTTCTTGCGCAAGGCCGATCATCAGACCGGGATGGCTATGGGGGCCGCCATCGAGGCTGGCGTGCACTGGCTCTCGCCAAGAGCCGAGCGTGGTGCTGGCCTGGCCGCGCTTGAGCGCGCCGTCGCGACCGCCGAAGCAGCCGGTGCCAACCTGCTGGCGGAGTCTGGGCGAAGGTGGCTGGGAGAAATCGTCGGCGGAAGTCGTGGCGAAGAACTTCTTGCTCGGTCGAACGGATGGATGGCCGAACAAGGCGTGCAAAATCCCACGCGCCTGGTGTCGATGATTGTGCCTGGATTCCAAACACGCGCCTAGAGGCTTGAACCAGGAGAGTGCATCGTGCAAAGCCGTCGACTTGCTTCGATTCTTTCGTGTGGGCTCTTGTTGTTTGCCGTCGGGAGTGCGTACGGCCAGAGCAGTCCCTTGCCGGAAGCAAAACCCGGCTCGGTTGGCTTCTCGGTCGAACGACTGAAGTCGCTGGATGCGGCTTTGCAGAAGTCCGTCGACAGTCAGCAGTTTGCCGGCATCGTCACCATGATGGCCCGCCACGGAAAACTCGTCGGGCAGAAGATCTACGGGCAACAGGACATCGCGAGCAAGAAGCCGATACAGAAGGACACGATCTTCCGCATCTACTCGATGACGAAGCCCATCACGGGCGTGGCGATGATGATGTTGTACGAGGAAGGCAAATGGAAGCCTAGCGATCCGATCGCGAAGTACATCCCGGAATTTGCAGGCCTGAAGGTGTATTCGGGCACGGACAAGCACGGCAACTTGAAGCTCGTGGCGCCTGCGCACGCGCCTACCATCGGCGAGTTGATGTCGCACACGGCGGGATTTACCTACGGCATCTTCGACGACCCAGTGGACAAGCTGTATCGAAAGTCCGAACTGTTCGAGACGTGGTCGCTCAAGGAGTTCATTGCCCAACTCGCCAAGTTGCCTCTCGCCTATCAGCCGGCAGAAGCCTGGAGATACAGTGTCTCGGTAGACGT
>Ga0182027_10008308_pt1 | contig 15129 bp, 13 predicted proteins | sample 712E1DmetaG_FD_121300 | JGI IMG/M metagenome (GOLD analysis project Ga0182027, IMG submission 121300) | Permafrost microbial communities from Stordalen Mire, Sweden - 712E1D metaG (Illumina Assembly) | ecosystem: Environmental > Terrestrial > Soil > Wetlands > Permafrost | place: Sweden... | reverse complement strand
GGCCGTGGTGCCGCAAGCAGTGGGAATGCTGTCTTCGCAGACCGTTTGATCACGGCCCGCGGTGAAAAACCAATTGTTGCTACAGGCGCCAAGCCCGAGGAGCAGGAACGCCAGGGCGATCCGTCCTGTCACAGGGCCTGGACCTTTGCCTGAAAATTGCCGTTCAGCGTACGGCCCGCGGGATCCGCCAACGTGGTGCGGAACGAGCCCGTGATGTCCGCGTTGGCAACCGGCTCTTGGTTGAAATGGATCTTGCCGATCTGCAGCGGAAAATCGATTGTGCCGCCGGAGTCCACCCGCTGGACCGTCCCGCGCGGCAGCCCGTTGGGCAGAAGCTCTGTCAAGTCGATGTCCTGCCCTGCCACTGGCTGGATGTCGCTGATGCTCACCGTCACCTTCGCGGTCTTGGCCCCGGACGTGCGGAGGTACTCGATGGAAACCTCGCCTCCCACCAGGGTGGCCTGCACGGTATTGAAGTCCAGTGGGTACACCTGGGACACGCTCCCGTACAAGCGATTGGGCGAGTCGCCGCAGCTGGCCAGGAAAAGGAGAGGAACGACAAGAAGAAGTGCGCGCATCAGGGCTCCTTGGCAATGCGCAGGATCGCCTTGCTGGCCCCTGCGACGGGATCGTAGTAACTCGCCTGGAAGGCGATCACGGCCTTGCCGCCGGCAAAGGCCAGCGCGGTGTACGGGCCATCTGTGGTGCCGCTTTCGCCGCTGATTTTCTGAATATTCCAGATTCCGCCGCTCCGACGGGCCCAATACAGGCCGTCCTTGTTCATGTCGCATCCCTGCCCCACCCCGTAGTCGTTGCAGCGGTAGTAGGCGATGGCGGGATTGCCGTTGTCGTCAAACGCCAGCGAAGGGTAGTAACCGGTGACCCCGTCGCGATCCACATCCTCGGCTGCGGTCCAGGTGCTTCCGTCGCTGGATTCGCTATAGGCCAGCAGCTGGCGCGCATCATCGAAGTAGGCCAGCGCGTGCAGCCCCTGGCTGCTGACCGCAAAGCCGATCTGCTCACGGATCGTCCCCACGAATAGCTGTTTCGATTCCCAGCCCTGGTCGGTTTCGTGGTCCAGCCAGATGGCCGGCAGGTGCTCGTTGTAGTGGACAAAGGCGGCTTTGCCCGCGGGCGAGAAGCCGAGCCGGATGTAGCTGCCGCCGCCGCGGGCCACGTCAGCGGTGAAAATGGAATAGCCATCATCGCCGCGCGCGAACTCCACATCTGAATTGTTGAAATCCGTGTCCGCGAAACCAAAGTGCAGATCGCGGAACGCCACCGCCAGATTACCCGACGGCTCGAGCGCCAGCGCGGGCCAGTAGCCGGTGGCATCGCCAGTGTTGCACACCTCTTGGGTGCAATTGGCCTGCTGGTCAAGCGGCATGCCGCTGGACTGGGAATCTGCGGCTATGGTGCGCGGCGTGCCCAATATGCCGCCGCTCACGCTGGCGAGCAGCAGATCCGAGGCCCCGCAGCGGAACTGCGCCGACGGGCCACCCGTATAGGCCAGCACCGGCTCGCCCGTGGTGTCGAATGCCAGCCCCACGCCCATCATGGCCGCGTAGGGCTGCGAAGTGGCGATGGTCCCGGCGAATCCGCCGGCGGACGGAAGCACCACGCAGATGTTGAAGACAGGCGCCGTGGCCGCCCGATCTGCGAGTGCGCAGGTGGCCTGGTCGCTGGTCTGGGCCAGGGTGGCAAAGCCCACCGTGGTGCCCGACGACGCGGCCACCGTCTGGTAGCCCGCGTCCAGTCCGCATTCGGGAACATCGAAAAACTGCCAGGCCAGTGGAACAGTCGCCGAATCCGCCGCCTGAGCGTCGCGCTTGCCGGCCCCTGCCGTGGACCCATCGCCGCTAGTCCCGGAACAGGACAGACCCAAGGTTCCGACGATCGCGATCGACAGAATGAACGTGGTGCGCACGACCAATGAGTGTCCACCCACCGCGCAAGCTCGTCAACCTGGTGGTGTCAACCTGGTGGGGAGAGGTCCCTCGTTCGCCAGGGATGACTCACTTTTCGTCCACCCTCCAATACTTGCCGCCCCCGCCTTCCCGGGCCATGTAGCCGAAGTCCACCAGCCAGCGGCGCAGCCGGGCGGTGTCGTCGTTGTACTTCGACAGGATCTCGTTGACCCGCTTTTCCGTGTAGCGCACGCCGTGACTGAAGGAATTCAACACGTGGCGGAGCAGCACGCGAAATTTCCTTTCCTGCATGGGAAAGGTCTTGATGCGGCCGTCGCTGGTGGTGAAGGTGGCCAGCACCTTGCGATCGTAGTCACTCAGCTCCTGCTCGCTGACTGGGCGCTCTGGCTGCGCCTGGGCCAACAGTGTCTTCGCCATGTCGGACAGCGCATCGGTCTTGAGCGAATAGAGATTGTAGTAGCTTTCGCTGCGCGAGATCACCAGGCCGGCCCGCGCCAGGCGGGTCAGGTGGTGCGACACCGTTGAGACACCCACGCCCAAGGCCGCGCCGAGCTGTTCCACGGTGTACGCCCGCTGGGCCAGAAGCCCCACGATGCGCAGGCGGTTCGGCTCGCCCAGCACCTTGAAGAACTCGACCAGGTCTCCCATTTTTTTGTCACGGTCCATCTTGACTCCAACGAAGTATTTCGATAACTGTAGAAACAGTTGCCTCAGCCGTCAAGAGAAGAATCGCCCATGCCCGCCCCAGTTCAAATCTTCGGCACCCGCAAGTGCCCCGACACGCGCAAGGCCGAGCGCTTTTTCAAAGAGCGCCGCGTGTCCTTTCAGATGATCGACCTCGGCCAGAAAGGCCCGTCAGCCGGCGAGCTGCGCAAGATCGCGAATGCCGTAGCAGGCGTGGAGAACCTGATCGATCGCGAAGGTAAGCGCTACTTAGAACGCGGCCTGAAATACGCCGCGCCCACTGGGCCGCGCATCGAACAGGCTCTGCTGGACGATCCCCTGCTACTGCGCACCCCGATCGTGCGCGCCGGCGACCGCGCCACTGTGGGCTTTCAGCCTGAGGTCTGGGCCACCTGGCTGTGATCGTGGAAGTGCTAGGTTTTGAGGGATCTTCCGGCTAGGCTGCCCCGCAATTGCGGCCACAACCCAACACACTGGAGACCCAATGACACATGCTCGCACGCTGTCGGTAGTCATCGTCGGCGGCTGCGTCTTGTGCGCCCCGCCGTTGGCACAGGCGGTGACCTATCATGTGTCACCCGCCGGATGCGACACCGCACCCGGCTCACTCGCGCAGCCATTGCGCACGATTCAGCACTGCGCGGATCTGGCGGCGCCAGGCGACATCTGCACTGTGCATAGTGGCGTCTATCGCGAGACGGTGCGGCCGACGCGCTCTGGATCCGCCACGGCGCACATCCGGCTGGAAGCCGCGGCTGGCGAGTGTGTGACCGTCAGTGGTGCCGACGTTCTCGCCGGTTCTTGGTCGCAGTACCAGGGGTCGATCTACACGAGCCCGGTCCAGGGCAATTTCGTCCAGCTCTTCGTCGACGGTCAGATGATGAATGAGGCGCGCTGGCCCAATGCCACCGTGGATGACCTCGTGCACATGCCGATGTCTCGTTCGGGGTTCACCGGCGCTTCGGCGACCGGGATGGTGGGGCCGAATCTTCCCGCGGGCGACTGGACCGGCGCGTATGTCTTCGTGGTGCCCGGACAGCAGTGGGTGTCGTGGACGCGCCAGATCGCGACCTACGACGTGGCCAGTAAGACAATGACCTGGACTGCGCCGATCAACAATCCGGTCGCGCTTACGCCGCGCGGGAACGATCTCTTCTTCATTTTCGGATCCCTGGCTCTGTTGGATGCCGCCAGCGAATGGTTTCTGGATTCCACCCAGGGCAAGGTCTATTTGTGGCCGCCATCAGGCAGCAGCCCGACGGCCTCAGTGGTGGAGGTCAAGCGCCGCGACTGGGCCTTCGATCTCTCGGCCGTTTCCTACGTCGAGGTCGCCGGTTTCCAGGTGTTCGGGGCTGCCATCAACATGAGTGGCGACCACTGCTTGGTGCAGGGGGTACAGATGCGGTACCCGACACACACACGCGAAACCGAGGGGTACAATACTCCCTGGACAGACCCGGCGGTATTCAACACCGTTGGCGGGAGTTTCAATGAGTGGCGTGATGGCGTCGTTGCGTTCAGTGCGGGTTCTGGCTTCAACGTCAGCGGAAATAGCAACACGGTCACGAACAATATCGTCCACGACGCGTCGTACGCCCTGGTTGGCCAAGGCATCTTGGTTGCGAACGCTAGCCAGAGCATGCAGGACATCGAGATCAGTCACAATACTGTGACGCGCACTGGACGCGATGGCCTGTCAATCCTCGGATCGAGCGACCTGACGTACACGCTGACCAACTCCCACATCATTTACAACCGCATCTCGCAGCCCATGCTGCTAGGAGAGGATGGGGGCACAATCCACACATGGGGCATCGATGGTACAGGCAGCGAGATCGCCTACAACGAGCTGTCGGACATCGACGTCGTCTTCGCTTCGGGCGTATACCTTGACGATGGCTCGCGCAACTTCGCTGTCCATCACAACTATATCCACGACAGCACCTGGTGGGGCGTGACCATCAAGCGCCCAAATATGGTCATCAACAACACCATCCTGCGAACCACTCGCGGCGCGGCGGACGGGTCGTTAGACGTGATCTCCGAGCAGTACGAGGACCTCAGCACCGCGACGTTTGCCAACAACATCTACGAGGAGCGTGCCGGATTGCAGATCGCACTGGTACAGCCGGTGGACACGGACTACGGCTTCTACGAGGCCGCCATTGCTGTGCCTCTCACGAGCGCGAACGTCGTTGTGCCGTTTTCGAGTTTCTCGCAGGACTGGGTGCCGGGGACACGCCGTCCCCTGCAGCTCGGGAGTATTACTAACTTGCAGCTCAGGAGTGCGACCCAGGGCGACTACGACATTTGGCTCGACAATATCAATGTTCAGCCCATTGTTGCGGACGGCCTGATCGACGACTTTGTCAGTAGCAGTGCGCGCTTTGCTGGCACGTGGTGGAGTGCAGCAGGCACGGGCGCGACAGCGACCTTCGTGACTGCGGCAGATGCCGGCAACCCGGCAGGCCACTTCTCCGGGACCACTCCGTGGGACAGCTGGGGCGAGGCTGGCAAAGCCTTTACCACTCCTGTGAATCTGACGTCGTCAACCGGGATCTCATTCGACGTTCACGGCACGGCCAAGCTCGGCTTCGGCAGCGGGCCCACGGCCCTGATTCCGAAGAACAACGCTGATTGTCCAATTGGGACGGATCAAATACCCACCACCACCTGTGCCATTGATCAAGGTTTGCTCTTTTCGCCCTACACGGACGGGTTCGCGGGTGCCGCGCCGGATCTGGGCGCGTTCGAGTCGGGCAAGCCAAGGTGGACCGCCGGCGCGACAACTGTCGAGAATTGGCTAACCTGCCCCGCCAGTACAGCCCCGGCCAATTGCGCGGTCACCCCAGACGCTGGCAGCGACGTTGCGGTCGGCGGCCAAGACGCACAACCGATAGAAGGAGGAATGGACTGGACCGAGACGCTGGCCGAGGACGCACCCGCCGTTTTAGGCCCGATGGATGCGGGCCTGGCTGACGCTCCCGTCAGCCCGGTTGGCGACGCCGGCCGAGCGGCTGCGGACGCACAGTTGCTGGAAGGGGGACCGGGTGGCGCGGATACGGTGGCAGCCAGGGATGCACGTGCCGTGCAGAGCCCACTGGACGCTGGGGTTGCCGATGCTCCACTGAGCCCGGCCCCCGACGCGAGCCGTGCGGACAGCGCAAGTCAGGACAGCCCAGCGCCACCCTCCCAGCCCGCCAAGGCTTCGGGCTGCGGGTGTCGTGTGGGCGGCCGGGGCTCAGCCCAACCGAGCTTGCCTATCGTCATCCTGGCAGGCTTGTCCTGGATCATGGCGGCCCGGCGTCGGGCGCGCGCGGGCTGGCGTGGATCGCGGCAAACGGCAGGTCCAGAATGCGATACAGGCGCCAGTCCTGGTAGTCGAAGTGCCACCATTCGTCTGGGTTGACCTTGAAGCCTTCCTTTTCGAGAGCCTGGCGCAGAAGTGCGCGCGTGCGCCGTTGTTCGGTTGTGCCGCCCTGGTAGTCGGCCGCGGCCCGGTCGGACATTTCATCAAAGGCAGTGGGCATGGCGACCTCTTTGCCGCTGCGAAGCTGGTACAGGCCCACATCGACCGCGCAGCCGCGGTTGTGGCGTGATCCCTTCTGTGGGTCGGCCACAAACTTGCGTTTGTCCGGCGGGGTCGCATCCCAGAACGCCTTGGTCACCGACCAGGGACGGTAGCCATCGAAGACCAGCAGGCCGTAGCCCTGCGGCTTGAGGGCCCGATTGGCGCGCACCAGGGCCTCGGCCGCGGGTCGCTGCAGAAATGCCCGTGCCTCGGCGTATTGCTTGTGCCCGGTGAAGTTGTTGGTGGTGGCGTAGCGAACGTCGAGATGGATGGTGGCATCCAGGCGCGGGAGTTCGACCAGCTCAGGCGCGCGGAAGTCTCCGCTTTCCGCGGGCTGGGCCGCGACAGGCAAGTCTTGCAGGCACAGGATCGCAACCACAACCGCAAGGCGACGCGCGGCGGGTTGGCTAGATGTCTTCACTGCAGAGATATCTTGCATCCATTCACGGCGCGAATGATCATCATTCACGCCATGAATGACTTGGCCTATCTGGCGGATGGCGTCCTGGCCACGCCATGGTGGCGGGTGACGTGACACAATTTCCACGACCAAGTGAATGGAGTCCGACGGGGGGCTTGACAAGGTTGCCCGGACCGTCGAGATACTGGCCTATGAACAAATACCAGCGCGTTGGGATTTTTCTGGTCCGCGTGTTGGGGGCGGTGGCTCTTGCCCTTGGAGCCCTGGGCTTTCTCCTTGCGGTGGGCGAACACGCCGGCCTTCTCACGCCCGACCCTTCTTGGCCGTCCAGCTTCGGCGTGAGCCTGGTTTGGCTGGGCGTAGGGGCGCTGCTGGTCGGCATTGCCAGACCAGTCGGCCGCCTCTTGGGCAAGGGGTTGGAATAGGTTCAGGGACAGCCGCCGTCGCCTACGGCTCCCCCGTCGCCGGAGAGCACGCAGGCACAGTCGTCGGTGGACACCGTGCCGGCCGGGCAGCTCCAGACGCCACCACCGCAAATCGGCGAGACGGTCTCGGACGTGCATGCGCCGCCGGCCGTGCCTGGGGAGCACGTCGGCCGCCAGTCGAAGCAACCGCAGAGACTCGCGGCAATCGTTCCCGTGGGACACTTCCACGTACTGCCTACACACTGGGCATCCGTGAGCGAGTCTCCACACTCGCCGCCTGCCGTCCCGCTCGCACACAGCGGGCCGGTGTCTGGGCAACCGCCTGCATCGATCGCCGCTCCATCCTTTGAGGCAAAAGGCACGTTCGGCGAATAGGGATCGATCCCAGATTCGGGTACGCCAAGGTCCTGCGCGAGCTGGTTCCAATAGGTGGAACTCACCGATCGCACGCACGTTCCTGGAATGTTCGCAACCGGGCAGCCGCTCGGGTCCTCTGTCACGGTCAAACTGCTGCCGTTTGCGAGAAGGAAGGTGAGCTGGTAGATGATACCCGGATCTGCGGGGCAATTGTAGATTCCGGGCGGAAACACCGGCAGGGCCAGCGTCGCCCGGTACGCGTCCTGAGCTTTCGCGACATCAGTCACAGTGACCTGTACGGCAGGCGCGGGGTTGGACGGGATCGTGGTGGCCGCACTGAACTGGAGCCCCGTGACTTCGTCGACGGCTGGAGGTGCCCCTCCGGCCACGAGTGTGCAATGGCCCGAGCTGCCTGAACCACAGCCAGCCAGTGCGAAGAAGAGAGTGACGAGAATACAGCAAGCGATTCCAGGTCGGATCAAACGACTCTCCATCCAGGCCGCGCACATAGTGCGCGTAGCATATCACTGAGCCGGAGCGAAAGCATCGAGTGGATCAGCCTGCACGGTTCGCCGTGTCCTCGCCGGTGTTTCGGGCGTAGTGGAGATCGGTGGTGGTCTTGTACCCGGCAAGGAAAACGGACGCTTCTGCTCGACGCCATCTGCGTGCTCACCCATCGGGTTCGCGACCGTCACCCTGTCACCGCGGCAAGGCCCAGCGCCGCAGCGGCCCGAGCTTGGTGGGCGTCGAAGGTGAGAAACTCGGTGAAGTCATGGCGCAACGCCGTGACCAAGTGAATGCAGTCCGAGGAGCGTAGGAAGACTGTCGCAGGCAGCGTGGCAAAGGCTTGGGCGGCCGCCCTCAGAATGAAGGCATCCACGGGCAACCAGGTCCAAAACCCGGACAGATCGTCGTGCTCAAACTGGCGAACCGCCGCAATGAAATCGCGCTGGTTCCAGCTCCCTTCCCGCAGGCGGCGGTGAAAGACCGCCATGATCTCGGGCCGCACCAGCTCGGACACGCAAACCCGATCCGCCTGCTCAAGCAGTCGGCGAATTGACCGCGATTCCTTCTCCGGTACGTAGAACTTCGCCACCGCCGAGGTGTCGCACGCAATCATCGGTCGCCCCGGATCGCGTCTAGATCGGCAAGCACGTTGCCCGACGACTTGCGGGAAAGCAGCGCCTTATACTCGGCCAGCAGGGTACGGCGTCGGCGTCTGGGCGCAAGCAGGGCGGGGCTGGCCAGCACGGCGACCGGCTTGCCCCGGTCGGTGACAGCGATGGGCGCACTCGACTGGGCGGCCCGTCGCACATGCTCGCCCGTGGTCTGATGAAGCTGCTTGATGCTGATGCTCATCGCCATGGTGTAACAGTGACACCTGAGCGAGCCGGGGTCAAGCGGAGCCCGGGAGCCGCCGGGAGCCGGGCGTCGCAGAAACTTCGCGCGCACGCCACGCGGGTGGTGAGATCGTGGGCTCCCAGGCCGGTTCGGCCTTCTACCTTTTGGCCACACGCTACGCCGATCGCGATCCCGATTTCGCGGATCTTTGTCTGATCCGGATGAGCGAGCTTCATCCTAAATTTCCGGTGATCACGGTTGATCGGAAGGACTTCCGCATCTACCGGCGCAACCGGCGCGAGATGATTCCCCTCATCTGCCCGCCGGGCTAAGGGCGAGCCGATTCAGCACCCTGGCCCTCGGCAGATCAGGGTCATCAGCGCCGCTCTCTCGAAGGCAATTTCGGTGCGGCGCTACCCAGGCCGGTCCCCGGGAAACCCCACCGGCAAACCTCTGGCCGTCCCCGCTGCGCAAAGGCGATGGTACGGCCCCATCCGACACGTCTTCAGTTCATCTTCATCCACAGGTGCTGGAGTTCGATCTCCCCGAGCCCACCGCCCCGCTGATGGTGCGAACGGAGTCTGCAGATCCCGACGGCACGCTCATCGCTCACCGGCTGGAGGAAGTCCGAAAAGCTCCACGCGGAGTCGGGCTCGGTCGCGAGAGATCGAATCCAGCCATTCACCTGAGTAATCCAGTACGCAGAAGTCTGCTCCTGCAGGTAGGCGATCATCGCTGCAAAACGATGGGCTGCTCCATGATGGCCAAACTTGTAGCGCTGCATGCCTCCTGTCGAGTGCCCTGCACTCACTACGTATTCGCGTTCGTCTCGATGCTCTGCCTTGGGGGTTGGAAGGCGCTTGCACTCGATCGGAAAGAGCATATCGAACTGCGTATGGCGACGGCCTTCGATAACGAGGACCGCGCCACATGGCTTGGGAGCCAGATCGATTCTTCTTCCGCGTTGCGTTTCATCCGGAACTTCGGTGCGGAACTGGACACGGTCCCACCCTGCCGAAGTTCGTGCGGCACTGTTCAGATGATCACATAGTTGATCGGTCAAGGCGGTCTCAGACGTTTCTGTCTTTCTCGCAGGATGATCACGCCAGCGAGGCAACTCATCCGCGATGAAGTCAAGGAGCTCATGTCGAGCAGTTTCCCGCAACTGGACCGCTGGTCCGAGGGTGCCCGCCTGAGCGACAATCGGGAAATCTGCAAGCATCCTTTCGCCCCGTCAGAAGCCCTGCTTCCATAAGTCGGCCAAGGTCTCGTCGGCATCGCGTAGGGCGACGGAGCGTAGCCAATATCGCAGACGGTCAGGCTTCAGCAAATAGATGAAAGAGCCGTCGTAAATGCGGGCGATACGCGTAATGGTCAAGCCGCTGCCTCGTTGCTCCCGCAGCAGTCTATCGAGTTTGCCCTTCAACTCCTGTGCCCCCTTCCAGTCCACATCGCTTTTGCCAAAGACGAACGGCTGGCAGATAACGCCCGGCCACGTCTGCCGATCAAGTGCGCGCAGCTTGACCCTCTTGTAGATGGCGTTGATCTGCCGCGCGTAGACATCATTGAATAGAGGCATGGCGGCAGCACCAGGCTCCTTCATTGCCGCGGAATCCTCCCCAAGGCGAATCAGATCCCGGTAGTAGTCAACGATATCGTCCACAAGGATTTGCTCGGTTGCGCTGAGATCAAGATCGCCTGTCTCGGGATAAGGCAACGCTTTGATGTCGTCGGACAGAATAGCGGTAGCTTTTGAAACAAAACCCGCCCCGCTAGAAGCAGCAACGTGGGCTTGGAGTGGACGGCGCGCGGAGCGTAGCCAATTGGCCACACTCAACAGTTGAGCACCATTCCCTTGTCTTGCCGCACTCAATCCGAAGATCTCGTGTTGGTATGTCAGCTCCCCATTTTCAAGGTAACCAAATTGAATATCCACATGCTTGTGGATCATCAACAAAGGGGCCAAATAGATCGCCTCCTTCCGGGGGCGTTCGACCGCGCGAGACGGCACCAGTCCTGCCAGCGACAAATCTATTACGCCGTCACGAAACGCCTGCGCTGTAACGTAACGTTTGCCTACGAGATGTCCTGCCTGGCATGCCTTGCCTGCCCCACCAAAGGTGAAACCCTCTCCAGTATCCCACTTCTGGGCCGTCGCATACTCTCCTAGCGTGCGCAACTTCTTCAGCCGATCGGCGAATCCCAGCACACGCCCGCCACCCAGCAGATCAGCGCGCCAGACGCCGTCATTGTCAAGCGCCAGCTCCCTGGGCAGCCAATGCATGTCGTAGTAGTCGATGTCGAATCCTTGCTCAGCATCGGCACGACCGCTACGGCGGAACGTGGCGTGGAGAATCAGCCTCTCCGGAGGTGCTGGGGCGGCTTCGGCAACTACCACCACAACCTTGGTATCGGCACCTCCCTTCTGGAAGAGTCCCCGGACGGAGATGAAATCAAGAATCTCCCGAACATCCCAGCGCTCAATGAAGTTCCTGCGAAAATCACGAGACTGCTGGTTGTAGAGAAAGTTGTATTGCTGGAGCAACGAAAGTACGCCACCTTCGGAAATCATCTCCATGGATTCATGAAGGAAGAGGTAAGCGATCTGCTTGTCGGGAAGCGCCCCATGCTTTTCCTCATAGCGGGCGTAGGCGCGTTCGGCCGCAGGAGTGCGTAACGCGGAAGAAAACGGCGGATTCCCCACTACCACGCCGATCTTCCCCTTCACCGTTCCCCGCTCGCGGGCTTCAAAAAAACAGCTGTGGTAGACGCTCTTTTCCCTTAGTTTGGGAAAGAGCCTGACACTGGAGCGGATCTCCTCCGGCTGCAGAGCATCGCACAGGGCGAGGCAAAGGCTGAAGGCGGCGAGTTCCACCGCCCCCGCTTCCAAGTCGATGCCGTGGACACGGGTCAGAAGCTTCTTGAGTACTGAAATGTCAGGGCGCTTCCAGTCATTCCGGCTTCGCCAGTGGAGCACCAGCCGTTTGTATGCCTCGACGAGGAAGACCCCAGAGCCGCACGCGGGGTCCAAGACGATCTCGTTCTGTTGCTCCAGCCGGTCGAGTCGCTCCCAATTGAGTGCTTCTCCAAGCATCAGCCGAACGAGAAACGGCGGTGTGTAAACGGCCACCGCGGTGTCGCTGACGAAAAGCTGGTAGATGTGGCTGATAAGTTCGATGGGAAGGTCCGCAAAGGAGTAGCGCTGCCAAAGTGTCAGTTGGCGGCCCTCCTGCTTTCCTTCGATCAGGCGGGCGAAGCGCGCCAGTTTGCGGCTGCCGCGCAAGGCCGCCCTGTCTTCCTCACTGAGGCTGAAGACGTCACCATTGAATCGTGTCTCAAGGCTTTGCAGCAAGTTCACTAGTGCATCGCCGTCGGCCAGTACCTCAAAGAACTTCCCCGCTCCGGTTCTGAATCGAGCGAAATACTGCGGGTCGAAGACTTTGCGCGCCTCAAGATAGGCGATCAGCAGGGAGAGGATGAGCAGTTTGCGCCCAAGCGATTTTGGGAGGATGCCTTCCTTGTCAAGGTCTCTATGGAGGAGTTTGACCTCCTCGATCAGCGTCTTTTGGGCTGCCTTTCTGCCTGAAAGCAGAGTCTTGCAGACATCTGGATCGTCCCAGAGGGTTCCGTTCCGGATACGCTCAGCGTCCCACCACGGATCGTTGGCGATTTGGGCCGCGATCTTGAGCGTCTTGTGGGGCTTGAAAACCACCTCACCCTGCGACTCGAAGTCGGCCTTGTGCGCGCACCGAAACAACTGGACCAAGCCGGAAGTCACCCGATAGACCAGCGGAACTCCCCCCCAACTCCACAGGCGCTGGTGTAGGCGGGCGAAGTCTTGGTCTTGAGCCGGGCCGTCGGAAACGAAGACGAAAGCCTGAGGCAGCGGCGGTCTGCCATCGTGCTGTGCCTCGAAGAGCACGGCGGTCGCGCCGTAGTCTCCAGCTTTCTCCATCATTGCCACTTCTTCGGGAGATCGCCCGTTCTTGGTGTAGCCCTTTACGGAGACAAGGCCATCCACGGCAGGACCAGCGGACCTGCTGAGATCGATCAGCCATTGTTGAGGGTTGCTCACTCGTGAAGCTCGACGGGATTAGAAGCCGCAGGAGACCTCCTGTCCAATGCAGATTTGGGGGTGGCCTTCCAACAAAGTTTCTCCGCGTCAGAAGCCCCCCCTGCCATGGGCCGTGCCGCCGGCTGGCGTGCCGCACCGGGGTCTGCGAGGCGGATCCAGGTGCCGGCAGGGGATCTTGAACGGACTCGCTCGATCACGAGGTCTAATTTGAGCATAGCCCTTTTGAAGAGGGTTCCTCTGCCTAAGAGAACCCTCCCGCCGCGGGCCGCCACGCCCGGCGGCGGGGCACCCAGAGTCAGCGAGGCGGATCTGACCGCCGGCCGAAGGTCCTGACAGGCGTGTCGCATGCCGCACAGTCTACCGCATCTGCACCCCGCCGAAACGCCAGTCAGCTCAGCCTATCACCCCAACCTCCGCAAGAACTCCGCCCGTACTCGCGCCATTCGTTTGCTCAGTTCATAGTCCAGTTGCCTCTCACTCATCCCCAAACTGCGCGCCAACGGCGACCGGTCTTCGGCCTGCAAGCGGTCGTCGTGTTGATCGCGGATTAGACGCAGGCGCAGGCCGGCCCTTTGCAGAAAGCGATAGTCGTCGAGCAGGTCGGCGGCGACTTCTCCTCGCTCAGACATACGGTGCAAAGCGGTCGGCGGATGGGTGGTGCGCAGGGCGGGGTCGCTCTCGCCGTGGCGAAGCTGGCCCCAGGCGGCGATGAATTCGAGATCGGTGAGGCCCCCGGGGGAAAAGCGCAGGTGCAGCGACTCGCGCGGATCGCCGGCGCGCTCGCTCTCGATGCGCTGGCGCAGGTGGAGCAGGTCCGCGCGCAAAGCGGCTTCATCCGGTGGGGTTTGATAGGCGATGGTTTCCAGTCGATTGCCGAAATTGCTGGGCGTGCCGGCCCCGGGCAATACGAAGGCCGGTCGCGCGCGCAGCAGAGCCATTCGCTCCCAAGGGGCGGCGGTTTCGTGGTGGTAGTCCTCGAATGCCTGATAGGTGGTGACGAGAAGGCCCTGCGATCCCGAGGGCCGCAGGCGCGTGTCGACATTGTACAGTCGTCCTTCCTCCAGTAGAGCGCCGAGAGCGCCAATCAATCGCTGGGCCAGACGGCCGAACCAATCCTGGTACTCGATCCCCAAGGCCGTCACTCCCCCGTGTTGGTAGAGAAACACCAGCTCCAGGTCAGAGCCATAGCGCATCTCACGCGCGCCACAACTGCCCAGAACCAGAATGGTCAGCTCCGCGTCTGGCCTTCCCAAACGCGCCTCCAACTCGGCCGCCACGCGAATCACGGCCTGGGCCAGACATGCCTCGGCCAAGCGACCCAATTGCGCCGACACTTCCTCGTGTGGAAGATTGCCGGCCACGTCGTGAAATCCGATGCGTAGGATTTCTTCGGCTTGAAAGCGGCGCATCTCGCGCAGGGCCGCTTCATAGTCGCAACCGGCCAGGCGCGCCGGCAGCCTGCCCTCCCATTCCACGGGGTCCGGTCGCGGATCCCCCGGACCGGACAACAGGTTTGGCCAAGTCGCGGGATGGCTGAGCAAGTGGCGCGACAGCCGCTCGCTGGTGCCGAACAAAGCAGCCAGCATAGTGAGGAGCTGGCGATCTTCGCGCAGCATGGTCTCCAGTCCGCTCGACGCGCGCACGGACAGATCGCGAAATCGGTCCAAGGCCCGATCGGGATTGGGCGAGGCGATGGCTTCCTCCAGCCAGATGGGCGGCAGGCGGCCGCGCACCAGTTCCAGATCTTCGGCGGCCGCTTGCGGATCGGAAAAACCGCAGGATTTCAGATCAGCGAGAAGCTCTGCCGAGGGCTGGGCCGGATCGAGCAGGCGCAGCACAATCGCCGACGGTCCCTGTTCCGGCTCGCCCAGGGTATCGGCCACCGCGCTGACCGCCTGGCGATGTTGGGCCAGGAGCGCATCCAGCTCGGCGTGGCCACCGAGGCCCAGCCGTCGCGCCAGCAGATCCCGGCCGCTTGGATCAGCCGGCAGATCGTGCGTCTGCGCGCCTTGCTCAAGCTGGATGCGATGCTCGACCGCGCGCCACAGTTGATAGGCGTCGGAGAGCGTGCGGACTTCCTGTGCGGTCAGCAGTCCCGCCAGCCCCAGCTTGTGCAGCGCGGGCAGGGTTGCCCGCTCGCGCAGATCCGGCCGCTTGCCGGCGTAGAGCAGCTGCAGCGCCTGCGCCACCAGCTCCACGTCGCGGATCCCGCCTTGACCCAGCTTCACGTTCCAGCCCGGATGCCGGGTGCTGTCCACGAACTGCTGGCGCAGCGAGCGGACTTCGTCCAGGGTGCGTGGCCCCGACGAGCGCGAAAACACGAAGGG
>Ga0182027_10008306_pt1 | contig 15131 bp, 6 predicted proteins | sample 712E1DmetaG_FD_121300 | JGI IMG/M metagenome (GOLD analysis project Ga0182027, IMG submission 121300) | Permafrost microbial communities from Stordalen Mire, Sweden - 712E1D metaG (Illumina Assembly) | ecosystem: Environmental > Terrestrial > Soil > Wetlands > Permafrost | place: Sweden... | reverse complement strand
CCACATAGAGGAGCGACGAGGTCGAGCCGCTCACAACCGGGAAGGCCGCGAGCGTTCCGAATTGCAGCGTGCCGTTGTAACCGCCCGCGATGACGACGTTGCCAGCGCTATCCATGGCCACCGACTGGCACAGCTGATCGCCCGTGCCACCGAACTGCGCGCCCCAGATTACGGCGCCCGTGGTCGCGTCGATCTTGGCGACCACGATGTCCAAGCCACCGCCGGCGCTATTGGTTCCGGTGAGGATGCCACCGGTGGCCTTGACGGTGGTAACGCCGCAGACCGCGAAGGCGTCTTGGGCCGGGTTCGAGGAGATGGCGAGGAGCGTGCCCGAGCCCACGTTGGTGGCCAGCGACTTCACCGGGTTGCCGTTCTGGTCGAACGTGGCCACGAAGCCGGCCGACGCCGCTTGGGTGGTAAGGAAGTCGACACCGGGCGTGCCTATCGTCCCGTCCGGGCCATTCCCGCCCGAGTCGTGGCTGTCGAAGTCTATCTCCGAGACGAAGGAGCCGATGAGGCCCACACCGCCGCTTTTCGCGACCGCGACGCCGAAGGCGTTCTGATCGGTCGTGTTGGGGGTAAGAATCTGACCGAACGACTCGGCGAACGTGGCGAGACCGGTCGCGGGGTCGAGCTTGACCAAGAAAACATCGGCTCCGCCCGTCGACGTGATAGTAGGGCCGGTCCCCGAATTGGGGTTTGGAAACGCGACCGCGAGGCTGCAGTCAAGAACACCGAGGGAATTTGTTGGACAGTAGACGTTCCCCGTCGCCCAAAGCGTGCCATCCGCTCCATTGGCAATGCCCCCGAATGCCGGGGTCCACTGCTGGGCGGGGAAGGTAGCGCTTGCGCCGAGGCAGGACAGGGCTGCGCCGTCTGGTTGGGTCGCAACGTCCTGTCCGATGGACAGATCGAGAGACGGTGGAACGTCGGCAATATCGGGCGGAACGTCGGCGGCGTCGGGCGAGACATTGGCGATATCGGTGGCGACATCGGCGGCGACATCGGCGGCGTCGGCCGGGGCATCAACGGCTTCGCCACGGAAATCGGGCTGGGCGTCGCTGGTGTCAGACTGGCCGTCGGGCCGAGCGTCGGCGTTGGCGCCCCCGGCACCGATGATGCCACCGGCTCCACCGGCTCCCCCGGTTCCGCCAGTGCCACCGGTTCCGCTGGTATCTCTAGCACTCGGACCGCTGTCGTTGGTGGCGTCCAGCAGGCCGCTCGGCGTATCGGAAGTAGCGCTATCTGCGGGCAGGGCGCGAGTATCGACGCTCGCGCTGTCTCGGCCGCTGTCGACTCCTGGGGACGAAGCATCTGTGCCGACTAGCTCGTCTCTGCTGTCGATGCCGCGCAAGTCAGGCGCGCCGTCCCGGCAGTAGGCATCACAGTACTTGCGCTGACCGGCGTCGACTTTTTCGTTGGATGCGCTGGAGCAACCGGCAAGAAGTTGCACGGCGGCCAGGGACAGACACGCGGCGGAGAGCGGAAGTCGTTTTACGTTCATGGTGGTGCCTGCCCCAAATTACCAACCGGCGTTTCTTGTAGGGGCAACCCGCAGGTCACCCCCACGTCACAAACTCGCTTGCTAGGGCTGAAGTTCCAGCAGATAGCGAGCTTGCGAGCTTGAGGTGCCCGCATTGAGTGCGGTCGTGGGCGGGCCAAAGTCGATAACACCTACGTAGTTGCCGACGATGGCAATGCTATCCTTGCCGGCGCCCGTGGCCCAGCGGTTGATCGCGACACCCTGCGCGTCCTGCGATGCAAGGGCGCTCGAATCACCGTAGTGGTGGGCGCAGGTCGTCGCGCCCGTCGCGCCGTCGAGACTGGCGACAAATACATCGAGACCAGTACCAGTCGGCGCGTTGGCCGACAGAACAGCGCTGCCAGGTCCAATGTCGATCGTGCCCTGGAAGTCACCCACCACGGTCGGATTTCCGCTGGAATCGGTCGCAATACCGGACGAAGTGGTAACGTGGCCCGCGCTGCCCCAGCGCCGCGCCCAAAGTGGGGCGAGGCCAGCGCTGACCTTCATTGCGAAGGAATCGGAACCGAGCGGAGTCAGGAGGGTCGTGCCAACGCTGAATGCGGCGCCAAAGTAGCCCGCTACGAAGACATTGCCCTGAGCGTCCGCGGTAATGGATGCTGGGAAAATCTTGCCGCTGGTGCCATAGGCTTGAGCGGCGATGGCGACGCCAGTTGTCCCGTCAAGTTTCGCGACCCAGAGGATTTGATCCAGAGTCCCAGTTGGCGCTGGGGTGAGGGCGCCAGCGCCGAAATTGAGCGTTCCGGTGTACGATCCGGCCAAAAGCACGTTGCCATCATCGTCGATGGCGGCCGCGTTACAAGTTTGATCCATCGCGCCGCCGAATAGCTTGGCCCAAATCACGGTTCCGTCGATGGACTTGATGGCCGCAACCGCGACATCCTTTCCACCTCCTGGCGTGGCTCCCGTGACGCCCAGCTGTGCGGCCGTGTTCGTCGCTGCCCCGCAGACCACGAAAAAGTCTTGGTTCGTGTGGCCGGCGATGGCATTGAGTCCTCCGGTCCCCAGGTTGACACTCTTCGACCACAGGCCAGCGCCGGCCGTGCCGTCAATTCCCGCGATGAAGTTGACGGGGTTTTGGGTCGGATTGGTAATCGGCGAACCGGTGAGGATCTCCATCGTCCCCGCATAGGTGCCGATAACTCCAACCACTGCGTTGCTGCTGGTCGCCACTTGGCTGGCAGATTGATCGTTGTTGTCACCCGCCGTAAGGATCCAGTTCGCGCTGCCGGTCTTTGGGTCGATCCCGGCCACGAACATGTCCGAGGCTCCCTGATTGGTCAGGGTTTTGCCGCCCAATGAAGTGTCGTTTGGCAAGAAATCCCCGGCCGTAACCAAGGTGTTGTCTTTCGCCCACGCGATGGCGTACAGGGGAGGTAGCGTGTAGCTGCGTGCAAAGCTTGGGGACTGGCAGCTCGACGGACCCGCCTCGGAGTTACCAGCCTCGACTGGCGCGACGTCGACCCCGCCACCGTCGGGGACCGCGGCGACGTCTGGAACCTGCCCGTCTGGCGCGGCTGTTTCTAGGGCCACATCGCGCCCGGCTTCGGGACTTGAGCCGGTCATATCGATACCGCCGTCGAGCACGACCGTGCCTCCCGTTCCGCCGGTGCCGGGCGCTGCCTGGTCCAGCCCGGAGTCGGGGGTTCCCAAGGCCCCGCCGGTGCTCGTCGGAACTTGCGTATCCGCCTTTGCGTCGAGGTTTGAACCACCGCCGCCTCCCGTTCCCTTGGCTCCTCCCATTCCGCTAGCTCCTCCTGTTCCACCGCCACTGCTGCTGCTTCCGCAGCCGGCAGTGGCAACGGCAAACGCCGCGCTGGCCAGCAGCAAGATACGGGAAAGAACAAGGGGGCGTCGATTGTGTGCAGTCATAGTTTCCTCGCGAGGTGGACCGTGCCCACAATTGGGCGTATGGGACATGAAGGTGATGGGTGTATAGCTTCGATCACCAACAGGCGATCGTGATGATTGGGTTACCTCTGGGTGTAGCAATTGCGACAGACGTGAAACGAAATGGTTACAAGAGGAGCCCGCGCCGCGGCGTCACGGGGCGAGGACAGTCAGAAATGTGGAGGGCGAAATGGGTTGGACAGGTGATGTAAGAACGCCGGCCGGTGCGCCCAGATCGACGTTTTGTGAGAATTGGCCCAGCAAGAGACTGGTGTCTTTCACGGCGCCGACCGCCGACGCGTTGGTGGCGACTCCAACCGTCGAGCTGAATCCCCCGGCGCTGCTGTACCCTCGGGCCGCTAGGACCCGGGCGGTCGTCGTTCCGCCGGCATCTGGCTGGGACAGAACTGTTTCCTCCAGTAGGGCAATGAACGCCCCCTGGTTGCTAGCTTGTGGCAATGGTGTATCGCCCAGGGTGAACATTCCTGAATAATAGCCGGCGAGGACAATGTTGCCGCTGGAATTGAGGGAAAGCGCCGTGACACCATAGTTGAGGCCGGCGGATGAAGAATTGGTCCCGAATGGAATGATCCACGCAATATCTCCGGTGTCGGTTCGCAATTTAGCCACGAACATGGATGAGGAAGTGAAGAGCGTTCCGGCAACGGAGTACGGCGAGGTTGGCGTTATGCCGGCGCTGAGGACAGTTCCCGCGACGATCAGTCCGTCGCTGATGGGAAGAAGCGCGGTTGCCTTAAGGGACGCGCGTTGTCCCACGCTGCCGAAGTTCTTAGCCCATACACCGCTGGGGGTCAGAGCGCCGGCGTCGCCGTTGGTCATCTGCAATTTAGCGATGAACAGCCACTGCGTGTTGACTTGGTCCACGATAGGAAGCGTCTGCGCCGAGCCTCCGAAGTTGATGACGCTGCCGTACTTGTAGGTGCCCGCGACGTAGATGTTCGATTGGGAGTCGACGGTCACAGCATTGCAGGCCTCGTCGTTGACGCCCCCGATCTGTAGCGCCCAGCTAGTCGCGCCGGTTGCCCCGTCGAGCCCAGCGAGAATCACGTCGGCTCCACCCGCTAGCATCAGTCCAGGCAAGAGATCCGTGGCCGCCTTGGTCGTCGTCCCGCAAAGGACGAAGCTGGCCTTGGCCGGATCGCCGGTGAGTGAATTCAAACCGGTCACATCAGCCGGCTTTTGGGAAAGATTTATCTTGCGCACCCAGAGGCCCCCGCCATCAGTCGCGTTCGCGCCAAGAACGAAGTTGTCCCCGGACGCCGTGGTGATCACGTTGTCCGAACCTACGGCGAGGGTGCCCAGGAGCGGGCCCACGAGGCCGAGTTGGCCGCCACCGTTCGCCGCGAAGGCAACGGCAAGTTGGTTCTCGGGCCCTGGGAATGTCGTCGACCACATGGCCTTGCCGGTGGAGGGGTCGAGCTGAGCCAGAAAAACATCTTGATTGGAGCTATCTCCTGTGTCCATGGGTCCCGCTCCCAGGTCGGTCGCACCAGCAAAGGAGCCTCCTGCAAAAACTCTACCGTTCGTCGAAATCGCCAGCGCATTGCTGTTTGACGGCCAGAACAAGTTGTCGATGACCGATCCGGAGGTGGAGGTGGGGAACGCATAGCCACCGCCGTCTCCTCCGTTCGAGCAAAGGCCCGTGCTTTCATTACAGGTGGCGGCGCCAGGGCAAATCGGTGTTCCCGAGCAAAAGCCGTTCTGACACTGATCGCCGGAGGTGCATGTCAGGCCGTCGTTGCATGGCGTTGTGTTGTTGGCATTGGGGTTGGTGCATTCCCCCGTCGCGGGGTCGCAGTTGCCAGCCACGTGGCATTGGTCGAGGGCCTTGCATGTCTTGAACGGCCCCGAGAAACAAATGCCACCCTGACAGATGTCGTTGACCGTGCACCCTTTCCCGTCATCGCACGCAGTACCATCGGTTAGGGCGGTATGGACGCACTGGCCGGTGCCGGGATCGCAACTATCGGTCGTACAATCATTCTTGTCGTCGCAGCTGGCGGGGCACGCGGGCGCGTCGGGAGCTTGCGTGTCAAGGGAAGCGTCGGCGGTGTTTGGCGGGGAGCTCCCGCAACCTGGCAGGCCAGGCAAAAACAAGCCGGCGAGCAGGGCCAGACTTACGCTCGGACCAAAATTAAATAGCGGCTGTGTATTCATGGGGGTTCCGCCGCGATCTCGGCGCTCTTGAGGTGCTATCGGATGGACAGGACGGTGCCTTTCTAAGCTGGCCAGTGGTGCGTCTTTGTGACAAATCGGTTACCGATTCTCAACAACCGGACCGAACAGCGAGCTTTCGATACCGGTGCCAACCAGGGGCAAATCCGACGGCGTAACTGTCGGCAATCCGGCACAGCCCCGCGACCGGGCCGTCCACCCGGCGCAGCCACGGGCTTTTTGCCGTCGCTTTTCCGGCAGGACGAACGGCGCGTTTACATCGGTGGTTTGGCGGGGTGTTCGACATGTCAACGCCAATAACTGTAACGAAGATTTCCCTTAATATTTTTCGTTCAAGCGTCGAAGTCTCTTACGTCGCGGCGAGGTGAGGGTGAAATGCTCGCGCCAACGCGACGGGAAGGGTCCTGCCGATGCGCCATTCGTCCGCCTGCGTGTGTCCAAAGCACGGAGCCAAGGTGCTTCTCATCTGTACGGTCGCGTTGTGGTCGGAGACAGCGTGCCAAGGCCCGCAACAGACAAGTGGCATCGAAATCTCGGTCTCGCCTTTCGCGTCGGCCGCGAAGGTCGAGGCAGCTATTCGCCAGGACAACAGCACCGAAACAAACCGAGTGTCCTTAGAGTGGCGCGAGGGTCGATGGTCGGCAAGCCTCGACGGGCTCGACCCGAGCGCGAGCGTAGAAATCGTCGCTACCGCTACGGATAGCGGTGGCAAGAGGCTGGCTAGCTCGAATGCCGCTGGCGCGCTCTTGAAGGAGGGACGCACTTCCCAGATGCTTATCGCTCTGCAGGCGCCGGGTGCGGGAAATACTGACGGCGGATTGTCGCCGCTGGTCGATACGCTGTGGTCCTCGGCCAAGCAGGTCAATGCGGGGGAACGAGTGGCGCTTGCCGTTTCGGCCCACGATGCGAATCCTTCGAGCGCTCTCACCTTCGAATGGAGCGCCCGCTGCGGAAACTTCAGCGACGAGAGCGCGGCTATTACGACGTGGCTTGCGCCTTCCAGCGACGACCTGTGCGATTTGACCGTGGCAGTTCGCGATCGAGCGGGGCGGACAACGAGCGCCGGCTTGCAGGAGCAGGTCGGGTCAGGAAAGGGCAGCGGAAGTGCGGCCGTCGCAATCTTTATCAATTCGGCGCCCAACGTGACCGCCATGACGGCGACGCCGGGCACAATCGAGAACGGCTCCATTGTGCGGCTCGTAGTTTCGGCGAGCGATGCGGACGGGGACAATCTGTCCTATCAGTGGACGAGCACGTGTCCCGGCGAGCTCGACAACCCGACCCAGGCCGCCACGGGCTTCGTGCCCGCTTTGACCGGCGGAACCACGACTTGTTCCTTTTCCGTCGCTGTGATCGACGGGCGCGGCGGCGTCGGAAGTGGGACGCTGGTCCTCTCCACCAACAAGCCGGTGATTCACGTCGCGCCGACGATGGGGCTCGCGTACCAGTCTCCCGATGCGCCGGATGCCGGCGATGCTGTGCTCTTCCACGTCGAGGCAAGCAATCCCGAAGGCCAACCGTTGACTTGGAAGTGGAGCGCGAACGTCGGCTCCTTCACGGCCGAGACCGACCTGGCCGGGTCGAGCGAAATTTCCTGGACGGCGCCGGATGCGAAAGACGTTCCCTGCACCATCACCGTGACGGCCACCGATCCTTACGGCGCCAGCGCTGCCTACGTTTTTTCGGTTCGTACCTAGCCTATTGCACGGCCTTGGTGGGAACCAGCCGCTGCGCGGTGTTGCCGGTGCCGAGCTGACCGTTGGTATTCGCGCCCCAACACCACAGCGTACCGTCGATGGCGACGGCGCAAGTATGGTCGATGTCGGTCGCTACCATGGACCATGTTGTCCCGTCGGTGGTGACAATGTTGGCGGGAACATTGGTTTCGTTGGCATCGCCGGTACCGAGCTGGCCGGACGAGTTGTCGCCCCAACACCAGAGTGTGTTGTCGTTCTTGACGGCGCAAGTATGTGATTGACCGCTGCTCACGCTTCTCCAACTGGTGCCGTCCAATTGAACGGCGACTGCACTTTGCGAGCCCTGGCCGGTTGGGACAATGGCGCTGCCGAGCTGGCCGCTCTCGTTGCCGCCCCAACACCAAAGGCTACCGTCATTCTTCAAGGCACACGTGTGGTAGAAACCCGTGGACACATCCGTCCAGCCGGTGCCGTCCACTTGAACCGGGCTCAGGTGATAGGAACCGTTCAAGTCCCCTGTCTGACCGTCCGAATTGAGTCCCCAGCACCAGAGCTCGCCATCGCTCGTGGTTGCGCAGGTGTGCAGATAGTTGGAACTGACATGGGTAAACACCAGGCCCGCTCCGGCGAGGGTAACCTGAGCTGGGGAAGCCTGGTTGTCGAGAGTGCCATTGCCAATTTGGCCGTTGGTGTTGTCGCCCCAGCACCACAGCGTCCCATCATGCTTGATTGCGCACGTCTGATAGCTGCCGGCACTGATACTATCCCAAGGACCCCCAGCCACCTCCGTGGGCGCACCCGAGGCTGGAACGGCGGGATTGCCCAACTGGCCAGAGGTATTATTGCCCCAACAAGAGAGGCTTCCGTCGGTGCGTAAAGAACAAGAATGGCTTTGGCCGCAGGAAACACGGTTCCAGGCGGTGTCGCCGACGTCGACCGGGGTCAGCCGGTTGGTGGTGTCATTCAGGCGCAGCTGGCCGAACCTGTTGTCGCCCCAGCACCACAAGGTAGAATCGATCCGTACTGCGCAACTGTGATTGCCACCCGTGGCAACCTGCAGAAAAGGCGGACCGCTCGTGCCGGCGCGACCGTCACGGTTGGCGCCGCCATCAAATCCTCCAGGAAGCCCGCCATCGCCGAGCGGCGTGACGACCTCAAGCTGACAGTTGCTGCTGCAGCCATCGCCGGAAACGCGATTGCCGTCATCGCAGGCTTCGCCCGCTTCGAGAACACCGTTGCCGCAAACAGCGACGGGAACCGACAATTGAACCTTGAGGTCGATCCGCGAGCCGACAGCGATCTGGCCGCTGACGGAGCCTTGGCCGATAACCGCTCCATTCTGGTCCAAGGCATCGACGGATATCTGCACCGCTCCGCTTCGCGAGCCGGGAACAACAAGGGTGAAATCCGATGGAAAACCCAACTCGGTCGATTGAATTTCGGGAAAAAACTTCTGGTCCGACTTCGTTCCGTTGCTGATGATCACGCTCATCTGAAAGACGCGGGGAACATCGCAATCCACATCTGCATGAATGACGACGTCGGAATCCTTGGTGCTGGAGCAGCCAACCAAACAAAACACGGTGCTCAACAGCAGAGTGTAGAAGCTGAGCTTCATGGCAGCACCCGTTGCGCGCCCCAGGTCGAGGGAGGAGTCGTGGATTCCGGGCGTAAGAGCCACCAGGTTGCCGCTCCCCCGAGGGCGAGGGCGCCCACCACGGAAGGCCAGAACCACCACCGCTTGTAGACCGCCTTCTTGTTTCCCTGCGGGGGCGGCGGCGCCTCGGTGACGGCCAGGAAAACGCCGGCCGGCTGGCTGTTCGTCGCTTGTGTCGCCGCGACGGCCGCGCCGGACAGAGCGTCTGCCTTTGGCGGATCGATGTCTTTCTGAGCTACCGCGGGCACGTCTTGGGATTCGTCCTCCTTCTCGATGGGAGGAGGCTCCAGTGTTTCGGGCGGAGTGAGCTTCTCGGCGCGGGCCTTCATCAAATCGTCGAGCTGCGTGTCGGGTGCGGTGGCAGGGGCGGAAATCCTCATCATCAAGAGGCTGGTAATGACCGCAATCTCGCTCGCGGTTATCTCGTATTGGCTGCGGTTCTTGGGCGAGTAGGTGCTGGCGCGCAGGAAGGAATTGTAGGCGGCCAAGGCCTTCTCTGGTTTTCCGGCTAGCCTATACGCCTGGCCGAGAGAAAAGAGAAGGGCCGGATCCTGAGTGAGCGTGTATGCGGCCTCGAAATGCTGGGCCGCCTCGTCGTAGCGGCCGAGGTTGAGCGCGACGGTTCCGCTCGATCGTTCGGCTCGCGCCGCCGCGCTTTCCTTCGGGGCCTTGGCGAACGCATGGGGCGACGATGAAAGAATCATCGTCGCGAGAAGGACGTGGGCACACAGGGGTCGGGAAAACGGCATGATGGAAACTCTCTCCCAAAAGCGATTGGCATATATCGACAGGAAAAGATGAAGCCGATCAAGAGCCGCGACGACCTGCAACGCGATTGTCACAATACTTTTGCGTAACTGAAACACAATCCGCGGTAGCCCAAACGAACAGACGCGATTGCTTGGCGTGGCAAACGCGGACTCGATTTTCTTCAAGAACCGTCGAGAAGTCGGAATGACCAGTGCAGTCAAAGACAGGCCTGGAAAACGTTTCGGGTCGACGTTCATCGTGATCGAGGCCTTAACAGCGCAATTCGGGTTGTAACCAATCCGTATCGGATTGCTAACACACCGGTGGGAAGAAAGGCGCTATTGCTTTGCCCGCAAGGCATGGAACCGGCGAGTCGCGGGCCATGCTGGCAAAGAGCACAAAGCAGAAGGTAACCAGAATCGAGAAGGAGGCCGACAATGTCATCAACTTGGGATCGCATGAAAAGGACGCTCGGGATTGTCATCCCGGTGTCCGTCACCGCCATATTGGCAAGCGGAGGGGTTGCGCAGGCTCAGACCACGTTCGCAATCGAGGGTTCGGATACACTGACACAGGTCATCAACGACGCCATCGCCGGATCCGGGGCGCCCCTCACCTACAACAACCTGGGTTCGGGGCAGGGCGAGAAGGACCTCGCTCAAGTTGGTTGCCCCGGATCGGCCATCACCGGCCAGGACTTCCAAGAGGGCATCGCGCCCATGTCGCGCAACTTTCAACAGGCACTGTTGACCGCCTGTCCAACGTGGGCGCCTTCGTCAAACCAGGTGCTCGGTCTCGACGCTGCAGTCTTCAGCTCGAGGACTTGGTCAGGGCGCCCGAAAGACGTGACCGTTCCCCTCGCAAGCCTGACCGATCCGACGATCGCCGATCCGGCCAACCAGTCGGATTTGTCCATCATCTTCTTTGGCTTCAACGCGTCGGGATCGAGCAAGGGCACCACCGCCGAGTGCGCGCATCCCAACCGTCTCGCCGCTCTCGACCGACTGCTCAGCAAGATGCTCGGCGTGAACCAGATCAACCACATCTATCGCCGCGATGACAACTCCGGTACGCAGGACACCATCCGCGAGCACCTCCAGAACAACTTCTGGTGCAATGGCAAGTCGGAAGGCAACGTCCACAACCCCGAGAACACCGGACAGAACCTGCTCAACGAGGATCTGGATCCGGTCCGTCGTGCCTGCGTGGGGGCCGATGCGACGCACAGGGCAACCCGCTGCACTTACTACCCAACGGCGCAGAACTGCAACTTCGGCGATCCCGACATCACGTTCAACGGCGAGACCATCCACTGTACGCAGGGCTTGGTCGTGGCGCTCTCGGAAACCGATCCGGGGAGCTCTGACATCACCACGTCCATCGCGAATCGCATTGCCAACGACCCCTTCAATGGAACCCTGGGCATGGCTGGCCGCGCCTCCGTGGAGCTCCCGAATGCGCCCACGACCGGTCTCACCATCAACACGGTCACCTTCATCAACAGCAACGTGCGCGCCAATCAGTACATGTTCTCGCGCCGCCTGTTCCTGCAGCGCAACCCAGCGGGCTCGGGTAGTCCCACCCGCGACGCGGCGGAAACCACCCTCTTTCGCTATGCAACCGACAACACGTTCCCGGTCGCATCTTCTCCCAATGGTTTCGGTGGTCGGTGCGTGATGGATCCCATTGTGAGGAACCGCGGCTTCCTAAGCTGCTTCGACGATTGCACCCAGCCCTGCAACGTGGCCACGAACCTGTGCTGCTTGCCGCCTCTCGCTGGCGCCTCGATCCCGAAGCAGAGCATCGGCGCGGAGACGATCACGGATGCGACCTTGCATGTGTGGTCCGACCTGGGCGACGCCAGCCACCCCTGCGTGGACACCAACGTCAAGTCCGTGGCAAGCACCGCGTGTGGTCTGATCGAAGCGACGACCTCGGGTAATCCCTCGGGTTACGCCTGCGATCTGAGCTCGCGCTGCGCCACCGGCACCTCGTGCCTCCCGTACGCCACCGGCGGCGAGAGCTGCCAGTAGGCCACTGCCAGCCAGCATTCGGGCGTCGCGAGTCGAGGACATCTGCTCCGCCGCCACCCCAATGGGCGGCGGAGTCGGGCGGTAGAAGAAACACAGCACGAGCTCAGAAACCATTCAGTTAGAAATCACAAAGGAGAATCCAATGGGTAAGAATCGATTGACACTTGCGGCCGCCTTGATTGGCGTTGCTGCAATCGGAATGATTGGGTGTAACAAGCACCCCAGCGACAATGCCACCGGCATCGGCTCCGCCAACATCTCGCTTCACTCGAACTTGTCGATCACCGACGTGTCGGCCGTGAAGCTGACGGTGCAATCGCCAACCAAGCTTCCAACGGCAGTCAATGTGCCGCTCAACCTGAAGAACGGCCAGTTCTCGGCCCAGGTGGACAACCTGGCCGTCGGCTCGGACTATGTCTTCACCGCGGATGCTAAGGATACCACCGCGACCTCGATCTTCCACGGCGTTACCCCGAACGTGGTCATCACCGCCGGCAATACCGCCACGGTCACAATTTTCATGAACCAGGTCACTCCCGGCAACAGCAGCAACTCGGTCCCAGTGATCGACTCGATCACCTTCGACGCCAACCAGGTCGCCCAGGGTGGAACAGTCCATCTGACGGCCACCGCGCACGACCCAGCCGCCGGCAAGACGGCCACGCTGGCCTTCGCGTGGACGCCTGCCGCGAACTGCGGGACCGTCACCGGCGCGACCGCGACAGGTGGCTCGGACACCACGGATAGGACCGACACGGCGCTTTACACCGCGCCCTTGGCGAACATCACCTGCCAGATCAACCTGGTCGTGACCGATGCAGTCGGAAACTTTAACACGGCCGCGATCTCGATCCAAGTCGGCCTCGGCGGCACCGGCAACGCCAAGGTGTCGGCTCTGGTCGATGGCGCCCCGATCATCAGCAGCGTGACATCCACTCCGGCGCAGATCACGCTCAATCCGACCGTGACCCCGCCGTTCCCCGTCCTCACCGTCGTTGCCACGGATCCAGAGAGCGACCCCCTGAGCTACATGTGGAATTCCGTGACCCCCGGCTGCACCGTGCAGTTTGGATCTCCTGCCTTACAGGCCTCGGCGAGCACCACATACGTGGTCACCGCGGTCGCCGCCGGCACGACCTCGTGCGCCTTCACCATCACGGTACAGGACACGTGGGGCCCTGCCGCTACTCCGCAGCATAACACCGTGGTCTCCAGCTTGACGCTTCCAGTAGGCAGCGCGACGGTTCTCCAGCCTCCAGTGTTTGGTCTTGCCTATCAAGGCGACGACACGGTCACGGGCGGCGAGAACATCGTCCTCGGCGCGGTTGCGACCGATCCATCGGGCGGCACGCTCACCTACTCTTTCTCGTGGGCGGTTGACACCACGACCGGCACCAGCTTCGCGACGGCCACCCCAGCCTCGCTTAGCCTCGACCCGGTCTTCACAACAGCAGGCACCTGGACGGCTCCGGCCAACGCGCAGACCGCCAGCTCGGCGACCTTCACGGTGACGGCCACCAGCTCGGTTTCGCACCTGTCGGCGAGCTACGTCTTCATCTTCGCCCCGGCCAACAACCCCTGCATCGCGGCCACGGACGGCACGGCTTGCTCGATCCCAAGCAACCTCTGCATCGTGGGCGCCACCTGCCAGAACCATGCGTGCGTCGGCACTACGAAGGTCTGCCCGACATCCACCACGGCTTGCCAGGACAACGTCTGCGCTCCGGCGACCGGCCTCTGCGGTTTGGTCAACGAGGCCACCGGAACGGCTTGCAACGACCACAACGGCTGCACCTCGGGTGACGCCTGCGCCGCTGGCGTTTGCGTGACGACCCCGGTGTCCTGCCCGGCTCCTCTCGTGTGCCAGGCTTCGGACGTGTGCGTCTCGACCGGCGATGCGACCCACACCTGCAACGTGACCAATTCCACGTCGGGCACGACCTGCGATGCAGATCAGAATCCCTGCACCGCGGGCGACGCGTGCAACGGCAGCGGTACCTGCGTTGCTGGCACGGATCCCTGCACGACGGGTACCGCCACGCTCTGCACGGCCACGAGCCCGACGACCTTCACCTGCTCGGCCGCCGCTTGCATGGATGCCGACTACTCCAAGAAGTGGGTTCCGCCCTTCGTGTCGATGGCCAACGGCGCAGATGGCACCGTGTGGGCTGTGGGCAATATCTTCAACCCGTTCGACTTCGGTTCGGGCAGCGTGACCTCCACCGGCAGCGCGGACATCTTCCTCACCAAGATCGACCCGGCGACGGGCCTGTCCACCTTCACCGAGACCTTCGGGCAAATTGCCACTCCCAATTCGAGCGACCAGAACGCCTTCGGCGTCGCGGTGGCGAAGAGCGGTGGCGTGGGCCTCATCGGCTCGTTCGTCTCGGAGATCGACTTCGACGCCAACGACTCGGTCGGAACTGGCTCGGACGGCATTGCCGGCGATGGAACGGTCGGCACCGCAGGGGTCGACTTCCTAACCACGTCTTCGGCCTCCAGCAATTTCGTGGCGACGTTCACGAGCGCCGGAGCTCCGGTGAAGGCATTGGCCGTCGGCGTGGGAACGGGCACCCTCCTCGCCGTCGCGTCGAATCCCAACCAGGACGCTTTCGCGGTCTGCGGTGTGACCTCCGTAAAGGCCACCGGCGGCATCCTGACGGGCACCAACAGCCTGGGCGGCGGTCTGGACATCGTGGTGGCGAAGATCAACGCGACTACGGGCGCCGTAGTGTGGGGCAAGCAGTTCGGTGGCGCGGGCGACCAGCTCTGCCAGTCTGTGGCCATGGACAACTCGGGCAACGTCGTCATCGCGGGCGGTTACAACGGCACGCTGCAATTCGGAACGCTCGCGGCCTTCCCGGTTGTGAGCGGCTCGACCTCGTCGCTCCTCTATGTGGCGACGTTGGATGGTGCTACCGGTACGCCGACCGCGGCCTCCACCTGGGGCACCACGGGCAAAGTCAGTCCGTTCTCCATCGCCGTCGATGCGAGCAACAACATCATCGTGGCCGGTAGCTTGGGTGCGAACGTGAGCTTCGGTGCGACCGCTGGGACGATCACCGATCTCGGCCTCACGGACGCATTCGTCGTCAAGATGAGCGTGAGCGCTCCGACGCTTAGCCCGATCTGGGCCAAGTCGTTCGGCGATGCCACCTTCGATCAGCAGGCCAAGAGCGTAGCGACCTCGTCGAACGGCGATGTCTACGTGGCCGGCTTGTTCTCGGGCACGATGGGGGCCATGAACCTGACCTCCTTCACCAACACCAACTCGGATGGCTTCGTCGCTCACCTGAGTGGTCAAGACGGCTCGGTCCTCTGCGCTCACGTGTACGGTGACGCCGCTGGCGTGCAGGAAGTCGATG
>Ga0182027_10008305_pt1 | contig 15133 bp, 11 predicted proteins | sample 712E1DmetaG_FD_121300 | JGI IMG/M metagenome (GOLD analysis project Ga0182027, IMG submission 121300) | Permafrost microbial communities from Stordalen Mire, Sweden - 712E1D metaG (Illumina Assembly) | ecosystem: Environmental > Terrestrial > Soil > Wetlands > Permafrost | place: Sweden... | reverse complement strand
TTTCCTCCGATTCATTGGGACTTAAACGGGTTGGTGCCGGATTCCTTTGTTGCCAGCCACAGTCTGGCCAGAGAAACGATGACGTTGCCTTGTGACCAACGCTACGATGGCGATAACATGCGGCGCATCAGCGAAGTTTTTTTGCGAATTCATGTAACAACCCGGCGCTGAATTAGTTTGGGGATGAAAGAGACCTATGAAAAATAAAATGATAATAGTGATTGGTGCATCGAGTTTTGTTGGGACATATCTTGTCGATGAGCTAATCGCGCAAGGCCGTGAAGTGTTTGCCACAGGCCACAACAACATAAATCGCGAATATTATGCCAAGAGACGGATAAAGTATGCACAAGTCGATCTTGCTAGAAAGCGAGACCTTGAGAAATTACCGAAGGAGAATGTTGAAGCTGTTGTTTTGATGGCAAGCATGATGCCAAACAATGATAACACACGTCTCCCACAGCCATACGTGGACGTTAATGTTACTGGCACGCTTAATGTCTTGGAATATTGTCGGATCAATAAGATAAAGAAAATCGTATATGGTCATTCCCATAAGGATGTTGCCGGACTTTGGGATTGCGGTCGGCCCATTACCGAAGAAGATGGACCGAGCATTATTTACACTGCTGATCATGCGGTCTACACCATTACCAAGATTGCCGCAGTAAATCTCGTGGAACACTATCATCAAGTGCACAGTGTCGTTGGAATTTCATTCCGGTTCGCCGCAATTTATGGCTATGGACCACACACTGAGTTTTATGCTGGTGGAAAAGTGCGTGTGCCTAAATCAACGGTGTTTATCCGAAATGCCATCGCTGGCGATCCGATTGAGATTTGGGGGGATCCATCGAAAGGCCAGGACATTGTCTACGTCAAAGATGTTGTCGGTGGGATTATTGGAGCAATTGATAGCGATAAGGCGCACGGCCTCTATAATGTTACCTCTGGGATAAGAACATCTCTTGATGAAGAGGTAAAAGGTGTTATTAAGGTGTTTTCACCTCCCAATCATCCCTCTGAGATTCGCTATCGGTCCGATAAACCCGATATGCCATGTAATTTTCTCTATGATATCAGTAAAGCAAAGCGGGATTTTAATTATCAAGTGCGGTATCCGCTCATAAAAATGCTTCAAGATATGAAAAAAGAAATGGAACTCCGGCGTTTTCCACATTTGATAAAGCGTGAGATAAAGAGATAAAAACACGAGAAATTGGGGCGTCCCTTGGGGAAAACATCTTTCAGAATTTGTGGTTGGTGCGATTGAATTGGAAAACTGCAAACAGCGGACTTGACTGTTTGGTTGTTTGCCCAAAGATGGCAAGGAATCCTTTGAAACTTTAATTGCCCCAAAATAATGCCGGCATGATTGTAGGAAAAAAAATCGCATCAAATTCCCCCGGCAATGCTTTGTGCGCACCCATCAACAATTCCGTAACACCCGTCTTTGCATTGCCGCTCCATGTCGGAAGGCCAAATGTTGGCAGTCGTGAGCGTTTTTTTGAGTTGGTTCGATCAATATTCGATCGTCGTTGGTTTACTAACAACGGGCCACTCGTGCAGGAATTTGAACAAAAAATTGCAGAGTATGTCGGTGTGAAGCATTGCGTCGCCATGTGCAATGCGACTATTGCGCTGGAAATTGCCATCCGCGCCTTGGAACTGCGTGGTGAGGTCATCGTGCCGGCCTACACCTTCATCGCCACAGCGCACGCGCTGCAATGGCAGGAAATCACACCGGTGTTTGCGGACATGGATCCGGCAACGCACAATATCGCCCCGGAAACGATTGAGCGGCTCATCACATCGCGCACAACCGGCATCATTGGTGTCCATGTGTGGGGGCGACCGTGTGACACGGAAGCCATCGAGTCCATCGCGCAAAAACATCGGCTCAAGGTGATGTATGATGCGGCGCACGCCTTTGGCTGTTCGCATCGGGGCCGGATGATCGGAAGTTTTGGGTTGTGCGAAGTATTCAGTTTCCACGCCACTAAATTCATCAACAGCTTTGAAGGTGGAGCGGTGGTGACGGACAACGATGACATCGCGGCGAAAATGCGACTCATGCGCAATTTTGGTTTTGCCGGAGATGACAAAGTGATTTATCCCGGAACCAACGGCAAGATGACCGAGATTTGCGCAGCGATGGGATTAACGTCGTTTGAGGCGATGGAAGATATAGTGGCGGCCAACCGTCGGAACTATGAAGCTTACCGGGAAGGCTTGAGAGGTCTGCCGGGCATTTCATTGAAAGAATACGATTCCAGCGAGCGGCGAAATTATCAATACATCGTGGTTAAGGTTGATGAAACCAAAGCGAAGCTAAACCGGGACGAACTGGTAGCGGTGCTGCAAGCGCAAAACGTGCTGGCTCGAAAATATTTCTGGCCGGGTTGTCATCGGATGGAGCCTTACAAATCCTTTTTTCCCGATGCGCACCTGTTGTTGCCGCACACCGAAAAATTGGCGGCACAAATCATGGTTCTGCCAACTGGCACTGCCATTTCGGAAGCGGATGTTATGCTCGTCTGCGGCATCGTGCGCTCCGCTGTTGCGCGAGCAAACGAAGTCCGCCTCGCCCAAAAAACGGCGATGGCTATCAATTGACAATGCCCGCCACTTCCCCGGACAATCAAGCTGGAGCCTTGCGACACGAGCTATTGCCCGAACCACGCAGGATTAGCGAGCACCAGTGGCTTGATGGCACGGTGCCACTGGTAAGCATTTGCTGCATCACCTATAATCATGAGAGATTTATTGCGCAGTGCATCGAAGGTTTCCTCATGCAGGAAACCACTTTTCCTGTGGAGATCATCATTCACGATGATGCTTCCACCGACCGCACTGCGGAAATCATTCGAGCCTACCAAGCCAAGTGTCCCCGACTCATCCGTTCAATCCTCCAGAAGGAAAACCAGAAATCCAAGGGGGGATTGGTCTTCCCCATACCTTTCGAGGCATGCCAGGCCGAATACGTTGCGATGTGTGATGGAGACGATTACTGGACCGACCCCCAAAAGCTGGCAAAGCAAGTGGCCTTCCTTGACACACATCCGGAATGTGTGAGTTGTTTTCATAATGCAATCATGTTTTTGGATGACCAAAGTAATTCCAGTCCAGACTTAAGTTTGAATAAAAGAGGCAACCGCCTCATGTGTCGGCCCGGAATGAAAACCCGCTTTTCTCAAAAAGATTTTTTCAAGGGCAATGTTATCCCCACTTGTTCAGTCATGCTCCGCAGAGAGACAGTCGGGAAGCTTCCGTCATGGTTTAAGAAACTTTCCATTGGTGATTTGCCCTTGCATATCCTTTGCACAGAGCACGGCATGGCGGGGTATTTACAAGATGTCATGGCCGCATACCGGTTACATTCAGGGAGTTATTGGTCCAGCAAGTTATCCTTGGCCAGGATACCGCTCGAAATCAAGATGTATGAAGAATTGGAGCGATATCTTCGGTCACGCCCCCAAAGTGCTGCCATTCGAGCAAGCCGGCGGCAGGCAGTTTTGGCAATCGCAAGAAGCCGCAGCAAATTGGAGTTAGCCCGCGCCCGTCAGTGGCTTGATAGCTCGCCTGAAAAAGTTCCCGCTGCCATCTGGCGGGCGTGGCGATGTCATCCGCGCCAAGTCAAATGGTTATTAAGGTATCTGCTTGTTGTTTGGCCGGTATTTCTTGGCGGGCATGTGACGGCGGGGGTTGTTCATCGCAAAATCCGCAGCAAATGGTGACCTCGTTTCAACATGTTGCTTGCCGCTCGTTCTGCAAAAGGCTGGGCGAGGTTGCGCTGTTCCGCTGCAAACAACTCGTGCACCCGGCACCGAAAGCTTCCATCACCTTTTGCATCGCCCATTTTTTCATTTTGCCCGTTTGGCGGCAGTCCCCTTTCACTCCGCAATCAACCTCCTAGCCGCTTTGTTTCTATGGCCATTCAACTGCGTGAAAGCGGTGGACCTTCTCAAACGCTCTGTAATGATTCTGGGGTTGGCTTGTCAGTTGACGAAGGAAATCCCGCAAACCATCATGCCTTCCAAGTGACGCCGCGGATTTCCATCATTATTCCCGCCTACAATGCCGAGCCGTTCCTTGCCGAAACGCTGGCTTCGGTTCAACGGCAAACGTATCGCGAGTTCGAAGTGATTGTAGTGGATGACGGTTCCACAGACCGCACTGGTGAAATCGCCCAACGGTTCGTGGAGAAAGACGCACGCTTCATCCTGCTGCGCCAGAAAAATGCCGGTGAGTGCGTCGCACGCAACGTGGCTTTGGAACGTGCACGCGGCGAGTGGATCGCCTTCCTTGACGCGGATGACGTCTGGTTGTCGAAAAAACTCGCTGCACAACTCGATTTGCTCAAGCAGGAACCGCGCGCCAACCTGCTTTTCACCGACTATTTTTCCTGGGACGGCCAGAATGATTTAGGCCGGCGTTACAGCGACCCGGACAAATTTCCCGACGGTGACGTGGGCCGGCGTCTGATCTTTTTTGACTTGTTCGGCATGTCCACTGTGATGATCAAACGGAAAGCGTTGGATGCGGTCGGCCTGATGGACATTGAACTGCAAGGAGCACCGGATTGGGACCTGTGGCTGCGTATTGCCGAACGTGGGCTTTGCGCAAAAGGTGTCCGGCAGCCACTGGCTCGCTATCGGCTTTGGTCGGGCAATGTCAGCCGCAACATAATTCGGATGCGTGAATCCAACGTCCTCATCTTGGAGAAAGCATTGGCAAGGCCACAATGCGCGGCGTGGCGACGCGCCTATAGGCGCTCCCTGCAAATCGCGCGAGGCAATCTGGAATTTGCCCGAGTCCGTCCGCTGATTGAAACACAACCCAAGGCTGTGTCTGCAGCGGCGTTGCATGCTTGGTTGTATTGTCCAACCCGCTTCAAATGGCTGCTCTGGTATTTTGCGACGTTATGGCCAAACTCACCGTGGGCGGGAATTGTTTATCGTAAAATCCAAGGGAAATGGTGACCTCATATCAACATGTTGCTTGCCGCTCGTTCTGCAAAAGGCTGGGCGAGGTTGCGCTGTTCCGCTGCAAACAACTCGTGCACCCGGCACCGAAAGCTTCCATCACCTTTTGCATCGCCCATTTCAATTCACCGGAATTTCTCGACGCCACCTTGCACTCTGTCCGCCGTTTCCATCCCGCTGCGCGGGTGATTGTAACGGATGCGAGCTCTGTTTGGTGCGAGTTCCTCGCGGCGAAGGAAGTGTGTGCGCGATACGGAGCGGAGTTGCACCCGTTGGCGGGCAAACACCGGCACACAGGGTTGTTGAATTATATGTTCCGCCGGATTCAAAGCCGCATTGGAATATTTCTCGACCAGGATTGTGTGTTGCTGGCCTCCCTGGATCCGGTCATTCGACTGATTGAATCGGGAAAGATTCTCATCGGTCCGCGCGATGAATTTTTTACCACCCACCCGAACCTTTGCGGGCGTTATCCGCAAACAGCCGGACATTCGTTCCGCACACGGCCGGAATTTGTCCATGCCAGCTTGATGGTGATGGACGCGCCGCGTGTTCGTGCGTGGTCAGCCAAACCTTTTATCTGGCGTTCCGAATGGGGCGCGCATCCTCTGGAGCGCTACTATGGAATGACCCAATTGGTTCGGCAAAATCAACCGGATGCCATATTGACTTTGGACTCGGAACACACCGCGTACGGTTTGGGGCAAGTCTATTTATTTGACGGTTCTCCTCTTGCGTATCACCAATGGTACAGCGGCCAGGTTTATGGGCAGGCTGGCAAAATGGATGCCATGTATGATGCCCATTGGTTACGAGATGAGATGAAACGATTCCTTCGTGATTACTGGGGCGACAAGGTGGATTTTAAACTGGCATCAGCTGCGAGTAGCAGTTCGTCGGCACTCCATAAAGTCGGGACAAGAGCGGATCGTTAATCTTTCATACTTTTTATGACGCCCACGATAACCCTCGAAACCAAATGTTGGGAACATGATTGGAAGCGCATTCTTGATGGTGAACGGCTGCGCCTGTTGGTGGACCGGAACGCTTATCCATTCAGTGAAAAAGTCCTGATGATAAACAACGTGAAAAACTACTCTGTTGTATCCAAATGTGCAGAACGCACCATACAGCAAGGGTGGCTGTCCAAGTATATCATTGTGGAAGAACATGCCGCTGAAGCGCTCGACTTCTTTGCGATCAGTCGGGGATCGTTGGGGATCGGCTATCCCTATTCCATCGCCGAACTGGTGGGCATTTTCCTGTGTCGCTCTGATTTCCTTTTGCACTTTGCTGGCGATTGTATCCCGGCCACCACTTCTGATTGGGTGTCACGGGCGGTGCATTTGATGTCGCAGGATCCGCGCGTCAAAGTGTGCAACCTCGATTGGGATGAAAAACACATGGAGACAAAGAATGGTTCAATGGGGGGAATGGAAGATTTCTGCATTGGGAATGGCTTTTCCGATCAATGTTACCTTGTTCGTTCGAAGGAATTTCGCCAGCGCATCTACAACGAATCCAATCCTGCCTCTGCGCGTTATCCGCGATATGGAGGTGAACTCTTTGAGAAGAGGGTTGACTCATGGATGCACAACAATGGTCACCTTCGAGCCACTTACAAACACGCCCACTACATACACAAGAATTGGCCATTGCCGCCTCTCGCCCGTCTTTATCGTCGTTTGCGGAAAATGGAATGGTTTCGAAGAATTAACAAATGGGTTGCGCATTGATAAAAGCTTTTAACCACGGATGGACACCCGGCTTCGCCAAGCTTCGCCGAGGCGAGCAGATGGACACGGATGGGGAAAGGGAATAAAACACTTTCTGGCACCGATACGGGCTCACTGTTTGGTGAAGTTCCCTGGCAAGGCAGCTCGATTGATTTCCGCAGACTTTTAATCCGTGTTCATTCGTGTTCATCTGCGGTTGAATTGAATCGTTTCGGTTAAGTGACTTGAAATACAAAGCCCGTAAAAAGTCTGGTAAGAGAGGCCGCTTTTTCGGCAAACTCCGGCAGATTGCATGATTGAGTTTTTCCACCGATTACTGGATCTGTCCAAACCGTACAGGTTGCGCCTGGTCTTGGGCATCGTATTTGGATTCCTTAGTGGCTTGGTTGACCCGCTGCTGGTTCTGGTTATTCCACTGGTGGGGCTTGTGGTTTTTACTGGCGCGGGCGCGGAGAGTGCCATGGGCGTTCTGAAGAATCTGTCGCCTCAGGTGCAAACCGTTGCGAATACAATCGTTGCCTGGTTTTCACAATCCGGGTCCTCACCCGCCGCTGTTGTGAAAATTCTCGTGATTCTGCTGGTGCCGTTCATGTTTGTCCTGCGCGGCCTGTTGAGCTATTTGAATGTGTATTGTCTGCAATGGGTTGCCATCCGCGCCATCACCGACTTACGCACCCGGCTGTTCGCCCATCTTCAAAATCTTTCCGTCGGCTTTTTTGTTCAGTCCCGCACCGGCGATTTGATGTCGCGCATCAACGCGGACACCAGCGCATTGCAGAACACCATCACTGCGCCGCTGGCGATTGTGGTAAAGGATCCGGTGACAGTAATAGGCTGCTTGATTGTTCTGTTGAATTTGGATGCCAAGCTCATGCTGGTCATATCGCTGGTTTTCCCCATTTGTCTCATTCCCATCATCATTTACAGCCGTAAGGTGCGCAAATCCAGCGCCGTCATTCAAAACAGTTTCTCCGAACTGTCAACGGTGATGCATGAATCCTTCACCGGCAATCGCATCATCAAGGCCTACAACCTCGAAGAAAAGGCGGTTCAACAATTCAAGGAGGTTTCCAAACGCTTTGTCAGCCACCGCATGCGGGTCATCCGCTCGGAGGAAATTCCGGGGCCGTTGGTTGAGTTTTTTGCCTCCGTTGGTGTTGCCCTGTTGTTTCTCTACTTTGCCTTTCAGTCGAGTTCTCATGCCGTCAAATTCGTCCCTTTTGCGATCGGTGTGTTTTTCATGTATCGCCCCATCAAAAATATCATCCGTCTTCAGAGCCAGCTTCAACAGGCGCGCGCCGCCAGCCAGCGGGTCTTCGATTTGCTGGCCATGGAAAATTCCGTGCGCGAACCGGCGCAACCCATGCCCCTGCGCGCGGCGGGCGCGGCGGTTTGTTTCGACCATGTCTGTTTCTCCTACGGCGACAAGGAGGTGCTGACGGACATCCAACTCACGGTTCCGGCCGGTCGCATGGTGGCGCTCGTTGGCGCCAGTGGTTCCGGTAAAACGACACTTTCCAACTTGCTGCTCCGCTTTTATGACCCCACACGCGGTGTGATTCGCATCGGCGGCGTGGATATTCGTGACGTGACCACGCGTGACCTTCGAAGCCAGATGGCCGTCGTCACCCAGGAAATCATCCTCTTCAACGACACCGTCAGCCGGAACATCGAACTCGGCCGCCCCGGCGCAACGAAGGAGGAAATCATTGCCGCCGCCCGGCACGCGAATGCGCACGATTTCATCATGGAAAGCCCGAAAGGCTACGACACCATGATCGGCGAAAAAGGGGTGATGTTTTCCGGCGGCCAACGCCAGCGCCTTGCCATCGCCCGCGCCGTTTTGCGTAATGCGCCGATTCTCATTCTTGACGAAGCCACCAGTTCGCTCGACACCGAATCCGAACGCGCGGTGCAGGACGCGCTCGACGGATTAATGAAAGACCGCACGACGATTTGCATCGCGCATCGCCTCTCGACCATTTTGCACGCGGATTTAATTGTTGTAATGGATCAAGGTCGCATCGTGGAAACCGGCACGCACACGGAACTGGTCCGGCGCGGCGGCGTTTATCAAAAACTTTACGAATTGCAATTCGCCTCGTGAGCGCCCGGCCTGAAAAAATTCTTGCCCTCCAGTTCAAGTACTTCGGCGACGCCGTGTTGATGACCCCGGCGCTGCGGATGATTCGCGGCCACTTTCCGAACAGTGAATTACACGTGCTGGTGCCGGAGGAAATCGCACCGCTGTTCCAGCATCTGCCGTGGCTCAACCGCGCCTGGCCAATGCCGCGCAGGCGCGGACACGCCCGCTTTGGCCAAAGCTGGCCGGTCATTCGCGCGTTGCGGCGCGAGCATTTTGACCGCTCCGTGGATTTTGCCGGGAACGACCGCGGCGCAATTTTGAGTATTCTCATCGGTGCGCGACAACGGCTGGGGCTGCTTAGTCCGGGGGGCTTCCTTGGCCGGCGTTTATGTTACAACCAGCACGTGATGCCGGCGCCAGTCACGCAGCACGAATCGCTGCGATTGGCGCATGTTTTGTCCGCTTGGAACATCGCTCCACCCTCTTCGCTGGAACTGGAAATTCGGACTGACCCGGCCATGGATACTGTAGCGGCTTCGTTGCTTCCAGAACGAACCGTTCTTTGTCACATGGCTTCAAGCCAGCCCAACCGCCAATGGCCGGTGGAACATTGGGCAGCGTTTTATCAATTGGCTGCGGCAGCAGGACAGCGACTTGCTTTTACCACCGCCCCCGGCGCGCGCGAACAGGTATTGACCGATGAATTGAAAAAGCTCGCGCCGGACGCGCCAGTTTTACCGGTCGTGCCGGAGCTTGCTTTGTTTCTTGCGTTGTTGAAACGGGCGGAAGTTTTTATTTCCGGCGATACAGGCCCGTTGCATTTCGCCGCCGGTTTGGGCGTGCCGACCATTTCGTTGTTTGGACCCAGTTCCGCTGTGCGGTGGGCGCCGATTGGCGCGCGACATCGCGTCCTGATGGGGAGTTCATGTTCCTGTGGCGCCGGCGCGCGCGTTTGTCACGGCGCTAATTTTTGTCTCGCAGCTATTTCACCCGAACAGGTTTTTGATTCCTTGCAGACTGTTTTGGCAGAATCCAAACGCCCCTAAACGTCACGCAAATTATTTCCGTCCCAGCCGCTCCAGCAATTTGCCGTGAATCCCGCCGAAACCGCCGTTGCTGAACACGCAAATGATATCGCCGCCTTGCACGCTTTTTACCAGGTAAGTGACAATGGAATCCACGTCCGGCAGATAAGCCGAGTTTTTGCCCGAGTTTTTTAAATCCTGCATCAGTTTTTCCGGGTTTAGCCGTTCTTCGGCGGCAATCTGCTCCAGCCGCGCCACTTCGGAAATTACCACTGCATCGGCGTCTACGAACGCGGTTACCAACTCATTCTGAAAAATGTTGCGTCGGGTTGTGTTCGAGCGCGGTTCAAAAACGGCCCAGATTTTCTCACGCGGATATCGGATCCGCAGTGCCTTCAACGTCTCACGAATAGCTGTTGGATGATGGCCAAAATCATCCATCACCGTCACGCCGCCGGCAATCCCGCGCACTTCCATGCGGCGTTTGATGCCCTTGAACGTGTCAAACGCGGATTGAATTTGATGATTTTTCAGCCCGCAATGTTTGGCACAGGCAACCACTGCCAGGGCGTTTCGCACATTCAGTTCGCCGACCATGTTCAGGTGAAATTTGAAACTGGGGATTTCGAACTCCGTTGCCGTCGGGCCGTAACGAATGTTGAATGCCCGGATCGCGGCGCCTTCGCCAAGGCCGAAGCGTTTGACTGGACAATGAGTTGCGTTCAGCAGTGGCGCAAGGTTCGGATCGTCGCCATTGCCCAACAGCAGGCCATTACGGGGAATCAACCGGATGAAATGCGAGAAAGACTTTTTGATTGCTTCAAGGTTCTCAAAAATGTCGGCGTGGTCGAATTCAAGATTGTTAATCACACCGATTTCCGGCAGGTAATGGACAAACTTGCTGCGCTTGTCGAAAAACGCAGTGTCGTATTCGTCGCCTTCGATGATGAGCCATTCACTGTCTGTGAACCGCGCACCCTGATGCAGGTTGTTCGGAATGCCGCCAATGAGGTAGCTGGGGTTTAGCCCGTTGTGCTCGAAGACCCATGCCAGCAACGAAGTCGTTGTGGTTTTGCCGTGCGTGCCGGCGACGACGATTGATCGCTTGCCGCGAATAAAGAATTCCTTGAGCAATTCCGGCAGCGAGCAATACCGCAATTTATGGTCGAGCACGAATTCGGCTTCCGGATTGCCGCGTGAAATGGCGTTGCCAACGACGACGAGATCGGGTTTGTGCGCCAGATTGCGCTCCGCGTAGCCGTTCATCACCGCGATTTTCCGCTCGGCAAGAAATGTGGACATGGGCGGATAAACATTTTGATCCGAGCCCGTGACCTCGAAGCCTTTGTCCTTCATGGCCGCCGCCGCCGAGGCCATGGCTGTGCCGCTGATGCCGACAAAGTGGACTGATTTGATTCCAGACGAAAACATTGCAGGGGATTAAACCACGAAGACACAAAGACACAAAGAATTTTGATTTCTTCGCGCTTTTATTATTAAGCCTTGAGTTTGCGCTCCAAAATTTCGCCCGCCACCATCGGATTCGCCTTGCCCTTGCTTAATTTCATCACCTGGCCCTTGGGGAAATTTGGCGCGGTGGCCTTGCCGGGCTTGAGCCGTCCGTTACCACCGCCACAATGGTGTCCGCGTTGTGAAGGTTCCGATCCAGACCGGTTATGCGCACGGTGCCGTTCGCTCGCTGGACGTGATCCAGCGGCCGGCGGGTGAACCAATCGAAGCAGCCGGTGACCTTGTCCGGAACGGGCGGGGTGATGATTTCGGTCCCGGCATGGCCGGGTAAAATATGGATGAAGTATTTGCCGGGCTTGAACGTGAAACCGTATTGGCCATCCACCGGGTTCCAGGGACCTCCGCGAGTGCCGTAGAAGCTGTCGCCGACCACATTCAGCCAAGCGCCGACCCGCCGGAGCAGGGCGGCATGCGTTTCAGGAATTTTCCCGTGGCGATCCGGACCCACGTTCACTATCAAGTTGCCATCGCGAACGCAAACATCCACCAGGTACCGGACAAGTTGTTCGTAGGTCATCAGATTCTGGTTGGTGTTGTAGCCCCAGGTGATCTGGTTCAGGTTCAGGCATTTTTCCCAAGGATCTTTCCGGACCGGCCCGGTAACCGCGCCACCACCTTCGTCCACGACGAAATCGCCAATCCATCCGGCGCGCGGGCTGCAGATGACGCTGGGCGAATATTTGCGGGCGATGCCCATCAAACCGAGCGCCCGGCCGTTGGTGTCAAAATCACTGTATTCATCCGCGACTTTCCACGCGTTGTCGGGATCGCGATATTTTCCCGGTTCCCAGAAGAGGGCGGCGTCGCGATCCGAGCCGCGTTGGGCGATCCAGCCGCCGTCCCAAAAGACGTAATCGAACGGCCCGTAGTTGCGGAAGAGCGTGCGCACCTGTTCATAGACTTCCTCCTTCATGACCCGGGCGTTCTCCTTGTGCCAGGCCGCGGTGGTGTAACCCCACATGTTCGTGGCACAGTTTGTGCCGGTCACGTCGAAGTAGCCCGGATAACGCCAGTCAATCGGCGAGTAGTAGAGGCCGACGCGCAGACCTGCCGCCCGGCAGGCTTTGACGTATTCGGCGTAGAGATCGCGCTTGAGGGTTTGTACGCTGGTGAAGGCGTTGGTGTATTTGCTGTCGAACAGCACGAACCCGTCATGGTGCCGAGCGGTGAGGCACATGTATTTCATGCCCGAATCCCGGGCCAGTTGCGCCCACTCGGCGGGATGATAATCCTTGGCGTCGAAATAAACGCCGTCGCCCTGATCGAAAGCGTATTTGCGATATTCCCCGATTGGCTTGGCTGTGGCCTCCATGAACCATTCCCCATCGGCCGGGACCGCGTAGAGGCCCCAATGGATGAACATGCCGAACTTGGCGTCCAAGAACCATTTCATGGTGGCGTCATCCTGCTGGCTGATTCCGAAATCGTTCTTGGTTTCGCGCGCCAGAGTGGTGAACGCCACAAAGGCGCATAAAAGCAGGGCCAAACTTTGTTTCATGATTAAACTCTATTGGAAGGTTTCAGCCTTTCAGTTTCTTTTCCAAAATCTCCCCGGCGAGCGCCGGGTTCGCCTTGCCCTTGCTTAATTTCATCACCTGTCCCTTGAGAAAGTTCAACGCGGCGGCTTTGCCGGACTTGAAATCGGCGACCGGGCCGGGATTCGCAGCAATGGCTTCATCGCAGAACTTTTCAATCGAGCCGGTATCACTGACCTGTGCCAGGCCTTTTTCCTGAACAATCGCTTTGGGGGATTTGCCGGTCTCGAACATTTCCGCAAACACCCGCTGTGCGGCTGAACTGCTGATGGTCTTGGCCTCCACTAAGCCGATCAGTTCAATGACAGCTTCCGGTTTGAATTTCAAATTTGCCAGCGTTGCCTGTGACTCTGTCAGTTTTGCGCGGAGATTATTGATGACCCAATTTGCAACCATTTTGGGATTTTTGGATTTCTTCGCAATCCCTTCAAAATAATTTCCGAGCGGCACATCGTTCTTGAACGTCTCGGCGTCGGACGCCGGCAAACCGTAATCGCGCATGAAGCGCTGCTTGCGCGCCAGTGGCAGTTCCACCGCACGCGACTTTACTTCGGCCAACCACTGGTCCGTTGGTTCAAAGGGCATCAGGTCCGGGTCGGGAAAATACCGATAATCGTGTGCATACTCTTTCGTCCGCATCTCTTCAGTGATACCTGTTGCGTCGTCCCAGCGGCGGGTGGATTGGATGAGCTTGCCGCCGCGTTTCAGCACCTCGATCTGACGCGGAATTTCGTATTCCAGCGCGCGGCGCACGCCACTGAAGCTGTTCATGTTTTTGATTTCGATCTTTGCGCCGAGTTCCTTCGATCCGACGGGCCGCACACTCACGTTTACGTCACAGCGCACCATGCCCTTTTCCATGTCGCAATCGCTCACGCCGCCATAGACGAGAATGTCCTTGAGCGCGTTGAGATATTCGTATGCCATGTCTGCGCTGGTAATGTCAGGTTCGGATACAATTTCCATCAACGGCACGCCGGCGCGGTTGAAATCCACGCCGCTGTTGCGCTCGAAATGCGTGTTCTTACCCACATCCTCCTCGATGTGCGCCCGGGTGATGCGCACGCGTGAAATGCCTCCGTTGAACTCGAACTCAACAAAGCCACCCGCCGTGGACGGTTTGTCGTACTGGGTGATCTGGTAATTTTTCGCCATGTCCGGATAGAAATAATTCTTCCGGTCGAACTTGGCGTAGCTTGGAATCTGACAGTTCAGCAGATAGCCGGTCAGCACCGTCAACCGCAGCGCCTCTTCATTGGCCACCGGCAGCACACCGGGCAAACCGAGGCAGACGGGGCAGACGTTGGTGTTGGGCGGCGCGCCGAATGCATTGGCGCAGCCGCACCACATCTTCGATTTCGTCTTTAGCTGGACGTGTGTTTCCAAGCCGATGACCGTTTCATAATCCATAAGGCTGGGAAATTTTTACCACGGATGCACACGGATGCACACGGATTTTTATTCTATTGTTGGGCGGTTCCCATCTGGATTGCGGTGTGTTTGGCGCGTTTGTCTACAATCCATTGATGGAACGATTCCAAATAAAGGTAAATCACCGGCGTAATGTACAGCGTCAGCAGTTGAGACACCATCAGTCCGCCGACAACGGCCAGGCCGAGCGTCTTGCGGGATTCACCGCCTGCGCCAAGGCCAAGCGCGATGGGCAGCGTGGCCATGAGTGCGGCCATGGTGGTCATCATAATCGGGCGGAAGCGCAGCAGGCAGCCTTCATAAATCGCTTCTTCCGGTTTTTTCCCGCGTTCACGTTGCGCGGTGATGGCGAAGTCAATCATCAGGATGGCGTTTTTCTTGACGAGTCCGATCAGCATGAGGAGGCCGACGAAGCCGTACATGTTCAGGTCGAGGTGAAACAGCATCAGCGTAATCAGCGCGCCGAAGCCTGCCGAGGGCAGGCCGGACAAAATGGTGAGCGGATGAATGAAGCTTTCGTAAAGCATACCGAGGATGAGATAGATGATGAGAATGGAAATGCCGATCAGAACAAAGAGGCCTGTCTGGGATGATTGGAAAACGGCTGCCGAACCTTGAAAGCTGGCGCTGATAGTCATGGGCATGTGCAGGTCGGCCTGGAGTTTTTTGATCTGCTGGACGGCGGTGCCAAGCGATTTGCCGGGCACAAGGTTGAAGGAAATGGTGACGGACGGCAACTGGCCGATGTGCGTAATATTCATCGGCCCGAGATTGCGCGTGAGTTTGGCGACGGCGCTCAAGGGAA
>Ga0182027_10008304_pt1 | contig 15133 bp, 17 predicted proteins | sample 712E1DmetaG_FD_121300 | JGI IMG/M metagenome (GOLD analysis project Ga0182027, IMG submission 121300) | Permafrost microbial communities from Stordalen Mire, Sweden - 712E1D metaG (Illumina Assembly) | ecosystem: Environmental > Terrestrial > Soil > Wetlands > Permafrost | place: Sweden... | reverse complement strand
TGCCGAGCAGGGCCTACCTCGCGCCAGCTGCTACGAGAGTCTCCTCAACGGGTGTACGAAAACGTCGGAATCGGTGTACGGATTCGATCGGAACGGGTGTACGGAATGGCTCGGAATCCGCAGTCGCCAAGAACAGCGACACGAGTCGCCAACTCGTAGCCAGGAGTCGCAAGGAGCTGGACCATCCACTCGCCTACCTTGCTTCCGACCGGGACGATGGTGAGGGAGTCGATGAAGTCTCGCCTTCCAGCGTCACCAGCAGACCAGGCATGACCCATCTTTCTCAAGATGAGTGCGTCCGTGACACCTTCGACGATTGCGAGCCTTCCAGCAAACAGTGACGTTGATCGACTTGCATCGAAGTGTAGAGCGGTCCTGATGAGCACTCTCTGACGTTCCGACTCCGGCAACGGCAACCAAGCGAGCGGTCTCGAGATAGAGGTCCCTGCAGCCGTCCTCCGCATTACAACGATGTCCTCAGGACGGCAGGCGGTCATCATCTCGCCTGAGTGCGTGCTCACGATTACCTGGAGTTCTGGCCTTTCCATGGTGACCCGCCGGAGATAGCGCATGAGTCCGTGCTGAAGCTGCGGGTGGAGATGTGATTCGGGTTCCTCGATCACAAGGGTCGCGTGAAACAGCTCTGGAAAGAAGGAATCCTCGATCGACGACGCTTCGGCCTCGGCATCGGCGATCACGCCGTCGGCGGAGAGAACCGATTCTGGTTCATCTGGCACAAGAGTCTCTGTACCATCGCTCTCCACGGGGTCGCGAGGTGGAGCGTGGATAGCCTCGCCCCCTGGGAATGGCAGCAAGGGTTACGGCCATATGGAGGAGATTCACGTAACCGAGGCCAGAGACTTCAAGGCGTTGGGTGAGTGACCGTTGATCGACCGAGGCGAGAAGAAGCTCGAGCACTCGGGCGAGAAAGGCATCGTCCACTTCCTGCCTGCCAATAAATGCGTGTTGCCGACTCACGCCACCAGTCAGAGACACGAGGTAATCCGAGACACGGGTCTCAACTGATTGGATCAGTTCATGAGAAACGAGCCCGTCGAGCAATCGGGCAGCTAAGGCCCGGACATCGGCAAGGTTTCGATGGCCTCGACGTCGCTCCTGTTCGGATCGAAGCAGTTCGACTATTACTTCGGCTTCTCGTCGAGCAAGTTCATCCACTGGATTCCGGAGTGCTGGCAGGTAGATGAGCGTCGTCGAGTCAACATGGAGGCCGTCATCTATACCCACGGGACGGACGCTTCCGAGGGCTCGCTCCAACCTTCGTGACCAAGATGGGGGGCCAAGAGACTGTTCCTGGAGACTTTGGCCGAGCGGCCCTTCTGGACCCTCTCCACCAAACTCGAATTTGACTTCGATGACCCTGGGGCTTGTTCCAAGTGCCGCCGTCGAGGGGCGCTGAAGACGAGGGAAGACATGAGGGTGTGCGAGGTACAAAGCGTCGCAAACAGTGGTCTTGCCGACATTGTTTGGCCCAATCAGCACACTGAAGCGTCCGGGGAACGAGCAGGAGAGTTCCCCGTCCGCCGAGGCTCGAAAGCCCTTGACTGTCACAGTGCTCAGATACATGTGGTGTACCCGGCGTCAGGGGCACTTGTTGTCGCTGACATGGGCATATTCTCTCATCCGCCCACCTCGGGCGAGGCAGGAGGGGCGGCTCACGCCGCCTGCTCCTGTTCACCGACCTCGAAGGACTGCAGGATGGTTGCTGCAGCCTTCCGGATGTGCTCGCACGATCCCTTGATCCCAGCGATGGCTTCCTCGCCACCACCGGCCCAGGTAGCGACGTGGCCGAAGGTGTAGCGCCCGAGAGCCTGGCACGCCACGTCCACGTTGCCGAAGCTTCAGCGGGGTGAAAGCGGCTCTGGAAGTCAAGGTAGTGCTGCCACTTCTCCGACGCCGTGAGGTTGCTGATCTCCTCCGTGAGCTGGCGATGAGTTCCGGGTCGTTGCCACGGTGTCCCCATTTGGTACATCGGTCCGCGGCCTACCGGACGGCCTCGGCGGCGACGTAGGACCCGAGACGACGGCACCCGTCGTAGTCGGGGTAGACATGGCCACGCGTGTAGTCGCGATCAGCGAGCCTTGATCGCAGCTCCGACTTCCAGTCGGCGGGGATCCTGACTGTCCATCCGACCGCTGGCCACCGATCAGCGGTTGGCCTTTTCGCTCCGCGCAGCGGAAAGAAGATTCTCAACGTTGAGATTTCAGGCCATACTGCGACGGGCTGGACCACACCGCCGATGCTGAGGTTCTCGCCTCCGTACCGTTTGATGAGCCCGCCGACGAGGAAGCACCCGTTCTGCGCTCTCATGCGCGGGTCGAGCGGATCATCGTCAACGCACGCAACTGTGTCACTCCACTCACGTGCAGAGTAGGTGTCCCCGATTGCGGCCCCAGCCCACGGCAGGGCACCATTGCGTCTGCCGAGCGAGATCGTTGGGTACTTGTCATTATTGTCAATGCGTTGTCCGACGATAAACAAGCGGCCGTCGGTGCCATCCATCTCTTCTGTCGCGAAGTACAAAGCCGGAAGCGGTGAGCGGCAGAAATCGATCAACCTCGTCGGGATCTCATGGTGCTGCAACACCATCAGTAGCTCGCCGTCACTCATTCTGTGGCCAAGCCCCTGGTGGCGCATCTCGCGAATCACCGCCGACTCGGCTTTCGCGAGCTTCGCCTCGGTAACCCGTCCAACGCCTTGTACTGCCCTGTACAACGTCGAGGACAACGTCCACGAGGCATCGGTTTGACCCCGGAAGTAGTAGTGCAGGCGGTCATTCGGACGACCAGGAAGTCGGTCACGCCCAGCCCACCTGGCGGCGCTTTCGCGAAGACCGCCCGTACGTCTCGCAGCGTTGAATAACGCATCGATCGACGGCGCGGTGATCTCGCGCTCGGAAAAGAACTGTGCTCCGGCTGATACTGCCTTCACCACAATCGGTACGCTACCTGGTCTTTCAATCAGTAAGGCAGCTTCCTCACAACAGGCTGAGGAGACGCTGGGCAGGGAATTTGCGCGATCGCAGCGACGTCTCGGATGTCCGTGGGCCCAGGCGACTGTACTGGGTCGCTGCACCGTGGAGAATGCGGACTCTCGTAGAGCGGGCGCCGATGCTGCAGGACGGGTGTCATCGCGAGCGGGCAACCAGCCAGCCATAATCGGACCTTGGTCGGCTCGGCTGACTGAGACAGAGCCTGCAGCTCCGGCGAACTGCTCGGCTGATTCACGCGCGATGACGGACTAGGCGAACGGTCGCGAACACCAGGAGTGCGGCGATGCCTATCAGGATCGCCGCAGCAGAAAAGGCAGCAAGACGCTGGTTCAGGTGTGGGCGTCGTGAAGTGGCATCCTGGATTTCGTGGAGCAACTAGAGCTTGTCGCTGTCGAGATTGAGGAAGCCGGACGGCTCATCAAGGTGGGGCGCGTTCCGCACCTCCGACTGGCGTTCCTGCTCTTGGACAACGCCACAGAGGTCATGATGCACCTTGCAGTGCAGGGCCAAAACCTATTTCAGGGCGTATACGCGTCAATGCACCGGCAAATGCTGAGTATGCAAAGCGTCCTCGGAGATGACCGCGACTTCATGAACCAGCTGCGCGAGATCGAGAGCAAGGTACTGCCGGACAGGACTCTCAACCAGCTCGATCAGGAGTTTCGGGCGAAGGCGAACTTCTTGGCGGAGCGCGGTCTGCTGGACTCGTCGCTCGCGACGATCGTGAAGAAGCTCCACCGATACCGGAACGAGCTTTACCACACGATGCACATCAGGCGAGAGGTGCTCGAACCAGCCGCGCTCGTGTACTTCGACGTCGCTTGCTCGCTTCTCACCTCGTTGATGCATCCGCACTCATACTCCTCCGGCGAGCCGTACACCGATCTCGCTCGCTTCGGAGTGGCCCACCTTGGCGGGTTGGCGGACGACACGACGGCCCGAGTGGCGGCCCAACTTCGCACCGAGGTTGGCATGGACGTCCCAAGCGTTCGTGCCGCACTAATCGCCCACCTTGCGGGCCGTCTCGACGACCTCGACGAGGTGATCTCTATGATTCACTCCGTCCTGCCGGACGAATACGACGAGTTGGACGATGCGATTCGCGTAATCCAGACCGATTGGAAGAATGACCTGCTCCCGCTGGGTGAGCTTCGTCGGCAGCGCTTTCCCGTCTCCGAGCGGAAGCTCGAACTCTGGCGCAGGCAAGTAGCCTCGCTCGGTGACATCGACGATAGGTACGCGATGTTCGTCCGCTTCGCCGGGATCGAGGACTCCTTCGAACCGTTCGAGACCGAGGCGCAGGATTTCTACTCCGCCATCGACCGCATGGTCCAGGCGGCTGTCGATGAGGCGCTTGGGAAGTAGTCAGCTCCCTCCAGCGTCCGATTGCCAGCGCAATCGTCGAGACCAGCCCGGACGACCACGTCAGCACGCTATGGAAGTCATAACCGTCGGTGCGGAGGTGCCGAGCCAACATTCCCCGAAAACGTCTCCTGCCTGCGGAGCTCATCTCGTACCGACCGACGCGCCTCACACGCTCGATCATCAGTCGAGTTGCTCGATGTCCTCCATCCAGAGTCGAAGCTGGTCGACCCCCGTCGGCTCCGGGCCGAAGACCATGGGTATCGTCATGATCGTCCCGAAGTTCCGCTGAACGGCGTCTCGAATCGGAGCCAACCGAGGACTGCTGAGCTCTTCAAGAGACTCCGCGCAGATTGTGACAGCGAGCCGCTCGGCAGGCACCTGCTCGCGGAGGGCATGGACCAGGAATCGGTCGTGAAGGGAGTGCCCGAGGACGAGAACCTTGCGCGCACGTCCGAGGGCTTCTCGAAGCTGTCCCCACAACATGTCGATGACCCCGGTGGCGACGTACGACGACGCGTCCTTCTCGTCGTCTGGCCACATCACGACGGGTGTCCCCCACTGTTTCGAATAGCTGCCTCCCTGCATATCCCTGACCGTGCCGTCCGGCCTCAGGTACCAACCCAACCGACCGTGCAGATGTGGCACCGGGACGTAGGAGCCGACACCGCCTAGCAGTCGTTCGACGCGCAGCTCGACGTCGGGACTTGGTTGAAGCTGCGGTGGTCGTCCCCAGTCGATCCGGTAGCCGAGTCGGGCGAGAGCGGTCTCTCCGACCAGGTCATAGTTCGTCGTCGCGAACACGAACCGCGAGCGGTCGTCGATGCCCAACTCTTCGAGGAGCCATCCGAAGCCCTTGGCCGCTGCGAAGTCGTTGATCCCGGGTTCGTCGAAGAGCGAGTAGAGGATCACATTGAGTCCCTCAATGAGATCCTCGATTGCGTTCGAAGTCGTCGAGTACCACTCCTCAAGAGCAGACGCCTGAGAAGGCATCCTCATCCTGAACTCTTGACGAGTCGTCGAGAGATCGAGGCTCGCCTTTACGAGCGGTTTGACCTCGCGAAACGCTTGAACCTGGCGCAGGAACGAGCCGAGGCGGCGCTCGAACTCCGGACCGTCGATCTCGCCCTCAAGATCGATCATCTTCCGAAAGGCCATGTTCTCCGAGAGGTCGATGATCTTCTTTCGTAGCGCGTCGGACCATCCATCCATGATCGGCAACTGCCGCAGCTGACCAAATGCGCAACTGGCCCCTGCTCCCGTGATGAGCACGAGATCGATGTCGCGATCGTCAGCCATCTTCTGAGTCTGTCACGCGCTTCGAGGAGGGGTCAGAGACGAGGACCTGAGTGCACAGCTCCGCGAGGAATTTGAACCGCTCGACGATATGCCGCCCAAATGCTGGAGTTGGGTCGACCTTCGGCCCTTGGGCGGGAATCATGTGGAATCGATGCAACGGCTCCTGACATCGATCGATGTCGTAATCTTCGATCGCCCACCACTCACCGTGGACGACGCCGCTGCTGTTCTGGAAGACGTGCCTGTATAGATCCAGCGTCCCGGTCTCCTCGGCCATCGCGCGAAGCGAGATGCTTGCAAATGTCGTCTCCGTACTTACCTCTAAGAACTGTTCGTCCCATTCACCGCCCGATCTCTCAGCCAAGGTTGAGACCAGGCCCGCGGCGTTCCTTGCCGCAGGCGAAGGCAGCGAGCTCGCGGCCTGCTCGATGATGCGACGCATCAGGACGCGACGACCTTGCCCGTAGGACACGTAGCGTTCGAATCCCGACTCTTGCTCTTGCTGGTCCATCCACCGAATCGTGATCTCCGTCTCTGCAATCGTGCGCATCAGCCCCGACGCGTAATCAGCACTCCACTGCTCGGGAACGCTCAAGGCAGCACCGACGAGGCGAAAGGCGCGCGCAACGAGCCCGCACACCACCTCGTGCCTCGCTGGCTGGTACAGGTCGACGTGCCGTTTGGGATTGAACGCGCCATCCAGGAACTCGCCGGACACCGAGTCAAGCTCGCTTCGCAATCGATGAAGCTCTTCCTCATTGGGAAGTCCCATCGCGATTTCGATCGATTCCTCGCTCCCAGACCCTGCACGGCCTCCTCGATCAATCGCGAGGCAAGGGGTGAGCTTCCAGTTCGCGTTCCAGAAGGAGTTGGCCCATCGTCTCTGGGCTACAGCAAGCCCAGGATCCTGTGAGACGTCGATCGACTTGAAGCCGACGAACGAAGAGAGAATGAATGCGTCCGCCTCGCCTCGAGTTTCCTCATCGAGCGGGTAGCCCTTCAGCGCCTGCACTGACCGCGGATCGTGAAGACTGAGCTTGCCTCGAAGAATGAGCCAGGCCAAGGTGGACGATTTCACGAGGGCGTTCACGTGTCGGTCTGCGATCGCCGTAACGATGCCTTCGCGCAAGATGTCGACCGCGTCATCTCTCGACACTGCGCCGAGGCGATCTCTCCACGGATCGAATAAGAGCCAACGACCTGGTGCCCCTTCGTAGAGACTGAGGACCCCGACCATCTCGGGGCCCACAAGCTGCTCGGCAACATTCGGAGAGGCAAAGGCTGAGACAACGCTCTCGCGAAGGGCGATCGATACCGCTTCGATAGATGTCAGCCGACCATCGAAACAGGGCATCTCGTCAACCGGCAGCTCGGAGGACAGGGCCTCGAGCACAAGGGTTTGGGCGTCAGACAAGATTCTGGCCCCCGCGTCGCCGTGCACCACGACCTCGACTAGCGGCCATAGGAGGTCTGGAAGATCGTCGCGGATCCAGTCGTTGGCACTGAAGTTCTCGTACGCGAGAAGTTCCGGCAAATAGCGACGTCCTCGTTTGAAGTACCCAGCGAGAGAACCAGAGGTCTCCGGTCGTCCGCGTCGAGCTCCGCCTGGCGATGCCATCTTGTGGAGAGTCTGCCGTACTGTTGTATAGGTTGTCGTGACTTGTTGGTCAACCGGGACAGGCCCTGCGGCTCGGGCTGCTCTCTAGTTCGAACCCACTCGATGGCGATCGAAATGCTCAGGCTAGGCAGAGGCCTGAGCGCGACGCCTCTCCTCCCGAGCAACCCGCGTATTCCTTAGTCACGGAGCTGCCCAGCAGGAATCAAGTAGAGAACGTGTCGCGCGTTCCGGTTCTCGAAGTTCGGGGTCTCGAAGGCGACGATGGTCGCCTCTCGTCCATTGGGTGCGCGCGCGACAAGGCGCGTCACTCCCTCGAGACTCGAGATGAGCTCGCGCGTCGTCGGGCGCGTATCGGATGGGTCGACGCTGAAGTCGATGCCCTCCTCGGTGTTGACGACGACTTCGCCCTCGACGCGCCGCTCGAGCGACGCCACCCGGTGATTGACGCGTTGGCCGCGATAGCTCCATGCGACGCCCGCGGGATCGGGGTCTTGTGCTCGGTAGATGGGCGTCAGCCTGCTTATTGGCCCGACCAGCCCGGCTGCCGAACGGTCACATAGGGCCCGCGCGTAGTCCTCGACGCAGGCCTGGCTGTCGAAATACGTCATCTGCCTGGAGTCGCGTGACGGACCACCGAGCGCCACGACGCGCTTGGCGACGCCGTCGACGTCTGGGTTGACGATCTCCACGTCGGCGTTGGAGGCGCGAAGTGCCGACGCGAGCATGCCCGCCATAACGTGGTCCGTCTGGGGAAGCGAGTACCCGACGAGCGCAATGCGTTTGGCGCTCGACAGGACCCGGTAGGCGTCGCGCCACAACTGCCTGGTTAGGGGATTGCGGAAGAAGCGAGACTTGCCAGCCAATGGTGGGACGATGAACGGCTCCCTACCGGGGAGCGCGAGACTTCGCTCCTCGTTGCTCATCACAACCGGATTGCCGAATGTGCTGCTCGTTTGTTCGCGAGCAAGCGTCGCGCCGCTCTGGTCGTCCGGTGCCCACCACCAGCCGAGAGAGCCGTGCAGCTTCAGGAGGCGCAGCGTTTGATCGAGCTCCGACGCTCGCGCCGCGAGCTGCGATACCGGAGGTTGACCACGAAAAACATCGTCAGCGGTGGTTCCCTGTGAGGGGATGTAAACGAATGCACCCATCGAGTCGTCGATCGGCAAAGGCCAGGGAGTACCGTTCCTGCGGCTTCCGAGGTGCATGCTGTTGATGCCGACCTCGATCAAGGTGTCGTAGTTGAGGCTGATGACGCTGCATCGGCGGTAATGCAACACACTCAGCAGCTCGTAGAGCCAGACCGGTGCCTCGTCCGCTAGCGCCTGCTCTTGCGCCTCCTCTAGCACGGCGACGATGGCGTCGCTGAGCTTTGCGAACCGAGCGGCGTTCATCCGGTTCGCTCCCTCCTCGAGGTGAGGCTGATCCTCGGCAAGCAGCGAGAGCCACACCTCGAAGGGGTACGCATCCGTGACGCGTATGGCTTCCTCGAACAGCCCGGGAGCCGACTTCCTTGCCAGCTCGAAGGCCGCCTCGCCGAGTCCGTTAGCGAGCGGTAGGTGGCAGCTGATGGCTCGTGAGAAACCCGCGCCAAGGACGAGCACCTCACCCGGTTGGTCTGCGCTCCCCACCCCTGACGAATCGAGCTGCGCTTCCCGCTCCACGATTGCCTCGAGACTCAGCGGGTCGCCCGTGCAATGAAGTCGTTCGCCCACTCCACAGCGTCGTCGACGTTGTCGATGACCTCAAGACCGTCTGCTGCCTCGGCGTAGATCGTTGCCCACCCGTCGTACGCGACGACGGTCGGTGGCCAGCGATGACTGCGGCGAGCAGCGAACAACCGCTCTGCGGTCGCTCCGAGGGCCGCGAAGTCGATCTCCTCCTCCTGTTCGAGGATCTGGAGGTCGACCAGATCGTGAGCACGCTCGTTGCCCCCGGTCTTCGGATTGACCGACGTGCATGCGTGCAGCTTCTGTGCGACCTGGTGGTCGATCGCCAGCAGCGGGATCGGGGCGGGTCGATCGAGCCCGAGCGTCTCGAACATCTCGACGATGTCATCGGCGATGCGCAGCTCCACGCGGCTCGTGCTGCCAATCTCGTCACGACCGAGCTCGAACGGCACGGTGAGCCAGTGCCGGCTCCGGTAGGCGAGCCGGATCTCGAAGGGCTGCATGACGTACTCCTCTGGCACCCCTGTCGGCTGCGGTCCGTCGAGCTCGGTGACGGTGCCGGTGAAGCCGCCCCAGCCCTCGGCGAGACGATCGCCGAGCTCACCGAGGTAGACCTCAAGAGTCAGACTCGCGGCGCGGGCGACGTCGAGATCCGGTGTGAAGCGGCTGCCGGCCTCGCCGACGCGCAGCTTCATCGCGGTACCGCCTTTCACGACGCCGGGCGGCAGCATCTGACCGACGACGGTGTTCGCTACCGCCCGCTGGATGCGGCGGACGGGACGTCCCTGCTCGCGTGCGAGATTGTCGATGCGGGTCGTGAGCGACCGGAGGTTCGAAGGCGGGCCGTCGTGTCTCGGACTCATGGCGCCGATCCGAGCTCTGCCAGCACCCTGCCCGCTTCGCGCCTCCGGAGCAGCCCGACGCGAGCAGCCTGGTGCGCTGCCTCGAGGAGGCGGTCGCCCATGACGAGACCACGGCAGTCAAGGAGCGCTCGGGCGACCGTCGCCGAGGGGATGCCCTCGTACACGGTGAGGTCCCGCGGCTCGAGGTGGCGCTCGATCACCTCGATGTGCGCGGGCAGTCGTGCTCGGACTCGCCTCGGCGTGCCGACGCGGAGCCGACGCGGGTTCACCAGGCCGAGGTTGTGCAGGGCGAGCACGGCGTCGTGGCTCAGGTATGCGTCTGGACCGACGCGGAGCACCGCTTCCATGAACTGATCACGAGCGGTCCGCGGGATGTCGTCGAAGCGGTAGAGCCCGTAGGCGACGTGCTCGACACCGCCGCGGTGAGCGACCTTCCGGACCTCGACAACCGGCACCTCGAGCTCCTCGGCGTCGCGTGTCGTGACGTAGCCGTACTGATCAAGGGCTCGGTCACGCAGCCGTCGACGATAGGTGTCGGCGAGCACCACGAGGACCTCCCTACGTCACAACCGTACCGTAACCGGTACGGTTCCGATTGGGTTCTCTGCTGTCAGAACCGTACCATAATCAGTACGCTTGTGGTCGCGATGGGGTTCCGACCACTGCCACTGCCTGCCCTACGGTCATCCATGCTGCTCGACGGACGGTCGGAGTGGGCCCCGGTTGCTAACGAGTCTGCAGAGCGTGCTCTACCCGTGCCGCGAGCTCGGCGGCCACATCCCGTGCGCCAGAGACAATCGCCGAGAGGATCGCGCTCTCATCGCCTGCAAGTGCGATCACGCTCGAGCCCCTCATCGGTATTGTCGCCCCATTCCGCGTCCCGACGACCTCGGGATTACCAACTGAGACGCTGCCGGCACCGGTGATGGCGACGCTCGGGACCACGGCCACCGAAGTATCGCCGATCACCTCTCCGAGAGCCCGACCGGCGAGAACGACCAGGGGCATCGCCGCATCGGTAAGAGACGTCGCGTTGACGACCGCGCCGAAATGGTCACGCCGAAGAGACATCCAGGCGCAAACCTCGCCACTTCGAGCGACCGAGAGGCCTGCGACCGTCCCGCCGAACACGTCTTGGTTGAACGCTCGAGACTGCGGAGCTTGGAGTACTCGGGCGATCGAGCCTCCGTCTGCACCGGCGGTCATATCGATGGGCGCGCTCTGGCTCACGTCCCCAACCTCCCGCAACAATCGCGCCGACAGATCGCCCGCCCCTCGAAGCCGGGCCCTTGGCACCGTTACACCGAGGGGCGTGAGGTAAATCTCCAGCGTCGATTCCCCGAACCCGGCGAACTGATGCCGGGAGTCAGGCGCCGTACGCCATTCGACGTTCACGGGCGCGCCCGCCGGCGTGAAGGTGAGCTGCCCGGCCATGGTGCTGAGATTGGCCAGGGCGTCCGACACTGCGCTTAGCAGCTCGCCGATCTCCTCCCAGCTGCCGCGGAAGAGGCCCGTCTGGTACGCCTCGACTTCATCGGCGAAATCGACCTGGGCCGGCTCCATCGTGACGCCGCGACGTCTGAACGCAAGCCGGGGAATGCCCTTGTTGAGGGCCGCCCGGTACTCCTCGTGAGTGGGCGACAAGCCGGTATCGGGAAACGGCGTGCCGTAGTGCTGGCCGAGCAGCAGAAGGTAAGCGTCCGAGCTTGCAACTGCTTGCAGACACACGTCCCTGCTCGGTTCCGGGAGCGCGGTGAAGTCCTCGAACCGTACCGGGTCCATTCCGAGGGCCCGGATCAACCCGGGCAGAGCCGTGCGCTCCTGGCGGAGTCCCTCGGTGACCGACGAGATGAAGACCCGCTTGCCCACTACTAAACGCGCCCGATGAACTCGTTGATCGTGGCCAGCAGCTCGGGATCAACAGCGCGCCGAGCACGTCCCAGGAGGGCAAGCGCCTCCTCCAGTGTCGTAACCAGGTAGTGCGTCACCTCTGGGCCAGTGGCTTCGGTGGAGTACAGGGGCACGATCCGGCCGTTGCGATCTGTACCCGCGCCCGGAAGGCGGCCGCCTCGGATGCTGTCGAGTGTCAGCTTGTTGGCTTCAGCCATCGTTGTCCTCCACGTGGTATCTGCTAGCCGGCGAGCAAAGCGGAGCCTGCCGGAGCGCCCGCTACGGTCGCGCAGGTCCTTGCCAGCTTGTGCAACTGCGATAAGAATAATAATAAGAAAAAGAAGAACCTCGGAGGGCATGGTGATGCGGCACGAGTCGGTGGTGAGGTTCACGATGGATGGTCGCCCCTTCGAGCTGAGTCGCAGCCAGGTCGAGATGGCCCTGGCCGGTGTAGATCCCGAGCCAGTCCGGAGCCACGCGGTGGAAATCGCCGGCACTTGGTATCCCGTCAAGCAAGTCCTCGAGTGCGCAACCGGCGTTGACCGCAGTGACTTCATCAGCACTGCCGCTCGTCGGCAGCTCAAGAAGCTCGGCTTCCCCCTTCGCCACGACTGACTCGCGTGAGTCCCAGGGATAACCCTCAGATGAACGACGAGCGCCTTGTGCGTCTGAAGGAGTTGCTGCCCGAGGCGGCACGGCGGATCGAGTTGATCGACTTTTTCTCCTCGCTCTCCAATGAGGCCGTAGAGCAGCTGACGTCCGACGCCTTTCCTATGAGCGAGAAGCCCACCGAGGACAGCGTCCCGCAACGGGTCGAGAAGTACGAGGAGATTCTCGCCGAGCTGCTCCGTTCCCTGCTTGTCGGGAGCTACTACGGCGACATGCCGTACCACTTTCAGATCTGGACCACGGCTATCGCCCGCTTGATCGACTCGATTGGAGACCAGCCAACAGGTGAGGTCTTCAACATCTGGGAGTCCTTGCGCCACTACCCGGGTCTGCTTGGACTCTACGCGGTAGGGACCGGCGCCCTTGCTGGCGGCAGACCGGAAACGCTCGCTCATGCTCTTCGCTATCTGATCCTCGACTCCGAGTTCTTTCGCGATACTCGTGGCGCGATCGGTTGGGCCGCTTCGATACTTTCGCCCGACAAAAGACCGACTGCGGCATCGTCTTGGCTAGAAGGTCGACTCACCGCGCTGGCTCACAACCTGATCCGCCCCGACGAACTACTGATCGCCTTCGACCAGTTCGAGTATTGCCTCGGACTTCTCGCCGCCGACCAAGGTGTCGGCCCGAACCTGGAAGGCGATGTCTATGTCCACCCAAGTCGGTTTTGGTTCAGAGCGAGGGCCAACAGCCCTTGGTCGCGTCCTGACGCATGGGCTGTTGGGACAAGATCCGTCCCTTGATCGACGCTGGCTTATTTGAAGGATCCTCTGTGACCGACTCAAGGCAGTTAAGGCTCGGTACGACGAAGCGATAGAGGGAGAGCGTTTGAAAGTCCGCCTCGGATTCTGACTCAAGCAGCCCCGGGTACGCCTATAACGGGTATTCTCGAACGGATTTTGGCTGGGCTCGGACTTCAGAGCGATGGCCCGCACAACAAAACTGGCTCTTCGCGTTTAAGTGGGGATTCACCCCGGAGAGGCAGTCTCGCCATGGTCAGCTCAGGCAGGGCGGATCCATCGACGCGGGCGTGATCGCCATGGCGACTGAGCGCTTCGCAGGACTCGACTTCGACAGCGAGCGCACGGGACGGCGAACTGGCTGACGTGGGACACTGTGGCGTGCGCAGGATGCTGCTGCCGCTCTCTTTTGTGACACTCATCTCGTGCTCACTCGCGGGGTGTTCGAGTTCTGCTGTACCAGGTTCGCACCCGACGACCTCCGCCGTCTCGCAGTCGTCGACGAAACTACCTCTCGGGGTCCTCTCGGCAGTGGACGCGTGTCGTCTCGTGGTGGGCTCGCATCCTGCGCCATTCTTCGAGGGCATCGAGCAGGTCCATCTCGTACTCACCACGTACGCAAAGGGCGGACCAGTCGAATCAGAAGGCGACATTTCGAGCGGCATGGCGCCCAACACGTTTGTCTGGGTCGTCGAGGTCCACGCGAAGGCGGTCAACTGGAACCACAGCGTTCCGCCCGGTTACAAGCCGCCAAAGGAACCCAACACTGATTTCTCAGTCGTGATGAACGCGCGGACGGGAGTGAGCACGGACATGGGCGAATGTCGGTGTTGGCCGTTGCCGCTCTCAACGGTCGGAAACCTTATTTCGCTCCCTCCGAACTGCTAGCCGAAATCTTGGGTTCGGTCGCCCCGGAGACACTGGCCTCAACCGATCGCTCCCCACTTAAACGCGAAGAGCCACAAAACTAGCCCACGGGACCCAGCGCCCCTTGATCGCGAACCGTCACCACAACGAGTCTGATGTCACTATCGGCGAACACATTCCACCTAAACGCGCAATGACTGGGTAGGAATGGTCAGGAGGAGCCGATGGAGGAAACTGACGCCCAGATCGTCAGCTGGTCGACGATCGGCGATTCGAGCGCATTCGCTGAGCTCACCTGGCGCCACAACGTTGCCATCCACCAGTATCTGAGTCGCCGGGCGGGGCGCGCTCAGGCGGACGACCTTCTCGGGGAGGTCTGGGTCCAGGCGTTCAGAGCACGGTCCAGTTACGACCATGCCTGGCCTGATGCACGACCCTGGCTCTACGGCATAGCTCGCAACGTCCTCCGCGCTCACTGGCGTGCCATGGCGCGGCCGGCACCTCGAATCCCGACTGCTGTAAGCGATCCCTGGCCCAAACTCGATGAGCAGCTCGACGCCGAGGCACGCCGGCCGGAGCTGAAACGGGCCCTTGAGAGTCTCACCGACGACGAACGCGAGGTTCTCCTCCTCCTTGCATGGGAACAACTGAGTCAGGCCGAGATCGCGTTCGTGCTCGGTGTTCCGCCTGGAACGGTTCGAAGCCGCCTGCACCGTGCGCGGACGGCCATGCGCGGCCAGCTCAGTGCAGAGGGCCTGCTCGCCGAAGACAACCTGTTGAAGGAGAACTGAGATGGACAACCTGGAGCTGCTCGAACATCTCGGAGCAGTTGAGCCGCCCGACGAGGCAGTAGTACTTAGCGCCAACACGATGCTGGAGGCGGAAATCGCTCGCACGGTGACAATAGAGGCGATCAACCACACGGCGGAGAAGGCACCGAGATCGCGCCGGCACAGTCGCGTACTCGTGGGCGGCGCAATGGTGGCGGTCCTAGCTGCCGCGGCCATCGGCGTCACAAGCAACCTGCTAAGAGCGTCAGCGGATAGGTGAGAGGGTCGGTGACCAGCGGTTCCTCCAGTCGATGAGCTTCGCAGTGAGGAGCAGGGCGACCGCGAAGGCGAGCTGAGCGAGGCGGTGCGCTGTTATTC
>Ga0182027_10008303_pt1 | contig 15134 bp, 9 predicted proteins | sample 712E1DmetaG_FD_121300 | JGI IMG/M metagenome (GOLD analysis project Ga0182027, IMG submission 121300) | Permafrost microbial communities from Stordalen Mire, Sweden - 712E1D metaG (Illumina Assembly) | ecosystem: Environmental > Terrestrial > Soil > Wetlands > Permafrost | place: Sweden... | reverse complement strand
GGCATCCACTTGGGCCGCTGGCGGCTTCCCGGCGAGCGCGTCGAGCAAGGCCGCATACTGCTTCATCCGATCGTGCCTGCGCCGCAGCGCAGTTGCTTCGGCGTGGAGCTTGTCCGCCTCCGCCGATGCGTCGTGCTGTTGCTTCAGCAGCTCTTCCAATTCCTGCTCGTACTCCGCGATGAGCGCGAGCGACCACATCCGGCCGGCCTTGCCAGAGACAATGCGTCGGATCGCCTCGTCGGCATCTTCGGAAACCGGCACCAGCCGCACGGTCAGATAGCGGAGGCAGAGCTCCGCCGTCTTCATCAGGTTTTCGGGCGCCGCCTCCGGCGCGCTGCCGTGCGCCGCCTCCTCCACCGCCCGAGAGAGATCGAGCGCCTCCGCCAGCACGTCACCTGTGGGCCGTGCGGCCAGGCGGGTCAATTCCTCGCTCCACTGCCGGATCTGCTTCGCGTCAATCGCCATAACCCAGCTCCCCGAATACGTTTCGCGATAGCTGCCAGCGGGATTCCACCAGTGCCGCGCGGGCGTAGGGTTCCACCAAATCTTCCAGAAACCAATCCGGCTCCTCCATCATTTCCAGGCTGCGGATGACCTCCGGCTTTACGTTGTGGCCAGCGAGCCGGTCAGAGATCTCTTGGATCTGGCGGCGCACGTCGTCCAGTTCGCTCTGGGCGTCCCGCAACTCCTCCAGGGCTTCGCGGCCTTCTGCCAGTTCCCGGCAGCAGGCGGTCACGTCCCTCTCGAAGCTCTCCTGCAGCAGGCCGGACAGGCCGGAGGCGACCAGATCGGCCTCCAGCATGGCGGGCGAACTGCGGGACACCACCTCGCGGAGGTCCCCCGGCGCCAGTTCGTTGAACAGGGATTCGGCGTCCGCCACGTCTCGGCGGCAGGCTTCCGCCCGCAACACGGCGATGCCTGCCCGGGCTCGCACTAGCAAGCTTTCGGAAACCTCGCTTGCCTTACGTTCCAGCCGAAGGATCGCCTCCGCCAGTCGCTCCTGCTTGGACTCCAGCTCCGCCGCGCGTGCTTCCGCGCCTGCGGGGCCGTCAAGCTGTTCGACGCGCCTCGTCAACTCCGACACCCGACGTTCCCGGCCCGCGATTGCGCGGCGCAGGAGATCGGCCGCGTCCTCGCCCAGTTGCAGCAGCCTGGCTTCGAACTCCATGACGGTCATAGCTTCACCTCCTCCGGCGCGCAACCGGCTCGGAGGAGCACTGCGCGCAGGTGTTCGGCACGCTCGCGGGCAGCCGCGACTGCCGTCTCCAGTGCGCGGCAACGGGCCGCCGCCTCGGATTCCCCGCCCGCTTCCAACCCGGCCAGGCGGACGGAGAATGAGGCCTCCTGGCGCCCCAACTCCTCAAGCCTCGAGTTGGCCGCCATTGCGGCGCGCGGGGCCTGCCCCGAGGCGCTCGCCAACTGTCCCATCACCAGGCGGACCCGGTCCGGATCCACCCTCGGGCCGCACAGCAGAGCCGCAAAGCGGTGGACCAGGGCGGGGCGGTCCGCGTCAGGGCACGCCGCCAGGTCGGAGACTACCCGGGCCAGGACATCCGAGGGCCGCTCTTCGAGCAGGGCCAGCCACTGAACTACGTATTCGTTAAATGCATCCCGCATGGCGAAGCTCCATACCCGAATGGCAGCCCACAGCCGAGCGCGCCAAAGCCAGCGCCCGGCGGATTCCCTCTTCCACAGCTTCCGGAGTGGCGTTTACGACAACCACTCGTCCAGGCAGACACTGCGAAAGTCCGTGCTCCACCAGGTTCTGTAAGGTGAGGAACGCCTCCCCGTCGGCCATGTGCTGGCCCGCGACGGCCGGGTGGCGGAGGAACACGTAGTACACCGACACGCCCATCCCGCCGAGCCGCTTCAAGGCCTCGTGCCAGACGTCGGAATGCGTCCGCCGCCCTGTTTCGAAGCCGAACGCCGCTGCGATCGGCGCCAGCGGGCTGTCCGGACCGGGGTACGTGGGGGGCGAGTTCCCGACGATGATCACCACGCCGCCCTCGCCCGTCTCGAAGAACGGCAGCGTCTGAGCGAGCGCCTTTTCCACCGGGTCCCAGACGTCGAGCCCGGGCTGGTACGTCAGGGTATCGAATGCGTCCGCCAGTCCCTCCGCGGTATCGACCACGCGCGCCGGCCCGACTTCGCCTCCGGTTGGCGGCACGCCTTTGAGCTGCGCCATGCCGTCGCCGGGCACGTCGGCAAACCAGCTTACGCACCACTTCGCCCCGGCCGGCCAATCCCCGCCCGACAGCGCCTGCCGCATGGCCCGCCGGATGCCTTCGTTGAAGGACGGGAACTGATCCGGCGCTTCGTGGATTTCCTGGGCGAGGCGCTGCGCGTCCGCCCATCGTCCGGCATCCGGGCAGGTACGGTCGAACACGATCGCCACACGGGAGAGAGGATCCGGGCGTTCCGGCTCCGGCACTTGGACGATGCCGATCCCGGGCGGATCGGCATCGAAGCGCCAGCGGTCATGCCCGGCGCCAGGGACGACGTCGATGCGCAGCCTTCCGTTGCCACCGGGGGGACCGGCAACGCGCAGCCACGCCGGGGGCGGCAGCCGGGCGCGATCACTCTCATACCGGCTGGATGCCTCCACGCGGAGCAGGTTGGGCGCCGAGCCAGTCCCGGGAAGGCTGAACGCGACCTCGGCCGGAAGGTCGATATCGCGCAGCACGTATTCATTGGAGGCGGTTACCCGGAGTTGGGTGGCGCGTGTGCGATCGAGCGCCTGGCCTTCGCCGAGCGGGACCGCATTCCAGTGCAACACGCCGTTGCGATCCACGATCTGCAACACGCGCCCGATCCCGAACTCGGCGGCGACGCGCTCGGAGAAGGCGCCCCACACCGGATCGCGAGCTGTCGAGATCACAGCCAGCGGGCACTCGGGTTCGGCTTCCAGCGCGGCCGCGACCACGTTGCCGTCGAACGGATCCACCGCCGGGCCGGGAGCAAGCGTGAAGCCCTCGCGGACCCAGGACCGGGAGTAATGGCGCCGTACCTGAACGGGCGAGTAGCGCGTGTCGATGGTCAAGAAATCGGGAACCCCGGCCGCCGAGGCCAGGGCTTCGTGGTCTTTTCTGGTCATGCTTCCTCCTCGGGCCGCGGCTCGGCCCACCCAGCCCATCCGGGCAACTCCGCCAGCGTCCGGACCCAATCCGGGCGCACGGCCGCCAAGGCCCGCGGCGGCGGCCGCGAAGGCGCGCCGCCGTACAGTCTCAGGCGCGCCACCAGGGCCTCCAACAACCGGTCTTCGCCTACTTCTTTTACGCGCCGCGACATGGCATTTTGCACGACCCACACTGGATCCAACCACGGCAGCAGGGCGGCCATCTCGCGGCAGGCGAGCCCGGCGGGCGGCAGCGCCGGGAACTCCCAGAGCGCGAGCCTGGCCTCCAGCCAGTCCACCGCCGGCGCCGGGCTTCCGCCGCGCAGTAGCCGGAACGCGCGTCTGCGTTCGGCGGACGAGGCCCCCGCCCACATCGACGCTTGCTCCGCTCGCGCCGGGCGGCTGAGGGCGCCCGCCACCACAGGCAGGCTCTCCAGCGGAATCCGCTCCGTGCCGCGCACCGCGCCCAGCACCGTCTCCGCCAGCAGGCCGCCCGCTTCCCCTCGTATCGTGGCCGCCAGCCATTCCGCCAGATCCGCGCCGATGCCGGCGCCGCGCCAGCGACTCCAGAACTCCGGCATCGCGACCCTGGCGGACAGCAGCCGGTTCAAGGATTTATCCCAGGCCACCGGCGGACCCGCGGGGGGCAGCGCGTCGAACCCGGCAAGGCCAAGCAGGGCCGCCGCGCTGCGGGAGACCAGCGGTGCCAGCCATTCTGGCGCCGCTCCGGCCTCCACCGCGGCCGCTACCGCCTCCACCGTCGCGATGCCTGCCGCCGCTAGGCGCCGCAGATCCGCCAGCAATCCGGGAGCGGGGGACTTCGCCGCCAGTCCGCAATACCCTTCCAGGAAGGAGGCCCATAACCGCGGAGCGGTCAGATTGCACGCGCCGAACAGCCGCTCGGCAACGGTCAGACCAAGCCGGGGCGTGGCGGCTGACAGCCATCGCCCAGCCAAGCGCAACGCGGAATCCTCCGGCATCTCTCCGTCGCGCACCGATCCGGCCAGCCATGCCGCTGCGGGCTCGCTGTAGGGCCCATCGGGAAGAGCCGCCAGCGTCGCGCCCGCCGAAAGGCTCCGAAGTGCGTCCACCCACCAGGCCCGCCAGCGGCGGCTGGATGCGGCCCAGCATCCCTGAAGGAAGAGCACGGGTGCGGCGACGGGCGCCACCCAGTCGCCGCCGAGCTCCGGAGGATCCGCCGCGGGCACCTCCGCCGGAGGCGGTTCTCCGATCAGCGCGCGCGCTACGGCGCGCGGCATGCCGGCGGCCTCGATCCGACCCGCCCACACTCCCATCGGCGCTTGCGGGCCGAGAGCGGCGCAGGCGAGTCCGATCGCGTGCGGGGTCAGGCAAAGCAGCACTCCGTTCTGGGCCAGACGCTCCAGACAGAGAGCGGCGCCGTCAGGCGGCTCACTGGCTCCTGCGGTGCACGCCCAGGCGAAGACCGCAGCGTCTGCCCCGCGCAGGAAAGCGGCCACTTCCTCCGGGCGGGGATCAGCGACGCAGCTCGAGTAGGCGGCCAGGCCGTTCGGGGAGTCCACACAGATCCTCAGCAGCGCGGAGCGGTCCTCTTCGTTCCAGCATTCGCGGTGTTCCACTGCCTCGGCTGGCGTCAACCTGCCTTCCTGGAGCCAGCGACGGCGCAGTTCCACCGTCGCCCGCGCGATCCACTCGGCGCGGCGGTAACCGGCTCCGAGGAGCCACATGGACTGGTCATCGGACCAACGCCCGAGGTCATCGCCGTGCCCGGCGACCCAGGTTTCCAGCAGCCGCTGCCGGACGGCGGGATCACCGGCCTGGCGAAGCCCCGCGGCATCCGGGATGTCGCGGTCCTGCAGGACCGCCGAAAGATCCTTCACCGCCATGAGAGGAATCCAGTTGGCGACCGGGGCCGCCAGCAGTGCGCCGCCGGTGCGAACGCTCCACGGAATGCGCTCCGCGCCTGCCATGAACAGCAGTTGCCGATCCTCGCCCCAGGCTTCGGACACCGCCGCCATCTCCTCGATGGTGGGCACGGCGGCCGCTTCCGATCCCAGCAGCAGCGCGACCAGTGCGAGCCGGGACGCGGGAGTCGGCCGTGCTTCGGCCGGCCGGGCGAGCCACTCAGCCACTTCCACTTCGTCGCCGAACGGGGCGAAACAGGCGCGGCCCAGTGCGCCGAAGCGAGCCGCGGCTTCGCCAGTAACTGGGAAGTACTGCAGGCGCGACCGCGGGCGCCCGGCGGCATCGGAGCCCGCCTCGTTCTCCGCCCGGCACAGCCACCATTCGGCGCCCTGCGCGAAAAGATACGCGCTGACCGCGCTGCCGCCCTCGATGTGCAGTTGAAGGCAGCCACGGGCCCTGGCTTCCACCACCGGCAGTGCCGCACCGGCCCGCCGCAAGACGGTGAAGTCCCCCCCTGCCGAAGGTTTTCCAATGCAGCCGACGCGGGTCACAGGCACTCCATCCGCCGCAGCATCCAGGCCAGCGGCTTGGCCACATTGCGGGGGTTGATACGGAAGGGCAACATCTGCCCCATCTCGCCGAGGATCACGGCCGGAAGGGCGCGAACGGAATCGTAGCCGAACGAGGATGTCGGCCAGGCCGCATCGCGGAACCGCTTCAGGGTTTCGGAATGGGCCGCCCACAGCGGTGTGTGTTCAATCCAATCGTTGCCGCCATCCCAGATCGGATCGTCATAGGCAAGCCAGCGCTCGCATTTGGTGAAGGCCAAGGCGTGGACCTTGCCCTCGGTTTCCCGGGCCGCGGCTTCGATAGCGGCGATCTGTGCGCCCGCGCCAGTGCCCCTGTACTCGGCCAGGAACAGGACACCGTCGCAACTACCCAACAGCTCCCGAGTGGCCGGGCTTTGCATCTCGAGCGCCAGCCCGCCCCGGATATCGACGATTTCGACTTCGGCTCCGGCTTCGGTGAGCAGCGTCAACCCCGTCCAATCGGCGCTCGTAGGCAGCACCCACTGGTTCTGATTCAGCCGGAGGAACACGTCGAACAGGCTCTGATTGATCGAGCCCTGCGGTCCGTTGCGGCGAACGCGGGCCAGTTCCGGGGAGTCGCTGTACAGAGTGGTGGCCATAAGGGCGGTCTTGCCGACCTGGGTGGGGCCCCAGAACGCGATTCTTTTTCTCTTTACCACTCAATCCTCCTCATTCACTCATTCGGCTGGAGGCAGCAGCCTTCCAGCCTCGAGCCATTCACGAACCTGTTCCCTGGAAACGCCGTCCGGCGTCCACGGCTGCTGTCCGATGCGCGGGCCGGCCGGGCCCCAATGGTCGATGCCGATCGTGCGCAGCAGCGAGCCCAGCGCCTCTATGCCCAGCAAGCGGGCGCCGTTGACGAGGTGCGACTCGCGGAAGTCCGCCCAGCGCCGCTGGGCTTCGGCTTCGAGCCCGGCCAGCAGATTCGGTAGCCCGCCCGCCTGCAGCACCAGGGAACGGTACTCGTTGAAGTGGGCTTGCAGCCGGTCGAGATCCTCGATCGACGTGTCGGGGCCGATCCGTCCCAGCGCCCGGCGCACCGAAATCAGGCTGTCCGCCCACGGTGCCCCCACGCCAATCCACAGCCACTGCGCCGATTCCGCTTTCAGTTCGAGGCGTCCGTACGCCTGGCGGAGCAGCACGCTGGCCCGGCGCGCGAGTTCAAACTGGCCTTCCCGGAGCCAAATCTCGATGGTGGTGCGGGACATCGGAGGCGTCGCCAACGCGGTGGCTAGAGCCGCCTGGGCGGAGTCCAGGCTCCCGCCTACGGATTCGAGCCGCTCGCACTGCTCCCGCATACCCTCCAGGCTGTCTTGGCCGCCGGCGCCGATCTCCTCCAACGCGCGGCTCACGTCTTGCCTAGCATGTACCGGCAGGTCTTCGGAGAATCCGGCCAGACCAAGGGCGCGGACGCGCACAGCCTCGCGGCACCGCGCCAGTTCCGCGGGTGCGGCAGACGGCTCCACGCCAGGTCCCAGGTGACGGCGCAGGGCGGCCATCGCAGCCTGCCGCCCCACCATCTCACGGCGCGCCGCCTCGATGCCGCCCAGCCCATCGGCGACTGCCGACAAGAATCCGGCCAGCGCCTGGCATGCCGGCAGCGGGCAGTCCGATTCCTCCAGCCGAGCTGCCTGCACGCGGGCTTTCCAGTTGGCGGCCAGGTCGGCACGCAGTCCGCGCTCCAGCGAGCGGCAAGCCACATCTGCGGCGACCTCCGGATTCCGTGCCGCTGCCTCGATCCCGGCTACGTCTGCCGGAAAGGCGGCGGACACCCGCGCTGGAATCGCCTGGGTTACGGACTCGAGCAGCGAGCGGCAGCCCTGGACACGCGTCCGCCACTCGTTGTAGCGTTCGTCGCTCAGCATCGCGGCCGCATGAAGCGCTTCCACGCTCTCGGCCGGGTTGCCCTTCCCGAGATCCGCCAGAGCGGCGGCCAATTCGGGCAGCGCATTTGCGACCGTGCGAGTGGGCAGTTTAAGCCCCAACTCGGCGGCGACGGTCCGCAGCCGCTCTCCGTAAGCGAAGGGGGCGAACGCCTCCGAGTTCAGGGAGTCGGGCGTGGCGCCGAAGTCCGCCGCCACTGCCCGGTCCAACTCCTCGCGCAGGCGAACTACATCGGCCTCTGCGCGGGCGCCCTCGGAAGGGATCCGGCCCAGCGCGCCGCCGAAAGCTGCGAGCTGATTTCGTGAGCCTGCCGATGCCGGCAGCGCCTCGGCAAGTTTCCGGTACAGGGCGAGCTGTGGCCACAGGCGCAAGCAACTCCACAATGCGGTTCCGCGGCCATCGGCCCAGGCAACGCTTTCCTCCAGTTGCCGGGAAGACTCCCGCAGGTCCAGCGCCAGCCGCAGAGCCGCGGCGTCGGGGCCAAGGGCCAGGACGCCCGCCAAGGCCGGCCAGTGTGAGGCGGCAAACTGTTCGATCGGAGCATCCGGCCGCCACTGGTCGAAACCCTCGGGGAAGTAGCGGCCGAGCAGGGCGCGCCGCATCACCGTCCGCAGCCACGCCACCTGTCCGGCGGCGTCGGCCGGCGGTGGGCCGCCCTGCGCGAAAGGCTCGATGCAAGCCACCACGCCGTCGCGAAGCCAGGCGGGCCAGTCGTCCCAGATATCCCGCCGCTCCTGTGCCACAGGGTAGAGCCGCTCCATCTCTGCGCGGTCGGCGGTCGCGGTCTGGTGCAGCCGGCCGAAGGCGAACGCCTGGGAAGTCAGCAGCCGTCCGGAACTCTCCACAGCGAAGCCGCCCTGGTAGGCGGGGATCTCGACCAGGAGACCGGCGCCGATCGCGCCGTACTCGCGGCCAATATTCCACGATCTTTCCTGAACCCGGTGCCAGGCCAACAGGCGGCACGCGGCCAGGTGCGGCGTCGAGGGTTGCACACAGACACGCCCCTCTCCGGCCTCCACGAAGATCACGCGGCCGGATTCGGAGGCTTGGGGTTGCCGCAAACGGGCGGATTCGCCGGCTACACGGCCGGCCGTATCCGTCGGCACCAGGTCCACCGCGGCGCAGCCCGGCCACTGCTCCCAGCAGGACGATCCCGACAACGGCATTTGGACTACGCCCACGACTTTGCCGTCACGGATCCCGCAGGCCGTAAGAGCGGCCGCGCCAGCCACGTTCCACTCGAAGCCGAAGCTGGTAGCTTTTAACGTGAGCGGAACGCGCGCGGCCTCTTCCGGCGCCACCAGCGAGGGTTCATAGCAAAGGCCCGGCGCCGCCGCCCCGGCCAGCGCGCCCAGCGCGTGCCGCCGCAGCCCGACCCGGAGCCCGTTGGCTGAGATCGCAATCAGATCCTGCTCGACCATGTCCACTCCTTTCCCTAGAAGCCCTGGAACTCGGCGCGCAGGCGGATCACCCGCTGAACCAGTCGCAGGAATTTAGGGTCGACCTCCCAGAACCGCGTAGAGAAATGCCAAAACTCGACCATGCGCGACCCCGGCCTTTCGACCTGACTCAACGGAAGCGCGTTACCCTCGCGGCCGGATTCAATCTGCCGCACTGAGGCCAGGAATCCGCTGACCAGGGCCTGTTCCTTGAGGTCGCGCCAAAGGGTAGGCAGGACGAAGTCTTCCATAACCCGGTTGGCGGCTAGGCGGCGCTCCTGCGGGGCGGTGGAGTCGAGGTAGACTTCGCAGAGCGAGAGCGCCTGCCGGACGGTGCCTGCGTAGTGGTCGATCGCGTGGACGAGGGGGAACTGAAGACGCATGGGCACGCCCCGGAACGCCGCCCACAGGACGCTGCGCTGTTCGGGGAAGGTGCGTTCGTTGTACTCCCACTGGTGGAACTCCGCTGCGGCCAGGCAGAATTGCGTGCGCCGGGCGGCGGAAGTGGTGGGGCGCGCCAAATACTGGCGCAGCGCCGGACGCGTATCCTCCGAACTCAGCCGGACCAGATCCCCGTTTTCTGGGGCGAAGTCCACCTCCGGAAAAAGCATCAGCAAGAGCAGCAGCCCCTCTGGGTACTCTGCGCAGCGCCACAATGCTGCCGGACGGTCGTCCGCCACCCGCAAGCGCTGCACCTGAGGCAGCGCGCGGTAAATGGCGGACACGGTCTCCGCGCATTCGATCGAGGGCCGCCCCGTGCGGAGGAAATTCCAGCCCCGCGTCCATAGTTCTTTCACCAACCATGACGCCGGAGTCTGCGTACGGCTCCGCTCTGGAACCTGGCAGCCGAGCCACACGAGCGTCGACGCGATGCCGGCAGCTGCTAGGTCGTCAGCCTGGCGCCCGGCCCAGTAACGCACCAACCGCTCCACGTTCTCCGGCCGCAAGGCTGCCCAGTTCGGTGGGGTGTTGCAGGGCCGGAGATCGAAACCGCACAGCCAGCGGGTCTCCTGCGGTAGATGGCGGGCGATAGCCTCCCACCGCTTGTGGTCTTCCAGCAAGGGCTTGAGGAACGCCTCGAAGTTCCGCTCCACGAGCGATGCGAGTGACGCTTCCAGCCGCGGCGGCACGCGCCCGGCCGCCACCTCACCGGCGAAAACGGTCACGGCCGCGGGGTCGAGCACCCGGCTGGGGTGGTCCGCGCCGCCCCGCGCCAGATCGGCGACCGGCAAGGCACCTTCGTGGGTGTATTCCAGCACCCAGTCCAGCAAGCGGTCGCGCTCTTCGGGCACGAATTCGGGAAGCCGGTTCCAGCGGGCGCGGACCCGCGCTTCGACGGCTTCCGCCACCGCCGGCTCGCCCTCTAGAGACTTGCGGCAGCCCGGCTTCACTGGATCGCCGCAAGCCAAGCTGCGCAATATGGTGACCCCCGCGGATTCTGGACACAGGCTCAGGATCCGCAGCAGGAGGCCGTCTTCGTCGGCCGGGCCGAGCTTGTCGATCCCCACCGCCAAGTCTAGGGCGCAGCGTCCGAGGAATTCGGCGTAAAGCGGCGGAGGTTCGGCGGCCAGGAGAAGGGCACGATGCGCAGCCAGTCCCTCCGAGTCCAGCCGCCGGACCGCCGCGCGGAGGACCGCCACGCACGCCTCGCGCTTCCATGCCTGAACAGGTTCCTCCGCTGGGCCAGCCGCCAGTCCCCGCAGCAGCCGCGCCGGGGATTGCGAGAGCAACCGCACGAATTCGGCGGCGCGCTCCGCGCCCGGACCGCTCCGCGCGGCGATGCGGTCGCGCGTATCCCGGACGGTTTCCAGCCAGCGGCCGAGCGCCCAAGCGGCGCTTCCCTCGGTTTCCGGCTGCGTCACCGCATCGGTGACGGTCTCCAGCACCGCATCGATCGCTGTCGGAAGCCAGTAGCGGCGGAGGAACAACGCGGGCTCGAGAGCGGGGCCGACGGCATCGCCCAGCGCCCGCCGGTAGCGTGCGATTAGGCTGGCATCGGCAATGGCGCGGGCGCCGAGACGAAAGCTGGCAACAGCCTGGAGCGAGTCGGCCTGCAGCAGGCCGGCCGCCGCGGCCGGCAACACCAGAAGCCGGTCGATGAGGCTCGCAAGCTCCGGGTCAGGCGGGCTGGAGCCGGGCTCGCCGGAGTACAGCAGTCGCAAGGCACGCTCTGCCAGGGCCCTTTCGGCCCCGTCAAGCCGGCCAGACTGCCATTCGCCGGACGCCGGATCCCATTGGGCGCCGGACGGGGCCGTGCCCGCCCCGCAATACAAGTGCAGCTTGCCTTGCAGGCCGGGCGCGCACCCCCAGCCGGCCGAGAACAGCGGTCGCAGCGCCGGCGGCAGCGTCCACCACACGGCATCGGCCAGATCGAAGAACTCCCGTTCTGCCATAGAGGCGCCGATGGAGACGGTGGAGCCGGCCAGGATGCAGGCTGCCGCAGTGGCGACCCACCCGGGATCGACGAGAACCCGGCGCAGCGGCGCCGCCGTCAGCGGCTCGACCGTGGTCGAGGATTGCCCGCGCACGAATTCGCTCAAGGGCTGGCTCTCCATGGCGGCGAAGAGCGAATCGGGCGGCGCGGCAGCCCCGCTGTCGGTCACAAAACGGGCGCGCAGGTAGATGCGATTGGCGGTCCGTTCAGGCGTGGGCACCACGCGGGCGAATAACGGGAACACCGCACCGCCGGCAAGCACGGGCTGCAGAACCGTTCCGTGTTTAGCCCACGAGGGCATCGGCTCGCCCTCGCTGCGGCTCGGGCCCACGAGCCGCGGTCCGCAATACGCGGCCAACACCGGAGGAAACTGCGGGCTGCGGGCCAGTTCGCTGTGGTCGCGCCGCTCCGCGTAGCCGTGGCCGTCGGTGAATTTGCCGTACTCCATGCGCGGATAGCGTCCTGCGCGGTTACTGTTTTGGGCTGGCAGCCAGTGGTTCATAGCAATCGCTCCTCAGATGCGGGGCGGTGGATTCCATGGCAGCGGAAATCCGTCAACGCCGCCTGGCGGGCGGTAGCTTACCGCCGGCGGAGGCCCCGCCATCGCCGGTGCGGCGGGAAACCCCGGGGATGTGGCGTACCCTTGAGCCGGCGGCGGGGACATGCCCGGCAGGCCGAAGCCGGCAGGCACGGTGAGAATCGGCGCAGGCGCCGGGGCGGCGTGCCGAGGCTCCTCGGGCAGCCCCGGACAACCGATTTGCCGCTGGTAGCCGATGGAGAAGTAGTGGTCGACCTGAACGTCCAGGTTGAACTTCTGGGCGAGCACCAAGAACGGAATCGCGCAGAACAACAGGCTGACCACCATGTTCAAGCGGTGCAGAGACGCCGCCTTTGTTTCCAACTCGGCGGTCACATTCGGGTCGTCCTCGATATACCCGGCGAGTCCCATCTCAGTTACCGCGCGGCGGCCTTCCCGGCTCAGGGGGGGCCGCCGCGGATGGCGGGCCGCCAGAACTTCGCCGAGAGCCACCATACGCGCGCCGACGCCGGCACTGGCCTCGTGGGACCCGCGGTATTCCATTGGCGCCACTTCCCCCGCCGACGCCTTGTCTTCCACCTGGTCCGTCTCCGGCGGCGAAGCCGACAGGCGCTGGAACCAGTTCTCGTAGCGCGCCGCCTCCGCGCTGTTGTCGCGCACGCGCGCCAGATCCAAGCGGGCGACGGCCTTCTTGAATTCGCGGTCCGCCGCCTGCTCGGAACGTTGGGCTCGCGCCAGCCGCGACCCGGCCGCGCCCTCCTCGCGCATCGCCGATGCCTGCACCTGCTGGGCGCGCTGCAGTTCGCCGCGCAGGTCCCGGGCGGTCGTGGAGGATGGGTCGAAGTTGGCAATCCGCGCCTGCAGGTCGCGCACCGCGGCATCAGCGCGGACGCGGTTGGCGTGCGCCGCCGCGGTGTACTGCGCCTGCAACGCCCGGTCGCCCGCGGCGCGATCCAGTTCGGCCCGTTCGTCAACGGTTCCGGATTTCATGACCGCATTGGTCAGGTCATTGCCCTGGAGCGCTTTGCGCGCGGCGCTCCACTTCTGCACCAGACCGGGAAGCTCCGCCAGTACCTGCTGCTGATGAATCCTAAGGGCGATTTCATCCTGCAGCAGGTACAGGTCGACCGGCATCGCCGTTGTGGCCGCCATACCGAGGATCAGGGCGATGCGGATCGCCATGGAGAGTTTCGGCCGCCGCGCGGTACGGAAGTTCGTGCTCATGAAGTTGGACTCGTAGGAGAGGATCCCGCTGGCGACCCCGAGGCCGAGCGCTACCGCCAGCGGGCTGGCGGCGGTGCGATTCATGAGGCCGCCGCTCAGCAGAAGGTTCCACAGGCCCGACCAAGCCAGCGCGTCGATGCACCAGAGCACTATGAGCAGCATCGCGGCAGTAGCCAGGTTTTTGCGGGCGATGGGAGTCATGCCGGAGCGCCCGTACGGGGAGAGGAATGTCAATTTGAGGAGGATATCCACCGGGCTCGCGCCGGCACGACCGCGGGCCGGATGGTCGCCGGCGCCCGTGCCGCCGGAGCCGTCCGGCGGGGACCACGGGGGGGGCGGCAGCCGTCCGGCATCGGGCGTCAGGTCGGGCGCTTCGGCGAAGGACGATTCCGGCGCGTGGCCGGCGAGTGGAGTGATCGGTGAGCTCATGTTTATTACCTCCAGGTGAAGTGGTTGGGGTTGAGATCCGCCTCGCTAAAGATCTCGCAGATCGTGGGCGTGACGATTCCGAAGCTGGCGTAGAGAAGCGCCTCCGCCACGCCCCAAACCACGCGGCGCCCGAGCATGGCCGCCGCATCGGGCGCGCGTAACAGATTCAGGGTGCCGTCCGTGGCGCAGAATGGATCGCCCGTGTGCCGGTCGAAACCGGTCGCCGAGGAAACCGCAACCGCCAGGCGCGCGCCCGGCTTGAGAAAGGCGAGCAGGGTGCGCAGGACGCTATCGCCCAAGGCCATCTTGGCCACATACTTCGGTCTGATCCAGTCCCGCGTGATGGCCAGCGGGCTGAGTGGGCCGCGCGGATCGCGAGTGGCCCGCCACTCCGTCCGCCACCCCACGGAGATCTGATCGGCGTGGTTGAAGATCAGCAGAAGGCGTGAAACGTTGAGTTTGTCCGCGTAGCGGACGGTGGGCGGCGGCAGCGGCTTCCGGTCGCGGCGGCGGAAGAACTTCCCGCCCTCGCGCGGGGTGGGCGGCTGGTCCAGCGTCACCGGACAGGAGACGGCCATTTCGCCGAGTAGTTCCGGCAGGCCGTTGGCCACGGTGTGATCGCGCAGTTCCCTGGCGCTGTTGATGACGATCGCCAATGCATCGGCGGCCTTTCCGCGCTCCACGACCTTGTTGCGGAACTCGCGGTAATCGCCGGCCAGGGATTCGACTCCGCCCTCGGCGAAAGTCGCCCCGCCCGGGACGTCCATCCCAAGCAGGGAGCGGGCGTCAGCGTGATAGTAGGCGCCGCCGGCGCCGAGGCGCCGGAGCACGACCGAGAACGGGTACTCCATTACCGAGGCAGTGGCAACCCCGGGCGCGCGGTTGCCGACCCGGTTGATGCGGTCGCGGATCAGGCGGGCGGTTTCGGCGCCGCGGTAAGATAGGTCGGCCAGTATCGCGGGGTGGCGGTAGGCGGTGAAAGCTTCGGGCGCCGCCGAGATCAACTCGGTTTTGCCGGCGGCGGAAGGTCCCACGATCACAACCTGGGCAGGGCTGTCGGGCGCCGGGGTCGTTGCCGGGCGCCGCGATGTGATTGTGGGCGTAGGCGGAGTGCCGTCCGCGGCGGCTGGAGGGATCTGGAAGGCGTCCCGGCCGAGGTCGTCGTCCTGGGTGTATTCGGTTTCGGAGCTCACGATATCCTCCTGTTCGCGGCTTGTGCTGGGCCCGCTTCCAGCGGCCTTACAGATACTACGTGCGATGCCAGGACGTTTTTCGGTCCCGAGAATTCGCTTCGTCCCATGGAGAGCCGGCGGCGTCCCGGCGGGTATTCGAGTGATGGCTGTCGGCTGTTTAGGAGAATTCGGTTTGGGGCTCGCAAACTACAGACCGCTCACGCTGCGCATGGGGAAGCGTCGTACATCCACCGATCGCGGCCGTCCGACCCAACTCGGCTAGCCGGTCGTTAGGAGCGCGAGCTAGTGTAGTGCGTCATGCAGAATGCCGATTATCGAGCGCCTTGCGGGCGCGCTTGACTTTCTCCAGGATGTCGGTTGCTTTGGCCGTCCAGATGAACGGCTTCGGCGCCCGGTTGTGGTGG
>Ga0182027_10008302_pt1 | contig 15135 bp, 11 predicted proteins | sample 712E1DmetaG_FD_121300 | JGI IMG/M metagenome (GOLD analysis project Ga0182027, IMG submission 121300) | Permafrost microbial communities from Stordalen Mire, Sweden - 712E1D metaG (Illumina Assembly) | ecosystem: Environmental > Terrestrial > Soil > Wetlands > Permafrost | place: Sweden... | reverse complement strand
GTCGACGTCGAGCCGCGCGAGCAGTGGAGCAGCGACCCGTTCGTCGCCACCGAACGCGACGGCTTGCTGTTCGGCCGCGGTGCCAACGACATGAAAGGCGGCCTGGCGGCCCTGGTCGTCGCCCTCGAGGCGCTGCGCGCCGCCGGCGTCGCCCTGGCCGGCGAGGTCGTGTTCGCCGCGGTCACCGATGAGGAGTCGTCGGGCATGGGGAGCTGGTCGGTGGTGCGACGCTTCGCCGAGCGCGGCCTCCAGCCCGACGCCGGCCTGTGCGCCGAGCCGACCGAGTTCGAGGCCTGGGTCGCCTGCCGCGGCATCCTCAAGCCCCGCCTGACGATCCCGGGTCGTGCCGGCCACTCCCAGGAGCCCCAGCCCGGCTGGCGCGACGGCGGCGCCGTCAACGCCATCGACAAACTCGTGCCGGTCCTCACCGAGGTGCGGCGCATCAACGACGACTGGCGGGCGCGGGCCGATCAGCGCCACCGGTTCCTCGCCCCCGGCGACATCGTGCCGGTGCTGGTCGACGGCGGTACCTGGGACGTCACCTTCCCCGCCTTCTGCCATCTGACGCTGGACTGTCACTACCTGCCCGCGCACTGGCATCCGGACCTCGGCGCGGAACCCGTCAAGGCCGAGATCCGCGAGCGCATCGACGCGGCCGCGCGGGCCGACCCGTGGCTCGCCGAGCACCCGATCGTCTGGCAGTGGGAGTGGGAGGTGCCGCCCGCCGAGATCGCCGCCGACCATCCGCTCGTGACGACCGTCCTCGACGCGGCCGCCGACCTCGGACACCCGTCGCGCCCCGGCGGCCTCGACTCGTGGCACGACGCCGCCACGTTCACGCTGCACGGCGGCCTGCCGACCTTCTCCTACGGCCCGCGCGGCATGAACACCGCCCACGCCGTGAACGAATGCGTCTCGATCGACGAGCTGGTCGACACGGCGGCCATCGTCGCCGTGGCCGCCATGCGCTGGTGCGGGGTGAGCGCGGCGTCATAGCGGCCGGGGCGGTTCCGTCCGGGGCGCTGCGGCGGCCCGGTGTATGCTGCGCGGCAGCGGCAGCGCGTCTTTCGAAGGGGGAGTCCATGTTCCAGGGCCTGTCAGGCAAGGTGGCGCTGGTCACCGGTGGTTCGTCGGGTCTGGGCCGCGCGATCGTCCACCGGCTGGCAGCCGAGGGCGCCTCGGTGGTGGTCGCCGGCCGCGACCAGGAGCGCGCCGAGGCGGTCGCCGTCGAGGCGGCCGGGATCGCCGCTCGCGCCGGGTCGAGCGCAGCGGCCTTTGCGACCGTGCTCGGCGACGTCGCCGTGGTCGCCGACTGCGAGCGCCTGTTTGCCGAGGCGCTCGCCCGGCTGGGTCGCCTCGACATCCTTGTCAACTCGGCCGGCATCTGGATCGAGAAGCCGATCACGGCCATGAGCGAGGCCGACTACGATCTCCTCATGGACGTCAATCTCAAAGGTACCTACTTCATGTGCCGGGCGGCGATCAGGCACATGGCGCCGCGCAGGTCCGGCGTCATCGTCAACATCGCCAGCGACTCGGGCACGCACGGCGAACCCGGCGCCGCGGCCTACGCGGCCTCGAAGGCGGGCGTGATCATGCTGACGCGCACCCTGGCGATCGATCACGGACCCGACGGCGTGCGGGTGTGCAGCGTCTCGCCGGCGATCTTCGACACGCCGATGCTGACCAGGGCGATCGCCGAGGCCGACGACCCCGAGGCCTACGCGTCGTGGCAGGCCGACGGCTACCCGCTCGGGCGCATCGGACAGCCGGAGGAGCTGGCCTCTGTCGTCTCGTTCCTGGCCAGCGACGAGGCGAGCTTCGTGACCGGCCGTACCTGGACGGTCGACGGGGGGTTCACGGCATAGGGGTGCGGGGGCGCTGGCGTTTTGTTGCAAGTTGCAACAAAACGCCAGCGCCCCCGCACCACACTCCCCGCCCGGTCCCGCCCGGCGGCGGCCCGCGGCTCGACCGTCCCACAGGCGGGTGAGAGGATGAGGGCCATGAAGATGCCCCGCAAAGCTCTTCTCGCCGATCTCGCGCTGTTCTCGGTGGCCGTCATCTGGGGCTTCAACTTCGTCGTCATCAAGAACGTCACGGAGCGCCTCACCCACACGGTCGGCGCCTACGGCGAGGGCGTGGTCGCGGCCACCATGCTCTATCTGTTCTTCCGCTACGTCACGGCCACGCTCATCTTCTCGGCGATCCAGCCCAGGGCGCTGATCAAGGCCACGCGGGCGCAGTGGGGCATGGGGGGACTGCTCGGCGTCTTCTACCTGACCGCCCTGGTCGTACAGACGATCGGGCTGCAGTACACGACCCCCGGCAAGTCGGGCTTCATCACCGGACTCAGCGTGGCCATGGTGCCGTTTCTGTACTGGGCGGTGGCGCGGCGCTCGCCGGGCTGGTTTCAGGCGCTGGGCGCGATCGTGGCCACCGTGGGCCTGGGCTTTCTGTCGCTGCGCGGCAACCTGACCGTGAGCTGGGGTGACGCGCTCACCCTGCTCGGCGCCCTGCTCTACGGCCTGCACATCATGACGACCGGCTTCTTCGCCCCGAAGGTGCCGCCGTCGACTCTGGCGGTCACGCAGATGGCCGTCTCGACGGCGATCCTGGTGGTCGTCACTCCGTTCGTGGCGCACATCACGCTGGCGCTCGGCTGGCAGGCGTGGGCGGCGATCGTCTGGACAGCGCTTTCGGGGACCATCTACGCGTTCTTCATCCAGTCGTGGGCGCAGCGCCACACGACCTCGACCCACGCCGCGGTGCTGCTCTGCTTCGAGAGCGTCTTCGCCGCCGTGTCGGGCGTGATCTTCGGCCTCGACACGGTGACCTGGCGCATGGTCACCGGCGCCTCGCTGATCTTCACCGGGGTGCTGCTGATCGAGCTGTTGCCGGGCGGTGGCGGCGAGAACCAGGCGCCGGCCGAGGCGCTGGTGCCGATCGCGTCCGGCGACCGCGCGCGCCCGGCGGGGCCGGGGCCCGACGAGGGTTAGGGCGGCCCATCTGCCCGAGACCGCTTTAGGGTCGCGGGCCGGGTTTGAGAGATAATGCCCGCACGATGGCAGAGCCACCCTACGAAGACGTGCGCATCGAGGGGCACCTGATCGACTCGCTCATGGTGCCCCAGATCATGGACGACGTCATGGACCTCGAGGGCGAGTTCGAGATCCTCTCGTTCGACGTCGGGCGCACCCAGACCGACATCTCGCGGGCCGTCATCCGCATCCACGGCCGCGACCGGGCGCACCTCGAGGAGATCCTCACGGCGGTGCAGGAGCACGGCGCCGTGGCGGTCGCCCCCGAGGACGCCGTGGTCGCGCCGGCCCCCGCCGACGGCGTCTTTCCCGACGAGTTCTACTCGACGACCAACCTCGAGACCTACGTGCGTCTCGAGGGCGAGTGGGTCCGCGTCGACGGCCCCGAGATGGACTGCGGCGTGCGCGTGCGGCGCGGCGGCGGCGGCAACGCCGCCGCCGCCGCGCCGCACGCCGAGACCCTCCCGCTGAGCGACGTCAAACAGGGCGAGCTCTTCGTGGTCGGCCATCACGGCATCCGCGTGGTGCCGCTGGCGCGGCCGCGTGAGAGTCAGCCGTTCGAGTTCATGGGCTCGGCGGTGTCGAGCGAGAAGCCCAAGGCCCAGATCGTGCGCGAGGTGGCGCGCCTGCTGCGCCGCGTGCGCGACGAGGGCAGATTGACGATCGCCGTGGTCGGGCCGGCCGTGGTCCACACCGGCTCGGGGGCGCAGCTCGCGCGCCTCATCCGCGCCGGGTACGTCGGCGCTCTGTTCGGCGGCAACGCGGTCGCCACCCACGACATCGAGTCGGCCCTGTTCGGCACCTCGCTGGGCATCGACATCACGACCGGCATGCCCATGCCGGGCGGCCACGAGCACCATCTGCGGGCGATCAACACCATCCGCCGCTGCGGCGGCATCGCCGCCGCCATCGAGCAGGGCGTGCTCACCGGCGGTCTCATGCACACCCTGGTGACGACCGGCACGCCGTTCGTGCTGGCGGGCTCGATCCGCGACGACGGACCACTGCCCGAGGTGATCACCGACGTACTCGACGCCCAGCGCGCGATGCGCGCCTACGCCCAGCGCGCCGGCGCCTGTCTCATGCTCTCGACCATGCTGCACTCGATCGCCACCGGCAACCTGTTGCCCGCCGCCGTGCACACCGTCTGCGTCGACATCAACCCGGCGGTGGTCACCAAGCTCGCCGACCGGGGCAGCTTTCAGACGATCGGCGTGGTCACCGACGTCGGCCTGTTCGTCGAGCAGCTCGCCGACGAGCTCGAGCGCGGGCCCCGGGAGTAGCCGGCGCCCGTCCTACGCGGTCCGACTACCCGAGGTATTTCTCGCGCAGCGCGACCTTGTGGGTCTTGCCGACCCCCGTGTGCTCGATCGTCTCGACGAACCGCACCACCGTGAGGACCGCCTCGCGGGGCAGCACTCCGGCCCCGATGAACCGTCTCACGTGGGCCAGCAGCTCCTTCTCGGTGACCGCGTGGTTGGGCTTCACCACGACCAGGCCGAGGGGCACCTCGCCCCACTTGTCGTCGGGCTGGGCGATGACCGCGGCATCGGCGACCGCCTGGTGAGAAGAGAGGATGTCTTCGAGCTCGAGCGACGAGACCCACTCGCCGCCGATCTTGACGATGTCCTTGGCCCGGTCGGTGATGCGCAGGGAGCCGGCGGCGTTGCGGCAGGCGATGTCCTGGGTGTGCAGCCAGCCGCCTTCCCAGAGGCGTTCCGAGTTGGCGTGGTCTTTGTAGTAGCCCTGGGTCAGCCATGGCGCCCGCACGACGATCTCGCCGACGGTCCTGTCGTCGCCGGGCACCTCCCGGCCGTGCTCGTCGACCACCTTCAGGTCGACCAGCGCGATCGGCGTGCCCGTGCGGATGCGCAGCTCCGCCTGCTCCTCGACGGGCAGCTTGAGCTGCTCGGCGCTCAGGCTGGCGATCGCCAGCACCGGAGCGGATTCGGAGAGACCGTAGCCGACCGAGACGTCGATGCCACGGGCGAGCGCCTTGACGGCCACCGTCCTGGGCAGGGCCGCGCCGCCGATCAGTACCTTCCAGCCCGAGAGGTCGATGTGCGCGGCGGCGGGGTCGCTCACCAGCATGTTGAGGATGCTGGGGACGCAATGAGAGAAAGTGACCCCCTCGGTGGCGAGCAGCCTGAGCAGCACCTCGGGGATGTAGCGGCCGGGATACACCTGTTTCACGCCGATCATGGTGGCGACGTAGGGGATGCCCCAGGCGTGCACGTGGAACATCGGCGTGAGCGGCATGTAGACGTCGTCGCGACACAGCCGTCCCTGGTTGGCCGAGGTGATCGTGGCCAGCGAGGCGAGAGTGTGCAGCACGAGCTGGCGGTGGCTGAAGTAGACGCCCTTGGGCAGGCCGGTCGTGCCCGTCGAGTAGAAGGTCGTGGCGCGGGTGTTCTCGTCGAGGTCGGGGAACTCCGTCACGGGCTCGCAGGCGGCCAGCAGCTCCTCGTATTCGCCGGCGAACTCGAGCGACGTCGCTGGGACGCCGTCGTCGCTCATCAGCACGAACTGCTTGACGGTGTCGATGCGGCTCTTGATGTGCTCGAGCAGGGGCAGCAGCTCGGCGTTGATCAGCAGGATGTCGTCTTCGGCATGGCCCATGGTGTAGACGAGCTGCTCGGGCGACAGGCGGACGTTCACGGTGTGCAGCACGGCGCCGATCATGGGCACGGCGTAGAAGCATTCGAGGAAGCGGTGACTGTCCCAGTCCATCACGGCGACCGTGTCGCCCGGTCCGATGCCGAGGTAACGCAGCGCCGCCGCCAGGCGGCCGACCCGCTCGCGGAACTGCCGGTAGGTGAAGCGCAGCTCGCCGCGGTAGACGATCTCCTGGTCCGGATCGTCCACCAGCGGCGCCGCCAGCATGTTCTTGACGAGCAACGGAAAGTCGTAGGCCGATTCGGTGCGCCAGATCAGATCGCTCATGTCCCCTCCCCAGGATCTGTCACCAGACGATACGGGATTCGCCCGGTCCCGGCCAGTCGCCGCCGGATCGGCCGCGTCCCGGCCGGCCGTCGCCCCACCGTCCGGCCGTTACGCCGGTCGCGCGCGGCGACACGGTTATAATCTGCCGCAGATGGTCCCGACACAGCGTCACCCGACGGGGGTGTGATCCCATGAAGGCACGAACGATCCGCGACAACGTCTACCTGATCGGCCACGTCGACTGGGACCGGCGCCTGTTCGACGCCCTCATCCCGCTGCCCAGCGGCACCAGCTACAACGCCTACTTCGTGGCCGGCAGCCAGAAGAACGCGCTGATCGACACCGTAGATCCCGCCAAGTGGGCTACGCTCGCCGGTCAGCTCGACGAGCTGCCGGCGCCCGACTACCTCGTCCTGCACCACGTCGAGCAGGACCATTCGGGTTCCACGCCGATGCTGCTCGAGCGCTACCCCGAGCTCACCATCGTCTGCAACGCCAAGGCCAAGGCGATGCTGATCGACCACCTGCACATCGAGGATGCCCGCTTTGCCGTCGTGGCCGACGGCGAGACCCTGTCGCTCGGCGACAAGACACTGACCTTCGTCTTCACCCCCTGGGTGCACTGGCCCGAGACGATGTGCACCTGGCTGGCCGAAGACAGGATCCTCTTCAGCTGCGACTTCTTCGGCTCGCACCTGGCCACGAGCGACCTGTTCGCCGACCGCCACGAGGTCTACGACGGCGCCAAGCGCTATTACGCCGAGATCATGATGCCCTTCGGCCCGCAGGTGCTGAAGAACATCGACAAGGTCACCCAGTACCCCATCGCGCTCATCGGGCCGAGCCACGGTCCGGTCTACGATGACCCGCAGTTCATCGTCGACGCCTATCGCGACTGGGCCGGCGGCGAGCCCCAGAACATCGTCTGCCTGCCGTTCGTGAGCATGCACGACAGCACGCGCCTGATGGTCGACCACCTGACGATGGCGCTCGCCGACCGCGGCGTGACGGTCGAACGCTTCGACCTGACCACGCTCGACGCCGGCCAGCTGGCGACCTCGCTGGTGCACGCCGGCACGATCGTCCTGGGCACGCCGACCGTGCTCACCGGTCCTCATCCTCTGGCCGCGAACGCGGCCTTTCTGGCCAACGCCCTGCGGCCGCGGGCCAAGTACGCGACGGTGATCGGCTCGTACGGCTGGGCCGGCAAGACGGTCGAGACCATCCAGGAGCTGCTCGGCCGCCTCAAGGTCGAGTTCCTCGAGCCGGTGATGGTCAAAGGCCTGCCCCGCGAGGCCGACTACGAGGCGCTCGACCGGCTCGCCGACACGATCGCCGAAAAGCACCGCGACCTGGCGCAGCGGCGCTTCGCCGACAGCCTGGTCTGCCGGCCGGCGGTCTGCTAGAAAGCGGCGGCGGGGCGGCGCAAGCCGCCCCGCCGCCAGGCGTGCGGCCCGCTCCTGTAGACTACCGCCGTGCTCACCATCCTCGTCGGTCTGTCGTCCGCCCTCTCGTATGCCACGAGCGACCTGTTCTCGCAGCGGGTGACAAGGGCCGCGCGGGCGCTCACGCAGGTCGTCTGGGTGCTGGTCACCGGGGCGCTGATCATCGTGCCTATCGCCCTGCTGGTCGACGGGCTGCCCAGCGGCGGCGGGCAGTGGCGGGCCGCCGGCGCGGCGGCGCTGGCCGGCGTCGCCTACTTCGGCGCCTTTCTGTGTCTGCTGCGCGGCCTGCACGGCGGCGACCTGGGCCTGATCTCGGCGTTGAACGCGCTCCAGGGCGCCTATGCCGCCGCCGTGTTCGTGCTGCTCGGACAGCGCGTCACGCCGCCGCTCGCCCTGGCGCTCGTGCTCTGCGTCTTCGGCGCCGTGCTGGCCTCGTTCGAGGGTCGCGCCAAGACCGCGAAGGGCGTGCCGTGGGCGATCGCCGCCGGTCTGCTGTTCGCCTGCGTCATGGTGCTCTACAGCTATGCCCACGAGATCAGCTGGCTGTCTCAGGCGGCGATCTCGCGCTCGGTCTCGGTGCTGATCGCCGTGCCCGCCGCGCTGCTCACCGGCGGCTTCGCTCTGCCCGGGGCGCTGCGCACGGCGGCCGTCGGCGCCGGCGCGCTCGAGCTCTGCGGCCTGGTCTTCTTCACCATGGCCCTAGCGATGGGCCCGCTCACGGTGGCGGCCGTCACTACCACGCAGTTCGGCACGTTCGCGGTGATCCTCGGCGTCGCCTTCCTGCACGAACGGCCGCGCCGCCACCAGTGGCTCGGGATCGCCTGCACGCTCGCCGGCGTGACCCTGCTGGCCGTGGCCGTCTGACGGCCCCGCCCGCCGCAATCGGCTAGACTGGCGTTTGTCACGCCGGGGACCCGGCCCCGCACCCGCGGGGAGCCGCGCCGCGCCCGGCCGCCTGTGAAGGAGCGTTCAGCCCCATGATCGACTACCTGATCGACGACAGTCACCTCGAAAAGACCCGCGAGATGTTCGCCCGCTGCAAAGAGGTCGTGGCCGGCGGCGAGTCCAGCTACGCGCGGCTCACCGGCACGCGGCCGATCGTCATGGAGCGCGGCACAGGCGCGCGCTTCTACGACGTCGACGGCAACGCCTACATCGACTGGTGCATCGGCTACGGGCCCATGATCTTCGGCCATCGGCCCCAGCCGATCCTCGACGCCATCATCGCCCAGATCACCCAGGGCGGCATGCTCTACACGTTCCCCCACGAGCTCGACTACGAGGTCGGCCGCAAGATCGTCGCGGCCGTGCCCAGCGTCGAGCAGGTGCGCTTCGCCAACTCGGGCTCCGAGGCCACACAGGCGGCCATGCGGCTCGCCCGGGCGTTCACCGGCAAGGACAAGATCCTCAAGTGGGAGGGCAGCTACAACGGCTTCCTGGACTGCCACGCCTTCTCCCACCACCCGCCGTTCGACGCCGCCGGCTACGAGCGCTACCCGCGTACCGTGCCCTCGCTCGGCGGCATCGCCCGGGCGTCGCAGGAGTCGGTGATCGTCGGCTGCTTCAACGACCTCGAGGCCGTCGAGAAGCTCGTCAGACGCAACGCCGGGCAGCTCGCCGCCGTGCTGGCCGAGCCGATCCTCGCCGACGCCGGCATCATCCCGCCCGAGCCGGGCTTTCTCGAAGGCCTGCGCACGATCTGCACCGACAACGACGTCCTGCTCATCTTCGACGAGATCATCACCGGTTTTCGGGTCTCGCTCGGCGGCGCCCAGGAGCTCTACAGCGTGCTGCCCGACATCACCTGCCTCGCCAAGGCGCTGGGTGGCGGCACGCCCGGCGCGGCCGCCTTCGGCGCGAGCCGCGAGATCATGGCCCTCGAGGCCGACAACGTCGTCCTGCACGGCGGTACCTACAGCGCCAACCCGCTGGTGCTGGCCGGCGTGAACGCGGCCCTCGACATTCTCAGCGGCGACCGCGAGCGTGTGTACGGCCATCTGAACGCCATCGCCGACGCCATGGTCGGCGGCATGCGGGCGATCTTCGCCGAGCAGGGCGTGGCGGCCGTCATCAACCAGGTCGGGCCCATGTGGCAGGTGTTCTTCGGTCACGACGAGCCGGTCACGCGGTACCGCCAGGCGCGGGCCAGCGACCAGCGCTTCTTCGCCCAGTTCCAGTCAGAGTGCCAGGAGCGTGGCGTGTACTTCCACAACTTCAACTTCGAGCGCTTCTTCGCCAGCACCGCCCACACACAGGCCGACGTCGACGAGAGCCTCGAGGTGATCGAGACCGCCACGACGATCGTCCGCAAACGCCTCTCGAGCCTGCCCGCGGGTGTGTGAACCGCGGCGCGGTGAGCGACCATGACGAGGTCTGAGCCCGGGTGAACGACTTCTTCGACCAGCGACGGCGTCCCGGCGAACCGGGGCAGCGCATGGAGCGGCGCGACGAGTCGCGCCGCCGGCGGCGCCGGCGGCGCCTGTTCGCGCTGGTCGTACTCGTGCTCGTGGCCGCCGCGGCCGCGGCGGCCGTCTGGCAACCATGGCGCGGCAGCGGGGCGGGGGCGAGCCGGCCGGCCGGCTCGCCCCCGCCCTCGGCCGCGCCGTCCGCATCGTCGAAGGTCGCATCGACGGCCAGTCCGTCGGGGAGCGGTGGCTCCTCCCCGTCGCCGGCGACGCGCACCTCACCGCCGGCGAGCCCCGGCACGGCAGCCGGCCTGACCGCGAGCCCGGCGCCAGGCCAGGCGCAGGTCGTGGCCCCGGCGATCGTGCGCGATCTCGTCCCTTACGGTCCGCGGCGCAAAGCTGAGATGGCCGCTTTCAGCCTGCGTCACTACGGTCAGGCGACCTGGGTCCTCCATCCGCGGGTCATCGTGCTGCACTACACGGCCACCTCGACCTACGCCGCCGCGCACGACACCTTCGCCTCCAACGCTCCCGCCCTGGGTGAGCTGCCGGGGGTCGCGGCCCACTTCGTCATCGACGAGAACGGCACGATCTACCAGCAGGTGCCCCTCGATGTGCGCTGCCGGCATACGGTCGGCCTCGACTGGTGCGCCATCGGCATCGAGTTCGTCCAGCCGGCGGCGTCGGGTCCGGCGCAGGCGATCGCTGAGATCTTCGCGCGACCCCGGCAGCTCGACGCCGGCCTGCGTCTGGTCGCCTGGCTCCAGGCGACCTACGACATCGGCGCCGCGAACGTCATCGGGCACGCCATGGCCAACTCCTCACCGCTCTTCAAGGACCTGCTCGGTGAGCGCAACGACCACGTGGACTGGAACGCCGCCGCAGTGGCCCGCTTCAGGCGGGCGCTGACGAACGCCGAGTGACGAACGCCGAGTGACGGTCGCGCCGGCCAGAGCGTCCGTTACTTTCTCTAGCGCCCCTCGTGAATGGCCAGCAGGTCCGAGTAGATCGCGTAGGCGGTCTGGTCGGGCAGGGCGTCGTGCTCGGCCACCTGGACGGTGCCCATGAGGTCGGTGTGTAGCAGCACCGACAGGGTGGAGCCGCCGGCGCTGAACAGCGGATGGTCGGGGGCAAGCTCGGTCAGACGGACCGTGGCCCGCACCCGCCCGCCGGCGTCCGCCGGCGCCGTCGTGCCGCCGCCGGGCGGGGCGCCGCGGGCGGCCACCGCCTCGCCGGAAAGCTCCGCCGAACACACCACGCGCAGCCTGCGGCCGGCAGCCCGCGTCGCGGTCACCCACTCGACCGTCACGCCGCGGACGCTGTCTTTGGGCACGTCGTCGGGGGTCATGCCGGCGTCCATCAGGACGTTCGCCAGCGCGGCGGTCTTGGCGGCGGCGTCGTGACCGTCGATGTCGTGTGCGGGGTCGGCTTCGGCGTAACCGTGGGCCTGGACGTGGGCGAGGGCGTCGGCGAAGCCGACGCCCTCGCCCAAGGCGTCGAGGATGTAATTGGTGGTCGAGTTGAAGACGGCGTCGAAACCCAGCAGGCGGCAGCCGGGCAGGCACGAGTCGAACAGGCTGAAGAGCGGACAGCCGTCCATGACCGCGCCCTCGAACTTCAGACGTCGGCCGCGCGAGGCCGCGAGGTCGGCGAGGCGCCGGTAGTCCCAGGCGATGGGTCCCTTGTTGACGGTGACCGCGTCCATGCCGTGGGTCAGGGCCGCCTCGAGGTGGGCGATCGCCAGCCGACCGCCGTGCGGGTCGAGCGGAGTCGCCTCGACGAGCAGGTCGGCCGCGCCGGCGGCGATCAGGTCGGTCCCGGATCTGACGGCGTCGGGGAACATCCACGGCTCGTCCGCCCATTCGCCTTCGCCCCGGCCGCCGAGTCGGCCAGTGTCGTCGCCCCCGCCTCTGCCGGTCGCCGCCGCCAGCACCTCGGCGGCCGTCAGGCCGGCGCTGGAGCGCAGGCTGCCGTGCGAGCCGGTGCCGACGGCGGCGAAGCGCACGCGCAGGCCGTGGTCGTCTGCGAGCTCGTCGCCCTTGCGGGCGACGAGCTCGCAGAACCGCCGGCCCACGTTGCCGAATCCCAGCAGACAGACCCTGCGGGTGACGAGGCCGGGCACCGCCGGGCGCCTACCCGTGGGCGGCCAGCCGACGCACGCCCTTGAGCAGGCGCTCGACCTCGTCGGCGGTCGTGTAGGGGGCCAGACCGGCGCGCACCAGGCCGCCGCGTTCCAGCAGGCCGAGCCGTTCGACGAGGCGCACGGCGTAGAAATGTCCATCCCAGAGGAACAGCCCCTCGCGACCGAGGTCTCGACAGATCTCCTCGGGGCGCAGGTCGCCGACCGTGAAGGCCACGGTCGAGGTGCGCGGGTGTCCGTCGGGAGGGCCGTAAACGGTCACGCCGGGGATCTCGCGCAGGCCGTCGATCAGGTGACCGGCGAGAGGCTGTTCGTAGGCCTCGGCGGCGACCATGCCGGCGACGATCTGGCGGCGGCGGCCCTCGAGGCCGTCGAGCCGCCCGGCCAGCAGCGGATCGGCGACGACCCGGCGCAGGTGATGGCGGCCCATGTCGGCGATGAACGCGACGGCGGCGGCCGCGCCGGCGATGCCCTCGTGGTTCAGGGTGCCGGTCTCGAACTTGAAGGGCGACTCGCGAAGCTGGGTGCTCAGGCGCAGGGCGCGCACGACCTCGGCGGTCTCGCGCCGGGCGTAAAGCACGCCGACGTGCGGCGCGAAGAACTTGTAGGCCGAACAGAGCAGGAAGTCGCAGTCCAGGGCGGCCACGTCGATCACGCCGTGCAGGGCGTAGTGCACGGCGTCGATCACGGTCAGAGCGCCGGCCGAACGCGCCATCTCGACGACGCGTCCGACGTCGTTGATGGTGCCCACCGCGTTGCTCGCCCAGACGGCCGCCACGACTCGGGTGCGCTTGTTGAGCAGGCGCTCGAAGACGTCCCAGGCGAGGGTGCAGGTCGCGGGGTCGACGGGCACCTCGCGCACGACCACGCCGCGATCGCGCAATGAGAGCCAGGGGCCGCGGTTGGCCTCGTGGTCGAGCTCCGTGATGACGACCTCGTCGCCCTCCTTCAAGTCGTGCGCGAGGCCGTGGGCGAGCAGGAAGTTGAGCGTCGTGGTGTTGGCGCCGAAGGCCACCTCGTCCCAGTCGCAGCCGAGAAAGTCGGCCAGAGCGTCGCGGGCGTCGGCCAGCAGGTGGTCTGTCTCGATCGTGCTGGCGAAGTAGCCGTGGGTGTTCGAGTTGTGGTTGACGAGGTAGTCGGACACGGCGTCGACGACGCGCTGCGGCACCTGGGTGCCGCCGGGGCTGTCGAAGTAGGCGACGGGACGGCCGCCGATCGTGCGCCCCAGGGCGGGGAACTGCCGGCGGACGTACGGGACATCGAACTTCATCGCGCTACGGCTCCTTGGGCGGTTGCCGGCCTGATCATCCGGTCGGCCCGCTCAGGGACCGACCGGATGGGGCGGCGGCGCTCTGGTCGGCTCGCCGCCGCCGGGCCTAGTCTACCGCTCGGCAGCCCCGTCGGTCTGCGTCGTGGCGGTCGGCTTCTCGCCGGCGGTGGGCACTTCGTTGTCGGCGGGCTCTTCGCCGCCGCCCGCCGCCGCCCGGTCTGCGTCGTCGTCGCCCGCCGGCGAAGCGCTCCCTTCGGGGCCGACCGCGAGCGGCACCCGAACACGGAAGCGCGCGCCCTGCCCGGGTGCGGTCTGCAGCTCGACGTCGCCGCCGTGCGCCGCGGCGATGGCGGCGACGATCGACAGGCCGAGGCCGGCCGTGCCCTCGCCGCGACCGCGGGCCTCGCTCGAACGGTAGAACGGCTCGAACACGCGGCCGGCGACGTCGTTCGGCATGCCGACGCCGTCGTCGCTCACTTCGAGCACGGCGCGGCCGTCGGCGACGCTCGTGCGCACCCGGACGCGGGCCCCGTCACCGGCGTGTCGCAGGGCGTTCACCACGAGGTTGGTCGCGACCTGCCGCAGCCGGCTCTCGTCGCCCGGCACGACGACCGGGCCGGTCTGCTCGAGCGACACGTCGCGCCCGGGCTCGACGATCTTGGCGTCGGCGACAGCGTCGGCGGCCAGCCGGGTCAGGTCGACGGGTTCGCGGTCGAGGGCGCGGCCCTCGTCCAAGCGCGCGAGCAGCAGCAGCTCCTCGACGAGAAGGCCCATGCGGGCAGCCTCCTCCTCGATGCGCCGCATCGCGAGGGCGAGGTCCTCGGGGCGCTCCCGGGCGCCGCGGCGGAACAGCTCGGCGTAGCCGCGGATCGACGAGAGCGGCGTGCGCAGCTCGTGCGACGCCTGGGCCAGGAACCGTCGCAGGGCGTTTTCGGAGCTCCGGCTCTTGGTCAGGGCCTCCTCGATCTGGGCGAGCATGGTGTTCAGGGCCAGGCCGAGGCGACCGACCTCGGTGCCTGCGTCGGCGCGCTCGACGCGGCGCGTCAGGTCGCCCGCGGCGATCGCCCCCGCGGTGGCCGCCATGTCGTCGAGCGGGCGCAGCTCGCGGCGCACGATCCACCAGGCCAGCAGCCCCAGGCCGAGCAGCACGGTGAAGGTGACGATGCCCTCGACGAGCAGCAGGCGCTGCAGGGTCTGCGTGACCTCGGTCAGGGGGATGGCGGCGACCAGGGTGTAGGGCGAGCCGCCGTACTGGGTGGCGAGCAGCCGGAAGCGCAGCGACGAACGGCCCGCGGCCGGCACGGTGAGCGTCGCCTGGCCGCCGTTGCCGGTGGCGGTCTGCGCCAGGTCGGCGGGCAGCGCCGGCACGGGTGGCGAGCTGCCGCCGTAGCTGAAGGTGACCTGGGCCAGCACCTGCCCCGAGTCGTTGAGCAGACAGCCGTAGGTGCCCGGCGGCAGGACCGCCGACTCGCCGGTCGGCACCGTCGGCACGTTACCCGGCAGCCCCGAGCTCGAGCTCTCCAGTGCGTGCAGGACCGGCAGGGGTGCCGCTTCGAGCTGCTGGTCGACGCGCTGCACCAGGAACGACTGCAGCGACAGGTAGGTCAGTCCGTCGGCGACGAGCAGACCGACCGCCACGAGGCCGACCACGGCGAGCAGCAGTCGAAGCCGCAGCGACACGGCGTCAGTCCTGGGTGTCGCGCAGGCAGTAGCCGAAGCCGCGCACGGTGTGGATCAGCGGCGGACCGGTCGGGTCGAGCTTCTTGCGCAGGTAGCTGATGTAGATCTCGACCACGTTGGCGTCGCCGGCGAAGTCGTAGTTCCAGACGTGGTCGAGGATCTGCGCCTTGGACAGCACGCGCCGGCGGTTGAGCATGAGGTAGCGCAGCAGCTT
>Ga0182027_10008301_pt1 | contig 15136 bp, 12 predicted proteins | sample 712E1DmetaG_FD_121300 | JGI IMG/M metagenome (GOLD analysis project Ga0182027, IMG submission 121300) | Permafrost microbial communities from Stordalen Mire, Sweden - 712E1D metaG (Illumina Assembly) | ecosystem: Environmental > Terrestrial > Soil > Wetlands > Permafrost | place: Sweden... | reverse complement strand
GGGTTGCAGAGCTTCCACAACCGGGAATATGCAGGTTTATAGTATAATCATAACCAGGGATGAACAAATGAAAAAGGAACTTTCTCCTCTTCATTTTAATCAGAAGATGATTACTGAGGCTCCAGTTGCTCTGACATTCTGTGCAGATTTCAACAGATTTAACAAATGGTGTCTGTTGAGAAATGCTGAGCCCGGTTATGATAATTTTCTTTCTTTCTTTACCGGTGCAATTGATGCATTACTTGTCGCACAAACTGTATGCATCGCAGCCGAGTCAAAAGGCCTTGGAATATGCTATCTCGGAACAACAACTTATAATGCTCATAAAATCATTAACTTGTTGAAACTTCCCAAAGGAGTCATTCCGGTTACAACCGTTACTATCGGATGGCCGTCTGAGAAACCTGAACAGGTAGACAGGCTGCCACTTGAAGCAGTAATTCATAAAGAGACATATAGCGATTATTCCGTAGAGGATATTGAAAAATACTATAAAGCGAAAGAGGAAAGAAAAGATTCACAACAGTTTGTGAATGAGAATAATAAAGAAACTCTGGCGCAGGTCTTTACCGATGTCAGATATAAAAAGGAAGATAATGTTTATTTCTCAAAAATACTGTTGGAAGTACTGAAGGACCAGGGGTTTATGGAGCAATAATCAAGACAAAAGATAAAAGTCACAAGACAAAAATAAAAAGTTAAATCTAAATGTTGCATGTTGCATAATGCATGGTCGATGTTAAATCCACCTTGCACCTTGCATCCCGCACTTTGAAACTTTCTTTACTCTTATCTTGTGACTTTTGTCTTTTATCTTTTATCTTATTTCTTAACCTTTACAGGATAAGGCGGACGTACAGGCACTTCCGGAGGATTTTTTGACAGCTCTTTCAATGCAACTTCAATAGCCTTCTCAAGTTGCGGATCTTTTCCATTGATCACATCGGCTGGCCATTGTTCAACTTCAATATCAGGAGCAACCCCGGTATTTTCTACAACATATCCGTCTTTTGTCCAGATGGCAACATTTGGCGCTGTAACTGATCCTCCGTCAATGAATTCGGGAAACCCCAGAATTCCTACCAGCCCGCCCCATGTTCGCTTGCCTACCAGGGTTCCTACTTTGAACTTTCTGAACATCCACGGAAGCATATCACCACCCGATCCTGCTGTTTCGTCAATTATCATAACTTTTGGACCCTGTATTGAAGCACTTGGGGATTTAAGATCCGTGCCATATCTCATATTCCAGTAAGCCTGCAATGGACGTTGAAGGATATCTATATAATAGTCTGCAAGTGACCCGCCTCCGTTAAACCTTTCATCAACAATGATTGCCTTCCTGTTAGCTTGCGGGAAAAAAAACCTTTTGAAATAATCATGACCCTCAGTAGCAGTATTCGGGACATAAACATAAGCTACCTGTCCTTTCGTAGCATCCGTGACCTTTTTCAGGTTTCCTTCAACCCAATCCCGGTTTCTGAGAGAATACTCATCTGAGACAGGAACAACTTTAACAACTCTTGAACCAGTATAATCAGGCTTATCATTGATAGTCAGCTCCGTGATTTTTCCATCGGTATTTTCAAAAAAACTGTAAATATTCTTATCTGCCGTCAGATCTTTCCCATTCACAGCAAGTACAAAGTCTCCTTTTTTAACATTAAGACCAGGTTCTGTCAGAGGAGATCTCAGACCAGGATTCCAGTTAAGGCCACCGTAGATTTTATCTATCCTGTATCTGTTGGAAGAGATTACATAATCAGCTCCAAGCAGTCCTCCACCTATTCTCTTCGGATTATAGAACCCGTCCCCGCTGTCCATATAGCTGTGCCCTACACTTAACTCGCTTAGCATAAACTGAATAACCCTGTAAAGATCACTTCTGCAGGCCAGGTCAGGGAGAAACCTTTTATACTTCGTTTTAATAGCATCCCAATCAACTCCGTGCATACCAGGATCATAAAAATAATCCCGGTTTACTCTCCATGCTTCATCAAATATCTGCGGCCATTCAGCAACAGGATCTATTTTGACTGAAACAGCACCTGTATTAAGTATCCCTTTCCCCAGTTCAGGCTTTTTACCTGTGGCAGTTATTCCAAAAACATCTCCTTTAGAGTAAAACATTTTTTTTCTGTCAGCAGATATTAAATAACTGTCAAGTTCCATAATCTCCTCATCTTTACGGTCCTTAAGGCTGTACTTGTGCAATTTAGAGGATTCCGAAGGTATAGAGGGCCTGACTATATAAAAGACTTCACCAGAATCCCCCACACCAAGATCTGAATAGTTTCCTGCTTTAATCGGCAGATTAATTATTCTGTCCTGTAAACCATCCGTTTCGATTTTTAGGAACTCGGATTTTGGTTTTACCGATGTAACTGTTTTTGTCTCTTTTTTATTCTTTTCAACAGGTTTTTCCGGTTTAGCAGTTTCTTCATCACTCTCTTTTGCTAACGGAGAGATAATATCTTTTCTCAATGTAACAAGATAGATTGAATTGGTCATCCTCATATCCTCACTTGATAGATCAAACCAGTTGACAACAGGACCGGCATCTGTTGAAGCGAAGAAATAAAGGTATTTGCCATTAGGGTCAAATTTAGGTTCGGAAACTTCACTTAATCCGTCTGTTACCGGAAATGCCATCTGCTGATCAACTGAATATAGATAAACAATTTTAAAATTTGTCTCTTTCAGCTTGGTATATACGATCCATTTTGAATCGGATGACCAATCACTGAAAATATTTCTGAAGGGATCAGGGGCGTAAATTTCATCAGAATCAATTTTTTTAATTGTATTTGTTGCTATATCCAGAATATACAGATTCCTTCCATTGTCAGCATAACAGATTTTTTTACTGTCAGGTGACCACTTCGGAAAAGCATAAAAGCCTGTACCAGAAAGCTTAAAGATTTTTGGATCTCCCTTTCCGTCCTGTGGTTTCAGATGAAGCAGATATTCGCCGGAAGCATCTGAAAAATAAGCAATGGTTTTTCCGTCGGGAGACCAGGAAGGATATTTCTCATGAGTGCCTGTAGTAAGAGTTATATTCCTTGGATCGCCTTTTTCGGCTGGCAGGGTAATGATATCACCTCTGAAATCAAAAACAATCCTAGATCCGGTCGGGGAGATATCGCAACTTCGGATATAATTGGTACCTTGAACAAACCTTGGCCTCAATTCTAGGAGATCTGCTGCAATACCAACTGTCAGTTTCTTTTCAGAGTTTAATTTTGTATCATATATGTGCAGATACCCTTCCTGTTCAAAAACAATCTTGTCATTTCCTGAGGATGCTTTAAGAATTGGGAAATCCTTAAAATGTGTAAGTTGGTTGACCTCGTTGCTGCTTACTCCATACGAGAACAGATTAAATTCTCCGTTTCTGTCACTGAGAAAATAAATCTTATCTCCAATCCACATTGGTTCTGCATCATTACATCCTTCTTTTGGTTGAGGAATTTTTACAACTGAGTAATCAGTCATCGAGCATATCCATATTGTGGAAATTCTTCCGCCCCTATAATTTTTCCACTGCTGATAGGCAGGAGATAAAGGAGTGTAAGCCATTGATTTACCGTCAGGAGAATAACATGCAGTCCATGCATTCGGAATCTGAAGTTTTTCGGGAAAACCTCCGTTGATCCCGACAGTAAAAAGCTGGAAATGCCTGTTAGTGAAGGAAGATCGCTGGGATGCAAAAAGGACGCTTGTTCCGTCGGGTGTAAAACCTCTGACAAGATCGCTATTGGGATGCCAGGTCAATCTTACTGGAACACCGCCTTCGACGGGGATAATATATACATCAGTGTTCCCGTCATATTGAGCATTGAATGCAATAAGCTTTCCATCAGGTGAGAAGAAGGGATTAGATTCTATCCCTTCATCCACTGTAAGCCTCCGTGGCTGGGTTCCATCGATATTAGCAACCCATAGATCTTCAGCATAAATAAATGCAATATGGTTTGCGCTTATTGCCGGCTGTGCCAGCATACGTGTGTCATTTGTGTTTATTCCAAATGATTTTCTTGGTATTATAACCAGGAGAATAAATAAGGAAATGATAAAAATAATCTGTCTTTTCATAGGTGCTAATTATTGAGAAATAAGCTGAAATAAATGGAAGTCAGTTAAAATTACTATTCATTTAGCATAACCAAATGCAAGTTACTTTTTTAAATTTTATTACCAGACCTAAACCTTTAGCCCTTAATCTCCTGATATGTTCAATTCCTAATTCCTCCTATTCCCTTCTGAAACTGTGATTCACACTTGCCTGTTGTGTTGGAGTAATTACAATTTCATTAATGCAGACATGCTCAGGAAGAGTGGCGCAATAATAGATTACACCAGCAATATCATCTGCAGATAGTGCATCAATACCTTTATAAACGATTTTTGCTTTTTTTTCATCTCCTTTAAAACGGACCAGCGAAAATTCAGTTTCTGCCATTCCGGGTGCTATAAGAGTCACCTTAATATTATTTTTCAACATGTCGATACGCATTGATTTTGAAAGAGCATCAACCGCAAATTTTGAAGCACAATAGACATTCCCGTTTTCATAGGTTTCTTTTCCGGCAATTGAGCCAATATTAAAAATATGTCCTTTGTTCCTTGCAATCATGAGGGGTGCTACTGCTCTTGTAACATACAACAGACCCTTGACATTTGTGTCGATCATCCTGTCCCAGTCATCAGTATTCCCAGTCTGGATATGATCGAGTCCAACTGCCAGCCCGGCATTGTTTACAAGTATGTCAATCTTTTTCCACTCTTCCGGAAGGTTTCCGATAACTGATTCAACTTCATCTTTCTTTCTGACATCAAAATTGAGTGAAAGGACTTTTATCTTACCACCAGTATTAAGTTCTTTTTCAAGCGCCTCAAGTAACTCTTTTCTTCTTCCTGTTATTATTATGTTATATCCATTTTCAGCAAATTTCAGAGCAGTTGCTTTTCCGAAACCCGTTGTTGCGCCGGTGATCATTATGGTTTTATTCATCTTCTATAATTTTATTTTATTAAGTAAAAGTAGAAATTTATTTCGAGTGAAGTAGTGTGCAGAAGCACCATCAAAATAATTCTATCTTTGAGTTTAAAAAATAATAATGGGAAATCAGCCTGCGAATCTGAATGACGATAAAAAAGCTGCTGTTGAGTCGATGTTTGATTCTATAGCATGGAGGTATGATTTTCTTAATCATTTTCTCTCTTTTAATTTTGACCGGCTCTGGCGTAGGAGTGCAATAAAGATAATCTCAAAATCCTATAAATCACCTAATATCCTGGATGTTGCCACAGGCACTGCTGATCTGGCAATAGCAGCTATGAAGCTAAATCCATCTAAGATTTCAGGAATTGATATATCATGCAAAATGCTTGAGATCGGCAGAGAAAAAGTTGAAAGAAAAGGCTTTGCCGGAAAGATAGATCTGATATCCGGAGATTCGGAGAAAATTCCTTTTGATGACAATTTTTTTGATGTTGCAATGGTGGCATTCGGAGTCAGAAATTTTTCAGATCCTCTGAAAGGCCTGTCGGAAATGAATAGGGTTATACGCAATGGGGGTATGATTATGGTACTTGAATTCTCAAAGCCTTCTGGTTTCCCGTTTAAACCGCTTTACAATTTCTATTTCAAAAATATTCTTCCTCTTTTCGGAAGACTTTTTTCCAAAGATAAAGCCGCTTACAGGTATTTGCCTGATTCGGTTATGAAATTTCCTGATAATGAGGAGTTCCTAAAATTACTTGTTCAGGCAGGATGCTCCGATACACACCAGATAAAACTGACCGGAGGCGTGGCAAGTATTTATACCGGCATCAAATTATCAATGCAATAATTGGAATTCAAACGAGTTTATTATCTTGTATCGCTAAATCAAAAATCTTAAAGAGGATTGAAACAGAAAGCTGCTTTTATAATTTTATTTATAATTTTTCTTCTGAACAATCTCATGTTGTCGGGGCAGAAGCAGAAACCAAAAAACACATCATGGTACGACGATAAGATTCTTCACTTTGGATTCAGTCTTGGGTTTAATACAATGGATTTCAATATAACTCCTTCACAAAAATATCTTCAGTTAAATTCTCTTTACCCTGAAGTAAGCAAGCTCAATCCTGGAATTAACATCCAGATTGTCACTGATCTTAAACCAGCTAATCATCTGGATATAAGATTTCTTCCCGGTGTGTCTTTTGGTCAGAGAGTCATCATGTTTTATAAAAACGGAGTGCTTGTTAATAATCAGCAGAGTCTGGAATCTTCATTTCTTGAATTCCCGCTTCTGCTTAAATATAAAGGAGAAAGATTAAATAATGTCAGACCCTATGTGATCGGTGGATTCAACTACCGATATGACCTGGCAGGCAAGAAAGAATTTGATGACACTAAAGCAATCTATATCAGGATTAAGAGACCAGATCTTTATTATGAACTGGGAGCAGGTCTCGATTTTTATCTTGTATACTTTAAACTTTCTGTTGAGCTGAAAATGTCGAACGGTTTCGGCAATGTGCTGATCAAAGAAGCGGATCCGGGGCATCCGGAGTACGAGAATGCCATTGAAAAAATGAAGTCACAGATTTGGATTCTTGCATTTCATTTCGAATAGAAATGGAAAAACAGGTTCAGATTAATCTTACACCTGCAGCAGCAGCCGATGAGACAGCGATCAGAAAAATTGCAGCTTCTCTTGCTGGTATAGATATGGCAGCTGTTTCTGCTTTGAGAGTCATTAAGCGATCGGTAGATGCAAGAAAGAAAAATATCCGTGTTAATCTGATTGTTGAAGTTTTTTCAGGGGAAGATTCTGCAATCCGCACAATCACACCATTCATTCCCATCGACGTTTCACTTAAGCAAGAGGTCATAATAGTTGGTGCGGGACCGGCCGGCCTGTTTGCAGCTTTGCGTTTAATTGAGCTGGGTTTACGTCCGGTAATAATTGAAAGAGGTCGCGATGTTTCATCCCGGAAAAAAGATATTGCACGGATAAGCCGCGAACAAATTGTTGACCCGGATAGTAATTATTGCTTTGGTGAAGGAGGTGCCGGGACCTATTCTGACGGGAAACTATATACAAGATCGAAAAAAAGAGGAGACAACACAAGAGTTCTGGAATTGCTATGCCTTCACGGAGCAAATGATAATATAATGTATGAAGCTCATCCTCATCTTGGTACCGATAAACTGCCGGGAATTATCTCAGATATCAGGAAATCAATACTCGAAGCAGGGGGTCAATTCATTTTAGAAAAGAAAGTTACTGATTTTCTGATAGAAGGCAATACAATAGAAGGTGTCGTTACATCGGATAATGAACAATTCAAATCAAAGTATGTAATTCTCGCAACAGGACATTCTGCAAGGGATATTTATGATATATGCAAAAAAAAAGGAGTAGAGCTTGAGATGAAACCATTCGCCATGGGAGTGAGAGTGGAGCATCCTCAGGAATTAATTGACAGGATTCAATATCATGGAAATTCGCGGGGAGAATTTTTACCGGCTTCATCATATAATCTTGCAAAACAGATAGATGGGAGAGGAGTCTATTCTTTTTGTATGTGCCCCGGAGGATTTATTGTACCGTCAGCCACAGCTCAGGAAGAGGTGGTTGTAAACGGGATGTCACCTTCAGGAAGGAATTCACCCTATGCTAATTCAGGTATAGTGGTCGAGATCAAACCAGAGGATCTTATTAGATACAGCAGTTTTGGTGAAATGGCTGGTATTGAATTTCAAAAAGAACTTGAGCGCGAAGCATGGAAGAATGGCGGACATACTCAAAGAGCTCCGGCACAACGCCTTGCTGATTTTGTTGCAGGAGATAATTCCGGATCACTGCCAAAAGTTTCATACTTTCCTGGAGTAACTCCCTCGCCTCTTCACAGTTGGCTACCCAAAGCAATAGGCAGACGGCTGAGAGATGGATTCAGATTATTTGGTCAGGTAATGAATGGTTACATTACAAACGATGCAGTAGTATTGGGTGTGGAGTCACGAACATCTTCCCCCGTAAGAATTCCGAGAGATCTTGAAAAACTTCATCACATAAGGATTTCAGGTTTATATCCATGCGGAGAAGGATCGGGATATGCCGGAGGTATTGTTTCATCTGCTGTTGACGGCATGAGAGCTGCTGAAGCAATTGCGAAAAAGATTTGTCTATAAGTTATTTGTAATGGAAAATCCGTTTAAGAAACGATATAAAGAGATGGGATCATACAGGAACAAGTTCATTTATATCCTTGTTTTTGGTCTGTTTATCTTCCTGTTCCTTTTTTTATTTCAACCTTTTGGTCTGTCCCAATTAAAAACGCTTCAAAAGCTCTTTATTACATTTGGATTTGGACTGGTAACAATATTTATGCTCTTTATTTTTAAATACCTTCTTGAACCTGTTGTCACCAAGCGAAACTGGACTCTTGGAAAAAGCATTCTATGGGTGATTCTTATAGCATCCAGTATTGGAATGGCAAACTATTTTTATATCAGCCTCATTTTCCACCAGGCATTTGTTTTTAAATATTTTTTGTTTTCAATCTGGACAGCTATCCTTGTCGGAGCAATTCCTGTGACAGCGACTTATATAATTTCATTTAATAATATCTACAAAACCAGATTGATTGAAGCTGCAATTCCCCCGGAGGAAATCTTGTGGGATAATGAAGTGATCATCAGAGCAGGTAATTCAAAAAATGAGTTTAAGGTAAATCCAAAGAATACAGTCTATATTTGTTCCAACGATAACTATGTAACAATTGTTACAATAAACAAAGATGTCCTTAATAAAACCACTATAAGGGGTACACTGAAATCAGCAGAATCAGATCTTAAAAGAAACAGCAGATTTCTTCGGTGCCACAAATGCTATATCGTGAACCTTGATTTTGTAGAAAAGGTAACCGGACATAACCAGAATATGAAAATCAGGTTATTGCCTTCCGGAACAGAGATTCCCGTTTCCCGTTCAAAAGCTGACCAGGTTAATAAAAGGATAAGAAAGCGCTGAGAGTATTCAGCATCTTTGCGGTTATTCCTTTTATCCATTCATCACTCATTTTAGCAATTCACCCCTTCATCCTAACCTGTCGCCACAATTGATATTAAATGGCCACTTTTCTCTTGGAGCAAATCTGTGATAGTTTTAATTTTGAAAAAAAAAGTTAATGACAGACTCATTCATACTAGGTTTAAGCAGCGGATCAGCCTGCCTCGCAACATGCGGAATGGTATTGTTCCCATATCTTATGGCAGGTTCAGCCGGTGTTAAGAAAATTGTTATCGACCTCTCTCTTTTCATGTTCACACGGTTTCTTATCTATTTTGTAATGGCCACCTTTGCATGGTATTTCGGCCAGGCTTTGTTCAGCAATGCTGTAGTAAGAAATATTGTTCCCGGAATTCTTTACATTGTATTTGCAATTTTGCTTGTATGGTACAGCATTGACAAAAACCGGGAAAAAGACTGCCCTGTAAAAATTGTCAAAACTGTTAATAACCAACGGCTTGTTCCTATATTGCTTGGGATAGTAAATAGTTTTGGATTTTGTCCTGCCTTATTTATAATACTTACGAAGAGTGCGACGCAGGGGACTCTTCTTCAGAGCTATCTGGCATTTCTGGCATTTTTTATCGGCTCATCTCTCTGGTTTTTACCATTGCCTTTAGCCGGTAAAATGAAAAAGAAAGAGGTTCTTCAGAATATAGGTATTCTTGCCACCGGACTGGCAGGTATAATTTTTATGATAAAAGGAATTACTAATTTAATCGGAGGAATAATCAATGGATAACGTTTTAGAAAAAACAGGGATGAAGAAATCATTCGGAAAATCTCTTCTTTACACTCTCCCTATGTTTCTGATTACATTTATGTTCATGACCGGAGGCAAACCAAATTTTTCCGATCCTGCATCTGCCCTGGCAGTGCTGACTGTCTTTTTACTCGTAAATGTTCTGTACTTTTTTATGCATTATACAGGCAAAACAGACAGGTACAGGGCAGTTCTTTTTATTATTTTCGCTCTTTCTCTTTCTTATACACTAATACACAATATGCTTGAAGTAAGAAAATCCATGTCGTTCTCACAGGCCGATATTCTGGAATGCAAGATACCATTCTGCCACCTTGTTATCCCGATGATGATACTGCCTGCAGTCTTTACAAAATCGATTATTTTCCCCGGAAGCATTATCGGAGGTTTTGCCAACATATCATCGATGGTTGTACTATGGTTAATCGCAACTATTGTTCTGGGAAGAGGTTTCTGCAGCTGGGGTTGTTTCTATGGTGGATGGGATGACGGTTTTTCAAGGATAAGGAAAAAGCCGGTTATTAAAAAGATAAGTGAATTATGGAGATGGATGCCATTTGCGGTTCTTATTATGGTAGCTCTTACCTCAGCGTTGGCCCTTATGCCTACATATTGTTCCTGGATCTGCCCTTTTAAGGCAGTCACTGAATTTGAACAGGTTACGTCAGTTGAATCTGCCACAAAAGCCGGAATATTTCTTTCGCTTTTTGGCGGATTGGTTATCGCCCTGCCTGTAATGACCAGGAAAAGAACACAGTGCAGTTTTTTGTGCCCTATGGGAGCAGTTAATACACTGGCAAATAAAATTACTCCATTCACTGTAAAAATCGATAAAAATTCGTGCAATGAATGTTTTAAATGTGTTGAAGTATGCCCTTTGTATGCCCTGACACCTGCAGATATTAAAGCAGGCAAAGTTTCGTTGTTTTGCAGTAAGTGCGGCAAGTGTGTTGATGCCTGTCCGAAGAAAGCAATTAATTATGGCATCAGAGGCATCCCTGCCGGAACTATGAAGAATTTTTCAAGAAACCTCTTCTTGTTCGTTTCCTTTCTTTTTATGGCGATATTCTCAGCAGGTTCGATAATATCCACTTTTCACGGTTTATTAAAACTTATCTTTTAAATCAGGAAGCAAAATGAAAAAAGTAAAGATAATTGCAGGAATTTCCTGGGCGTTTTTATGTCTGATTATGATAATTATTTTATTCCCGGGTTTGAACAGCTTCTCCGTTTCAGTCTCAAAACTGCCCTTTATGAAGCTTAATCCAAAATATTCAGGTGGTGAAATTGCTAAACAAATGATAACAGCGAGTTGTACCCTGGATATACGAAAACCTGTTTTTAATGGGTTTTTTAAAGAAAGAAACTCGGGGTTTGTGCAGTTGGACTGGCACGGAACCATCCCGGAAACGATCAAAGATTCAATCGATTATGATAATGACGGAAATAAGGATTTTTGTGTCTTAATAGACAGGAAGGACTCGAAAACTGTATTAAGCCCATTCAATAAAAAGGTGAAAGGTGTCATCATTTCGACTCCAACGTCATACGGATGGGCAGTACGAGTTGGATTGGATAAAAATTGAAACAGCAAGTTTAATATAAGTATTTTAAAGTGAGCCTTTTAGTATATTTCTCATTTACATTCGCTTTTTCAGAGTTTTTGCTAATGCTTTTCAAGCATTCAAGGATAAAAACTGCCAAAACCAGGAAAGACCGAGGTTCAATGATAATTATATGGGTTATGATTACTTTTGGATTTACTGCTGGATTCTTTCTTGCAAAGCATGATTCCTGGAATCCTGTCAATTCAGTAATTACAGGTATCGGATTAATGTTAGTACTGACAGGTACAATAATAAGGTGGCTTGCAATTTTTCAGTTAGGGAAATCATTCACTGTCGATGTTGCCATAACAGAGGTTGCTAAACTTAAAACTGATGGATTATATGAAAAAGTAAGGCATCCGAGCTATCTGGGATTGTTATTGATAATTATCGGATTTTCTGCAACGATGAACAGTTTTTCTTCATTTTTTGTTCTCTTTGTTCCGGTATTTACTGCTGTACTTTACAGAATCAGCATTGAAGAGAAGGTACTCATAAATGAATTTGGTGATAACTATTCAGAGTACAGATCCAAAACAAAAAAACTTATTCCCGGAATCTATTGACAAGTTAAGATAACTGAAATCCGGATTTGGTTTATTTATCTTTTTCCCTGGTTAAGATTACCGATTCTTTTAACCTGAAGGAGATCAAAATACTCAGTAACATAAGTCCGATAAGAAAAACTAAAGATCTGGTCATTGACCCTGTTGATGAGGATTTTAGACTGTCCATGCCAAAGATAAACGCAATACCGGATATCTGACCCATCAATATGAGCATTCCATTTGATGTGCCTTCAGAAGCCGGGTAGGTTATTTCGGCTCCGTATTGAAATCCTATAGGCCCTGAACTCAGGAGGAAAAATCCCAATACAGTTCCGGAGAAAAGCAGGAGCCAGTAGCTGGTAGCAAATGTGATACCGATAAGGCCAATTGTTGAGCCGACAAGGGCTACAATTATAAAAGGAGTTCTCTTTTTGTAATAGTCTGAAAGCAGAGGAATAATCAGAGCGCCGACAATCCCTCCAACAATCATTAAGCCTCCGGTAATGCCAGCCTGGGTGGCTGAGAATCCCCGCGGTCTCATTATGTCCTCGATCCAGGTAGTTACTGCATTGAAGACTCCCAAACCGATAAAAAAGATGATCATCAACCAAAGAAAATCTTTGGTTCGCAGGGTCTGCATGAAACCATCAAAAACGAGTGATCGCTCCTCCTGATCCGGTCGGCAGGGTGCCGTGGGAGGTCCCTCTTTAATCACCACTAGAAAGATAACAGCAGTGATAATTGAAATAATTCCATAAATGCTTAGCATTCCGGCTATGCCTGATCCAATAATAAGGTATGGTGTAAGTGTCATTCCTCCCAGTATTCCTATATACATTGCAAGCGTTCCAAGGCCTGCTGCTGTTGCGCGTTCCTCGATAGGAAACCAGCGGGCAGCCAGTTTTGTAATAGCATTAAGAATGAAAGGTTGTCCGATTGCAATACCAATTTGTGCAAGGAGCAACATATTGTAATCTGTACCGGCAAATCCGCGAAGTAAGCCAAAAATACCTGTAAATACCGCGCCGATCCCAACCCCAATCCGGATTCCATATTTATCGATAGCCCATGATGCAGGAATTGAAACAACTATGTAAACGATCATGAAACACATGGAAAGGAGTCCGATCTGAAGGTCAGAAACACCATAATATTTTGTCGCATCTCCCGTTATCGGTGCAAAAGTAATCCATAAGAGTTGGTTTACAGCAGCTATCAACATATAAACAACTAGCATGATCCAACGAGCACTATATACTTTGAAATTTGATTTTGACATAACGAATAAATTAAACAAATATAATTTTATTAATCAGGTAAGCAACCCGATTTTCGCAGAAACTCGGAAAAAACTATCGAGGCAGCCATTCCCACATTTAACGAATCAATTCCTTCCCTGGCATTGCTGAATTTAGGGATTCTTATTTTTTCTGTAATAAACGGAATAAGTTCATTGGAAATACCTTTTGATTCATTCCCCAGCAAAATAATGCCTTTATTATCAAGTTTGTGATTATAGATCGAGTCGCCTTCAAGCAAAGTTCCAAAGACCGGGATAGCATTTTGAGCAGCTGAGGTAAAAAGTTTTTTGAGATCCGAATAAAAAACATTTACATGCATTAAAGCACCCATACTTGATTGTATTACTTTTGGGTTATAAACATCCACACAATCCATTGAACATACTATGTTCTTAATGCCAAACCACCCGGCGGCTCTTATTATTGTGCCCATGTTGCCGGGATCCTGAACAAAATCGAGGGCTATACAAAATTGATTAATTATCTCTGATATATTCATTTCATGTTTCGGAATATGAACTACTGCCAGAGCATTATGTGGCGTTTTCAGGGTGCTTATTTGTTTGAGTTCATCATAACTTGCATCCTCAATAACATTGACAGACCTTGTAAGTTCAGGCAGGAGACCATCAAGAAATTCTGGTTTGGCAAGGAGCATCTTTATCGGGACGTTCGCAATTAAGAACTCTTTAACAAGCTTATCTCCTTCAATTACAAATAATTTCTCTTCATCCCTGACCTTTTTATTTTGCAGGGACTTTATGAATTTGATTCTGGTCTTACTTAGCATTCTTTACTGCTTTGAATTCAATTGGACTATTTGCAAATTAAAGAAAAATTTAACAAATCTTTTACTGCTGTTGAAAAACTCCTTTATGATCCTTGGTATTAAGGTCTTCTCGTATAGGTAGATTTTTTACTTTTGGTTCAGATTATTATTGATATATTTGAGTTTAAGTTTTAAGCCATATTTTGAAAAAATCCATTACATATATAAATCTGTATCAACAAGAATATTGTATTTTCATAATCTTCCTTTTGCTATTTTTAATATCCTGTAATTCAACAAAATATGTGCCTAAAGGGGAGAGCCTTTTAAATGAGAATCATATTAATGTGAATAAGGAAGGCGTTAAGAAAAGTGACCTTCTACCTTATATTAAACAAACCCCGAATAAACGAATTTTTGGTGCGAGGTTTTACCTGGGTTTGTACAATCTTTCCAATATAAATAAGGAAAAATGGCCTCATAACTGGTTAAGAAAAATCGGCGAAGAACCTGTTATTTATGACCCTGATGCCATGACCAAAACTAAAGAACAGATGAGGTCGTATGTCGCTTCGAAAGGTTATTTTGACGGAAAGGTAATAGATACAGTTGTAACTGCCAGCAGGAAAACAGATGTTTTTTATAATGTCGATTTATTACGTCCCTATACAATCAGAAACCTCACCTATGAGATCGCAGACAGTAATATCAAAAAGCTTTGTTTTTTTGATTCTGTAAACTGCGTTATTGTGAGAGGAAAACCCTATGATGTTGATGTTCTGCAGGCTGAACGGACAAGATTTGAGCGTTTTATCAGGGATCATGGCTTCTATGGATTTTCAAACGATTATATCTCTTTCAGAGTTGATAGCACAGTTGGGAACAGGCAGGTTAATATTAAATACAATGTCAGGAATTTTACCAAACTTGATGTAAATAACAATATCATTTCCAGGCCTTTCGCAATTTACACTATAAAAAATATTTATATCTATCCCGATTTTGTACCAAAGGAAGCACTGGAAGGAGGTGAAGCATATTTAAAGAGTCTGGATACAACTTTCTATAAAGGCTATT
>Ga0182027_10008300_pt1 | contig 15137 bp, 10 predicted proteins | sample 712E1DmetaG_FD_121300 | JGI IMG/M metagenome (GOLD analysis project Ga0182027, IMG submission 121300) | Permafrost microbial communities from Stordalen Mire, Sweden - 712E1D metaG (Illumina Assembly) | ecosystem: Environmental > Terrestrial > Soil > Wetlands > Permafrost | place: Sweden... | reverse complement strand
TTAGTTCAAACTTTTCTATTATTATTTTTATTTTTGCATCTTAACAAGGGACGTTAGCTCAGTTGGTTCAGAGCGCTTGCTTGACAGGCAAGAGGTCACTGGTTCGATTCCAGTACGCCCCACAAGGGTTTCAGAAGATCCGAAAAGTAAAAGGATACAGAAAAGGATACAGTTATCATATAATAATTCCTAACTGTATCCTTTTTTTGTAACTATAAATATAAATTACATCAATCGCTAACACCAGCTGTTGGAAGAGAATCTTTTAAAAAAGTGATATATTCAATCGAAGCCCTTGCATAATTTTCTAATAATAAGAGACAATTTATGAGATTAGTGGAAGAAGAATATGGACAAATATACCAGAAAGATAATTTAGGGTTTTAGCCATTCATCATCGGGCCTGGTAATTAATCTTGCATTATTTATTGCCATGTCTAATGTGAGGCAGGTTCGACCGCTATATGTATTCTCTTGTTTATAAACAGCTAATGCTAAATCGGCTTTTGATGGATCTTTTAAACAGAGAGGCAATAATAATTGCAGTTGACCCTTAGGAAAATATTTACCGCGATAATATTGAGGAATGGCGGTTAAATAATTACGCTTGACTCGTTTATTGGCATGAACAACCGCGCCATTAAAAGTATTTATTAATTGATGAATGGATAATTTTTGAATATCTTCAGGAAACCGAACAAAATTATCAGGATCATTAACTATATGGTCAATATTAATTCTTAATTCCAGACGTGTATCATATATTAGTTCAGAAGGATCGGTAAAATATGACGCCCTATTGGGGAGTGGATTAAATTTTGTTAAATCATTTGAACTTTCTTTGCAAAATTCTATAAATTTCCAACTATCCCTCGTTCTATTTCTTGTAAATAACATAAAGATTTCTTCTTGATTCTCTGTAACTAATCCAGTGTTAAAGCAAGAATAATTATCTTTTTCAGCTATTTTATTTTCCTCTTGTATCCTCGTAAATGTATGGATTAAATAATTATATAGGATTGGTAATGGATGAGTATTCGCTGTTTTTGTATATTCCCAGTTTTCATCCATAGCCAATGATTTTAGGGCATGAAGCGTATTTTCAATTTTAGCTTCAGTTCCATCATCTGAATAACTCCCGATGTAAGCATATTCAAATAATGCACATTTGGTTGGTTGTTGAAACGGTTTCATCTTATTAAAAAATTAACAACTTTAAATGTAATCAAAAACATTAAAATACCAAAGCCCCTTTTGGGGGCTTTGGATAAAACTCTATGTTTCTTTTTTTTACGATCTTTAAAACTCTTCGTTCTTTCTTCTTTTCAAGTTAAAACTTTAAATTTTAAAAGTTGTTACTCTTATTAATCTTAAAACTCTTATACAATTATACGACACTTTTTCGGATAAGTTGCAAAAAGTTGCAAATTTAACATAATTTTTAACATTAGCCAATATACGCACTTCCTTTTTTTCAACATTTTTAAATCAAAGTAAAGTTAGTAAATTTAAATCATAAACAAGAAATAATATTATTTGTTTAAAATCAAATCTGGAGATTTTTTAATGTAAGCTTATATATAGTTACCTAAATATATATGGCAACAAATTGAACATATCGCTCAGCATAAGGGGAAAAATCTCTCCCAAAAAATATGTTCATTCTAAAACATCCAAAAGGGTGGTTAACCTACCCTGTATTTTAAGTAGAGAATAAAGGGACATTTATCAGATTGACAAATTTCATTATTTATATTTATTCTGGCACAATTTGTTGTGAAATTGACAATTTGATTTTAATTTAGTTCAGTAAAACCTATACATTTATATTTATAATTCATATTTTTTATAATTAAAAATGTTACGAAAATGTACCTGAACGAGAAATTTAATAACTGCCTTGATAATCTTAATGATTATAGAGGACAAAGGGGATGGAAACTGTTTTTTAGAAATGTCGATAGATTAATAGAATTAGAAGCTAAATATATTGAAGCAACAAATGATCTTCCTGTTCCTGAAAGTTTGAAAATAGAGATTAAATCAATCTTGATTAAACTGGAAGAGAAAAAATTAAAAGTTCAGAAACTAACAATAGGTCCGTCTAAAGCTCAAGATTATATTGCTATAGAAGACTTAGTATATGAAGCTAAAGAAGGATTTTTACATTTGATTTAAAATCCGTTATAAGTCGGCATTAGAAAGAATATTCCCCGAAAGAATTGGACGTTTATTAAGATATTATTGCTTAAGCAGGTCCTTGGCTTTTTCAAAATCGGGATGAGTTATGCCTGCTTTCTTAAGTGTAAAAATATCAGTTAAAAAAGGTTCTTTATAAGTTTTGCCTTTATATAATTTGTCTTGATATTCAAGGTATAAACGAGAAAACTCGGGTAAAGATACTGTCAATTTTGACCCAATTCAAAAAGCGCGTACCATATCAATTCCAGGTAATGCAGTTTAGTACTCCTCCTCCATAAGCGATTGATCTTGAATCAACAGGGATAACCCTTTTCCCAATAGACTTAAAGATATCTGAAAATTGCTTAACTGCCTCATCATCTTTTTCCTTGAATTCCTCTTTGAATTGGGGCAGAAAAATATAATCTGAAGTTTCAAGGAAGTTAATATAAAACCCGTATGCAAGAGGCATCCTGTCTTTCCCTGTTCCTTTTACCGGAGAATAGGGAACCTGAATTATGTTTAATCCCACATTCCCTAAAGCCCCGAAAAGACTATCCAAAAAAGTTTTACTCTCTATAAGTCCAGGAACTGGTACCGAGGAATAGTTGTTCACGAGAACCGTCTCAGAGTTCAGTAACCGGACAATACCATCTGAATGACCTAATATATCGCCAGGCTGATGAGGAATTATAACTATTGCTGCCTGGAAATGATCTTCAAGTCTGCTTACGAGGTGGGTTTGGCCAGATCTATCGTGTTTATCTATGCCATTCTCCTTAAATATTATATCCGTTATTATGACTCTATCAATGCAACTAACAACGTTACCACCGTCAAGCTTAATATCATTAATGTCTTCGAATCTTATTTCATGCTGATTAAGCATTGCAATTATACTTTCCCGTATTGTTTTCTTTTCACTGTACTTTTTATCATTCAAGTACCAGGGATCATAATTAAATAGCAAAAATGATCCATTGCATGACTTTACCGGCATAAAATCCCTGCACCAAATATCTTTTGTAATATGAAGCTCTACGGGTTCCATTTGATATTCCTTTAGAAGATTGGTAAAATATCCATAGAACCCTTGTTCCTTCCTCAGAAGAGATGAAATATAAACTTGTTCTTTCCCCCCATTTAATGGGTTAAGAATCTTCTTTTGAATCAAATCTTCAGATAATATGTTCTCAATCCTGTTAAGAATAATTTCCCTCTCATTTTCTGAAAGAATTTCTTCCCAGGGATTGAATTTAAGGTGTCGCTCAAGATCTTCCGGCTTAAAGATCTCTAAGCCCATCATTTCTATCTTGATTGCTAATACTCCTAATCCTTTTCCGACCTTTGATAATTCAGATTTCAGAATTAATAGATAATTATCTCCAAGTTTTGCAATCGGGTATATTGCCTGTTTAAATTGGTAGTGGTTCATTTAAGATTGATTTGATCTTTTCCTTAGGTAATGGTTGTAGGACTCAAGAAAGAACTGTTCTACGCCCTGACTCGAAAGTCTTCCGTGATCAAGAAATGGGATTAAAGAAAGGCCGCATTCCCCATTCTCCTTAGGATCATAAAACTCACCATGAATATGTCTTAGCTCTCCAGGATATGCAAGAAATGCTATTGAGGTTCCAAATAACCTGTTATAAGCGAACATTTGTCGAATATCGTCTTCTGAAGGTCTTCTGTCAATTATCTTCCATTTTGTGTCTATAATGAATATTGGATTTTCATTTTCTTCTATAACCATATCCGGTTTCTGCTTTATTCTTTCTCCTGTTATTCCGGTCCAGAAAATCTTTTTTGCCTGGGCTCTGATAAACAAGTCTTTATTATGTTTTTTTGATACCATCGCAAGTCTTCTTGTAACCCACATCTCCCATACATCATTCATATCAAACATAAGAGCGAGTACGTTATTTCTGCCATAAGACAGATCCGGATGATAGTTTAACAACAATAACCTTGCGATATTAATTGCTTTCCTGTAAGCCTCTGTTTTCCTGTCATAATTTATTTTCCTGAAGAATTCATTATTTACTTTTATATCATTCAGTTCAGGTAATAGATCTAACTGTGCTTTGGAACTTTCTATTGCCTCCTGGCTGATAGAAAGTTTACTTATCAGAAGTAGTGTTTTATAAAGAACCCTATTCAATGGATGTTCTCGGTCGTAGGTACTGAACCGGACATAGAACCTCTCAGCATGTGTGTTGTTTATATTGATATGTTTATTAAAAACCAGGCTTCCCTTCAGAGAATAATTATTTCCCTCTTCTTTATGATAAAATTTAATCAGTCCCCTATGAATAATCTGCCATGTCTCGTCCAGGAACATCTGGACATAAGTTTCAAGGATGAAATTATGCTTCAGCTTAAGGCTGGACTCTGTAGGCGTTTTTACTATAATAAATCCAGATTGCTTCAACATATTGATAAGCACCATTTGAGCTGATTCTTCATTTCTCTGGTTGCGATCAATCTTAGGCAATACCTCAATGCAGTATCTCCCTATTTGAAGAGCTCCGACATACTGGTGGAATCTTACCCCGTTAGCTGTCAGAGTGTACCATGGAAGTTCTTTTTCACCCGCATAACTCTTAAGTGCTTCAAACAAATCCGGGGGTAATAGCTTTCCTTCCCTTCCTCCATTTTTAATGTTGTAAGAAGCATGCTCAAAAGCCTGAAAGACATTATTTTCTTTGAAGCTGGTCAAAATGATAAAATTAATTGTTCATTAATAAAGCAATAGCATTTGTAAATTCATCCGGATCATTCAAAGGTTTAATGTTAAGCCGGTAAATCACCTTATCATTAAAATCATTTTCATCAGCGGGGAATTGGGCAAATTTTATTTTTTCATCGGGAAGTTTGTCTATAAAACCACTGCCAAGAACAAGACCCATTTTTTCATAGTTTCCATAGAAATATTCTTGTAACAGAGGGATAATCTTATGTTTAAATACTTTCATTAGATCATCAGAATTATCAAGTCCAAGAAAATAGGAATGGCCTATCCTGTGATCTCTGTCAATTAATTTTTCTATTCTGCCATTTATTGTTTCAAGTAGATCTGATACACTGATATCAGCAACCACTTTTTCCATACCATCAAGATCATATAATGGCACCATTTCAATGAAAGAAAACCTTCTCCTTAATGCTGTATCCAGGGCTTCAACACTTCTGTCTGCAGTATTCATTGTGCCAATTATATATAAATTTGGTGGCACAAAGAATCTTGATCGTGAATAAGGTAACTTAGCAGGTAACCTTTCTTCTTTTCCAAATCGTTTATCTTCCTCTATTAATGTTATCAGCTCACCAAATACCTGGGAAACATTGCCTCGGTTTATTTCATCTATTATCAATACATACTTTTTTTCATTTCCGGTTGTGACAACGTCTTCAGGACGAAGTTTCTCAACTGCGGCAGCCTTATCTTCATAAGAATATTTCTTACTTGAATTTGCAATTTGAGTTTCTCTCTTATAATTTCTTAATTTCTTCAATACAGCCCAGTAGGCTGATGCATTACTTCCACCAATCACACTCCTGATTTCCTCATTGATATTGGAAATAGTTTCCAGATCAGGAAGCTCTGAATACAATTTTTCAATTCTACGGCGTGAAACTGTATACGTCCGAGAACCATTTTTATGCTGAACTTGAAAATTATTACCAACTGAAATATCTACAATTTCCAATTCTGCTCCCGACTTTAGCTTTAAGGCAAAAACTTCATTATTTCCGAATTTCTCATTTACTTCATCAAGCAGTTGATCATAAACAGCTGTGAAACTCAATGATTTTGAAGCATCGGATGATTTATCACTGACATACTCAAATGCAGCATTGACGGCAAGTTGTTTAAAAATTCCATCTATGACTTTATAAGTCAGGTTGATCGTATCATCACTAACAGGTTTAATCCCTTCAATAAAATCCTCATAACACATACTCTGATGGAAAGTAGTAAATACAATTTGCCCCTCACGCATTAGTTCTTCATATATGACTTTATTCTTTTTATGTTCACCCTCCCTAAACCTTTCTGGAGCGGCGATCTTAACAGCATAATCAATGGTTTGGTAAGTTTTTCCGGTTCCAGGAGGACCATATAAAACTGTGTTCAAAGAAGTAGTTTTCATGTCAGTTCTGGATTTAACATAATCAGCATTTTCTTCTACTAAATCAACTTGATCTTCATCCTCCTCATCATCTTTGTCAAGCATTTGAAACAGAATATCCTGAGCAAGAATGAGCTTATTCGGATCATCAAAACAATCAGCCTCCATATAACTATTTACAAGATCAACAAGTTCCTTGTCAAGAGAAATGTACCTTTTGATAAGTTCCGAAACCAGTTCAAGATAATGTGAGTACTTTTCTCCTTTAGCTTTAGGATTCACTCCAATCAGAGTACAGTACTTTCTGTAAAAAGAATCCTTAAAAAATGTATACCTCAGCGGATCGTGAAATGTAAGAAATGCTGCTGTTGTCCTTTCATCATGATGGCTACCCTGCTGACCTTCAACTTTTCGGTAAACGATAAGAACATCAGCAATAAATCCTTTGATACGCTTGGTAAGATCTTCCTTATCATCAAAAAGTTTTATAAAACAAGATCTGTATTCTTCTGGTAATTTTGAGGCAATATGTTTTTTAACCCTGACGGCATTATAATAAACGAGATTTTTAAAATCTACACTTATTACTTCTTCATTAAAATCTGCAGCATTTGTATCCGGTCTTCCTCTGTATGTCTTTATGAGTTTCCATTTGTATAACTCATCCTTTAATCCAACCTCCTTGATCTGTGCTTTATATGCTCTTATCAGCTCTGCAACCGGATCAGAAATCATTTTCCCCTGTAATTTCAGAATGAGGTCACTCCCTTCTTTTATAGCAGTTCCATAATGCATCAGATGATTAATAGTGTAGAAATCATGTCCCGGAATCAGGCTTGTGAGGTATTTAAATGCTTCTGATATCTTATGATACTTCTCTGCAGTCGATAAAGTATAAGTTGAGATATTTATGCCAAGTTTGCTCAGGAAATCCTCAGTTTTATTATTCCAGTTTGGCAGAACCTCGGGAAACTGTGCTTGTAAAATCGGACTCCAGAAGGCTTTTGAGAAGTTTTTGATTTTATATTTGCCCTGAATTATGTTTTGTGCTATTACAGCTGGGTTATCGTCTGAGGATAAGAGGTATTCTAAATTATGCCTTAATTCCTTAATAGATTTTTTTATAACATCAACTGGAAGCGTTCTATATGCCTTCCCCTCCAGTTTTCGGGAATAATTGTATATCTTACTAAAAAGCTCATCATCATTTAACCGTTTCAGAGTCTCTTTGTTAAGAAACTCTTCCCTGATTTTTATCGATTGCTTCCTGAATGTTTCAGGATATTCTGCTTCCGTTGGAATTGATTTCATCCAGGTTTCATATGATGCAAGCAAATCTTTCAGCCTTTCATCGGAAATATTAAATGGATTGTTCATTATAACAGGGAATTAGTTTATCAAAAAACTATGTTGGATATATAGAATTTCAATTTTTGTTTCTAATCATACAAGCTCCCCCCTGAATGCCCTCTGCAACAAACTCTGAAAAAGATTCTCACTCTTTTGCATACTTTGTTGAGTAAGCTGTCTTTGACGATCTATATCTATTATTATTTTTGAGAATTTATTCTGTAATTCCAGAGGTGGATGGACAACTTCTAAATCTCTTAAATCTGATAAATTCAACTGAATTAACGTTGCTCCTTTTGAAAGGCCTTTCAAATGGTTTTTGAATCGGTGATTAGAAAAAAGACCATAAATGAAATCTATATTTGTCATTGACGAATTTGCCCAAATTGGTACAATTCCTCTTGTTACATTGGCCCCTTTTAAATCTTGAGTTGCATAAGATATTGATCCGACACTACCTCGAACTGAAAGAAGAAGTTCATTCCCTCTTAGAATTGTTCTTTTATACTTTTCTGAAATTGCCGGATCAATTTTTTTAAGTCCATCAATAGAGACAAATTTTTCTACCAGGTCTACTGGTCTTACAATTATTGTTCCATCTTTAAATTCATCCCCAGGTTGAACAATCCCATAAGTTAAAGGACAATCATCAGAAACCAACTGGTAAAACTTTATAATTTCCCATTTCTTATCATTAATAACTGGATCACCAAATATCTCCATGAAAACACTCTTAGCCAACTGGTCATATTTCTCAAGGATTTTTTTGTCGTTCTGCCTAAGCTCATCAGTTTTGTCGAGTATGGCAGCAATTTTTTTCTGGGATTCAAGTAGGGGGAGAGGAATTCTTATGGTTTTAACATACCCTTGACTTATATGTGGTTGAGCACCGCCATATGCATCATTCAGAACCTTTTGTCGTATTGAATTAAGATAATAATAAAGGTATTTTGGAATATGCTTTTTTGAAGGAAGAATACCAGTCACTGATTGATTTGCACATGCTTCAAATGTCAAGTAACCTATTTTTCCAGTTGTTGCACCCGTAAGTGCTATTAATACGGTTTCAGGAGGCATTAACTTAGCCGCACTATTTTCTAAACCTTGCTTGGTAATAAAATTATTTGTACGATCAATTATATCCTGATTGAGCTCACCTGAATTTAGCCAAGGAATGTCTCCAAACTCCCAATACTCCTTTTTAATGGTAGAAGGAGTTCCTCCAGTGACAACGATAGCAAAATCTTCTATTTTATAAAAGTCAATCATTTCAACAGTCCTTCCAGTTCATTAAGCAGTGAAATTCTTTTCTCTAATAAACTTTTGATGCCATCCTCTCCGTTTTTTCCATTAATAATATCCTTTGGGGAATCATATTCTGTTAATTCATATACAACCTCTTTGTATTTATTGATACTCAGGTCATAATTGTTGTTTTTTATCTCATCCGCTGGGATAAAGAAAAACTTAGTCTTGCGGTCATTATAATCAGCTTTATCCCTTAAATTCCAGTGAATTATTATATCAGGAATATCTGATTTGTCGTTCTTGTCACGCTTATCATCGAGGGAGTATCCATCAGATTCCATATCGTAGAACCAAACCTTTTCTGTCTTTCCTCCTTTAACAAATACCAAAACCGCGGTACTAACTCCGGCATAGGGCTTAAAAACTCCTGATGGCATGGAAATAACTCCCTGCAGTTCACATTCATTTATAATAATCTCCCGTGCCTGCCTGTGTGCATTGCTGCTTCCGAAGAGAACACCATCCGGGACTATAACCGCTGCTCTTCCACCCATCTTCAGCGAGTTGAATATACGATTGATGAAAAGGAGCTCAGTTTTTGTTGTTCCAAGTTTAAAGCCTTCATTGATATCTCCCTTGTCAATACTCCCCTTGAAGGGTGGATTGGCAAGGATCACATCGTATCTGTCGTCTTCATTAAACTTTTTACTGAGGGTATCTTTGAGATCTATATTTGGCTGAGATATACCATGAAGCATCAGGTTCATAAGCCCGATCCTTACCATTGTATTGTCGAAGTCATATCCAAAGAAGGTATTTTCCTTCAGCTGTTTCCAGAGCTTATCATTTGTGAGTTTGTCTCCGAATGTCCCTTTTACAAAACCATTCTCATCAGTAAATCGACGATCTTCCGAAGTGTATTGAGTAAGAATGTGTTGGTAGGCGCCTAAGAGGAATCCACCGGTTCCGCACGCTGGATCACAAATGCTTTCACCAAGCCTGGGATTAACAAGCTCCACCATCATCTGGATAATATGCCTCGGGGTTCTGAATTGTCCGTTCTTTCCTGCAGAAGCAATCTCTGAAAGAAGGAATTCATACATATCTCCCTGTGTATCCTGGAATGTCTGTCCGGCCTCGCTTTCCTTTTCAATTATCTGGTAAATATTATCAATAATACTTATTGCTTCAACAAGCAAGGAAGGTTTAGGAATGATAAAGACTGCGTCGCGCATATGCTTTCCAAATGCTGTCCCTTCTCCGTTAAGCTGCTTTATAAAAGGAAATACTTTCGCCTGGACATGCGATAACATCTCTCCCCCTTCCATCTGCTTGAAATGACTCCAGCGAAATTTTGATTTATCTATATTCTCATTAGAATTTGGTACCTGAAAGGTCCCCTGGAATATGGAGGAATATTTTTCACCTGAGAATTCAGCTTTTTTCAACTCCCTGAGATCAAACTCATCGAGCCTCCTCATAAAAAGTAAATAGCTTATCTGCTCAATGGCAGTGAGAGGATTACTGATGCCTCCGCTCCAGAATTTGTTCCAGAGCTTATTGATTTCGGATTTAACTGATTGTGATAACATTTATTAAGCAACTAATTGTTCTGCAAACTTTAATATCTCTTCAATCTCCCGTTGTTTGAAGAGTCCGAGGATACCATCGGGACTGATCTTTGTGAAAGGTTCCTTTACCAGGTCTTTCCTGTCAACACTTCCCTTCCTGAGTATAAAAGTCTGCAAGGTTAATAAAAACTGTATTTGCTGATTACTGTAAGTATTGTGTTCAGCAATAAATGATGTAAACGCTTCAGTGACCTCCTGTGAAAATGATTTAAGATTTTCATGGCCAAGAATATATTTAATGAACTGTATGAATTTTGCGTGTTTATTGTCGTAAACCTGTTGCAGGAGTTTTTCTGTAACCCATGGATCTCGCTCCTTCAGTATTTTGCCAAGTAGCTCTACTTCTGCTTCAGTGATATCCAAACCCTTCTTGAGTTTTTGAAGAACAAAGTTTGACTCGACCATTTCTTTTACTACTGCTTCCACCTTTTCTCTGTATTTCAAAACCGAAAGTCGTTCATGTTCCGGACCGAATTCAACAAACTTCTTTTCTGTCACCTCATCACGAAGGTCCAGTTTCTCTTCTCCCGGAACAGGTATATCATCCCCTTTATATCTCATTAGGGGTCCCAGTTTATCCACCATAATATCAAGATCCGGGTATGTAAATCCGAGCCACCATGATGTCCGGCAAACTGATTCAATATAATCTTTCTCTTTTCGGACAATGTTTATGGAGAGAGGAAGTTCTTTTATCTGTTCTACAACGGCATCCTTCAGCACCTCATATTTTTCAAGCTCCCTTTTTACATGAGCTGTGGCAAGGTCAACGACATCAATTTCGAAACGTATTGATTTGAAATCGCCCTGAGACTTAGCACGCATGATGGGAGCTATAATCCTTCTCATATCATCTATCTTCTCACTCGTGATTGTCCTCCAGTAATCATCATCTCCTACGGGTTCAAGGTCTGATTGTGCATCAAGAACAATAACAGAATTGGATGGAAGATCCGCAATATCATTCCGAAGATGTTCTTTAACTATATCTTTCAGGGTTGAATTGTTTGATTCTATGGCTGCAGACAGTTCATCGAGTCTTGCTTCAAACAGACGCACAGGTAGTGATTTAATTCCTTTTGGCTCTCTTCCCTTTGGTGTTTCCTTGAAATACTCAAAGTTTTCCCACATGTCAATAATCAGGAATTTATCCTTCCCAATACACCATGGTTTTATCTTCTTGCTGTCAAGCACCCTGGTTCCCCTGCCTATCATTTGCCAGAATTTGGTAAAAGAATAGACAGGTTTAGCAAAGACAAGGTTTACTATTTCGAGAACATCTATTCCTGTATCGAGCATATCAACACTAATCGCTACTCTTGGCATATCATAGTTACGGAACTTATCGAGAAGTCCTCCCTTCCCATAAACACCCTTTATCCCTGAGATCAGCACTTCAGCTATTCTACCTTTGTATTCCGGGAATAATCTGTCAAAAGTTTCAACCAAACGAAAGGCATGTTTCTTACTAATGGCAATATGATGGTCTTGCCAGGGAGCACTCCATCGGGACTCTTAATGCACTCTTCCATGAACTCCCGGACAATAAGGGCATTAGTTCCCTTATTGGTAACCTTTTTTTCAAGGTCAGTCCCTTCATAATTTATATCATCCGGATCTCTGCCATTAGCAAGTAACCTTTTCGCATCTTCAGGACTCATAGTCCTCTTGCTTATACCTTCCTCAATAAACCGGCTACGGATCTTCAGCACCTCAAAATCTGAGAGATAAGGAGGCTTGTTATTTACTGCTTCCTCATACGAGAAATTGAATGATGGCATCTGATCATCACAATCAAACAGTTTGAATGTATTATGATCAATTTGTTCTGTTGGTGTTGCTGTCAGGCCGAGTTGTATTGTATCAAAATAATCAAATACGTTTTTATAGACATTATATATTGACCTGTGACTTTCGTCTGCCACAATCATATCAAAAAAATGAGGTGAGAATTTGCAATTATCTCCTTCAATTTCGTTAAGCATAGTCGGGTATGTACTTACATATACTCTTCGGTCAGTGACAAATTCACTTTCCACAGAGTTGCCTTCTCTTTTTGGCCAGATTGGTGCATTAGGCAGATGCTCCTTGAATGCGTCCAGTGCCTGATCACGAAGAGCAATCCTGTCGACAAGGAAGAGCACTCGCTGAACCCAGTTCGTTCTCATAAGAACGTCAATAAGAGATATACAGGTTCTTGTTTTACCTGTTCCTGTTGCCATAACAAGAAGGAAATTCCTTTTCTTCCTCTCAATACCTTCAAGAACTGAACGAATTGCTGCTACCTGGTATGGTCTGCTGGAGATTTCTGTATTTATAAGTTCCTCACTTAATGATCCTCCATTGTTTCTTAGGAAACTAAGACGTTCAAGATCCTCCCTTGTCGGGAACCCATAAACTTTTCTTGGGGGATATACTTGTGAATTCCAGAAGAATATATCATGACCGTTGGTATATAAAACAAATGGAATATCCCTCCCGGGGTTATTTCTATGAATGGTCTCAGCATAGATTAACGATTGTATTTTCCCTTCCTCTGCATTTCGGTAGGTTTTTTTTGCCTCAACAACAGCTAAAGGATACCCATCTTTCCCCAGCAGAGCATAATCTGAAAACAAATGGCCTGCATATTTCTCCTTAGGATCTTCTGCTTTTTTAGGATCGTCAATAATATCAAGCTCTTCACTTACCTGGGAAGGATCATTCACATTCCAGCCGGCTTTGGCAAGACGAATGTCTATTATTGCCTTTCTTGTTTGAGCTTCTGAGAGTGGCATTAATTCAAAATTGTGGAATAACAAAAATAGCGAAACATTATCATTAAAATACTACATAAAAGTGCTTTAGAACCATAGCCATTTCGGATTTTTCATGTTTATTCCTCTTGATTTTTTAATTCTTCAATTCATTTTATTCTAATTGCTATCACTAACGCTGCATGTTCATTATTGTATTCTAAAAGGCCGACATACATATATTCATTATAATATGGCACTAAATCAGTTTTTTCAGGATTCTTAATATTGAGTCTAAATGGTTGAATAGTATATTTCAAAATATTAGGATGCCCTGAACAGCGTGCTTGAAATAATTCCTTTAAATAACCAATAATTGCCATAATCGGATGAGACCAATCATTTTCATCTATGTTTACAAATAAGTTATAATCACTTGATAAAAACATATCATATTTATGGTAAAAGAGTCCTTTAAAATTCTTTTTATGGTAATTTTCTATTGGAACCTCATTAAATGTTACTCCGGAAATCTTATCATAACTATCATAAGCCAGTCTTTTCCCCGATGAATCTTTTCTTAAAATGGAACGAACCGATTTTTCTGTAATCTTTTTATTAGCAACATTTTTTGCAATTATTCCAATCATATTTCTAAACTCTTCATCTGTAGGACTATATCTGCCGTTACAATATGAACATGCCGGTACAGTTATTCTATTTACTTTATATTTTTCATCATATCCTTCAAAAAGGTTTTTCGCAGGAATATGTTCTCTTGTTACATCCGTTTCATCAAGTCCCAAGCCACAATTATAACATCTGATTTTTGGCATTGTAAATTCTATATTGATTTCTCACAAATACATTTGAATATATTATTATCTCAATATTTACTTTAATGAGACAGTATGATTTACAACAATCACCACATTAGGTTGAGGATTTATAATTTAACAGACCTTTCTACCAAAATTAACCTTAAATTTTCTTAAATACAAAAGATTTGCTTTTGGCCCCGGAGGTTTTTAAATTTGGTTTAAAATATTAGCACTGGACGAAATAACAGACGCCAACTGATGCAGCAAGGGCCCCTCTATTGCGCCAGCAAAGAGGGTTTTGTAACAAAATGGATACAAATGTAAGACTAATAAAAATTGGCAAGAATATTGAATATTTGCAAAAAAGAGTAATATTCGCGAACATTAAAAAAGAATTGTACATTTTTCTGTTGAAAGCTATTGATAATTGATAGAATTTCATTTAACTTGCTTACTCTAAATTCAATAGGACCATAAAATTTGTTTTTGGAAATTTAAAGCATCAAATATGGATAAGAAAGAACTAATCGAAAAACAATTTCAAGAGATGACTGAGAAGGCGAAACTACTTTATCCTGATTTGGAACAAAGTCTGACTACCATGACAAATATTGTTTCGCAAAACATCTGTCTCCAGGGCTATTTCGATTTAGTGAACCCTATTCCGGCTGAAACAACCAACAATCATATTCCAATATTATAATGCCAACCTGGGGTCGTATTCTTGCGGAAATCCAACAGAAAATTAAGGAAGGTGACCGACTTGCCTTGGATACTGTCAGAAAGAAATATCTTAAGGGACTTGCCGATCACACAGGACGTGATACTATAATATATGCATCTCGATGGACAGCTGGAGAAATACCTCCCGCTTTGATATCGTTAAATGATGAGGATATCCATGCATTTATGGAAGCGGTCGCTGGCCTATCCGGAAGTTCACTTGATTTAATACTCCATACTGGAGGCGGATCGGCTGAGGCAACTGATGCAATAGTTTCTTATCTAAGGCAAAAATATCCCAATGATATCCGAATT
>Ga0182027_10008298_pt1 | contig 15138 bp, 14 predicted proteins | sample 712E1DmetaG_FD_121300 | JGI IMG/M metagenome (GOLD analysis project Ga0182027, IMG submission 121300) | Permafrost microbial communities from Stordalen Mire, Sweden - 712E1D metaG (Illumina Assembly) | ecosystem: Environmental > Terrestrial > Soil > Wetlands > Permafrost | place: Sweden... | reverse complement strand
TCCTCCGTCCGTTCCATCGCTTGCCCCCGGTCCGGCGCGCCCCCAAAGCCAGCCGATGCGAAACAAGCACCTGCGCCTGGCCGAGCGAATCGAACTGGAGGCGGCGCTGCGGGCGGGTGACACACAAGCGTTGGTGGCGGCGCGACTGGGGCGTGCGGCCGGCACGATCAGCCGGGAACTGGCGCTCAATGGTGGCCGGGACGGCTATCGGTCCGCCAACGCGCACCAGGCCAGCGTGGCACGCCGGGGAACGGCGCGCCGGGGGCATTGCGCCATCGAGGAACACCCGCCCTTGCGAGACGAAGTGCAGGCCCATTTGCGTCGAGGCTGGTCGCCGGAGGAAATTGCGGGCATCCTCAAGCTCGACCACCCCGACCTCCCCAGCATGCACACCTCCCATGAATCGATCTACCGCTACGTTTACATCGTGGCACGCGGGGAACGGCAGCGCCGGCCAGCCTTTCTGGACGACGACTGCATTCGGGCCAATTTGTCTGCGTCCACCGCACTGGCGGACGCGACGGAGGCATTCCTGTCGACGACAATTATTTCCCGCCGGCACGGGTCTAGTTGTCGCGGGCGGGGGCATTCTGCGCACTCGCTTGTTGACGGTGGGCCAACCGGCGACTTAGCTTCGCTCATCGTGACAGCCGTGATCGATCCGCAAATGCGTTTAAGCGATCCGTCAATGTCGGACGATTTGTTTGATTTCTGCCCTCAGGTCTCCATCGCGTTGCGGTTTGCACCGCAGCGCGGTAATACGGCCCTGGAGCTTGGGGGACTACCGGGGTTGGCTTCGGTTTCCATCCGCCGCCCTCCCCTTAAATCCCGTCCGCTGAAAATCCAGTTTCCAATCAGCCCTGAAACTAAAACAAGTTTTGCCTCCAACCAGAAGAAGCAGTGGTTGGTTCTTAAGAGTTAGCGGCCTGACTCTGCCCTGCCCAATGTCTCATAACCCCGGACCGCTAAAAGTTCATTTCTGTGGAAGTATACCGACCACGCACGTTAATCACGGTCATATTTGCAAAAACCTCAAGGAACTTGTCGGCGCCTTGTTGCTTAGCGGCCACACCGTTGTGATCCGCGGTGTCCCCAAAATTGATGAACCCAAGACGCTCGTCGACGATATAGCATATCAAGCAGCGCGCGACATAGCGGCAAGGGGATCGTGGAATCCGAACTCGCTCTTTGTCATCGACGAAGCGCGTCTGGAGTCGCACCTTGAACGCGACTTCGGCTATCAGACAATCAGTTCACCATACACGGATCGACGCGATTTCTATGAAGAAATCCTATCACATAGCGACGTTATTGTCGGAATAGGCGGAGGCCCGGGGCTGATGCGGATTGTGGCATTAGCTGAGTGGACACACCTTCCGCTGTTTGCCCTTCGAGGTGCGGGAGGCGAAGCGGATGGACTTTGGGCGGACATCCTCACGAAATGTCATCAATCTAAGTTCCTAACCGATCCTCAGAAGGAATCGTTGCGGCGTCTCGAATCGATCGGGGCTGTAAGCTCAGACTACGGTCCAAAGACTGCGGCACTTCTTGTTGATATCACCTATTATCTCAAAGATCGTCTCCGCGACACAAATCATTCGAGCCTAGATTTTGAATCCATAACAATCTCCGAGTTGATTTCGGTATGCAAGCGATTGACCGTTGGATCATGGCTCACAATTGCCGGCGTTCTGGGGGCCACCTTTGCAGCAGGCGCTGCATCGAAACTATTTTAATAGTATCATGTTTACTTCCATTTCGGACATTCCTGCCAATAGCAATCTGTATCTATATGGATCCGGAGCTCGACATTTGGATTCCGCCAGAGACGTTGACCTGGTTTGCATTTCTCCTGAACTTGCACACGCGGAGTGTAAGTCGGGGAAAAGGAACTTCGATCAATTAATAAAAAACGGCAATATCTATCTTGTTCCAGAAGCAATGTTTCTCCAAGATTGCTGTAAGCTCATACATGGTGGGTATTACGCACATAAATTTGCTTTATCATTCCGATCAGTAAAGCAGGAGCCGCGTTTGGTTGACTACGCCGCGTTGTATTGGCAGACTGAGTTCCAATCGATACGAGCAGCGCACCTCCCAACCACAACCGAATTTCTTGTCCGCGCCGTCCATTATCGAATTCTGCATTTCAACCCAACGTTTTCCAGGTCACTAAAGCGATATTTGGAATCCGCAGAAGCTCTCCCAGCACTGATCCGCGACGTAGAATACCTCCTATCGAAACCACTTCAGGCTATAAGCTACCCATCTCATTCGGAATGGGCTCAAACACTTTATCGTTTCTGGCGGGAATACCATAGTTTCAAGGATAGCGGCGAGTTTCCTGGATTCAATACGCAGCGCAAATTTACTAGGTCCATGGCGGAAGCTCATTTCGACGAGACAAATGGATATTTTAATATGCTCGCCGCTGACAATAGAGCGACCCTCGCATCGCTTGTGTGAGCTGGATAAATGAAAAATGGCCGACTTTGCCTATTGCTGTTAGATTCAACCGGGCGTGACGCGACGGCGAAACGGCTCACCAATTGAGGATCGAAGCCGCCCGAGTTTGCTACCACGTGTTGAATCGCGGAAGCTATCGGGTGGATGGCTTTGGCGACGGTGGAGCGATTACGACAGCTCGCGGATCCTGCTGCCGTCGCTCTTTGACGATCTACCACTGCAGGGCGACCCGGTCGTCTGTATGGCGCCCGGTTCGGCTGCTTCATCATATCCTCCCAAACTTGACGACATAGTCGACCAGAGCCCCGTGGCTAACCCGACTCTCAACAAATCCATCGCTCAGCACATGCTCTGCCGACTTCGTTCGGATATGAGCCTGAAGAAGTATGAATGAAGGAGGATCGGCTTCGAAATCCATTTTGGATTTCTCAAGAAAGATGTCATCCGGGCTTGCCGCTGTAACCGCGAGGCGAAGCGAAGTTGAAGTGCCTGTTCTTTTTACGGACGCAATCAGATTCCCTCCTTTCCCGCTTTTGACGTTGCTGACGAACGTATCTCGCAGCTCAGGTATCTCAAGCGTACCACTATCGTAATCGGTAATTACACGATCCTCAATCGTTATGGTGTCACTCTTCTGAATAGCTATGGATTTCATGGTAGTAGTCTTGCCGAACGCTAAAGGGGAGCGCCTGGTTAGGTAGTTTCTGATGCTTCGAGTAAGTACCCATTGCCATGCAGGAGTTTTTCCAGACTGTAGTCGCCGTGCGCAATATGCCCACAGCCGACCACAAACGCGCAACGTCTCTGGAGCTGAATTGCCTTCAGCAACGATCCTATCCACATTCTATTCCTATCACGAAAAAGCACGCGATAGATTGTCGGCATCATTCTAGCAGTGAGAGCGAATGCGGTATCAAGCGCTTTAAGATCTGCGCGCCGCCATGCTTGAAAGATCGCGTCCAACTGTTTAGTTGGCTCATTCGGATTCGAAGCGAGGTAATCGAGAGCGGCGACAGTTTCGGCGACTGGAGCCTGATCAACGGCACGAAAGAATTCGACTCCCTCAAGCACAAATTTGGCCTTCCCGCAGGCTATCGCATGGTCCCAAAGCTGGCGATCAACTCCGACTAGCGTCGCTCCGGAAGACAATGGCAGATGAATCCCCAACATCATTCCTACATACCATGGCTTAAGCCGGTCGAGGGGCTGCTCGAATCCGGCCGATTCTGCAAGAAATCGAACTCGCTCGAAGAGGTCCCTACCTAGTAAGTCCGACAGGCTGCCATTCTCAAGAACATGGCAATCGGGCACCGGGGGATGATCGAGATCACTCTCGAATACAACCTCTGCGGCTTGTTCGACAATCAAACGTTGCGGCCCTATCGGCAGAATCGCGCCATTGGGCACCAGGTGGATCGTGCCAATCAAGTAAACATTTGTGCCACGGATTCGGTAGATCATCGATTGATTTGCCTAGACGTCAAAGATGAGCCGCGACTATAGCTGGCGCGGGCTGTGCGTCAGCACAGAACGTGACAGCTATGGGTGTTGGCTCGGGCGACTGATTAGCCTCTTTTTTCACCGACCGATGTGAGCTCAAAGCGATGTCCATATACAGATTCATAAACTAAGTGAAAATCCAAAATCTCCAAAGCACTCTTGATTCTCGATTCTTCGCCTCTCTTGAGCTTTGGAAAGAATGCGCGAAATAACAGATACTCACTCTGGGCGAGTATGCAGAAACCTGGCCGTGGAAGAGCGCTTCGATCTACGTGAAGTGCGAGCCTGCCGTCGCAGGCTTTCTTTATGAGCTCCTCCACTGGCGCGTGCTCGGCTGTGTCGAACTTCTGCTTTTGAAAGAGCAGATCCATCTTCTTGATGCGCGCTGGCCCAAGTCCGTAATTTACGAGCGAGTAGCTCAATTCGATGCCATCGTCTCTCGCGTCCCAGTGGATGGTCGTGCCGACCGACGGCATGACAGACACGCGATTGTGCTCGCGGGATAGGTATGCTTGGTAGGCGGTGAATACGACCGCCAGCAATGCAATGGCTAGTTCTGGAGTCATTTTTGGCTAGGCGTTCAAGATGAGCCAGGAGTGCCGCTGGCGGGATCTCCTGGCATAATCAAAGGGGAAGACTTCATCGATTTGAACGACCGGGGGCGCGCGCTCGTGCAGATAGGGGTTGGGCAGTGGCCTAAGATGGTGAAGTAAATTGGCTTGGCAATTCAAATCGACCTCTCCTGAGCGCACTACCAGAAATCCTTTCCAGGGCGCCGAACCCAGGTGCGGTTGCCCTTCTCCTGGTCAGATGCACCGTTCTTCCCGCAACGGGGCATTCGCAGGGGTCTTTGCGCGGGAGGGGAAGGGCCGGCGGAAACCGGTTTCCTAGCCATTGAAGATTCCGTGGTGCCACTCCAGAAATTCGCGCGGGGCGGGCGGTTTCGTCGCTCGGGAGCACAGCGAGCCGCTGACCATCCAGCGCATAGTAGTCGCGGCCGTTTTCAAACTCTTCGCGGATTCGACGGCTCACCTTGACCTTGTAGTCCAGTGTCACCGTGAGATAGCCAAGATCGAATAGATTATGAAGATCGGAGCGGAGCAAAAGTCCGTTTCTGATTTCGTGCGGACCACTCTTCGCGTAGGGTCGAATGTGACTGGCTTCGAGTGCAGGGAGCGTCTTCTCTCCGGTGATTGCACACCGGCGCAAATAGGCGTCGGTAACTTCCACCCTGAAGGCACCTTGCCCAAGCCGCGGTCTGATTGTCACCGGCGCACCGTATCGCTCTACCGCTTCTGCGACACTCCCCGTCACCCCAACCGGCACCCCGTCGGTCAATCGGGATTGGACATCCGCCCAAAGCATCGCGCCAATCCCGGCGCTGACATCGTAGCTTTTGCCGGTGACGATATTCTTGCTCCAGTCACTCGGCACCGGGATCCACAACTCACGCGGCCAGAAGAATGGCTCGACCAAGATGGTGCATCCCAGCTGGCGGCTGAGCTCCTCGCGCGACCGATGTTCAAGGATGTGACGCTCAAACGATTCGAAATCAGGCACGCCGTTGTTCTCTCCGAATGCCTGCCAGGCGAGCGAAAGCGGCAGGAAGGTGTGGCGAACGAAAATGCCGCCGCCAGCGATATAGTCCAACGGCGAGTGCAGCTTGAAGAGAAATACATCGCCCTGGCTGAGCGCCTTGAAATCGGTCTGGCTCCGGGGCCGCCAGAAATTCACTTCGTCGGGCTTCCGTTCGGCGAGAAACCGGAACCACTCGTCATTGGTGACTCCGACGAAGAGCTTCATCGGGTACCTTCCTAGCTCGCTTCGTAGCTTAGGACGATTAACGGCTTGGCTTTCTGAAGGTCCGCCGCTGATCGAATCGTAAGTTCGAGGTCGCCAGTACCGAAGTGGCCGATGCTGCTCACATCGCGCGAGAATCCCGGCTCCAATGTAAGCACAGCGGGACTAATTTTGAGAAAGAGGAGGAGGGTGTTCGTCTTTGGGTGGACTTCTGCGCAGCAGAAATTCTTCAGCCGCTTAAACGCCGTGTAATATTTCAGCGTCTTGGTTTGAACATCGTCGCCGAGCGCAACCGCAAAGGCCCGCAACGATTCAAATTGATCCTGAAGCGCTGTATCAGATTGAGCGAGATACTCGGTAAATGTCTTATAGACAATTGTCTTCCCGGGTTTGCCGGATTGCTTTGCGGGCTGATCATCCTCAATGGGCTCAACGACGGCAGCATTGACCAATTCAAACAGGATCAAGTCCGAGCCGTATTTGCGGTAGCGGATCAGGTCGATGTTCCGCGGGATCTGCTGAACGGCGTAGGCATCGTATTTGGTGAACTCACCGGCAATGCAGAGCAGGCGCGGCGTGGACCATTCAATCTGCTCCGCTACCTTGGCTCCGAGCTTCTTCTGCACGAGCAGTTCGAATTCGGCTTTGTGATCCATCAGCCAATCGAGGTAGTATAGGCCCTGAGTGATGACGTTTTCGTTCAGAGATCGCTTGTATTCGATCACCACCGGACATCCGTTCTCGTCCATACCGAGCGTGTCGATCCGTCCGCCGTGTTTTGCGCCGGTGTTATGCTCGGTAGCAAGGAAGCGCACGCCGAGAAATGCCTCAAGGTGCTGCTCGATCAGCCGCTGCAGCGGCTTCTCAAGCGTGATGGATTGGCCGTCGATCTCAGCCACCGAGGCCGAGCTGATCCGGAAGAGTTTAATGTCGCTCATTTGAATTGGGTCGCGAATTGAAGGAGCTGTTTGTTGATTCTGTATCGATCCGGGGCGTAGTGTGCTTCCCGGTGGCAATTGGGACAAAGGGCTACGCAGTTCCAAACCCTGTCGCTCTTTGCGGCACCGAGGATGTGATGAACATCGATGAAACCGGGGTAGTTTCGTTTTTCCCCGCAACCGGATCGCTCGCAAACGCGCTTGCTTCGTTTGATGACTTCGCGACGAACACGGGGATCGCGCTTAACACCGGAAACCGTGTGCATTTTCTTGGGAGCGTCATCAGATCCGAACTTGCTTGAGTCGACCCCGGGAAGGTCATCAAACGAGTCGTCGGTCGACGGACCTCCACGTGAGGCATCGCTCGATTTCCATGATACCCGCCCGACGCCTGCCGAAATGGAATCTAGGTGCCGCGCCCATTTTGCCTCCAGGCGTGAAGCAATCGGGGGTCGAATTTCACGCCCGCTGGACTGCGCGTTTACGAGAGATTCCGGCAATATACCTGCGAGCAGCTTGCGTCGGGAAAGTACATGTTGCGGGAGGACCATGCAATCCCACTCAACCTTGATGTAGTTTGCCTTGATTCCTTTAGCCGCTTTCTCGGCAACCCAATGAGCCTTTTCGAACCACCCCTTGGTCACCCACCCCGAGCCGATCATTCCCGGGGCGTCCTTCCCTTGGCGTAAGAGGAAGACCCGATTTTCTGGCTCGATGCTCCGGCTAGTTCCAGTGCTCCATCGATCCTTCATGCGCCGCGCGTGCCGTAGGTGGTCAACAACACGATTTAGCCACGGCAACCCATCAGCGCCCTTGTGCCGGGGATTCCACGTTAGTAGATAGGTGCTCATTGCTTCAAATCCTCTTCGATTTCGCCGAATTGCTCTAGCGCGGCTTCGAGGTCGGCGACGATCTCGGAGGCGATGATGCCGGGGGCGGGGAGGTTGGCGCTGTCTTCAAGGGCGTCCTCTTTTAGCCACAAAAGGTCGGGAAAGGGAACACCAAATGGCACGGGCTGGGGGAGTTCTGGATGGGCTCTCTAGAGATTTGGAAATTGCAGTCGGTCGTCGCCGTCGGATGATGTGTCATCGACGCGATGAAAATCAGCGATAAGATTGCGAAGCTTGAAATGCTACAAGCTAGGCTTCGTGCGGCGAAATTTCGCCAATCAAAGTTCGAGCGTAGCGACGTCATCGGCGAGTTGGCCGGGCTGCTTACGGCCGATGGGCTGCACGACGGCCTGATGCAGGCTGGCCATGTCTTTTCCGTCGACGGCTTATCCTCGGGCCGTTACGAGAGCACGCTGCACCAGGTGGACATGATGGTCACGTCGGCGATTACCCGACTGAAAAACGGCGTCAGGATGAGGGAGTCTGGCGACAAGGTCTTCATCGGACATGGCCGCAGTCTCGTGTGGCGTGAGCTGAAAGATTTTCTCGCTGGTCGACTGAGTCTTCAGTGGGACGAATTCAACCGAGTTCCTGTGGCCGGTATATCGAACAAAGAGCGCCTGTCAGCCATGCTAGACGGCTCCTGCTTCGCATTACTGGTCCTGACGGCCGAGGACCAATTGGCGGACGGCGCCCTTCAGCCGCGTCAGAATGTCGTCCACGAGGCCGGGCTTTTCCAAGGCCGGCTCGGTTTCGAGCGGGCAATCATTGTGCTCGAGGAAGGCTGCGAAGAATTCTCTAACGTCGAAGGTCTCGGCCAAATCCGATTCCCGAAGGGACGAATTTCGGCGTGTTTTGAGGAAGTCCGTGCAGTACTCGAACGCGAAGGGATCGTTGCGCACTGAACTCGCCGATTGCGGCGTGGGCTTACCTCGGGTCTAAGGCATCGAAATTCCTTGAGCGATCATCCAATCCCGGATGACGGGATGCCGCACCTCTGGGCGATGCTTCGAGAAACCGTCGGTGAACTTCGCGGCAAAGGGCTGAACGCCATCCAACTACAGTTCGATCGTTGCGGGGCGATCACCCTTATGCTTCCGCACGAGGACTAGTCGAAGGGGCTTCGGCCCCTTTTTTGGTCAAGCAGTTCTTCCGCGCGCAAATGGAACGACCCCGCCCACCTGCACAACTTTAGCCAACGTCGGGCGCGCATTGGCGCCGCAGCCGCCTTTCCGCCCATGGATTGCTAGCGAACTTTTTGGTATCTCAAGGTCATGTAAGTGATGGAGCCATCGGGTTCGATTGTCATAGGCAGAATGGTTTTTTGCCCCATCGCTTCAACAATGACTTCAAGGCTCTGACCTTTGATTCGATACCTGTATTCCGACACTGACGAGATTGTGCCCATTTTGACCGTTGAACCATCGAACTCTAAACTCATCCGGTTCATGTCCTGAGTTTTCCTCATAATCTCGTCCATCTGCCGCTGCACTTTCGGGTCCGTTCCTTTTGGCATCTGCATTCGAGGAATCTCGGGAACCATTTCGTAACGGCCGCTAAGCCTCTGACCGCAACCAGAGAGAGCCAGGGCGATAAGCAGAATTAAAACGACGAAGCGTTTCATTTTCCAAGGGGTGAGACCGGAACGAATTGATGCAACACGCAAACTCTTGAGCAGTACAGCATCTTCTCTCGTGACGACCTCGGCAGCTCACCGACCGAGAGGCTGGAGTTCCACGCCGACGCGTCGGCATAGCACACCACCTCACGGACGGTTCGCGGTTCGAACCGAGGCAGACGCTTCCAGTTCTCCCGTCGCTGAGGTTGCGCGGGCTTCACCTACGCGGCGGTGCGAGCTTCATCGACTGCCAAGGCTCCCAGACGAAGACCACACAGGGGGCTATGCCCCCTTTCGGCAGGAAAGTGCGGTTCGGTCGTTCGCCCAGCGTGGTACTTGACGATCCAATACCACGCAGGGCTCACGTACACGGCGTGTGACGTGGACTGCTGCGGTGCCCTGAAGTCTTGGTTCCGTGCTGAAGCACGACACCTGCGACTTTCAGCAGCTCCTCACAGACCACAAATCCACACGCCTACGAACAGCCACGAGATTCCCGCCCGCCCTCACACCTCGCTTTGCAGCTGCGGTGTGAACCCGTGGTTTTTCGAGCAAGGCCGGACCTCGCCGCTTTCCAGCGCGGATACCAAGCGGCAGCGGCTTCGGTCCTTTGCGTCTGACCGCTATCGGCGTGTGACGACTCGTCACCATCTTCGTAGAAATCCCTCGCAACTCGTTGCCGATTCCTATTATGTCGGCTGGTATGCAATGGATTGCCCCATCAGAGAAGGACGTTGCCACCGACACACTGGAGAAACGCCTTTGGGCCGCCGCTGACCAATTTCGCGCCAATAGCGGCCTCAGCGCCGCCCAATACCCGCCGCACGCTTGACCCCTCTGCGCTGCCCCCTGAGGCGATAATCGACAACATCAACAAGCTTCTCGGCGACAGCCGCACGATCACGAAAGCATTTCCTCATGGACCAATCTCAACTCAACTGGATCACTCACTTCATCTGGGGCATTGCCGACGACACCCTGCGCGACGTTTTCGTCCGGGGCAAATACCGCGATGTCATCCTGCCGATGACCGTCCTGCGTCGCCTCGATGCCGTGCTGGAGCCGACGAAGCAGGCCGTGCTCGACATGAAGGCCGCGCTCGACCGTGAGAAAATCACGAATCAAGACGACGCCCTACGCACCGCTTCCGGGGAGGCTTTTTATAATACGTCGCCCTTCCTCCTGCGCGACCTCAAGTCCCGCAAGACGCAGCAGACGCTGAAGGACGACTTCATGGCTTACCTCGACGGCTTCTCGCCGAATGTGCAGGACATCCTCAAGAACTTCGAATTTCGGAATCAAATCCCCCGGCTCTCCGAATCCGATGGGCTGGGCCAGCTCATCGAGAAGTTCCTCGACAAGGACATCAACCTCAGCCCCCGCCCGGTGGGCGACCTGCCCGGCCTCGACAATCACTCCATGGGCACCGTCTTCGAGGACCTGGTGCGCATGTTCAATGAGGACAACAACGAGGAAGCCGGCCAGCACTGGACGCCGCGTGATGCCGTCAAGCTCATGGCCAGCCTCATGTTCCTGCCCGTGGCCGACAAGATCGAGTCCGGCACCTACCTGCTCTACGACTGTGCCTGCGGCACCGGCGGCATGTTGACCGTCGCGGAAGAAACGCTCCAGCAGATCGCGACCGAGCACGGCAAGCAGGTCGCCACCCACCTTTATGGCCAGGAGATCAACGCCGAGACCTACGCGATTTGCAAAGCAGACCTTCTACTGAAACTCGAAGGGGATAGTGACGCGGCGGACAACATCGTCGGCGGCCCGGCCTTCTCCACCCTGTCGAACGATCAGTTCCGCTCCCGCACCTTCGACTTCATGCTCGCCAATCCGCCCTACGGCAAAAGCTGGAAGAGCGACCTGGAGCGCATGAGCGGCGAAGGTGGCAAGAAGGATGTCAAAGACCCACGCTTCCTCATCGAGCACGCCGGCGACCCCGAATACTCTCTCATCACCCGCAGCAGCGACGGCCAGATGCTCTTTCTGGCCAACATGCTCAGCAAGATGAAGCACGACACCCCGCTCGGCAGCCGCATCGCCGAGGTGCACAACGGCTCCTCCCTCTTCACCGGCGACGCCGGGCAGGGTGAGAGCAACATCCGCCGCTGGGTCATCGAGAGCGACTGGCTGGAGGCCATCGTCGCCCTGCCGCTGAACATGTTCTACAACACCGGCATCGCTACCTACGTCTGGGTGCTCACCAACCGGAAAGACGAGCCGCGCAAAGGCAACGTGCAGCTCATCGACGCCACCCAATGGTACAAGCCCCTGCGCAAGAACATGGGCAAAAAGAACTGCGAACTCGCCCCTGAGGACATCAAGCGCATCTGCGATACCTTCCTTGCCTTCGAGGAAACACCGCAGTCGAAAATCTTTCCCAATGCCGCCTTCGGCTATTGGAAAGTGAAGGTCGAGCGCCCGCTCCGCCTCCACAGCCAGCTCACCCGCCCGCGCATCGAGACTCTGCGCTACGCCTCCGGCGACGAAGCCATACGCGCCGCCCTCTACGCGGAACTTGGCGACGCCCTTTTTGAAAACCCCGCCTCCGTCCGTTCGCAATTGGAGAAGCTCGTGAACGACTGGGGCAAAGGCGACAGCGACGAGGAGGACGAGGAAGGCGAAGCCGACACGCCGAAAAAGAGCCTCTCCGACAAAAAGAAAAAGAAGCTCCTTAGCGAAGCCACCTGGAAGCGCGACGCCATGCTCATGGATACCGCCCACCAGCTCCGCAAGGCCATCGGTGATGACCTCTTCGAGGACCACAATGTCTTCCTGAAGGACGTCGAAGCCGCGCTCAAGAAACTCGACCTCAACCCCAGCGCCTCTGAACTCAAGCTCATCGTCAACGCCGTCAGTTGGCGCGTGGAGGGCGCACCCTGCGTCCTCAAGAAAGTCCACAAGCCCGGCAAGGCCCAGCCCGACCCCTTGCGCGGTCTGTTCGAGGCGAAGATCGACGGCAAGACCTGCGTCGTCGAATACGAGCCCGACAGCGAACTCCGCGACTTCGAGCAAATCCCTCTGCTGGAGGAAGGCGGCATCGAAGCCTTCATCCGCCGCGAAGTCCTGCCCTACACGTCTGATGCCTGGCTCGTTGAGGCCGACACCAAAATCGGCTACGAAGTCAGCTTTACCCGCCATTTCTACCAGCCGCCCCAGCTCCGCACCCTCGCGCAGATCAGCGCCGACATTCTCACGCTGGAGCAGGAGACGGAAGGGCTGCTCCACGACATCACCCAAGGAGCCAAAACATGAGCACGACGGCCGAGCAAATTGACCTCTGGCGGCAATCGTCTTCCGAACACCAGCGCTTGGAGTTCAAGGAAGCAAAAACGCAGTTCGATTTTGGCCGGCTCTGCAAATACTGCGTGGCCTTGGCCAATGAAGGCGGCGGCCATCTACTGTTCGGCATCGCTGATCGGCCTCCGCGTCCAGTTGTCGGTTCAGCCGCAGCCAACGATCCTGTAGGCATGGCTGCAAAACTTTTTGAGATGCTTGGTTTTCGCGTGGACGTTGAAGCTGTGGCGCACCCGGCAGGTCGGGTGGTGGTCTTTCATATCCCCGGCCGCCCACGCGGCACAGCCTACCATTTGGATGGCACCTACCTCATGCGCTCTGGCGAGGAATTGGTGCCCATGAGTGAAGATCAGCTCCGCCGCATTTTCGCAGAAGGTGGACCGGACTGGATCGAGGAATATTCCAAACAGGGCATCGACGCCCAGACCGTCATCGAACTGCTCGACACCCAAACCTTCTTCGACCTCCTAAAGCTGCCGTATCCGACCGAGCGCGCTGGGGTGCTGGAGCGTTTGCTTCAAGAGCGGCTCATTGACACACAGGACGGTAACTACGCCATCCGGCGCCTCGGGGCACTCCTTCTTGCCAAACGGCTGGCTGATTTTCCCGATCTTTCGCGCAAGGCACCGCGAGTCATCGTTTACAGCGGCACGTCCAAGGCGGAGACCAAGCTGGATCAAGTCGGCACCAAGGGCTACGCCGTTGGTTTTCAGAACCTCGTCAAGTTCGTCATGGGCCAGCTGCCGCAAAACGAAGTCATCGAGGATGCGCTCCGCAAGGAGGTCAAACTCGTGCCCGAGATCACCATTCGCGAACTCGTGGCCAATGCGCTCATCCACCAGGATTTCCGCATGACCGGTGCATCGATGATGGTGGAGATCTATTCCGACCGTGTGGATATTTCCAACCCCGGTGAGCCAATTGTGCCGGTTGAACGCTTCATCGACGGTTATCAATCCCGCAACGAGCGCGTGGCTGACCTCATGCGCCGTATGCGCATCTGCGAAGAGAAGAGCAGTGGCATCGATAAGGTGATCCAGGCCACTGAACTCTACCAATTGCCCGCACCCGATTTTCACACAGGGTTTCGTCGCACCGTGGTCACTCTCTATGGGCCGAGGGATTTCGAACGGATGGACCGCGACGACCGAGTCCGTGCCTGTTACCAGCACTGCGCCCTCAAGTGGGTCATGGCCGAACGCATGACCAACCAATCCCTGCGCGAGCGGTTCCACCTCCCCGAAGCCAAAAGCGCCATCGTTTCCCAGATCATCGCCGCCTCGATTGAGGCAGGCTCGATCAAGGCCGATGAAAAAGTCGGCGCCTCCCGGAAGTTTGCCCGGTACCTTCCCTTCTGGGCCTGAATCTTATTTAAGGAAGCCACCCCGAATGCCCCTATCGAACATCACAAAATGCAGACAGTCAGGCCCTAGCTTATTTAAGCGTATGCCCTTACTGCCCGGTCATTGTGTCCTAGGAGGCCGGCCATGATCGAAGGACTCAAACCGTATGCGGAATACAAGAAGTCGGGGCATCGCTGGCTCGGAAGCGTCCCGAATCATTGGTCGGTTCTGCCGAACCGTGCGCTCTTCGATGAGGTCAAAGACCGCAACCATCCAAAGGAGGAAATGCTGTCGGTGACGATCACGCGGGGAATCGTGCGCCAGAAAGCGCTGCTCGATGGCTCGTCGAAGAAGGACAGTTCCAATCTCAACAAAGGCGCTTACAAACTCGTTCAGCCACACGACATCGCTTACAACAAGATGCGGGCCTGGCAGGGCGCATTGGGCGCTTCCTCCCTTCGCGGCATAATCAGCCCGGCCTATGTCGTGATGCGCCCGAGGAAGGGTGCCAACCCGTGGTATTATCACAATCTCTACCGCACGCCATCGTTCGCGAAGGAGGCTGAGCGCTGGTCTTACGGCATCACGTCGGACATGTGGAGCCTGCGTCCGGAGCACTTCAAAGTCATCGGCTCGGTGCTCCCGCCGCCCGACGAACAAGCGGCCATCGTGCGGTTTCTGGACCACGCGAACCGGAAGATCGACGGCTTCATCCGCGCCAAGCGGAAGCTGATTGGCCTGCTGAACGAGCAGAAGCAGGCCATCATCCACCGCGCCGTCACCCGCGGCCTCCGCCCTGATGTCCCCCTCAAGCCCTCCGGCATCCCCTGGCTCGGCGACATGCCGAAGCATTGGGAGGCAAAACGTATCAAGTATCTCCTCCGCGAAGTGGATAATCGGTCCAAGACAGGATTGGAACCGCTTCTCTCGATGCGGATGCACCACGGACTCGTCGTATTTTCAGAACACTTCACTCGACCACCTCAGGCGGCGTCTCTTGTCGGATTCAAGATTGTCAGGCCAAGGCAGTTTGTGGTGAACCGGATGCAAGCAGGCAACGGAGTCATCTTCCCGTCGTGTCTCACCATCACCGGCCTTGTCAGCCCGGATTACGCAGTCTTCGACCCGATTGCGGACGTGAACGTCGATTACTTGGGTGAGCTTTTTCGGAGTCGGACGCTGCGAGTCAAATTCCGCTCCGAATCAAAAGGCTTGGGCACCGGCACATCGGGATTCATGCGTCTCTACAATGACAGGTTCGGCGCAATTCATATTCC
>Ga0182027_10008297_pt1 | contig 15139 bp, 12 predicted proteins | sample 712E1DmetaG_FD_121300 | JGI IMG/M metagenome (GOLD analysis project Ga0182027, IMG submission 121300) | Permafrost microbial communities from Stordalen Mire, Sweden - 712E1D metaG (Illumina Assembly) | ecosystem: Environmental > Terrestrial > Soil > Wetlands > Permafrost | place: Sweden... | reverse complement strand
TTCAGTCCGCGTGAAAAGGGGTTTGGGCTGACGCTTTATTATTTGAGCGCGTTATGCGTGGGTTATTATAGCGGATATTTTTTGCTGGTGTTTGGAAAACAACCCGTCACTTCTTTGCAATGGCGCAGGTCATCCCGATTCGATTTTTTAAATGTCCCGATTGTGGCGTGTGTGTGGCTGCTTTTCATTCTGGCCGTTGCCGGACTGGTTTACAAAAACGCGCCGCAACTCCGCGCTGAAAACGACGACACGCTTCAACATTACACTTCACTTGTGGTGGAAAATCTGCCGCGCACAGGCGGTATTTTGTTGGCTGACGATCCACGGCGATTGTATCTGCAGGAAGCGGCGCTTGTGCGCGATGGTCGGGCAAAGGATTTTGTTTTACTGGACACCCAATCTTTGATTTGGCCGGGGTATCATCAATTTTTGCACAGGAAATTTCCGGGAAAGTGGCCGGAAACGACAGACAACGTCAAAACCCAAAACTTCAGTCCGCTACAGTTGATTTCTCTTCTGACCGCACTGGGCAGAACCAATGAACTTTATTACCTGCATCCCAGTTTCGGCTATTACTTCGAGCAATTTTATTTGGAACCACATGGCTTGGTTTACAAACTTAAAACGTTGCCCAACGACACACTCCTGCCGCCGTTACCGGACAAAAATGAAATTGCCGGCAATGAGGCGTTTTGGCTGCGGGCGGAAACGCAGGCGCTCCCTCCCATTGAACGCGCCTTGGCCGCTCCGAAACCCGGTGCGCCGCAGTCGTGGGGCGGGAAATGCCTTGCAAGGTTGCAAGCGGCGCAAGAACAGAATCCCAACGCCATTGTTGCCGGCAGTTTTTACTCGCGTAGTTTGAATTTTTGGGGTGTCGAAATGCAACGCGCCGGCGTTCTTGCCAACGCCGCAGCGCATTTTGAAACGGCGGAAAAGCTCAACCCCGACAACGTTGTCGCGCAAATCAACCTTCAATTCAACCACAGCCTTCAAGCGGGCGAAAGTGTGCCGGTGGATTTATCCAAGGCCACCGCCGACCAATTCGGCAAGTACCGCACATGGAATGAAGTGCTCAATGCGAACGGCCCATTCGACGAGACGAGTTTTTGCTTTGAAAATGGCGTTGTATTGGTGCAAGGCGGATTATTTCTCCAGGCTATCGCGCCATTCAACCGCGTCCGCCAGCTCGTGCCGGACAATCTGGCCGCCCGACTTTGGCTGGGACAGCTTTATAATCTGGCCCGTTTGCCCGACCACGCGCTTGACGCAATCCAGGATGTGCGGGGGCAGCCGGAAATTTTTTTGTTGACGGACACGAATAAAATCCAGCTCACACTCATTGAGTCTGCCGCCTATTTCCAGAAAAAGGAACCCGCGCGTGCCACGCGCCTGCTCGAAACCGAAATTTCCGCTTGTCCCACGAACGACATGCTGCTCGCCGCCGCCGCCCGATTTTATCTGGCCAACGGCCTCTTCACCAACGCGCTTGCTGTCATCGACCGCAAATTGCAGCTCTCACCCGATGACACGAATTGGCTTTTCGACAAAGGCTACGTTTATATTCAACTTAAAGCTTATGATGACGCCATCGCTGTGCTGACCCGCGTTCTGTCCCTTCAAGAGGACAACCATGGTGCGCTGTATAATCGCGCCATTGCCTATCTCAACAGTGGCAAACTCGACGATGCGCGCGCCGACTACAAGGAATTGGGCCAAACATTTACCAACTCGTATCGGATTGCCTACGGTCTTGGGGAAATTGCCTGGCGCAAGCATGAAACCAATGAAGCGATAAAAAATTACGAGCTGTATCTGGCCAGCGCGAACACCAACACCGCCGAGGCCAAAATAATCGTCCAACGACTCCACCAACTCAAAGGCAAGTCACCCTGACCGGGTAAGGTTGGTTTTTTTAGTGGTGTCCTAATTCAATTTTAAGCTGAAAATCGGGGCGCGAGTTGTCCCAACTCGCAGCATTGCCGCCTAATCCAACCGCTGCGGATTGAAGACAATCCGCGCTCCAGCCAAATAAGGACACCACCTTTCTTTCGTGTGTTTCGCGTGTTTCGCGGTTAAACTCGCTCCGTGAAACTGCTCTTCATCGGTGACATCGTTGGACAACCCGGACGGCGCGCGGTCGCGGAACTTCTGCCCAAGCTGCGCGAACGGCACAGCCTCGATTTCGTCATCGCCAACGGCGAAAATTCCGCCGGTGGCTCCGGCATCACGCCCAAAACCGCCGGGGAAATTTTTTCGGCGGGCGTGGATGTCATCACCAGCGGCGACCATGTATGGGACCAAAAGGAAGTCATGGAGCTTCTCGCGAACGAAAAACGCTTTCTGCGTCCGCTGAATTATCCGCTCGGCACACCGGGGCAGGGCAGCGCCATCTTTGAAGTCCAAAGTCCAAAGTCTAAAGGCCAAAGTCCGATTTCGGTTGCTGTTTTGAATTTGCAGGGCCGTGCGTTCATGCAGCCGCCGCTGGAGAATCCTTTTCTCGCTGCTCGCGCCGAAGTTGAACGGTTGCGCAAACAGACCAAAATCATTTTCGTGGATTTTCACGCCGAGGCGACCTCGGAAAAAATCGCGTTTGCGCGGATGCTCGACGGGCAGGTGAGCGCAGTGGTGGGCACGCACACGCATGTGCAAACGGCGGACGAACAGATTTTCCCCGGCGGCACGGCGTATCTGACCGACGCCGGCTTCACCGGCCCGCACGAAAGCATTTTAGGCCGCGAAATCGAGCCCGTCCTCAAACGCTTTCTCACCGGCATGCCGCAGCGGTTTGAAGTGGCGAAAAACAATGTGCTGCTTCACGGCGCAATGATTGAAATTGACGAGGCTACAGGGAAAGCAATGAAAATTCAGCGCGTATCGGAAGCGGCGAACGGCTGACGCATCTACATCAATCTGCAACTCGCAGCGCTCCAATTGACGATGTTGTTGGCAAAGGAATTTCACACGTGAGAACAATCCGTTGGACTGAATACAGTGAATTGACGGCACTGTTTTTTATCCAATCAATGGCCGTTGCCATTTGGATGGTGCCGTTGAGCATGGTATTCGCCGCTCACGGTCTGCGTGGCATCGCGCCCTACGCCTTTGCCGCCTCCGCCCTCGCCACCTTCGTTTCGCCATTGATCTTCGGCGCGATGGCAGACCGCCACGCTTCACCGGTGAAGGTGTTGCGCGGGTTGTCCGTGGCGAGCGCTGTCGCCATGACTCTCTTCGCCTGGAGCGTCAAACAAGGTTGTTCGCCGGGACTGGTGCTGGTGTTGGTCCAGATTTATGCGCTTTGTGCCGCCCCCACCGGAAGCATCATCGCCGCCATCATCTTTTCGCGCCTGCGAAATTCCCAGCGCGAGTACGGGCCGGTTCGGGCCGGGGCGACCGTGGGTTGGATGGCCGGCTGCTGGCTGGTGAGCGCGCTGAATGCCGATGCTTCCACGGTTGCTGGATTCACCAGCGCGGTGACGTGGCTGGCGCTGGCGGCGTTTACATTCCTGCTGCCCAGTGTGCCCCCGCCAAAATCCACCGGACACCCGACGCTGCTGCAACGACTCGGCTGGGACGCGCTTGTGCTGCTGAAAAATCACGACCATCGCGTGGTCTTCATCACCGTGGCATTGTTCAGCATTCCGCTTGCGGCATTTTATCCGTTCACACCGCTCCATCTGCAAGAACTCGGATTCAAGCACGTCTCCGCCTGGATGACGCTGGCGCAAACGACGGAGTTGGTCGCCATGTTCGCCCTGGCTGGACTGTTTCTGCGCTGGCGGTTGAAATGGATCTTTGCCGCCGGGCTCGGATTCGGTCTGCTGCGCTTCGTGCTTTGCGCGCTCAATGGCAAGGCGTGGTTGCTGGCCGGCACCAGCCTGCACGGTTTGTGCTTCACACTGTTTTTCATCACCGCCCAAATTTACATAGACGAACGGGTGGGTCCCGAGTGGCGGGCGCGGGCGCAGGCGTTGATGACGCTGATGACCAACGGCGTGGGCAACCTTACTGGCTATCTCTGCACGGGCTGGTGGTTCGCCGCGTGCGCGCGTCCGGCCGGCACGCAATGGTCACTATTCTGGGGTGTTCTAGCGGCAGCCGTGGCTGCGGTAATGATTTATTTTTTAATGGCGTATCACGGAAAAGAGATGAAAATTCAGCGCGTGGCAGAAGAAGTTTGATGAGCAAACAAACCAAATCACAGTGGGACTTCGGCGAGTTGTTTCCGGCGGAACAAACCCGGCATGTGTTGTCAGTCAGTGAACTGACAACGCAGATTAAACGGTTGTTGGAGAAACAGGTCGGTCAGGTCTGGGTGACGGGCGAGGTCACGAACCTGCGCGCACAATCTTCCGGCCATATTTATTTCACGCTCAAGGACGCCACGTCGCAGCTGAGTTGCGTTTTGTTCAGCCGCGAGAAGGTTTTGCATCGCGAATTGCTGGCGGATGGCCAGAAGGTGTTGTTGCAAGGCGACGTGACGGTCTATGAGGCGCGCGGGCAATATCAGCTCATCGTTCGTACGGTGGAGTTGCAAGGCGTCGGCGCGCTGCAAATCGCGTTCGAGAAACTCAAGCAGAAGCTCGCGGCGGAAGGGCTGTTCGCGCCGGAACGAAAGCGTCCGCTGCCGAAATATCCGCAACGCATCGGGCTGGTCACATCGCCCACCGGCGCGGCGATCCGCGACGTGCTGAACGTCGTGCAACGGCGGAATCCGGGGCTGGAAATCATTCTTGCGCCGTGCCGCGTGCAAGGTGAAGGCGCAGCGGAAGAAATTGCGGAGGCAATACGGCTGCTGAATGAATTCAATTCAACTCTCAACTCTCAACTCTCAACTCTCAACCTCATTTTGGTCACCCGTGGCGGCGGGAGCCTGGAAGATTTGTGGGCGTTCAACGAGGAAGTCGTGGCGCGGGCGATTTTTGAGTCGGCCATTCCGGTCGTGTCGGCGGTCGGGCACGAAATTGATTTCACCATCAGCGATTTTGTGGCGGACGTGCGCGCGGCCACACCGAGTGCGGCGGCGGAAATCATCACGGAAGGCGTTTTTGCCAGCCGGCAATTTGTGGTGGATTTGACACAGCGCATGGCGCGGGCGCATCCGCGCCGGCGGCTGAACGAATTTTTGCAGCGCTTGGACGATTTACAAACTGGTTTGTTGCGTTGCGCGAAGCAAGGCGCGCGCGAACAGCGCGTTGCCTGGCAGAATCTGACGACACGGCTATCGCGCGTTCGTCCGAAGCAATTACTGAAACAGCGGCGTGAACTTTTGAAAGTGAGCCGGCATCGTTTGCGCGAGTTGGGCCACGTTCATTTGCGGAATTGGGGAAATCGTCTTGGAACAACCGAAGCGCGGCTGCAATTGCTCGGGCCGGAGCAGGTTTTATCGCGCGGTTACTCGATTACGATGGATGCCGTGAGCGGAAAGGTTTTGCGAGATGCCGCCAAAGTGAAAGCCGGACAGAAATTAAAGACGCGTTTGAAAGCCGGAGAAGTTTTGAGCCGGGTGGAATTCAATTCAGCCAAGCCTTCTGATGAGAAGGCTTGATTTGAAATTTTCAGATTAGTTTCTGATGAATCTGGTTTGGCAGATTCAAATCAAAAACCGACTGCCTCGCGCGTGCCTTGTTTGGTGATTTCCTTTTCACCTTCCCAGACGGCCAATCCCTGCTTGTCAGTCAGCGAAAGCTGGAAGCTGTAGGTGGTTTGGCGGGTGGAACCGGCCCGCACGGAGGTTTCAATAATCTTTCCAGAGAGACTGAAATCCGGCGTGCGGGTGGTCTTCTGGTCGTTCGAGAATTCGCTTTCCTGCTGGATTCCCTTGGCCAGCGGGTCTTCGGCTGTGCCGCCGAGGCCAAACGTGGTGGTGGTTACGGCCTTGCCGCTTTGCAGGAGTGCTACGCGGATTTTCTTGGTGAGCATATCGGTGTCAATCTGCTGGCCGGTGTTGTTGATAATGCGGCTCATGGCGAGCACGGCGGGCGGATTGGACACCCTGTCGAGCGCGCCCGAGGCAAGCAGATCATTCACGGCGGCGTTGGCGGCCTGGATATAATCCTGAACGTTGATCTGGTTGATACTGACGACATTTTCGCGTCCACCGGTTTCAACGTAGTGCGCTGTGGCACAGCCGGTCACAAGTACGGGGAAGGCGGCGGCAATGAGGGGTAAAATAATTTTGTTCTTCATAATTTTTGTGGTTGAAAGTTAATTGGCTTCAATAAATTTAACACGGAAATCCTTGCAGGATGGATTGGGCGCAATGCTAGAGATCATTTTGCTTTCCTTGCCTTCTATCTGGTCGGGAATAACCGCGGAGATGACGTTATTGACTTGCATGCCGTTGGCGTCGAACCACTCGAAGCGGTAGTTGAAGCGTTGCAGCGAGCGGGTGCGGTTCAAAAGTTCAACTTGAATCCTCAACAGACCGCCGGGCGTCATGGCTTGATTGACGCCGACAATGGAAACTTTGCGGGCGAGGCTGCCGTCGGTGATAGCGCGCGCGTCGGTGATCATCTGGCGCTGGCCTTCTTTCTGGGCGTTTTCGACGGTGTTGACAGTGGTGCACCCGGCCAAGCCGAGCAGGCTGGCGGCAAAACCACATGCCGCAAGGGGGAGGAGGACGCGCGTTTTCATTTTAGTTTCACTTGTGTCACCAGCAACGGGGTGACGGGATTGACGGATTTAACGTAGATAATATTGATCGTGCCGTCGCCGATTGTCACGGAAGTTTTTTGCAGGCCGTCTGCGGTGGCTAAATCAATTTTTCGGTCCGGCGGCGTTGGGATGCGGCAGACTTGAAATTCCTTCGGCAGCGTCGTCCACGTGCGAGTGTCGGCGATATTAACGGCGGCTTGATAAATCGCCGTGCCGATTTGTGAGAACAAACCGGCAATGTCGCTTTGCTGACTGGCGGCTTGGTTGATGGCATAGGCGGCTATGGCCTTGGTGACGGTCGCGGCGATGGTTTTGGCAATGATGATGGGCAATTCATTTTTGAAGTCGAGGCCGATGACGCTGTCCATGCTGGCGACCAGACTGGTGGTTGCGGTCGTGCTGTTAGCTGTCGAGGTTGTGCTGCTGGTCGTCGCAGTCGTGCTGTTGGTCGTCGAAGTTGTACTATTAGCTGTTGAGGTTGTGCTGCTGGCCGTTGTGGTAGAACTGTTGGTCGTCGTGGTCGTGTTATTGACCGTTACGGTGAGGCTGGTGGCATAATTACCCTGTGGCTTAAGAGTGGGGAATGCCGCGCCAACATAGGAAACTCTGGTGACGATGATGGGAATGTCTATGCGAATCTGATCACGCACGGGCGCGCAGCCGGTTTCGAAAATAATATAAGTTGTCGGTGTCAGCGGTTTGCCATTGATCAAATCGTTCACCGTTGCCAAATCCTGCTTGACGTAATCGTTGTCGCTGGCAAACGCGCTCACGCGTTCGAACGACTTGTGTGCGCGCTCCAAATCCGAGGCGTCGGCGGCATTGGCCATGAAATACAGGCCGTCAAGATAGACCGTGAACGGATTGACGTAGTTGGCGTAGGGTTTGAGGTTGTCAAGATTCGTATAAGCGCCCTGCATTTGCGCCTGGAATTTGGGGTCTTTCTGCGCCTTGTCCACCGCGGCTGAATTGTTATTGGAAGTGGTGACAGTGGTGTTGGTAGTAGCGCTGGCATTGGCGGTGGCGCTGGTGGATGATTTGGCCCTTTTCTTGAACAATGAGCCGGCCAGTGAGTCGGAAGGCGCAGGGGCGGTGGTATCGGCGGTACTAACATTAGTGGTGGTAGTTGTGGTGGTCGTCGTGGTGGTCGTCGCGGTGGTCGTCGCGGTGGTGGTATTAGTGGCTTGGGCTTGGGCGGCTTCAATCCGCTTTTTATTATCTTCGACGGCGTCCTGCTGGCGCTGATAGGCGCGGATGAGTTCCGGCCGCGCCTTGTCGGTTTCACCCAGCGCAAGGAAATTCAACGCCTTGTAGGTGTTGAGCATGATACCATCGTAAGCGCGCCCTTCGTAAGGTAGATTGGCTTGGTTGGACAGCAATGCCCCAGCTTCGTGGCCAAGTTTAACTTTGGCCTCCTGCGCATATTGGTCAATCTTTTCCTGCGCCTGATCAAACGCCTTGTTGCTGTCTTGGTACTGGCCGTTGGCGCGCAATACCGCGCCCTGTTCCAGACGCCAGATGATGGCGTCCTTGTTCTTGGCATTTTGGTCGGCCATTTTGGTGGCTTCGGCCACGGCATTGGTCAGATTGCCCTGCTGCCAACAGAGAATGACCTTGTTTTGCTGTTGATAAGTGGTGCAACCGGTGGCCAAAGCCCCGATGATTCCCGCGAACAACAACGATCGAACACGTGATTGGGACACAACTCGATTGAGCGTCATTACTTTGATTCCTTCTAATTTGGGTTTACTGCGGTTTGCGGAGGAGCGCGCCCTTGTCAATGCCGGTGTCTTCCAAAATTTCCGCCTGCGAAGTCTTGGGATTGACCTGGGTGACTTTGACCTTGCCCACTTTCACCTCTTCGCGTCCAAGCGATTCCTTCGTGTCCGGGTCAATCAACTCCTGTCCCGGGGCAAAAACATTAAACGTGGCGCCCACCGCCATGCCGGCGCCTTCGCCGCGGTTGATGACGATTTCATTGTCGCGCTTGACCAAAACCCTTGCCGGGAAAACCACGTCCGCAATGCGGTTGGCGATTTTCTCGGCCATGCTGCGCGAAACGGCAATCATCATTTCGTCGCTCAATTCGCCGTCCTTGACCACATAATTGCGTTCCTGCTGGATTTGCTTGAACGCGTCGCTGCCGGTCTGCAAGTTCACCGACTCCAGCAACTTGCCGGTGGTTGAATCATAGATTTTGCCCACAACCGAAAACCGAAAAACGCGTTTGGTGGCAGTGCGGCCCGTGCCTTCAAACGTGGCCTTTTCAACGTAATCCTGAAAATCGTCCACGGTCGCCACGAGCAAATACTTCGCGCCGGCGAGCTTGCCCGCCTGCGCGGCGGTTTTGGCGTCCACATTGCCCGACCCGCCGAGGTCCTGCTCGCCGACAACGTCCTTCAAATCACTGCGTCCGACGACGTCGAATTTGCGCGTCGCATTGATGCGATCCACAAGCTGGCTATCCAGCGATTCGATGATGCGGTCCATTTCCAGTTTTTTGTCCGGTTTGACCGAGGCGGCCAGTGACGGCGTGGCTTTGATGGATGAAACGGCCAGCGTGGACTTGCCCTCCTGCGCGGAGACGAGCAAGGGCAACAGCGCGGCGCTCAAAAAAACAAAACCAATTTTGCAGAAAGAGAATTTTTTCATGGAGATTCCTTTATTCAATCCGGTTAATAGAGACTCTTGTAAATTTTAACGTTTTCCTTCGTATCCACGCGATAATGGCTTTCACTCCAATACTTGGCTATGCCTTCGATCTTTTTAACTTGGGCATCGGTAAGTTTGCGGTCGTCCTGCAGCAATTGCAGGAACGCCATGTTTTCCTCCCACCGCGCGTAACCCTCATCGCTCATTTGCAATGCCACGCGCAGTTTCTGGCCGGCGTAAATGTTGACCGTCCGTTCCCAGTCCTTGAACCCTTCGCGCGCGAGTCGTAGTTTGTGCAGGCCCGGAAACGCCTCGAAAGTGCCCGGCGCCGAACCGAGCGCGACGCCGTCGAGTTCCACGGTCACATCCAGTGGCTGCACCTCGATATTGGCGTTTGTCTTTACAACGCGGTTGTCCGGCGTCAACTGCACATTTGGCACGGTGATGGGTAAATCCTTGATGTCAGTCATGGTGCAGGCGATGGAGAAATTGACCCTGGCGCCTTTGGCAACTTCAGTCGGCAGCGAACCAGCGCTTTGCACCAGCGTGTCTGCCAACTGGTCAGCCGCGTCATCCAACAATTCGTTGAGCACGTCGCTGTTTTCGACCTGTAATTCGCCGCTCTGCCGGATGGTTTTGGCCGCTACGGCCATGCCGCCTTTGATGGCGCCGCCCGCGCCCGCCTCGACGATTCTGTAGCTCACGCGCAGTTTGTGGGTGATGTTGATGGTGCTGATGCCGTTGCCGTTGTAGGTTTTTTTCTCCGTGCCGTAAGTCGTGATGGACGGAATTAAAATGAAATCGGCGCCGAGGTTTTGCGCCAGCCGGAGTGCGGAGGTGTTGTCGCTCAATGCCTGGTCCAAACGGGTCGTGTCCGGCGTGATGTCAAACTTCGCCGAGTCCGACTGCGCCACTTCCATGGAGGCGGAACCATGGCTGAACTCGCTGCTGACATTGGTTTGCCCGCCGGTGTACTTCGATGAGTCCTTTTCCGTCCCTTCGAGGGAGCTGACATTAGTGCCTTGAGGAAGGACATCTGTGCCGAGGGTGCTTTCCGTCTTGCCGCGCAGCGTGGTTGACTGGATCAGTTCATCGTGCGCTGAGACCGCAGCCGTGGAGTGGGTGTGGGATGCAATACCAGCGTTGGCCTTCGCGGCGCTTTGAGAAGACACGGCGACACCCATGGACGGATAGGTTTTTAGGGCGTTGACGGTCACATCGCGGCTGATGACCGAATAACCCTTGCCCGCGATGCGGGTGCTCAACAAATCTTCGAGCACGGAAATCTTGTCGTTGAGCTGCGCGCCGGCGTGGTTTTCGATGATGATGGCGACTTTGCGGAGCGGCGGCGCTGTAGTGGCATCGGTCGTGTCGGCGGCAAACAGTTGTCCGGCGGTCAGGAAACCGGCGGCCAGCAAAAGGGGAGTGAATGTTCTCATGGTTTTTTCAGGGTTGAAAAATCGGGTTATTTGCCCGGGGCGTTTGCGGTTGGTGGTGGTGCGGTCGGAGGCGGGGCGGAATTTCCCGTCGGTGCGGGCATGTTCACCGGGCGGCCATATTTATCCACCAAAATGTCATAGGGCACTTGAATTGTCCGGCCATCCGCTGTGGTTTCCGTGCGCCATTGACGTACCATGTGATAGCTGGGATCGAACGGCGCGGCGACACCAACGGCGACGCCCTCGACGGTGCCGACTCCGAGGCCGACGGCGTTGCCCACGACAACGCCTGCGGCATTGCCGACGGTTTTGCCCACGACCGGGCCGGGATGATAAGGACTGGTGTTGCCATAATCCGTGCTGGCGCAACCGGCGAACAACAAACCGAATGACAGCGAGGCAAATCCGACAAGGACAAGGTGGAGAGACTTCATAGCCATTGCATTTTTTGTTTTGAAACGACTCCGACCGAACGAATGCAAACATAGTATCCCGGGACTGTGCGTCAAGGAGATTTTGGCCTGCCTGGCGTTTGGCTTTTGACTCCAAACTGGACGCCGCCGGTTTTTTGTTTTAGTCTCTCTTTCATGCCAAATCCGTCAAAAAGCGCGGGACAAACTCCCGCCAAAAACCTGCCATTTGAGGAAGCCTTAAAAAAGCTCGAGGGTCTCGTCGGGGCGATGGAATCCGACGAGTTGCCGCTTGAGGCATTGCTCGCCAAATACGAAGAAGGCACGCGGCTTGTGAAAATCTGCCAGGAAAAGCTCGCCGAAGCGGAATTGAAGATTCAACAGTTGGAAAAAGGCGCGTCGGGCGAAATGAAATTGAAACCGCTGTCGCCGGATTTGTCCGAAGAATAAACTTTAACCACTAATGGACACGAATAGACACGAATTGGGGAAAAACATGACGCAAATTTTTCAGATTTTCACAAACTCAAGACTCATTCGTATGAATTCGTGCCGCCTGTGTCTCAATTCTTCGTGTTCATTTGTGTTTATTCGTGGTTAATCAGATATGAGCCGTTATCTCGACATGGTGAACGGGCCGGAGCAGTTGAAAAAGCTTGCGCTGCCGCAGCTTCAGGAACTGGCCGTGGAAATCCGGGAGGAGTTGATCGCCGGCCTGGCCCAAAGTGGCGGACACCTCGGTCCGAATCTTGGCGTGGTCGAGTTGACCATCGCGCTGCACCGCGTGTTTAACACGCCCAAGGACAAATTTGTCTGGGACGTGAGCCATCAGGTTTACGTCCATAAAATTCTCACGGATCGGAAGGATCGGTTCCGTACCATCCGGCAGACGGGCGGCTTGAACGGCTTCGCATTGCGCACGGAAAGTCCGCACGATAGCTACGGCGCGGGTCACGCCGGCACGGCGCTTTCCGCCGCGCTCGGCATGGCGGCGGCGCGCGACAAACGCGGCACGGATGAAAACATCGTCTGCATTTTTGGCGACGCGGCATTGACCAACGGCATTTCATTCGAGGCGCTCAACAACATCAGCCACACGACAAAAAAATTCATCTGCGTTCTCAACGACAACGAATGGAGCATCGCCAAGAACGTCGGGGCGATAGCCAATTACCTGAACAGACTCATCACCAATCCGCGTTACAACAAGCTCGCGCGGGATTTTGAAAATTTTGTGCGCCGCCTGCCAAAGGGTGAACTCGCATTGAAACTGGCGCACAGGGCCGAAGGGGGCTTCAAGGGCGCGATAACCGGTGTGGGTCTGCGGCAGACCGGCATGGCGTCGGATGCGGACGGGCGCGGCGGTTACGGCAGCCCGGTTATTTTTGAGGAAATGGGCTTGCGCTATCTCGGTCCGATTGACGGGCACGATCTGCCGTTGCTCATCAGCACGCTGGAATTCGCCAAAACGTGCGACCATCCCATCGTCATCCACATCCTCACGCAAAAAGGGAAGGGGTTTGAAGCCGCGCTCAAGCATCCCGAAAAATTTCATGGCCTTGGCCCTTACGATGTGAACACCGGCGACACGCCCGCGCCCAAACCCGGCGCGCCGCCGAATTATCATGACGTGATGGGGCAGACGCTTGTGAAGTTGTGCCAGAAAGACAATACACTCGTCGGCATCACTGCCGCCATGCCCAGCGGCACCGGTCTCAAACATTTGGAAAAGGCAATGCCCGACCGCTATTACGACGTCGGCATTGCGGAGGAACACGCCGTCATTTTCGCTGCCGGCATGGCGACGATGGGGTTTCATCCGGTCGTCGCGATATATTCCAGCTTTCTGCAACGCGCCTACGATTGCATTCATCACGACGTTTGCTTGCAGGATTTGCCGGTGATTTTCTGCATGGACCGCTCCGGTTTGTCCGCCAACGACGGCCCAACGCATCATGGCCTGTTCGACATCGCGTATCTGCGCTGCCTGCCAAACGTCATCGCCATGGCGCCGAAGGACGAGGATGAGCTGGTGGACATGATGTTCACCGCCACGCACGAGCAACATCCGACGTTTATCCGCTACCCGCGCGGCGCGGCGGAAGGCACACCCATCAAGGACGAACCCAAGCTGCTCGAAATCGGCAAGGCGGAAGTCATTCAGAACTTTTCGAACAATGGCAAACACAAGATTGCGTTGTTCGGTTTGGGTAATATGAATTCGCTTGCGCGCAAAGCCGCGGCGCAGCTCGCGGCGGAAGGTTTTGATTGCGCTGTCATCAATCCGCGCTTCACCAAACCGCTCGACGCCGGCACGCACGAACTTTTCGGGCGCGCGGCGGAAGTAATTGTAACCCTGGAAGACCATGCACTCGTGGGCGGATACGGCTCGGCGGTGCTGGAACTATTCAGCGAAAAAGACGTGACGACGCCCGTTGTGCGCATCGGCTGGCCGGATCAATTCATCGAGCACGCCACGACGCAGGACGAACTCCGCCAGAAATACGGCCTGACAGTCGAGAACACAGTGGCCAAAGTGAAAGCGCAATTCAGCGAAGCTCCGGCGAAAGTGGCGAAGTTGATTGAGGTGGCTTAAGTTAAAGAAACAAGCACATGTCCTACAAAAACGTGACCCCGCCCGCAGGCGGAAAAATTTCGATTCAGAACGGCAGACTGAATGTGCCGGATAATCCCATTCTTCCGTTCATTCGCGGCGATGGCACCGGCCCCGACATCTGGGCCGCCAGCGTGCGCGTGTTCGACGCGGCGGTGCAAAAGGCCTACGGCGGCAAACGCAAGATTGCGTGGTTCGAAGTGTTCGCCGGCGAAACCGCCAAGAACAAATTCGATGACTGGCTGCCGGACGACACCGTCGCCGCATTCAAGGAATTTCTGGTCGGCATCAAAGGCCCGCTCACCACGCCGGTCGGCGGCGGTATCCGTTCGCTGAACGTCGCGCTGCGCCAGATGCTCGATCTCTACGTCTGCCTGCGACCGGTGCAGTATTTTCAAGGCGTGCCGTCGCCGGTGAAACATCCGGAAAAGGTGAACATGGTCATCTTCCGCGAGAACACCGAGGACATTTACGCGGGAATCGATTTCGAGGCGGGCAAGGAACAGGCGCTCAAGACGATTGAATTTCTCAAGGCGAACTTCCCGAAGGATTTCAAAAAAATCCGGTTCGGCGAAACCCCGGATGTGGTTGGCATCGGCATCAAACCGGTTTCAAAACCCGGCACGGAACGCCTCATCCGCTCGGCCATCCAATACGCCATCGCGAACAAACGCAAGAGCGTCACGATTGTTCACAAAGGCAACATCATGAAATTTACCGAAGGCGCGTTCCGCGACTGGAGCTACGCGCTTGCCAAACGCGAGTTCGGCGCGGTGGAGATTGACAAAGGCCCGTGGTGCAAGATTCAGAAGTCAGAAGCCAGAAGTCAGAATTCAGAAATTTTGATCAAGGACGCCATCGCCGATGTCACGCTCCAACAAGTGCTGACGCGCCCGGAAGATTTCGACGTCATCGCCACGCTGAACCTGAACGGCGATTATTTGAGCGATGCGCTCGCCGCGCAGGTGGGCGGCATCGGCATCGCGCCCGGCGGCAACATTAATTATATCTCCAGCCACGCGATTTTTGAGGCGACACACGGTACCGCGCCGAAATACGCAAATCAGGACAAAGTGAATCCGGGCAGCGTTGTGTTGAGCGGCGAGATGATGTTCCGTTACCTGGGCTGGACTGAAGCGGCGGATTTAATTCTTAAAGGTCTGAATGGTGCGATTGGCAGCAAACGCGTGACTTATGATTTCGCGCGACAAATGGAAGGCGCGACGGAAATCAAATGTAGCGCCTTTGGGGATAATATCATCGCGCATATGTGAAGGCTTTGAGCAGCCGATTCACAATCCACGCCGCGGCGTAAACTATTCCAAGCAAGACCACATCAGTCGGGCCGATGGGACAATCCCATTGGTAGG
>Ga0182027_10008296_pt1 | contig 15139 bp, 10 predicted proteins | sample 712E1DmetaG_FD_121300 | JGI IMG/M metagenome (GOLD analysis project Ga0182027, IMG submission 121300) | Permafrost microbial communities from Stordalen Mire, Sweden - 712E1D metaG (Illumina Assembly) | ecosystem: Environmental > Terrestrial > Soil > Wetlands > Permafrost | place: Sweden... | reverse complement strand
TTGCCCGCCTGCCTATGCCTTGCGGGCAGGGTGGCATATTTTATTGCCACTAATACACCAAATCTCCAAATTTCACCAAAATACCCTTTTATAAAATCAAATATAGTTTTCTTATACCGAATTCACGTTAATCTAGTGAATTATTCTAATGCTCCTTTAATGCTGATCGGCATATCGCCACCATGCCAAAGTGCCAAACAATCCCAGGATGCATGTGAACAGGAGAATAATGTAACTGACTATGCCTAATATCAAGCCTTCGGTACCGGCCGGAGCACTGAAAATACCCGGAATAGCCCAGGGGAAATATGGCCCCAGTCCCACCAAACCGGTAAAATTAGCCATGATGAGCGTTAGAATGACAAATCCCATGGGAAGTAAATACCCACGTCCATAACTGGCAAAAAAAGCAACCGGGGTACTAAGCAATATAGTTAAAAATGACACTAAGGTAAATTTGTAAGCACACTGAGTGACAATTTCATGGGTCCAGCCTGAAATACCAATTAATTGTCCGATTATAAAACCAAAAACAAGAAAAATGAATGTGAGCAAAACACACCAGATAACCACAATGATAAATTTAGAAATAACGATGAATGACCGCGAAACAGGCAGGGCAAGGATATCTTTTACTGTATGGTCAGAATATTCACGTCCGAAAACCCAACTGGTTACAAATCCAAATCCTATTAACCCAATACCTGCAATTCCCTGGGTGAGCAGGCCGAAATAGTTTGACCAATCTGCCTTTCCAAGTCTCAGCATATTAGATTTAGTACCAATCATACCTAATTTGCCGGCTATTTCAGGGTATTTTTGAACAAAAAACAGCAAACTCATCATAAAAGGTATGAATATAAAAATCAGTATCGTAATCAAAAGCATTTTTGATCTGCGAATTTTCAGGTATTCTGCCCAAAGTGTTGCCGTCAGACTTTTCATCTTACACCTCCGTTCATTCCGATCGTTCTTAAAAAATAGGATTCCAGGTCTTCTTCTTCCACATGTAATAAAGTTGGCGGGCATCCCGCATTTACCATAATCGTGGCAATCACATCCGGTTTACCGATCGCTTTTTCGTCTGATATTTCTATCAGTCCATCCCTTGTCTCACTTACAGTATAACCGCTTTGAACAAGGATTGAACGGGCGGCTTTTTTGTCGTTCGCATTTATTAAGAGCCTTTTACTGCAAAGTTTATCCAGTTCGTTGGTATCAACTTCCTGAATCAGCCTCCCTTCGTGAATGATCCCTATTCGAGTTGCAAACCTTGATATTTCGCCAAGTATATGACTGGAAATAAAAATAGTTACTCCATGATTTGTTGCCAGATCACTTAACATTTCCCTGATTTCATGTATCCCGGCAGGGTCTAAACCGTTTGTAGGTTCGTCTAAAATCAGAATCTCCGGATTGTGTATCAATGCTTTTGCAAGTCCCAGACGTTGGGCATTTCCCAATGATAAGTTTTTTGATTTCCTGTTGGCATAAGAGCCTAACTGAAGTTTTTCAATTACTTTATCAATTGAACTTTTATCAGCCAGGAATCGCAGCCGGCGAATAATTTCAAGGTTCTCCCGTACGGTCAGATTGGGGTATGAATAAGGCATTTCCACCAGGTAGCCAACATTTTTCCATAATTCAATGCTGTCACCATAAACTTTTGTACCATTAATATAGGCAGTGCCTGATGTAGGCCTGATCATACCAAGCAACATTCGGATCGTAGTGGTTTTCCCAGCCCCGTTGAGTCCTAAAAACCCATAAATTTCGCCCTTTCTGACATTCAGCGACATATCAGAAACAGCATGAACATCACCGTAATGTTTCGATACATTTTCGGTTTTAATTACATCATTCATATTAATCCATATGGTGTTTTCAAGGGGTCGCGACCCCTTGAAACAGATTTATTTATCAAACACATTCCACCCCTGTGCCTTCAGCGGATGTTTAATTTACGATTTAGAATCAAAACAATATTAGAAAAGCAAACAAATAATTCCAAAATATTTAATAAACATTGTATTTTTGAGTTTCTAAAATAATCTGAATTTCATATCTACATCAACCAGTAACAATTTGTCACCAGTTCCTTTATGGAAAGTTTAGTGCCACAGGAAGTAATTGAAGAAAAGATATTTGTTCTCAGGGGACAGCGAATAATGATTGACCGTGATCTGGCTCAGTTATTTGAAGTTGAAACTAAATACCTGAACAGACAGGTTAAAAGAAATTTAATTCGCTTCCCTACAGAGTTTATGTTTCAATTGAATGAAGCAGAAAGAGATCAACTGGTGACAAATTGGCACCGGTTTGGGTCGCTCAAACATACTGCTAATTTACCCTATGCCTTCACTGAGAATGGTGTTGCAATGTTATCAACAGTATTAAAAAGTGAACGGGCTGTAAAATTGAGTATATTTATTATTAAGACATTCATTCGTTTACGAGAAATTTTAAATACCAATAAAGACCTTGCTTTTAAAATAGGTGAGTTAGAATCCAAATATGACAAACAATTTCAGGTTGTATTTAAAGCAATAAACGAATTGATAAAAAAAGGAAATAAACCACGAAAAGAGGTTGGTTATTTAGCGAAACCTTAAATTGAGAAGACACATTTAGTTATCAAACACCTTCCACCCCTGTGCCTTCAGCGGATGTTCGTTTTGTGATTTGGTGATCAGCCGGAAATCTCCGGGCACATCTGTAATATGTCCGATTGCCGTAAAGTCGGGATGATCCTTCACCTTTTCGTAATCGGTTACAGGAATAGTAAAAAGAAGTTCATAATCCTCGCCACCATTCAGTGCACACATGGTGGGATCCAGATTAAAATCCCTGGCAAACTGATAAGTGCCCGGATCAATCGGAATTTTTTCCTCGAACAGCTTACAGCCAACACCCGATTGTGTGCAGATATGGATGATCTCCGAACTTAACCCGTCCGAAATATCGATCATGGAAGTAGGTTTAATTCCCAGATTTTTAAACATTTCCGGGATATCTTTTCTTGCCTCCGGCCTGAGTTGCCGTTGCAGAACATAATCATAGCCTTCAAGCTCCGGCTGCACTCCTGTACTTTCAAGAAAGACCCTCTTTTCCCTTTCCAGGACGAGTAATCCGACATAAGCACTTCCCAGGTCACCTGTAACACAAATCAGGTCCTTATCTTTGGCTGTATTCCTGTAAATAATATCTTCGGGTTTTGCTTTTCCAATCGAAGTAATGTTTATCACGATCCCTGTCGGAATTGTAGTCGTATCGCCACCTACCATGTCAACTTCGTATAATTTACATGCAGTGAGCATTCCGCTATAGATTTCGCTCAACATTTCAACCGAGAGCTGGTTGCTGACTGCTATTGAAACAATTACCTGTTCTGCGATGGCATTCATGGCATAAATATCTGAAATGGATGAGGTTATAGCTTTATAACCCAAATGTTTTAGCGGGGTATACATCCTGTCGAAGTGAACATTTTCTACCAGCATATCAACTGAAACAACAGTCTGATATCCGGTATGATCGATCACGGCACAATCATCGCCCACGCCTTTTATGGTAGTAGCATTCTGAATCGTGATGTTTTTAGTAAGATAGCCGATCAGGCCAAATTCGCCCAATTCAGTGATCTCGGTAAATGAAGGTTGATCCATAAATAATAAATTAGAATAGGACTATACAGCTTTAATATTATAAATTTCTGAGTTCGGAGATGGCACAATTTCTATATTGCCAATATCCCTGGACCAAAATCCTGCATAAATCTAAAATAATAAATGTTGCAGGGATTTTTTAACACCCTACTTTAAAAATCTATACTGGAGTTCGTTGGTGGCCGTTTTTTCGGGATATATATGGCCCATTAAAAGTGCTTGCCCGACCTTACCTTGGGGAATCAGGATCACTGAATAACTCGAATAATGTGAAAAACGACGGAATTGCTCAACGTTAGTCATATTATCGCAATAAAGTATCGTATAGAAAATCCCCTCCTTCCCCTTAGGGATATAGTTGATCATGGCCATATTGCCTTTTAAAGGATAATTCTTTCCTTTAAAAACAAATTGTTCCTTTGTGATCTGAAAATCAGCCGGGTAGGTAATAGCTAATTTTGCAATTAACGGATTTGTTTGTGGCGTACCAATAATCACCAGCGACTTGCCCGTAATAATATTGTCAGTAACCTCATCTCCTGCATCTGAAGTAAACTTATACCCGGTTTTATTCATTTGGTTTACATATTCAAGCGAGGCAGCATAATCCGGACTTTTCTTTGAAGGAAGAATGAAAACAGGGTTGGCATTCTCGGTTTGCTTCATGGTAGTCGGGATTTCCCAATTATATAATTTCCTGAGGCTCTGGAACAAGGGATCGACCTCAATTGATTTGATGCCATTGGCCCGTGATACAGAAAACTGGGGCTTCAGCCTGTTAACAAGGCAATCTTTCCATATGGTATCTTTATCAGTTACAATTCTGACCGGGATCATCATGGTGAAAGCAGTATCCTGATCAATGGTAAAAAAGCAGGAATCACCCCTCATATATACTCCACCAAGTTTAATGGCAGGGATTCTGGATGGATTGATCCATTGATTGAAAATTTTGTTAATTGGTATGTTGAGGCCATTCTTTTTGGCATATTGCTGCATGTTGAAATTCAAACTGAACCAGATCGCTTTTTTGCCTTTATAGCTTGCTGCAAAATTTTTCAAAGCTCCGAAAAAGTTATCCTTACCCATTAGTTTGTAAAGTTCGTAAAAAACAAAGGCACCTTTCTGATATCCGATAACGGCATCTTCGTCGGTGACCTGGTATTTGAAATCTTTCAATGGATAATTGAGCTTGTCGGGTAATGAGGCTAATGATACCAATGCACTTTGTCGCCATTCAAAAGCTTTCTGATCATTTCCGGTAACAACATTGTAATAATAGTTTGCCGAGAAAGTAGTGAGCGCCTCACACCAGTTTTCCCTGTCGGAATTTGCAAACACACTATTGCCCCACCAGTTATGAACAAATTCGTGTGCCAATGCACCGGGTGTAAGTGTTACCCAGGGCATTTTCATCAGCAGGTTTGATAACAGCGTATAATTAGGCATGCCAAATCCGGTTGCGAAAAAATTCTCAACAACATCAAAGCTGCTGAAGGGATAGGGTCCGAAAAGGTTGGTGTAAATTTTATAATACTCAATGCAGGCGTTTAAATAGGTTTTTGCCAGAGGAGAAGCTTCGAAGGTATATACGGCGAATTGTTTTCCATCATAAACAGTATCCTTTATTACATATTTACCGCCTACTATGGTCAGATTGTCATAATTGGTTTCAGAGGTAAAAACATACGTTTTTTTACCATTTTCCGGCGGTTTTTTCTCCAGTTTGCCTGAAGTAAGTACTTCGAGTTGTTCAGGAAAAGTAACTTCAACCCTAAACTCGGCCTGGTCCTGTGGTGTATATGGATAAAAGCTGCCTGCTGGCAGATATATTCCTTCTCCCGGTAAATCTGATATCATGCCGTTTGAATTCTGATGCCGCTGATTGAACTGCCTTTCATTCGGCTGATGATAAATATTTCCTGAATATGTGATGGCAATATTATAAAACTCACTCCCTTCGGCAGCTTTAATAACTACTTCATTGGTTACGCTATCGAGAGATTTAACTTCGAAAGTAAGCTTTCCATCAGATGAAGTAACCGATTCGATTTTCAGGTCTTTAAGCATGTCAATGCCTGCTTTCCTAATGATCGGATTTTTGAATTTAATATTATCCGTTCCCTTTAAGGTATGATTTGACGGATCAAGTTCTATTTTAATATCGTGCTTTTCTATCAGGTTGGAGCCGAGATGTCCGCCCATCATTTCTTGTGTAAAAGTTTCTTCAGTGGCTTTTGGTTCGAGTAAAAGCATATAATTGCCAAAAGTTTTTACATCAGGATTAAATTTAGCAACTCTCGATTTTTCAACATAGGATGGTGAAATTACAGCAATGCGTAATGTTTTATCGCGGTCAACCAGTTTTTGAACAGTTCCTAACCTGCTTCGTGAATGGAAATCGCCATTATAATGGATGATCAGTTTTTTATTTTTGGTATAATAATCATAAATACTCTCAGCCATGGTCTCATCCTTCACTACCTGGGCCCCGTAATAAAGGGCAAGTGTGTTTTGCTGGTTGTACGACATTTTTGTATAATCCATATCACCCATGCCCATGTTATCAAGCATTTGTTTATAAAATTCTTTTTGGTAAGGATCATCCTTCACTTTAATTGATTTCGCAATATAAGCTCTTTCGAGCGGGGGCAAACCATTAATGGCAGCGAGGCCTCCGGTAGTATAAAGCGAAGCATATTTCCTGGGAACATTAGCGGCGATAATATGTAGTTTATTGGCTTTGGCTAATTCGATTATTGGTTTATAAGCGGGATCATAATTCTCCCAGGGCCTGCTTTTGTCAAGGAAATCCGGTTCCTGTATCTTGCCCGAGATGTAATCATTCAGCGCAGGCTGAACATCCCTTTCGAACATTTCCATGGATACCGTAACCTTTTTATTTACAGCAATCAGGTCTTCAAGTAATTCGGATTCGATGGCATGAATAAGGCTGTCGTCGTGATACTCTCCAAAAACAACAATATCATACTGCTCATTTAATTCAAGGGCAAGCGTTTCAAGTGTATGCTTTCTTCCGGTTTTGCAGTTGAAAATTGAATATTGCCTTTGAGCAATTACATCAGTTGCCGACAAGAGAAAAGAGAATCCAATAATGAATAATAACGTATTTTTAAATTTCATAATTAAGGTGTTATTTTGATTTTTAAAGCTAATTTCGGAACTGTAAATATAAAAAATTCAGGCTAAAAGGTTTTAATCTAAAAAATTAATTACTGATTCGGGGATTTTCAAAAGCTATAATAATCGTTATTTCCGGATTTCGCCATTATCATTGGTTTCGACAACCCCATGGGTTTCATAATATGGCCTGAAGACCGTTATTTTCTGGATTTTCAATAGCCAGGACTTAATAGCTGAAATAGACGAAGATAAGGTTTGTGTAAGTCAAAAACCCTGCACAATTACCTTATATCGAACAAGGGATAAAATCAAATTTATATCCTCGTCCTTCTCCTTCTTTCCGGCTTAAAACTATTGGATGATCTCGAAAACCGGCTTTCATCCTTCCTCTCATGTGACTTTCTTTTTTCTGAACCTGAACCACCCGGACTGGATTTTCCACCATATGATATGTCAACCCTCACCTTGCGCCCTTTAAATACTTCATTTTTAAAGGATATAAGTGCCTGGGTGATCAGTTTTTCTTCCATATCAATAAATGAATACACTCCCTTTATGTTTATTCTGCCAAATGAATCGGCAGGCAAATCGGTGGTTTCGATCAGGTACTTCAACATTTTAGGTATATCAAATCCGTCCATTTCGCCAAGATTAATGAACATACTGCTTCCCTTGCGGAATTCATTATTTGATTTGATATGATCTTTCCGGGCAAAATCGATGTTGAGATCATGTGAGTCCCTGTAATAATCCAAAAAGCGATTAAATTCAATCGATACAACCCTTTTAATAAGATCTTCCTTGTTCAGGTCGTTCAATTCCTCATAAACTGCCGGAAGGTATTTGGCTATCCCCTGTTCATTTACCTCTACACTCTGGATTTTCTTCATCAGGCCGATTAATTGTTGTTCGCAAACATCAACGCCATCGGGAACCTTTGAATAGGTGAATTTACTGTTAACCTGCCGTTCCAGTTGACGGATTTTATCTATTTCACGTGTATTTATTAATGAAATTGATATGCCGGATTTGCCGGCACGGGCCGTACGACCACTCCTATGAGTATATATTTCGATTTCATCCGGAAGGTTGTAATTGATTACGTGGCTCACATCATTTACATCGATACCCCTTGCAGCAACATCGGTAGCTACAAGAAGCTGCAATTGCCTTTCACGGTAACGCTTCATTACTTTATCGCGCTGAGGCTGACTCAGATCCCCATGTAATGAATCGGCATTGTAACCATCCTTGATGAGTTTTTCAGCAGTTTCCTGTGTTTCGATCTTGGTACGGCAGAATACAATGGCAAAAATATCGGGATTGGCATCGACGATTCTTTTCAGGGCAGCATAGCGGTCGCGCTCATGTACTACATAATACACATGCTCGATGTTTTCGGCTCCTGTATTTTTTGTTCCAACGGTGAGTTCAAAAGGATTTGACATATAGTTCCTGGTAATCCTGTGAACCTGATCGGGCATGGTGGCTGCAAACAACCATGTGTTTTTCTCATCCGGTGTTTTGGCAAGTATGGTATCAATATCTTCCTGAAAGCCCATATTGAGCATTTCGTCGGCTTCATCCAGAACCACATATTTTATAGCTGAAATATCGACTCTTTTCCTGTTAATCAGATCCTGTAAACGTCCGGGTGTGGCAACAATGATTTGTGCCCCTTTTTTTATTTCACTTATCTGGGTCTGGATGCTAGCGCCTCCGTATACAGCCACTATTCTCACTCCGGCAGTAAAGCTGGCATAATTATCAAGGTCCTTGGCTATCTGAACACATAATTCGCGTGTTGGTGCCAATATAAGAGCCTGGGTTATTTTTGAGTTAAAATCAAGAAGTTGTAAAAGTGGCAAGCCAAAAGCGGCTGTTTTTCCTGTTCCTGTTTGTGCTAGTCCGATAAAATCCCTGTTGCCTTTCAAAAGCACGGGTATAGATTGTTCCTGGATGGGTGTAGGTTTTTCAAAACCTAAATCGGTAATAGCCCTGATGATCTCTTCGCTGATACCGAATTTTTCAAATTTGTTCATGTTAATTTCTATATATATTTAATTTTCACAAAGGTAGGGGTATTTTTTGGATTAATGGGAACATTTGGAATGCAGGAAGGATGACTAAGTGTAAAAAAAGTATCAGAATAAGTGCCTGAATCTAAAGCAGCTTGGGTCCGGAAGCTTTTGAAGAAATTGCAATGTTTATTAGCAGTTATCTATAAAGAAATACCCCCATTATTAATACCGAATATCAAGATTTTGCCAGTGAATATTTTGCCCTTCGCGGTTACGACAATCTGGTATAAACCATTACCCAAACCTGTAATTACAATATTGTTTTGATTTAATACTTTTTGGGAATTAAAAACCTGCCGTCCCATCATATCATACACCTCGATTTTATTTTTATCAATGTCTTTTAATTCAATATAGAACTGGGAACTAGCCGGATTGGGATAAATCAATAGTCCCTCAGGAATTTTAATAAGTGCCGGATCGTAAATAGTATCTTTAGAATCAAGCAAAACATCAATTGTTTTTCCATCCACTTCATACGTTACCGAACCTGCAAGATTTACATAGTTTTGCCTGTAATTGTTTCTGATCACAAAATACTTATTACTATTTTCATCAGTGTTTATGGTTGTATCCCGCAAAGTAAAGCTATTATTTGCATCAAATGCTTTAAAGGAGCTGTTGTTTTTATAAGCCTGATAATTCTCTTCATTCAAACAGAACATCATGATGGCGGGATTATCTTTTCGGTGTTCACGGACCTGAATATTTCCGAGATCATCAGGAAGGCTTGGGCCATATATCACTTCATCAGGAAGCTGCAAATTAAATTTTATATTGTTCCGGGAAGTTGATGTTGTAATTGTATCGTAAACTGGTAAATTATAGCCGGGAATAGATATGTTAGTAAACCTGAATGTTGCATTGTAAACTTTCCCTGAATCAACCGCTGCACTTGCAGTTACTGGTGTAACAGTGTTTCCGGTTGGTTTTTCCTGGCCAAGTGCATAAACCTTTGCATAATAAATCCTGCCGTTTCCCACTTCAAACTCAGCAATTCCGTTATGGTCTGTATTTCGAACATTATCATAATAAATATTAGTTCCTGATGCTTCTTTAGCATATAAAACAACATTGGCACCATCGATGGGCTTAAAATTTTTATCTGTTACTTTAACCCTGATCAGGCCGGTTTGATTGGAATATTCACTTACCACATCAAATTCTGTGATACCGTCGCTTCTGCGATGGTTGACCGAGGCCCAGCGGTTTCCATTCCCGTCGGGAAAATCCCTGCCCACAAATCCATTTACAGGTTCCCAGGGCCACCATTTCCCATTAAAGTAGAATGCATTCCAGCAATGATCTGACGATTCTGCTTCCACACCGGCAGATGGGATTAATGCTGTCCTCCCCACTGCTGCAGTCAAATCTTCATGTTCACCACACCTGCCTACACCCCACTTCAATATTCTGACCGGCTGATGGGGACGTTCCTGTGGAGTTGACCAGAAATGCATTACACTGCCTACATACCTGTTCAGGGCTGCCATCACATGGTCATTTTTGTAACAGGATACCATACTTTCCAGAACCACACCATCCCAGATATAATCCAGTTTGGACAAGGTATCAAGCATATGACGGGCAAGTTCCTCATATATTGATTCAGGTACAACACCAGATGAAGTAACATGGGAATTGGTATCAACATAAGTAGTATAAATTCCAAAATCATTGTTTGGTATACCGGGATCATTGTGGTTGAAAACATATTCACGCCAGAATTTGCCATTTGCGGGAGTTGTGAGGTTAATGTTCGGACTATCTTCAATAACAGTGGGATCAACAAAACCGGGTGTTTCATCAGATAATTTTGGATGTACAACATACCAGTAATATACCTCAGGGGGAATTTCAACCTCAATAATCTTACCTGTACTGTCCTTTTGCCTGTATATTGCTGTTGTATAATAATTCCCCCCTTGTTTTGCAGATCCGTAATCCTTAAGCCTTACATATTTGAAAAGGCTGTCGTACTTGTAAATATATTCAGCATTGATGCGAAACATGTCAGGATAAGCATAAGCCGAGCTTAAATACTGAGGCGATAAAGTTGCAATTGAAAAGGCAACTTCATCAACATACGGGTCCTTAGTCCCAAGAATGCAGGCAGCCCATTTATCCTGAAAACCTGAATCGAGCTGAATTAACACATCCCTGAGATCACATTTTAGCCAAAGCGGGGCTTTTTCAATCGCCTGCCTGGATAAGGAAGTAAGTGAATCATAATAGGGTATGGAATATTGATGTAGTTGTTTGGTCGCCTTACAAAATTTAAAAATAAGAGATTGACCGGGAGGTATATGCACGTTATAATTCCCGTTGGAACCAATGTCTTCAAGTTTGCTAACATAAGAATTCTTGTCTTCAATGGTGGTAATTACATCGGGATTTTCTTCCGGAATATAATTTCTCAGTTGTATGCTAATTGAAGGTTCTTTTTGCTGGCAATATACCCTGCCTGAGATGAGCAGGATTGAACAAAGAATGATACATTTCAGTATTTTAGTCAAAGTTCTGAATTTTAGTCAAAGTTTAACTTTGGATTAAAAAATATTATTACTGTTCAGCACAAATATAGTAAAAATTTAACTGAGTCAGATGATAATTTAGCAATCTGCAATTTAAAAGGTTAATAATCAAGCTAATAGCAAAAATTCATTTCCATAAGAATATTTCTATCTTTGCCTCCAATTATTTTAGTCCTTTTGAAAAAAACCGGTTACATATTGCTGCTATCAATTCTGCTTTTTCAAACAGGAGGAATGTTTATTATTTTTAAGATTCAGCAATGTTTTGTTCAGTATGAAATGACTTTGACCATTAAAAACAACAGTTCATCCTTCGAAAAATTAGTTCTTACTCCCGGTGAATACAAAAAAAGCAGAATAAATTCCGGTGAAATTTCTTTTAATGGTAATATGTATGACGTTAAGTCAGTTACATTAAGTGCTGGCAAAGTGGAACTTCTTGTAATCAACGACAAAAATGAAACAAGCATCCTGGAGGCAATAAAGGCTTTTGTTCATAAAACCGGACAGCATAACAGAGAATGCCCCAATCAGTTGCAACAATTATTTGCATTGCATTATCTTTCTCCTGACACAGGTTACAATCTAATCATGCCTGCCTTTTTCGTCCATGTTTTTTCTGGTTCAAAACTGAATATTATCTCAAACGATCTGGATATCTCCACCCCTCCTCCGGAATTGGTTTAACACTTATCTGCTTTTTTGTTATCACACAACCATCAGAAATGATTGTGCTGATATTTTGTGTTAAACCAACTAAATGATTCAAAAATGAAAACTATTATTATCCTGATATTTACGATAGCGGTTTCGCAATTCGCTATCGCCCAAACTACCTTAAAAGGGAAAATTACCGGCAATACCACTCATGAAAAACTTGTCGGAGCTTCGGTTTATGTACCGGAACTGAACAAAGGTACTTCTACCAATGAAAATGGCGAATATTCAATTACCGGATTCAGCAAGGGAGATTTTAAAATACAGGTTTCATATATGGGCTATCAAACGAAGATTGAAAAAATCAACCTTAACGGAAGTGATGTTACCCATGATATTCAATTAGAAACAGCAACTATTAAAATAAACGAAGTTGTCATTTCAGGCGCTTACACTACTTCGCAGGATGAAAGCCCCCAGGAAATTGATGTGGTCAAAAAGAGTGAAATGCAACAAGTCGGTGCATCAACCGTGATGGATGTTATTTCAAAAGTACCGGGTGTCAGTGCAATTACAACCGGTGAATTCGTTAGCCGTCCGGTAATCCGGGGTATGTCGGGCAACAGGATTCTTACTGTTGTGGATGGGGTTCGTTTTGAAACGCAGCAATGGGACGATGAACATGGCATTGGTGTTAATGAACTCGGAATGGACCGCATTGAAATAATCAAAGGTCCGGCAAGTTTGCTTTATGGTCCGGAAGCAATGGGCGGTGTTGTCCATTTTATTGAAGAGCAGCCTGCACCAGTGGGACATATAGCAGGCGATTTTTATGGCTCAATATCTTCAAATAACCTGGGACTTTTTGGAGGTGCTGATGTGAAAGGTGCCACTGATAAATATAATTGGAGCATCAATGCCCTCGGGAAAATGCTTCCCGATTATTATTTCAAGGGATATAATTTTCGCGCACCCAACACCCGTATGAATGAATTTGGCGGCAGGGGGAATTTTGGTATCAATCGTAAATGGGGCTCTACTTCGCTCACTTACCTGTTTAATCAGGCATATTATGGGATTTTAGACGGAAAAGATATTGTGAAAAAACCAGATGGTTCAATCGTTAATAAAGATACTGCCGAACAGGATATGTTCCCAAGCGAAATTGAAGCACCTTATCATTCCGTTATGGATAATAAAATAACTTCCAGGACTATTCTGCTCGCAGGAGCTTCACGTTTCCATCTTATTTTAGGCTATCAGAATAATCATCGCACCGAATTTGAAGATAATGGCACAAAAGAGGGCTACGATTATGTAGATATGACATTACAATCAACCACTTACGACCTGAAATGGTTTTTACCAGCCTGGAAAAATTTCTCAACCATTATCGGCATGCAGGGAATGTACCAGATAAATAATAACTCATCGGCTGCAAAAACACAATTGGTTCCTGATGCAACTATAAATGATCTGGGCTTTGTTGCTCTTACAAAATTCAATCTGAAGAGATTTAATATTGCGGCAGGTGGTCGTTACGACAGTCGCAATCTCAGCACAACAGGAATTGTAAGGGATTCCACATTAAATATGCCGGCAATTATGAGGTCATACAGCAATGTGAGCGGTTCAATCGGTGCAAATTACGACATTGAAGATCATTTTCAGCTTCGTGCTAATTTTTCGTCGGGTTATCGCTCTCCAAACCTGAATGAGTTGATGTCAAATGGTGAAAAACTTGAATCACAGCATTATGAAATAGGCAATCTGAACTTTGTGAAAGAGCAAAACAATGAAATTGATATAAGTGCAAACTTTAAAAGCAAACACTTTTCATTGGATGTTGCAGGGTACATTAACAATATCACAAACTATATTTATATCGAACCAACGGGCGACTCGGTAAAAAGTAATCTGACGGGAGCAAAAGTTCCTGAATATAAGTATCTGCAAGCCAATGCTCAGATTGAAGGAGGTGAAGCCGGTATCGATATTCATCCTTCAATGATCAGTTGGGTACACCTGGAAGTAAGGGCAGCAATACTGACAGCTATCCGAACAGCCGACAAATCATATTTGCCGATGATGCCTGCCGATAAAATTTACAGCACCCTTATTTTTAATTTCAAGGAATTTAAACGCTTTAAAAATGTGTTTATTAAAATCGGAACCGTAACTGCATCCGATCAAAACCAGGTTGCTGCCAACGAACAGAAAACAGCCGGCTATACGCTGCTGAATGCATCTTTTGGTGCGAAAAGGAAAATATGGAAGTTTGACAACATTGACTTCATTTTAGCGGTGAACAATGCGCTTGATAAAGTGTATATGGACAATATGTCGCGACTCAGAACTTTCGGTGTGTCAAACCCCGGGATAAACGTTGTTTTTAGCTTGAAAATTCCATTTGATATGAAGGATTTTAAGAAAAATCAAAAATGAATTTCAACAGGCTGACACGACAGAAAAACAAACATTTGAATGACTGTTTCACTTCTGTATCTATTCTTTTTTATGATCGGTTTTCATATCAGGATGGTATTGAAGTGAAATAGTTTTGTTATTTTTGATTTGAATCAGTAACTCAGTCAGCTTTTAACTAAACAAAATTTTTATAATAGAAAACTTAAAAAATCAAATTATGAATGCAGCTCAATTACATCTTATTTTTACCCATTTGCCAATTGTGGGTCTGGGTTTTGTAATCCTGTTAAATATCATTTCCTTATTTTATTTTAAGAGTAATGAATTCAAAAAAATGACACTTTGGTTTTATGTGATATTAGGGCTTTTTGCACTGCTTGCCTATTTCACTGGCGATGGTGCTGAAAATATAATGAAAACCTATCCCGGTATCACCGAAGATATGATTGAACCCCATGAAAATATGGCCCTTCTGTATTTTATCGGACTGATGATTACTGCTGTTGTAGCTACGATAGGGTTATATATTTCAAAAACGAATGAAAAATTGCTGAGAAAGTTTACCATATATCTATTAATTGCCGGCCTGCTTCTTAGTATATTAGCGATAGGGACCGGCACAACAGGTGGA
>Ga0182027_10008295_pt1 | contig 15142 bp, 16 predicted proteins | sample 712E1DmetaG_FD_121300 | JGI IMG/M metagenome (GOLD analysis project Ga0182027, IMG submission 121300) | Permafrost microbial communities from Stordalen Mire, Sweden - 712E1D metaG (Illumina Assembly) | ecosystem: Environmental > Terrestrial > Soil > Wetlands > Permafrost | place: Sweden... | reverse complement strand
TGAGGTTATGTAAATTTACACAAAATAAGTAATAAATATACATTAACTGAAATTAACAACCTTTGAAGGAAAACGTTAAATTTGTGCTTATGGTACGAAATTTGAACTGAGTAGGAAAAACGTCGATCGCTATGCTGAAAATATTAAGGATAATTTTTTTAATTAGTTTATTTTCACAATGTATGCCAGTTATCCGATTGTCAGGACAAGAGAAAGAAGGAATGGTAAAATACACGCCCGATTTCAAGTTCACTGATGGTATCTACCTCAATTTTGACGAGGTTAAACTGAATAGCCCTATACCTAAATCAAAAATACTCACTTCAATCGATTACAACGACAGGGAATTCTTTAAGAAAATCCTTGAAGGGGATAAAATCTATTTCTATGACAATATGGGGGTACGACAGGAAATTCCGAAAAACAGCATTTGGGGCTATTCACGGAATGGTGTTCTGTACGTTCAGGTTCAGGATAACTTCAACAGGATCACCTTCGTTGGTAATATCTGTCACTTTGTTGCGGATGTGACAACTATTGATTCGCATTCATATAACTCTCCTTACGGATACTACGATCCTTATTATTCTCCTTATGGCTACAGTAATTATTATAATCCTTATAGCCCATATTATTCGCCTTACAGGTCTAATATGACCCGAAGCGAATTAAAACAGTATCTGATTGATTTTGAAAGTGGAAAAGTACTGGAATTTGATGCTGATAATACCGAACTACTTCTCATGAAGGATAATAAGCTATATGAAGAGTATGTTCAACTTTCGAGGAAAAAGAAGAAAGACCTTATGTTTGTATATATCCGGAAATTCAACGAAAATAATCCCTTGTATATACCAGTACCAGTTCAATAATACCAGCGACATGAGAACATTACCTTTATCCTTTGCCCTGTTTCTTCCAGCGGTACTATTGTCTGGCCAGGCCCCATTCCCTAGCAGAGATGAAATAAAACAGTTTAATGCATCAAAAACTTGCGTTGTACTTGAAGATGATCCCTTTTCGTCCTATAATATATATATAAAAGAAGCAGTTAAAGCATGCTGGAAAATCACCCCTTATGAATTTATTACAGTAAAAGATTTTAATGTCAGGAGATTGAATCCAGCTTACTCATTCCTTGTTATTACCCAGACAAATTTTGATAAGGACAAATCCCATGGCCTCTATAACTTTATCAATCTTCTCCAGGGGAAAGATGTAAACAAACTAGCTGAGATGCCTGAAATTTGTGCTATCCCTCTTTCTTTTGCCGGTGTTAATGATCTTGTATATAGTTACAAACTTGGTGCTATTGTATCTTTTATGCAGAAGCATGCACTTAAGATTTCAGAAGACCCGTCACTAACCCTGAGGAAATATCTTAAATATTATAATAAAAATATACCTGGTATTAAGAATAAAACTATACTTGTGGAACAGGAGGATCTTACTCCTGAAATATCAACAATTGAAAAGATAAAAGCTATTTATACAAATAATATTGAGATAGTTACAGATGAAGAAATAATTAAGGCAATAGAAAATAAGACTCCTGATACTGTGATTCTCCATAAGGTGGGACCAATGGGAGACAGATATTCAGGTTATTGCTTTTTAATGCTGATCGGCACTGATGATTCAGAATTGTACTACTATAACCTGCATATGGTTGACAAAGCCAATCCGAATGGTTTATTACCTGACGATCTGAAACGGCTTGAAAGATAATATGCAGCACTGGACAAGTAAAGCCGTCTTTTTAATAAATACTTAAATATCATGGAAGAGAGCAGAGTCTTATCAGAAACAGAAAGAAATTGGGCGATGCTATGTCACCTTTCAGCTTTTGCTGGTTTCTTTTTCCCGTTCGGCGGTGTTATCGGGCCTCTAATTTGCTGGTTGACAAGAAGAGATGAATCTTCATGGGTAAACCTAAATGGAAAGGCATCTCTTAACTTCCAGTTATCTATGCTGCTTTACATAGTTCTCGCTATTCCTTTATGTTTCATCATAATTGGTATTCCGATTATTATGTTATTGGGAACTCTTAAAGTAATTTGCGTAATTATTGCCAGTGTTAAAGCGCCAAAAGGAGAACTTTTCAGATACCCTCTGGTAATACCGTTTATACAATGATAATTTTTTGACACACTAATAATCTCATATCATGGCACATAACAAAGAAAAAAAATCAGCTAAATCAAGAGTTGCAGGAAAGGACGATTTGTATCATGATATAGAACAGGAAAAAAAGAGAAAACTCGATTCAGGGAAATACAAGGAGTTGCTCATGACTCTTGATGTTGAACTTGTAAAACTTCAGGAATGGGTAAAGGCCAATAAGTTAAAAGTGGTTGTTGTATTTGAAGGGAGAGATGCAGCAGGGAAAGGGGGAGTAATTAAAACCATTGCCGGCTGTCTGAATCCCAGAATATGCAGAATTGTTGCTCTTGGCATACCCACTGAAAAAGAGAAATCTCAATGGTATTTCCAGAGATATGCTTCCGAGCTGCCTGCCGGAGGTGAGATTGTCCTTTTTGACAGGAGCTGGTATAACAGGGCCGGTGTCGAACAGGTAATGGGTTATTGTACCAATGATGAGTACGAGGAATTTCTCAGATCGTGCCCTGAATTCGAAAAGATGCTTATCAGGTCAGGTACAATTCTAATTAAATATTGGTTTTCTGTTAGCGACCATGAACAGGAAAAAAGGTTTCAGGACAGAATAAAAGACCCTACAAAACGGTGGAAGATCAGCCCGATGGATATCGAATCGCGTGATAAATGGATCGAGTATTCGATGGCTAAAGATAAAATGTTCTCTTATACTGACATCAAACAGTCACCATGGTATGTTGTCCGTGCTGATGATAAAAAGAGGGCAAGACTTAACTGTATCCACCATCTTCTTTCCATCATTCCTTATGAGGATCTTACCCCCAAACCATTAAAACTGCCTGCATTGAAACACGACGTTGCTTATGTCAGACCTCCGGTTACGGAGCAGACGTTTGTACCGGAAAAATATTGATTTTCAAGACAAAAGATAAAAGTTAAAAGATAAAAGTTTAGAAGAGAAAGATTAATTTTAAACCTTTTGTTTATACCTTTATTCACGCTTTGTGGGATTTCATCACTATGTTCCTCAACTTTTTACTTTTATCTTTATACTTTTGTCTTTTATCTTGATACTATGTCATCGAAACCGTCTATACCCAAAGGAACAAGAGATTTCTCGACAGAGGAGATGCTGAAACGTGAATATATTTTTGAATCAATAAAACAGATATTCAGGTTATATGGCTATCAACCTATTGAGACTCCTGCAATTGAAAATCTTCCTACTTTGTTGGGTAAGTATGGGGAGGAAGGAGATAAGCTTCTTTTCAGGATACTGAATTCAGGCGATTTCTTGTCATCACTGACCGATGATGATCTGGCTAAGCGGGAATATAGTAAACTATCTTCCCGAATCTGCGAAAAAGGGTTAAGATACGACCTGACAGTTCCATTCGCACGTTATGTAGTACAACATCGTGATGAAATTGTATTTCCATTTAAAAGATACCAGATACAACCGGTTTGGAGAGCCGACAGACCACAAAAAGGAAGGTACCGTGAATTTTTTCAATGTGATGTCGATGTAATCGGAAGCGATTCACTATTAAATGAATATGAGCTTATAAGAATCATTGATGATATATTTAAGAAATTCAGAATTTCAACAGTCATAAAAATTAATAACCGGAAGATACTTGCAGGGATTGCAGATTATATCGGGGAATCAGGCAGGATTATTGATATAACTATCGCAATCGATAAGATTGATAAGATTGGTATCGGGAATGTTAAGTCTGAACTAAGCAGTAAGGGATTGTCGGATGAGGCGATATCAAGCTTGCAACCGTTCTTACAACTTAGTGGTGATACCTCAGACAAACTTGCCAGCCTTAGTAAATTATTATTTGAATCAGAAGCTGGAATGAAAGGGATTACAGAATTGCAGGCTCTTTTTGCATATATCGAAAGCAGTCCTTTAACATGCGATGTTGAACTTGATCTTACACTTGCCCGTGGATTAAATTATTATACTGGAGCTATAATAGAGGTAAAGTCAAAGGATGTCAGCATTGGAAGTATTTGTGGTGGAGGACGTTATGATAATCTTACCGGAGTTTTTGGAATGGAGGGGGTATCAGGTGTGGGAATTTCATTCGGAGCCGACAGGATATACGATGTTCTGAATCAGTTAGATCTTTTTAATGATTTAAAGGGTTCATCAACGGAAGTTCTTATTGTTAATTTCGGGGAGAATGAAACAAAATATGCTCTTAAAATCCTTGATCAGTTGCGTGGGATGGAAGTAAAATCAGAATTGTTCCCTGATGCTGCAAAACTCAAAAAACAGTTGTCTTACGCCGATTCAAAAAAAATACCTTATATAATTATAGCCGGGGAAGAGGAGATAAGTAAAAATACTATAACAATTAAAATCATGTCTTCCGGAGAACAGAAAAGCATGCCTCTGGATAAACTAAGTTCATTTGTTAATGAGGAGATTAAGAGGTCATAAGCTCATAAGCTCATTGTCAGCCAGCCAATTTCTGTTAACCTAAAAATTACGTCCGGGCCTTACCTTCTGTTGTTGCTTAACATTCTGCAGCTCATTAAGAAGCTGAACTTTATACTGATTTTCTGCCTGGTAATATCTGACCACTTTTACCGGAGGCAGCACCTCCTTAAGTTTTTTGTGAAATGAAACTGCAAGTGCTGACTCCTGAACAATGCAATCAACATATTTATCACCCATTTCTTCCAGTTGATTATCACTCAGCGAACTTTCGTTTTGATTAAAGTTCCTGTTGAGTTTCATTTTTTCCAGTTGTATCTGATTCCGCTGACCCTGATAATCATTATATACCGGCCAGAATTTTTCTGCCTCCTCTGAAGTGAGATTAAGTCTCTTTGTAAAGAATCCTATCTTATAATTATTCAGTTTTTCACGATTTGTATTCTGTGCGGCTAACCTGAAAGCCGGGAACATTAACATTATAAGTAAAAAAATTACTATTCTTTTCATGGCGTTTATCTTATAGTTGTTCATAAATATCATTTATTTCAATATTATTAAGTAAAAGATAATCAATTATATCTTTTTTGCTGACATCTGGTCCTTCATCAGAAAGCACAAGTGATGATGCATCTTCTTCAATCGATGAAATGTCAATCTCATTTATTATTGAATCAGGACTCATTTCATGCAGGACATCTGATACCTGTGAATTTTTATTAACAGGAGTTAAGAGTTTTATTGCGGAATAACTGATAAGAATTAAGCCTGCAACGGAAGCTGCTATAAGAATGCTGGTTCTGAATCTGTTATATATACTGATCTTTCTGACTTCATGATCAGAACCCGATGTGACAGAAATTATTTTTCTGTTTACATCCTCAAAGTAATTATCAGGTACTTTAAAAGGATTTTGATCCGGTATGTTATTTAACTTTTTCATCATTGATTTAGATAGTTAAGAATCAGGAAAGTTTAATCACTGACTATTATTTTTTCAATTTTCTTTACTGCATGGTGATAAGATGCTTTCAGAGCGCCTTCTGAAGTCTTCAGTACTTTGCTCATCTCCTCATATGTCATTTCGTCAAAATATTTCAGATTAAAAACAATACGTTGTTTTTCAGGAAGTTGCAGAATTGCATTTTGAAGTTTCAATTGTGCTGCATCACCATCAAACCAGGTACTACCTTCCCGGGAACTGGCAAAATAGCTACCTAAATCATCGATTGAGACTGCAGCATTTCTTTTTCTTTTATTAATTAACGCAAGTGCTTCGTTTGTTGCAATTGAATAAAGCCAGGTATAAAGCGAACTTTCACTTCTGAAATTCCCAATGCTTTTCCAAACATTGATAAAAGTGTTCTGAAGGGCATCATCAGCATCTTCGTGGAGTATTACCAGCCTGCGGATATGCCAATAAAGTTTCTGGCTGTATTTCTCAACTAAAAGCCGGAAACCTTTGTTCAGATCTGTCTTTAGTAATTCAGAAATGTTATCGTCGGGCCGAATGTTATTCAATTTCAATAATGATTTTCTTCTTAGATAAAAAGAAACTTCAAAGGTTTAAAGGTAGTCATGCTGAATGATAAGAAAAAATCAAAATGCCACAAAGGCACAAAGGCACAAAGGTTCACCAGGAAATGGGGTATAAAAATAACTTGGTGTTTCTTAGTGCCTTAGCGTCTTGGTGGCAAAAAAATGATAAACCTTCCCGGAATTATGATAAATTTGCTGCGAATCATTTAATCCGGATTACAGATGGCTCTTCAATGTGGAATCATAGGAATAACGAATGTTGGTAAAACAACGATTTTTAACTGTATATCCAATACCAAAGGAGAAACGAATGCCTTTGCATTCAGCGCAACAAAGTCTAACATGGGAGTTGTCCAGGTTCCCGACCCCCGGCTTTATGAGCTTGAAAAACATCAGGTTACTGACAGGATCGTTCATACCACAGTAGAGATAGTTGATATTCCCGGATTAGCAAAAGGTTCCAATAAGGGAGAGGGAGTAGGTAATAAATTCCTTGGCGATATCAGAAACACCGATGCCTTAATTCATGTTCTGCGATGCTTCGATAATGAAGCCCTTCCGCATATCGACGGTTCTGTTGACCCTGTGCGTGACCTTGAAACTATTGACCTTGAGTTGCAGATAAAAGATCTGGAGTCGGTCGAAAAAAAGATTGAACGTCTTGGACGGGCGGCAAAAGCCGGAGACAAAGACGCAAAACACGGAATGGAGATCCTTCATCTATATCGTGAACATTTTGAAGAATTTAAAAATGCAAGAACACTCGAGGTGAAGGAAGATGATAAAAAATATGTTGATGATCTCTTCCTTCTTACCATGAAGCCTGTAATGTACGTATGTAATGTTGATGAGAAGTCTGCTATTACAGGTAATAAGTATGTTGAAAAGGTTAAGGAATTCCTTAAAGGCCGGAATGCTGAAATTCTGGTAATTGCTGGTGCAATTGAAGCAGAAATAGCAGAACTCGAAAATAATGAAGACCGTCTGGCATTTCTTAAAGATGCCGGGTTGGCTGAACCCGGTGTTGATAAACTTGTGAGAGCAGCCTACAAGATGCTGAACCTGCAGACTTTCTTTACTGTCGGACCCATGGAGATAAGGGCGTGGACGATCAAAACCGGAATGACCGCTCCAAAAGCCGCAGGTGTAATACATAGCGATCTTGAAAGAGGATTTATAAGAGCGGAAGTTATGAAATATCACGACTTCGTTTCACTCGGCTCAGAGCATGCATGCAAAGAAGCAGGGAAATTTTATATAGAAGGCAAGAATTATATAGTCGGGGATGGAGATATACTGCATATAAGGTTTAACGTATAAAGTCATTATGACCAGGCGGTTCCTGATATTGATACTTATATCTGTTTTATCTGTATTGAGGTGTATTTCACAGATTATAACTCCCGATGACAATCTCCGCCAGATTATCAGTCAGTATGGACAGGCTGAGGTTACACTTCCCTATACTGATAAAAAATCTCTTGAATTACTTACTACTAATGTTTCAATTTTATCTGTGAAAGATAAAGTTGTATATGTCAGTTTGTCACTGCTGACTGTAGAATGGTTTATTCTGCAAAAGTATGATTATCAGATAGCAGAGAAGATTAGTGCTAAGGGCATTATCTCAGCTCTGAATGTGAATAAGGCAATGGATTGGGATAATTATCCTACATACACTCAGTATGATTCCATAATGCAAAGTTTTAAAACTCTTTACCCGTCGTTGTGTCGTCTCGATACAATTGGTACAAGTGTAAATGGAAAGCTTGTTCTTGCTCTTAAAATTTCAGACAATACCGGTACTGATGGTGATAAACCTTCAGTTTTTTACACATCAACAATGCATGGTGATGAACCCGGAGGGTATGTTCTGATGCTTCATCTTGCCGATTATCTTCTTAAAAATTATTCAGTGAGCAACAGGGTGAAGAATCTTGTAGATAATCTTGAGATATGGATAAATCCGCTTGCCAATCCTGATGGGACATACAATCATGGTGATACCATAAATTTACCTACCCGTTACAACGCAAATGGATATGATCTTAACAGGAATTTCCCCGATCCGATAACCCCAAATACTGTGAAGCAGAAGGAGACTCTTGACATGATCAGATTTATGAGGAAACACAGGTTCATCATTTCTGCAAATTTTCATACTGGTAACGAAGTGGTTAATTATCCATGGGACAGGTGGGAAAGATTACATGCCGATAACGACTGGTTTGAAAGTATAGGCAGAAAATATGCTGATACTGTGCACCTTAATTCAGTCGCAGGTTATATGACTTTCCTGGATGACGGAGTAACAGATGGGTATAAGTGGTATCCGGTTTACGGAGGTCGACAGGATTTTGTGACTTATGAACTGCAGGGACGTGAAGTGACCATTGAACTTGATAATGAGTCTATTACTCCAGCAGCGCAACTACCTTTGCTATGGCAGTATAACTGGCGCTCATTACTCGGATATCTCGAAAATGCTTTATATGGGATTCATGGATTGGTCCGTGATGTAAACTCTTATGCTCCTGTACCTGCAAAAGTTTTTATTGCCGGTTATGACAAAGACAGTTCTCAGGTTTATTCCGATACTCTTACAGGGAGTTTTGTAAGATTTCTGACTCCTGGTTCCTGGAACCTGACTTTTTCAGCCGTTGGCTACCGTGATACAACTGTAAATAAAATCACTGTGGCTCCTGGACAAAAGACTGACTTAATTATTGACATGGTGCAAGGGGTCAATGATATTGAAACAACAAAAACCGGAAATCCTTTGCTTCTCTACCCTAACCCGGCAGCGAATACGATTCATACCTTACTTCCCGACATAAAAACCGGTAATATAAACGTCAGGATTATCAATCAGGTGGGTATGCTGATATCTGATTATACGACTGAAACTGTTCAGGGAATTCCGATAGTAATTAATGTAAAATCTTTATCGGCAGGTATTTATACTGTTGTTTTCACAAACACAGTTAACAGAACTTCCTTCTATGGAAGGTTCGTGGTTATTAAATAATCTTCTTCATTTGCTTCTGTAATTAAAACAAGTATTTTTGCACCTTACTTTGATGTTAAGGGGACTAGTTTTAATCTAGCTTTGGTAAATCTGTTTTTAATACATTAAGAGTCAGGAGTAGATTATGAAAAGATTTGCAATAATATTTTTTTTGATTTTGGTTTTTGTAAAGTTGTCTGGTCAGGGAGCTTATCTTCCACCGGATAAACCGCGACTTGTAATAGGGATAGTGGTAGAGGAGCTGAACTACAATCAGCTTGAAAAGTTCCATGACAGGTTAGGTGAAAATGGAATAAAAAGACTTATTAATGAGGGAACATACTTTAAAAATGCATCATATGAATATTTGCTCACTCAATCCGCTCCGGGTCATGCTACAATCGCAACAGGTGCTGAGCCATCATTTCATGGAATAACTTCTGATGACTGGTATGTTCCTCTAAAGAATGAACTGATTAATTGTACTAAAGATGCTAGTGTCAATTCAGTAGGAGGAAGTTTTGAGTCAGGGTTACATTCGCCGGCAAACTTACTGGTATCGACGTTTTCTGATGAACTTGCAATGGCAACAAATAAGAAGGCTAAAGTTTTTGGGATTGGTTTAAGAGAGAGTTCCGCAATATTCTCCGCTGGTCATGCAGCAAATGCAGCTTACTGGTTCGACAATATTACAGGAACATGGATGTCGAGTTCATATTATATTGATACTCTCCCTGTTTGGGTTAATGATTTTAATGCAATGAAGTTTTCAGATACATACCTGAATTCTACATGGAACCTGTTAAGACCTGCAAAGGATTATGCTGATTGCCTTCCTGATTCAAACAGTTTCGAAGCCGGCTTCAATAATATCAATTATTTCCCATACGATCTGAAAAAGCTGAGATCAAAGAACGTGTTTAGTTATAAAAATGATTACTCTTTGTTGAGGGAGACACCATTTGGTAATTCTCTTACGACAAACTTTGCCATCAGACTTATACAAAACGAACGTTTGGGTAAAGATGATGTAACAGATTATCTTTCAATCTGCTATTCTGCAACAGACTATATTGGTCACAGGTTCGGACCGTCATCAGTGGAGATGGGGGATGCCATCTTAAGACTTGATGATGATATAAAGAATCTTCTCACATTCCTGAATGATAGTATCGGGAAAAAGAACGTTCTTATATACTTTACTGCAGCTCACGGAATATCAGAGATTCCGGCGGTTCTGGAAAAAAACAGGATCCCTTCAGGATATTTTCAGCAGAATCTGGCCTTGCAGCTGTTGAGGAGCTATCTGAACGCAGTTTACGGTGAGGGAGACTGGGTAAAAGGTTATTCTGAAAAACAGGTTTTCCTTAACAGGACTCTGATTGAAGATGCACGGCTTTCACTCGATGATGTACAAAAGAAAGTTGCCCGTTTCCTTGTTCAGTTTACCGGGGTAGAAGCTGCTTATCCTTATTCTGCCTTTGAAGCTAACGATTTCGGAAATGGTAATCTTAAAAGGATCATAAATAATTTCAGCCCTCAGCGATCAGGAGATGTAATTGTTATTTTAAATCCGGGCTGGGTTGAGAAAGAAACTGATTATGTAACGAATTATAATTCACCGTATGAATATGATTCTCATGTTCCGTTGATCTGGTATGGGTGGACAGTGAACAGGGCAACAGTAACACGGCAGGTGAATATGACTGATATTGCTGCCACATTATCGACGCTCTGTAAGGTTCCGTATCCCAATGCCTGTACAGGTGAGCCGATGTTTGAGTTGTTCAGATAAATTTATTCCTGATCCTGCAGGCTTCGGTAAGTAACTCAGGATTTTTTTCACACGCATTACCTAAAATAATAAGGTCAGCGCCGGCATTAAAAATATTTTCAACCTCATCTTTATTTTTTATCCCCCCACCAACAGCTAATGGGATTGAAATATTTTGTCTGACTGCTTTGACAAGACTGACCGGAACCGGATTTGTTGCACCGCTGCCAGCCTCGAGATATATCATCTGCAGACCAAGCATTTCTCCTGCCAGCGCAGTAGCTACAGCAATCTCGGGTTTATCGCATGGAATTGCTTCGGTCTGACTGATATATTCAACAGATGTCTTTTTTCCGCAGCTGATCAAAATGTAACCAACAGATACTAGTTTCTCCCTTACATTTTTAAGGTGAGGTGCAGCAATTACGTGATTACCAATGAGTAACTCAGGATTTCGGCCTGAGATAAGCGATAGAAGAAGTATCACATCTGCATTTAGAGTCAGTTGAAGAAGGTTGCCCGGGAAAAGTACTACAGGAATTGAACAAAACTTCCTGATTTCATTTATCAGTTTGTCAATACTTGTAAATGTGAGGCTGCCACCTGCAAAAATATAATCAGTATTACTCTCACTTGCAGTTTTAAGGATATTTTGAAGCAAATCTCCTTTGGCTTTGTCAGGGTCAAGAAGCAAAGCCACACTCTTTCTGCCGGGGAAATTATCTGGTTTCATAATTTTTTTTTGTCCATACAATAGCATAATTATCATACCTTGAATAGAACAGTTCAAATGATTCATTTATTTTATTGGTGCGAACGTGTCCCGTGATCTCTCCTGATTCCCTGACTATAAAAGGTTCAATTGTAATATTATTTCTTATGCTTATGCCCTCTTTGTCACAGATTTTATAAAGGGCTTCCTTTGCACACCAGTGAATATACAGATGATATCTTCTTTCTTCCTGTTCTTTTGTGACTTTTTCCTTCCTGTTAATGAATTTAAACGCAAATGCAGCTATGTTTGAGCTCATATACTCCAGGTCTATTCCAACCTTCTCATTTGTGCTTAAAAGGATTGCTGTAAGTTTATGTGAATGGGAAATACTGATAAACCTCGAGCCATCATTCAGGAATGGCTTGTTATTCTTATTGTAAACGATCTTGGCATCTCTCCCGATCAGCTCAGAGAGTAATGCCCTTACACTCAGAAATTCCAGCTTCCGTGAGTTACTGCTGAATCCTTTATATTTCTTCTTTTCATCATTATCAAGTATAACAAGCTCCAGAAGCGTATTCAGATCCTCTTCTATTTTCCACACCCCCAGGATGGAGAACTCGTTAAGATAATGTTTTGTAATGCAACCCATTGGTAGCTATTAGTTGTTATTTTTTCCACTTGAGAGTTTCAACCAGATGAATGATATCCTCTCTGAAAAAATCAATTACGGGAGCCAATGAATCTGCATTTGGCTCAGCTGCAAAATATAGAGATCCTCTCAGGTAATGACTAAGGCTGTCGGTAACATAAAACTCAACGGCCGAGGCGGTATTCCCTTTCAGATCATATATTATTCCATATACTTTGTTATCAATATTGCTGACTACATTCTCTTTAATAGCATCAGCTTTTGAAACATGATATTTTACGTTAAGATCATAGCTCTGATCGAGGAGACTGTCAAGATCATTCTTTACATCCTTATATGTCAGATATATTTTGGCTTTATAAAAGGGGAATTCGATATTAAACCAGCCCGGGTCTGAACCCTTTTCTCCCTGAAAAGTAAGATTTCCGTATGCCGGATACTCAAATGATACCGGAATTTTGAGGTTTTTTCCGGTCTGCTCATTGAACTGAACGTATTTATGAACAGGGAGATCGATCCTGAAATGGCCCCTGGGTTTTGGAACAGGAACATGCCTGCAACCATAAGAAGCACATAAGAAGATCAATAGTGTCAAGATTCTAGTCCTGCTTATTATCACCATCATTTTTTTTTATTTCGACACGGATCTCCTTTATCCTTCTTCTGTCAACAGATTCGATCCTGAAAACAAAATCCCCATATTTTATTATCTGGTCTTTCTGTGGAATTTTTCCGGTCAGTTCAAGGATGAGTCCGGCAAGTGTTTCAGACTCTCCTCTGACTTCTTCAAAAAGTTCCTCTTCGATGTCGACCACCTTGCAGAAATCATTTAGTAAAATCTTGGCTTCAAAGATATATGTCTTATCATCAAGTTTACGAAACAACAACTGATCTTCATCGCTTTCATCAGTTATCTCGCCAACAATTTCTTCCAGGATATCTTCAAGTGTTACAATTCCCGAAGTGCCTCCATATTCATCGATAACTACGGCCATATGGATCTTCTTGGTTTGAAACTCTTTAAGAAGATCATTTATCTTTTTTGTTTCAGGTACGAAATAAGGTGGCCGCATTAAAGCCTGCCATTTAAAACTTCCGGGATTATTTGTATAAGGAAGAACATCTTTTGCATATAGAATTCCTTTAACAGAATCGAATGAACCTGAATAGACAGGAATTCTCGAAAATCCGGAACTGATTATTATGGGAACTATTTTGTCAAATCCACATTTAATATCAATTGCAGTCACATGAATCCGTGGGCACATTATGGCGCTGACATTGATATTCCCGAAATTGACGATTCCTTTTAGTATTTTTTCATCTTCAGTAAAGTCATCAGAGGTCAGTTCAAGAGCATCGGAAAGGTCATCCATACTGATGTTCGATCGCCGTGTTCCTGTTCTTTTTTTCACGAATGAGGAAGAGAAGATAAGCAAAGAAGTAACAGGTTTAAAGATTTTTTCCAGCACGGTTAACGGGAAAGCCATAAACAGAGCAATTGTAATATGATTTCTTGAAGCGTAAACCTTTGGCATCACTTCACCAAAAAAAAGCAACAGAAAAGTTATTACTACAACATTTAGTATGAATCCTAAAACAGGTTCCGAAGTGAAATCAAACATTCTCAGGCTTAGAAATGCAGCCAGTAGCACTATTGCTATATTGATCGTGTTATTTGCAACCAGCACTGTACTCAGCAGTTTTTCCGGGTTATTGTACAGTTTCAGGATTGCTTTAGACTTTTTGTTCTTATTTGATTTAAGGTTTTCAAGCTCCTCAGGTCTGAAAGAGAAAAAAGCGACTTCAGAGGCAGACATGAGGGCTGATCCAATGAGAAGGATTATGATTACAAAAAGGCCAATAACTATTTTAAAATCAGGAGTATTGATACCAATACCTGAAAGTAGTATTAAGTATGAAAGTGGATAATCCTGTTCCAACTGGTTTCTATTAATAAAACTATCTAAAAAGGCAGATCATCTTCATTCTGTGCGTTGTTGGGCTTGCTGTCAATACCAAAATCCTCATTGGTAGCATTGGTTTTGTCGGACCTTTCATTGGCTGGCTGATATGAAGCTGGAGGGTCATTTACCACCGACCCGGAGATTCCTTTGTTGTGAGCTTCATCCCCTGGCCTATCTGTTTGTGATGATGATATGCCCGATGCTTGTTTTTTCTCGAGCAATAGGAGAGTGTCTGCAAGTATTTCAGTTATATACTTATTAACCCCGTCTTTATCTACATATGACCTGGTTTTAATTTTCCCAACAATATATACCTGAGAACCCTTTTTGATGGTTTTTTCGGCTACCTCAGCCAAGGCACGCCATAAAACAATATTATGCCATTCGGTTGAAGTTATTGTTTCTCCCTGTTGATTTGTATAGGTCTCACTTGTAGCAAGTGGAAAGGTTGCTTTGGCAACACCCTTATCAAAATACCGTACAACAGGATCTTTTCCGACATTACCGACAAGTATAACTTTATTGATTGACATATAGTTATATATTTATTATTAATTCAATTTCCGGATTGTAAAGTTAATAAAAAAACCACTTTCAGCAACCATAGTCCTGATTAATTGATTAAAATCCAATCGATCAATATTTTATCAATTTCTCAGTGATTTGGTTTTTTGCCGGGAAGGGATACCAGTTTATTGTGGTCATTTATCTATTTCATTGTATTTAAGGCATTAATAAAACCTAAAAAAAAAATTATTATGTAAGTGTTTCAATTTAAACAAATAATATTTTTATATTTGCACAGTTGAAAAAACGAATACTCAAAATAATTTGTTGAATTTTAAACTTCACGAAAAATGACTAAAGCAGACATTGTTAACGAAATTGCCAAGAACACTGGTATTGAAAAGGTAACAG
>Ga0182027_10008294_pt1 | contig 15143 bp, 12 predicted proteins | sample 712E1DmetaG_FD_121300 | JGI IMG/M metagenome (GOLD analysis project Ga0182027, IMG submission 121300) | Permafrost microbial communities from Stordalen Mire, Sweden - 712E1D metaG (Illumina Assembly) | ecosystem: Environmental > Terrestrial > Soil > Wetlands > Permafrost | place: Sweden... | reverse complement strand
GAACGGACAATTCGTTCGGTGTCGCACCTTTCTTTTTTACGACACCGAAACCCGCGAGATTATGGATGTGGTCGATAATCCCGCCCTGGGAATTCCGGACGGCGGCGCTCGGGAGGCCGCCCAGGCGATCGTCAGCCATGACGCCGAGGCGATCCTGACCGGCGAGATCGACCCCGAGGCCGGCGATATTCTGGCCGCCGGCGGGGTGGAAGTCTATCTCTGCGCCAATGGGACGGTCGAGTCCGCCATCGAGCGTTTTATGAGCGGCGATCTGGAACTGCGCCCCGGCGATTCGCATGGGAGCGCTCCGGGCCGCGCCGAGACGCCGCACACGCGGCCGGCCTCGCCCGGTTCGGACCCCGGCCGCGAAGAGGCGAACGAAGAGGTGGTCGGGGCGGAGCTGGAATGCGTCTGCCCCGTCTGCGGCACGACGCTCGCTCCGGAGCCGGGCCTCACCGAAGCCGACACTCAGCGCTGCCCCAACTGCAATTCGTTGATGCTGCGCCAATACTGGAGCGAATGAGGATCGTGGCGGGCAGGCAATTCTGGCGGCATGACGGACGGTAAGTTTTCGCCAATCCATGATTTTTTTGCAATGGCGCTCATCCAACCGCTGCTTGCCATTGACCCTGGCCGTGAAGGTCGAGGTGCGTAATTGTACTTGCAATTTCCGACTTGCCGATTGATAATGGGACGGTCTCGTAGAATCTAAGTTGTAAAAGATGTTCCATTTCGCTATGAAGGAGACATCGCAAGCAAGCTGACAAGGACGGCAAATCGCCTATCCTTCGGATTTTGGCCTTCGCATAAGTTACGTCGTTTTCGAGGTGCAGCGGCGTCAGCGGCGCGCCGCTGACGCCGCTGGTTGGTAGCCGTCACCGTGACCGAGTGTCGGATTACTATGAACGAGGAGGATGTCTTCCATTCCTATGTGGCGCAAAGTCCTTCGCTATCTTCAACCGGGTCTGCTTGGATTTTTAGGGGTGACCTTATTCTTGTGGCCCCGGTTCTCGACTTATTTACCTTGGGAGGCCTATAAGCTTAAGATACTTGGCACGACACTAGGTTTGTTCGGTTGCGTAGCCTTCTATTTTGATCATTTGCTCCAGACCATGGCAAGTAAGCTCAAGACTATGGAACGTAAACGTGCTGTTTCAAATCATGGTACATTACACGATTCAATGGAAACTGTCTTCAAACATGTCGGAGAACCACGCATAATCAGGATTTATGCGTTATCAACCTACATGATTCAACCAATCATGCGAGACGTGGGAGTAAAGGCCAATCAATGTCAAATCTTAGTTTATGATCCAGAAATTATGGCGATGCCAAATAATTCTGAAAATAAAGAGAATGGCGATATGACAGCTTTGATCCCGTTTCAGGAGTGGCTTGAAATGCGGAATGATAATCGTGTTCGCTCCCTTGAGATTAGAGCACACAGCTTCTATCCAACAGAATATTTTCTTCTTTTCGATGATCGCGCGGTGATAGTAGGACACTATCTCATCCAAGACGACCGCTTTCCAAAATGTGATTTTCAGCAACCTTTTAGTGTAACGGATGATATAGTCGAGGATCAACTCTTAATTCGAAAATACTTGGAAGTCTTTGATCGCCTGTGGAATAGCAAAAAAGTCCACCAAATACCTTTATGAGGTCAAGTTCGACAACCGTTATGCACGAATACTGCCGTATCGCTATAGAAGAATATTATGAGGACACGATCAAGACATATTCGAATGAGGTGTTCGTACACGAATATGCACACCGGCTCTTCCCACGGCGGCGTCTACCGGTGTGGCGAGGTTTGTCCCGATTTATGCGAACTCTTCGACCTGGGGCCAGGGTGTTAGATGTTGGTTGTGGTACGGGCAAGGACGTGCAGGTGCTCCGCTCACGAGGATACATGGCAGAAGGCGTAGACATTTCGGAAGAGATGATTGGGTGGGCACGTTCTAACGTCGGAGACTTTTTTAGAAATGTGGATCTAAGAGATATTCGGCCCATTGAGGCCGAGAGATTTGAAGGTATAATAAGTCTTGCTGTACTACAGCATATTCATCGAAGCGACATTCATTTGGCTCTGCGAAACATGTCCTCGCTGCTATGTGATGGAGGAACAATGTATTTGCTAACAAAGCAAGGAGAAGGGGAGTACTGGGATACTCGATTTGGTAATGATTTCAGAAGAGCAACAACGCTCTATTCTCGGTGTGAAATATTGGGTATGCTCGGTATGCTAGGCTTTTCTGTCGAGTTTGAAGAATCGTTCAGCCTACTACGCGAAGGGTCGCGTGATTGTTGGCTGGCGCTCCTCGGGAGAAAAGTGGCGAACGGAAGCGGTGACCAATGAGAATCGCGGAAATCTCTCCACAACCCAATTGGGTGTTGTCCGTCGTTGCGGAAGACGGCCGCGTGGGCGCGTTTGATGTCAGTCCCTATCTGAAGGATGAGGCGTTTGAAGCCCTGAAAGATCCCGCCGAATTTCTGACGGTTTACAATGGCGGATACTTTGTCGAATGGGATTGCGGCGCGGACTTATCCGCCGGCACGATTGAGTTTCGATGGGGGAAGTTGGCGAAGCTGCCCGGCGCTGAAGCGGATTCGTTCGGTCACGGTTTTGGCCGAGCCAGGTCTCGACCAAGAAAAGCGGCGGCAAGCCGCCGCACTCCAAAGTTGCCGCGCCTGGCGGCGCGGCAACAACGGATCGCCCATTGATCAATCTTTCTTAACCAAGATTGGTGCGCCATTAGTGATGCCGCGTAAACCACTGCGCGGCGACGCGCGCCACCTCTTCGAGCGCGCCGGGCTCTTCAAACAGGTGGGTTGCGCCGGGGATGACCACCAGTTCCTTTTCCTTCGCGGCCAGCACTTCAAACGCCTGGCGATTGAGAAAATGGACCTGCGGGTCGTTCTCGCCGACGATCAAGAGCGTCGGGGCATGGACTTGACCCAGGAGCGCTCCGGCCAAGTCGGGCCGCCCGCCGCGCGAGACGATTGCGCCGACCGCGCTGGCTGGCTGGCCCGCCGCCGCGACCAAGGCCGCCGCGGCTCCCGTGCTCGCCCCGAAATACCCGATCTTGAGCCGCTTGGTCGCGGGCTGCTGGCTCGCCCACTGCGCGATGGCCAGCAGCCGCTCGGCCAGCAGGGGAATGTCGAAGCGCAGGTGCATCGTCTGCTGGTCGAGGACTTCCTCGTCGCGCGTCAACAGGTCCGCCAGCAAGGTCGCCAAGCCGGCGCGCTGGAGCACCTCGGCCACGTAACGGTTGCGCGGACTCTGGCGCCCGCTGCCGCTGCCGTGGGCGAAGATCACGAGCGTGCGCGCATGGTCGGGAACAGTCAGGTTCGCTTCAAGCGTGACGTCGGGGGCGGCGATCCGCACATAGCCCGGCTCTGTCGATCCCGTTGGTTTGGTCATGATTCCATCCCCCTTCAACGCCGTATCCAGGATTAGAGCGATTGACAAAAATATTCCAAGGATGTTGATTTCTTTCGTCCCTGGCGGGACTCGAACGTGGACCGCTGATTTCCCAGGACTAAAGTCCTGGGCTGAAGTCTGACCGTCCCTGACGGGACTTCATTCAAAACATGAATTCCTTTTGTCAAACGCTCTATTCCATCCGGGGTTCCAGCAAGCCGCGCACTTCCTCATCGCTCGTCTGCGCGAAATCCTCGTACCAACTCCCGACGGACATGAACGGCTCGGGCGTGGCCAGGCAGACGATGCCGTCGGCCTCGGCACCCAGCTCCGCGCAGGTCGGGGGGGCGCCGACGGGAACGGCGACCACGATCTGGCGCGGCCCCAGCAGGCGCAGCGCCCGCACGGCCGCGCGCATGGTCGAGCCGGTGGCCAGCCCGTCGTCGATCAGGATGACGGTGCGCCCGGCCACGTCGGGCGGCGGGCGCTGGCCGCGGTAATCCTGCTCGCGGCGCACCAGTTCTCGCAGCTCGCGCCGGGCGACCTCTTCAATAATCTCCTCGGGAATCCCCAAGGCGCGGATCACTTCCTCGTTGAGCACGCGCACGCCGCCGCTGGCGATGGCGCCCATGGCCAACTCTTCATGGCCGGGCGTTCCGAGCTTGCGCACGATAAAAACGTCCAGCGGCGCGCCGAGCGAGCGCGCCACCTGGGCGGCCACCGGGACCCCGCCGCGCGGCAGGGCCAGAATCACGACGTCGCGGCCCTTGAAGTCCAGCAAGCGGCGGGCCAATTGCCTCCCCGCGTCGGTGCGGTCGCGAAAAAGCGCCGGGTGTTCGCTCATGGGCTAATATCCCCCTTCTTGTGACGCATATAATATGCCAGTGCCTTCGTCCGGTCCAGGGGATAAGCGCGGGCCGAAAATGAAAGTGGAAAATCCACGCGCAACCGATAATAATGTCCGGTTGCGCGCAGGCTGCAAGCCGTGTGGCACGCACTGAAGCTAAGGAAAGGCGGCGAAACTGAAATGTTTAAGACGAAGCTGATGATCCTGATTCCATTTTTCTTTTTGGGGGGGCTGTGGGCCGCGAGTGGCCTGGCCGGCGCGGCCGAGGACGTCCCGGCTTACAAAAATACCTCGCTCTCCGTCGAGCAACGGGTGGGCGACTTGCTTGGGCGCATGACCCTGGAGGAAAAAATTCAATACGTCAGCGGCGTGCGCAGCCAGTTCATCCGCGAGATGCCGCGCCTGGGCCTGCCCGCCATCGACATGGAAGACGGCCCGCTGGGCGTTCACAACGGCGGCACGGCCTTTCCCCCGGCCCTGTGTCTCTCGGCATCCTTTGACCCCGCCCTGGCCCATGCCTGGGGCGACGCGCTGGGTCGCGATTGCCGCGCCCTGGGCGTCAACGTCACGCTCGGGCCGGGCATGAACATCGCCCGCACCGCGCTGCTCGGGCGCAATTGTGAGTACTTCGGCGAAGATCCCTACCTCGCGGCGCACATGGCGCCCGAGGTGGTCAAGGGCATCCAGGCGCGCGGCGTCATGGCCTGCGCCAAGCATTATATCGGCAACGAACTGGAGCTGGTGCGGACCTATAGCGATTCGCTGATCGACGAGCGAACGCTGCAAGAAATTTATCTTCCCGCCTTCGAGGGGGCGGTGAAAGTCGGCCACGTGGCCACGATCATGTGCGCCTACAACACCATCAACGGTCAGCATTGCGCCATCAACCGCCACACGCTCAAGGACGTTCTGCGCGACGAATTCGGCTTCGACGGCATCATTTTGTCGGACTGGGGCGCGGGCGGCGGTCCGGCCGACCAGTGGGCGCCGGGGCCGCTCGACCTGGCCATGCCCGAGGGGCCGATGGGCGATCCGGCGGTGGTGCTGCCGCTGATCAAGGAGGGAAAGATCGACCCCAAGGTCTATGACGAAAAAGTCCGCCATATCCTGACCAAGTGCATCGAGTTCGGCTTCTTCGACCGGCCGCAGAAAGACTCCTCGGTCAAGGCGAACGACGACGCGGCGCGCGCTGTTGCGCTGCAAGTCTCGCGTGAAGGCATGGTTCTGCTCAAGAACCAGCGCGGACTGCTCCCGCTGGATCGCGGCAAGATTCATTCGATCGCCGTGATCGGCCCCAACGCCGACCGGCTCGGCGACGGCACGCCGTATGTCACCGGCGTTTCGGGCAGTTCGTGGCAGGACGTGGAGAATCCGGTGACGGTCGTCCAGGCCGTGCGCGCCGTGGCCGGCGAGGGGGTCAAGGTCGTCACCGCGCCCGATCCCATTTACAGCCTTTATCAAACGACAAACTACACACATCTCGGCGAGGGCGGCAAGAGCGCGCCGGGCATGCTGGCCCGCTATTACAAGAACCGCGATTTCTCCGGTACGCCGGCGCTCGAGCGCGTGGACAAGGACCTGAACTTCGGCTCGAACTGGCGCTGCAAGGGCTGGCTGACCGAACTGCGCCCCTTCGAGCCCGAGCACTTCGCGGTGCGCTGGGAGGGTCAGATCACGCCGGCCAAGAGCGGCCCCTATCAGTTTGTCAAGTATAGCAACCCCGGCATGAAGGTCTGGCTGGGCGGCGAACTCCTCGTCGACGACATGGGCGATTTCGCCAAGACCCACTGGATGCATCCGACTGGCGGCGCAGTCAAGGAGCTCGAGGCCGGCAAGACCTATGCCTTGAAAATCGACTATATCAACGACCCGGAACTGCTGGCGCACATGTGGGGCGTGCGTTTTGGCTGGGGTCCGGTTGAAGAGAGCGCGGCCGTCAAGGCGGCGCGCCAGTGCGACGTGGCCGTCGTTTGCGCCGGCTTCGATTACTCGACCGACGGCGAGGGGTACGACCGCACCTTCGAGCTGCCCTACGGCCAGTCCGAGCTGATTCGCGACGTGGCCAAGGCCAATCCCAAGACCGTGGTCGTGCTGACCGGCAGCGGTTCGTGCGCGACCGGCGCGTGGTTCGACCAGGTTCCCGCGATGCTGCAAGGGTGGTATTTTGCCGCCGAGGGAACCAAGGCGGTCGCCGAAATCCTGTTCGGCCAGCTTAATCCCTCCGGCAAACTGCCGTTGACCTTCGACAAGGACATCAACGATAATCCGGCTTACCCATACTACAATGCCGCTTGGTCGAAAAAGCCGGCGCTCCTGCCGGTCCATTACACCGAAGGGATTCGGGTCGGTTACCGCGGCTATGACCTGGCCGGCAAGGCCCCGCTCTTTCCGTTCGGGCACGGGCTGTCATATACGACGTTCAAGTATAGTGGGCTGAAAATCGCCTCGACCAAGGCCGGCGAGCCCGTGACGGTCACCTGCGAGATCAAGAACACCGGCAAGCGCTCCGGCGCCGAAGTGGCCCAGTTGTACGTAGGCGGCGGGCACGGCCCGGTCGAGCGGCCCGTGCGCGAACTGAAAGGGTTCACTCGCGTCGAGCTCAAGCCCGGCGAGAAGCGGGCAGTCAGCTTCACGCTGGCCAAGCGCGACTTCTCGTACTATGACGTCGCGGCGAAGAGCTGGGTGATGGTGCCCGGCAAGTTCCAGGTCAGCATCGGCTCGTCCTCGCGCGACCTGCGGCTGAACGGAACCTGCACCCTGCAGTAAAGCTGGGATTGTCAAAGGTCCAATGTTCAAGTTCAGGCGCAATACCTGACTTGAAAACACACTGAAGATTCATTCCAAGTGGATGGATTCCGCTTTAGAACCGGCCGGCCCGCGTGATGATGCGGGCCGGCCTTTTTGATGTGGACGGCATGGACGTCGTGGACAATGGGGACGAAAAAAAAGTCCGTCTTTTTTTCTTGCCGATTGCCCGCCGGCTGGCCATACTGTCCCCAAGTGGTCCCAGCAAACGGTTTTTTCATTACGTCGCATGTGAGTATTTCGCGTGAAACTTGCAATTCGCCTGTAAATAGGCACTGAAATTGCACGAAACCCTGTCAGATCTGCTTGGCGAGCCAAAATAACTCGGGTTGACCAAGGGGATGCGCATCGCGCCCCAAAGGAGTTGTTCCATGGACATGGACAAGACCAAAAACGATTGGGAATGGGTCATTGAAGGGCAATTAGCCCGTGGCGGCCGGCCAGGCCGGCGCGAGTGCGGGGAAAGCGTCGTGCCTCAATCAATCGTGGGAGAGTGGACCGACGAGCTGTGGGAAGCCGGCATTCGAAGTGTGATTTGCCTGCTCGATGACGAACAATTGACCCGTTATTACCCGGATCTGGATCTGCTGGCCTGCTATCAGGCCCAAGGCATGGAGTCCTGCCGCATCCCGACGCGTGACTTTCAGGACCCGCCCCTGTCCATGCGCGACTTGGAGCGGATCTGGCGCGCCTGGCTGCAACTGCCCAAACCGGTGTTGATCCATTGCTGCGCGGGGGTTTCGCGGACGGGTCGTGCCGTCAGTTTTATCAAGGGGCGGCTGATCCCGGTCGAGACGTCCCGGGCGCGAAAGTAAAAATTGCAATCATTTCGTGAAGATTTTTGCCGCGTCAATCTTGCCCAGGGCCTGCATCATCCCGTCGCTTTCGGCCGCATGTTGTTGTGGCGCATCCGATCCGGGTATGGTTAATCATGGCCCGATCAAATGAAACCCATAACCGACAGGCGGACATTCTCTTGAAAAAAGCAAGCACCCCTGGCCTCCCGGCGCGGGCGATCGTTTGGGTTCTGGCCCTGAGCGCCTTTTCCCCTCTAGCCTTTGCCAAGAACGCGACGTACCCCCCGCAAGAGGCTCGTCCGGATTCAAGTTATGTGACCATTGACCCGGCCAGCGGTCTGTTCCGCAATGCCGAAGGCCAGTTTGTCACGCCCAGCGTCACTTACGTTCAAGCCAACCCCAAGCTGGGCGGCACGAACGCCGGTCCGGGCCAGCTCCTGCTCATGGACTTCACGCGGATTCGTCCCGATTTCCGGCACATGCGCGAGTTGGGCGTTCGCGCCATCTATCTTCACATCGGGTCCGTTTTTTTTCTCAATTCCAAAGGGGATTGGCGCACCTTCAAGGACCCGTTCGATGGGATGCGCTTTGCCGAGGAGGTCAAGACCGAAACCCTGGCCCGGCTCGCCCAGGCCGCCAAACGCGGCATCGGTCCGTTCAACTACACCTACGAAGTCTTTGATTATTTGCTCGATTGCGCGCGGGCCGAAGGCATTTACGTGGTCGCGGCGATCCTGGATGGCTGGGAGAGTCCGCGCCGATACGATCTGAACGAGGATAACACCGATATCCTTTACGAAGACCCTTGGCCTAACCTTGAGACAATGAAATTTCCTGGTTCTTATTCCGCACTCCGCATTCCGCATTGTTCATGATTCCTTGAACCGATAGCCGATGCCGCGCACGGTTTCGATGAGCGGGCCGCAGCAGCCGAGCTTGCGACGTAGCGAAACAATATGGACGTCCACCGAGCGGTCGGTCACCCCGACCCCTTCGCCCTGGGTGGCGTCGACGATCTGATAGCGGGTCAGGACCAGTCCCGGCCGGCGCGCCAGGGCGACCAGGATGCGCATCTCCAGCGCGGTCAGCGAGATCGGCTGGCCGCCGACCGTGGCCAGATGACGGCTGGGGTCGATCATCAGCTCGCCCCGGTGCAGGATCGCGGTGATTTCCTCGGCGGGATCCTCCTTGCGCCGCAGGACGGCCTTGATCCGCGCGATCAAGACGCGCGGGCTGAACGGCTTGACCACGTAATCATCCGCGCCCAGCTCCAACCCGCTCACCACGTCGGCATCCTCGCCCTTGGCGGTGAGCATGATGATCGGCGTGGCGGCGGTGCGCCGCTCGGCCTTGAGCAGCTTGCAGACCTCCAGGCCATCGACCCCGGGGAGCATCAGGTCGAGCAGGATCAGGTCGGGCGGGGTGGGGCGGACCCGGCGCAGCGCCTCTTCGCCCGAGCCGACACACTCGACCCGGTAACCTTCCTTGGCCAGATTATACCGGATGAGTTCCCGGATGTCCTGCTCATCATCCACCACGAGGATCGTATTGGTTGGCATGGTCCGAACCTTCAGGAATGCACTGGTATGCCTGAGGACAATTTTGGTTTATCCATTGTTAAGTTATACCGTCAAGCCTGGACTTGGGCGAGCTTTTTATTGTTAGAAATTGGTTAGCGAGGCAAAACTGTATTGATGAAGCCCCGCGGGGTTCAATGGCTGAACCGCGTAGCGGTTCGATCCCTAAGCCGTGGGTTGGTATTCCAACCCACGGTACGCATATGTGGTAAGAATCGAAACCGTGTAGCGGTTCGATCATTCGCGCCACCCGTTGAACGATCGAACCGATCAATCGGTTCTTCAATGAATTCGTCTACCGTGGGTTGAATCGCGAAAACGGCGATTCAACCCACGGCTTTGATCTCGAACCGCTACGCGGTTCAAAGAATTCAGCGATCCACCCAGTGTCGGAGTGCGAAAGTCTCAAGCTGGGGGTTCTTCATCGGCCTCATGACGGCAGCGTTCGAGATCACGGCTCGCCGGGCTCGACCCCGTTTTTCACGCCGTTCTTATGGATCTCCCGCAAGAGCCGGTATCGGTTGATGGCGCTCAGGTAGGCCAGCGCCGACGCGACGATCACGTCGGTATGCACGCCGATCCCTTTGACCTCGCGCCCATCGATCCGGCTGAGCACTTTGACCCGCCCCTGCGCATCCTTGCCCGCCGTCACCGAGTCGATCGAGTAATCGAGCAGCTTGACCTCGTAATCGGTCAATTGGTCCAGCGCGCGGTAGAGGGCATCGACCTGGCCGTCGCCCTCGCGGCACTCGGCCGTGCGGATTTCGCCCGCCGCGCCGCATGCGACCTTGACCGTGACCGACGGCGGTTCGTTCATCGAGGCCCGCACCTGCAGGTCGACCAGCTTGAACTCGGGCGTCGATTGCAGAATCTCATCTTCGACGATGGCCAGCAGGTCCTCGTCGAAGACCTCTTTCTTCACGTCGCAAAGCTGCTTGAAGCGCTCGTAGGCGCGCTCCATGTCGTCTTTGGACAGCTCGGCGAAGCCCAGCGCCTCGAGCCGCTTGGCCAGGGCGTTGCGCCCGCTGTGCTTGCCCATGACCATCGACTCGCCGATCCAGCCGACGTGCTCGGAGGCCATGATCTCGTACGTCGTCCGGTCGCGCAGCACGCCGGCCTGGTGGATGCCGGCTTCGTGGGCGAAGGCGTTGGCGCCGACGACGGCCTTGTTGGGTTGCACCCTCATGCCGGTCACGCGGCTGACCATCCGGCTGGTGCGGTAGATTTCCTCGGTCTTGATCCCGGTCTCCAGGCCCCAGTAATCCTTGCGCACGCGCAGCATCATCACGATCTCCTCGAGCGAGGCGTTGCCAGCGCGCTCGCCGATGCCGTTGATCGTGCACTCGACCTGGCGCGCGCCGTTCTGCACGCCGGCCAGCGAGTTGGCCACGGCCATGCCCAGGTCGTTGTGGCAATGGACCGAGATGATGCACTTCTCAATCCCCGGCGTTTTTTCGCGCAGATGGGCGATGCAACGGCCGAACTGTTCGGGGACGCAGTATCCGACCGTGTCGGGAATATTGAGCGTCGTGGCGCCGGCCTCGATCGCGGCGATCAGCACCTCGACCATGTAATCCCAGTCGGTGCGGCCGGCGTCCTCGCAACTGAATTCCACGTCGTCGGTGAAGGTGCGCGCCAGCTTGACTGCCATGGCGGCGTTCTTGATCACCTCGTCGCGCGTCATGCGCAGCTTCTTCTCCATGTGCACGTCGCTGGTGCCGATGAAGGTGTGGATGCGGCGTTTGGGCGCGCCGGCCAGAGCCTCGCCGGCGCGCGCCACGTCTTTCTCCACCGTGCGGGCCAGGCCGCAAATCGTCGGCCCGCGCACTTCGGCGGCGATGCGCTGGACCGCCTCGAAATCGCCATGCGAAGTGATCGGAAAGCCGGCCTCGAGCACGTCCACGCCCAGGCGCGCGAGCTGATGGGCCAGCTCGACTTTCTCGCGGATGTTCATGCTCGCGCCGGGCGACTGTTCGCCGTCGCGCAGCGTGGTGTCGAAGATGATGACGCGGTTCTTGTCGATTTTTTGGTCGTTCTTATGCTCGGTCATGGCGGTCAACCTTTCCTGTTTTTCAGCAACTCCTCAAATGGTTTCCGAAATATTGTCGTGCTCGTGCTCGTGCTCGTCATCGTAATCGTGATCGCTTCGATCCTTCGTTTCGACGATCGGTGCGCGATCACTTGGAGCGCACGAGCAGCGGCGGGGCGGGGCTGACAGTCGAAGTCGCGAGGAGACCACGAACGAGAAGGCGTAGACTTGCAGCAGGCAGGTGGCGAAAACGATGATGGTCATTTTGCTAGCATTCACTTTCCCATGAGATCCGATGCACCGTTTGGCGTGGTTCGCCTTGCTCCGGCCCAACTTGAAGTCACAGACCGTGATTTCAAAGGGGTCCCTAAAAATCAATCGCCCCCGAGCGCGGCAAAAGCCGGCTCAGGGGCGACGTGAAAACCTTTTCGGGTTCGCTCGCGCGGTACCACCCTGATTCGATGCGCGCGGCCCAGTCGATCCCGGGGGATCGAAACGCCGCCCAATCGCGCATCCTTCATTCGAGTCCGTTAACGGGGACCACCCGGCGCGGATTACTATCGGTTCACCCGCGCGGCTCCGAGGCGAGTTCGACGGCGACGCCCACGGCCTCGCACCACCCGGCCGCTCTCTCTAACGGTGCGCCTTCCGCCTACTACTCCTCATCTCAGCCATTCCTAATTTCTCAGAGAACCAAAGGATTCCACCACGGCCAGCGTGCGAATCCTTGTCAATTTTTTACGCTATTCTTAACGGTTTGGTCAAGGAAAGAGTTGATGGAATTTTTCTAGAGGACAAACGGGCAGTGGGTGGGTGGGGATTCGAACAATAGATCATCGTGGTCGATATAGACGCGTATTCTACATCCTTTTAACTGGCTCCCGATGGCTCCAGCCCCGAACGCGAGGGACCCGGCGGCCGGGAGAAACTCCTAAATTGTTGAAATATCGATGGTTTCCCGTGATAGTTTGATATATTGGATCAAGGAGCTGGTGCGGATGCCTCTCCCGCCCTTATTCCATTGAAGGATTTTGTGCAACGGCGCCATGATGATGCGAAAAGTACTGTCCCGCTTGGCCCTGGCCGCCATGGTCCTGGCCGCCTGGATACCCAAACCGGCCGGCGCCACGCAGTTCGGCATGGACTATTTTCCTTACATTGCCGGCTGCGACACCAATCAATTCCTGATCAACCGGTACTGGACCCCGGCCAACAAGGCGATGGTCGCAGCCGATTTGAATCAGATGAACAGCATGGGCCTGACCTGCCAGCGGCTGATGATGTTCTCCAACGGCTGGGTGATCAGCCCTTACCCCGGCCCCAATTATTTCTCTAGCGATTTTGACGAAATCTGCGCCAATCTGCCCGAGTACCTCGGCATGTGCGCCGCGCGCAACATCAAGCTCGTCGTCTGCCTGGATTCCGGCTGGCTGGACGGCACGCAAGCGCCGGGCGTTTACTGGTGGCAGTATTGCTATGGCAGCGACACCGCCGGCTGGAGCGCCTACATGGCCGACGTTCAGACCTTCATTACCCGCATCGTCAACGCCGTCGAGACTTCTCCCTACGCTTCCACCGTCCTCTGGTACGACATCCACAACGAGATTTACACCCAGCGGCCCAACAACGCTTACCAGATCCTCTATCTGCGCGCCATCTATGACGGCGGCTGGATCCCCGCCTCCAAAATCGGCTTCTCCGTCCTGAGCGTGCCGCCCACCGGCACGACCGACTACAACACGCTGAAGACCTCGACCTGGCTTGGGGCGACCCGCGCCGCCAACACCCGGCTGACCGATTCGCATGCCTATCCCGAGGCGACGGCCAACGACTGGAACGTCGGGTTCAAGTATCAAAAAGCCCGCTCGACGTTCCCCAACTCCACCACCATCTGCGGTGAATATGCTTATTCGTTCACCGGATCGGGCGGCGAGGCGGCCCAGGCGACCAGTGAAATCACGCTCATGGACAACGCGATCGCCGCGGGCATCCCCTACGCCATGCACTGGGAGCTCATCGATCTCTACAACCACCCCGAGCAGTATGGCTGGTGCCGCAACCGCGACATCAATCAGCCCAACGACGTCATGGGCAAGGTGGTGGACAAGCTGAGCCTGTTCAGCAACGGCGACTTTGAATCGGGCGACAGCCAAAACCCGACCGGTTGGAGCGGCGGCAGCAATAACGGCCATCCCTTGACGTTCAGCCGGATCAACGGCCAGGACTGCACGGGCAATTATTTCTACCGGATCGCCGCCACGACCGTTCCGGATAACATTTATTCCCTCTCACCCCATACGGCCGTCCCGAAGTGCGACAACATTTACGTCAACGCCTACATTCGCGGCGGCAATGCGGGCAATATCCGCATCGCCATTCACCAGTACGACGGCAATGGCGTCTTGCTGGGCACGGCGTTGGGGCCGACGTTTAATGCCGACGGCACCTATGCGTGGGTCAGCTATCAGCAGAAAGTCGGCGGCTGGGTCTGCCCAGCCAATCCCGAGACGCGCTATGTCGACATGGGGGTCGTCGCCGACATCTTGAGCGCGCCGGGCTGGCTGGACACGGATTGCGTGTCGCTGAGTGTCCGCCGTTCCCCGACCGGTTCGTCGGGCGTCGCTGGCTCATGGCAATGCTACCCGTGAATGGTTATTCTGCGCGTATCGAGTTGGGCCGGCTCCCCTTGACGTTACGACTTCAGAAACGTCCCCTCTTGCAGTTCCTGGAACGCCTGCCGGAGTTCCTCCTGCGTGTTCATCACGATCGGACCGTACCACGCCACGGGCTCCCCAAGCGGCTTGCCCGCGACCAGCAGGAAGCGGATCCCCTCGTTACCGGCCTGGACCGAGACCTCGTCGCCGCGGTCAAAGAGGACCAGTGAGCGGTTATCCGCCTCCTTGGGGGGCGCCGTGTCCCACCAGCCGACCGCTTCGGTCGGCACGGTGAGGGGTCCCGAGGCGTTGCAGAATTTCCCCGTCCCCGCGAAAACGTAGGCGAAGGCGTGGCGCGTCGTCTCGACCGGCAGGGTCTTGCGCTCGCCCGGCGGCACGGAGACATCGAGGTAAAGCGGATTGGCCGCGATTCCTTCGACCGGGCCGGTTTTCCCCCGGAAACTTCCGCAGACGAGGCGAACATGGGTACCGTCATCATCCGTGATCTCCGGAATGTCGGCCGCCTTGACCTCCTGATAGCGGGGCGCCGTCATCTTGAGCGCCGCGGGCAGGTTCGCCCAGAGCTGGAACCCGTGCATCCGGCCCGCCGGGTCGCCCTTGGGCATCTCCTGGTCAATGATCCCGCGGCCCGCCGTCATCCACTGGATGTCGCCGGCGCCGATGACGCCGCGGTTGCCCATGCTGTCGCCGTGCTCCACCGTTCCGGCAAGGACGTAGGTAATCGTTTCAATGCCACGGTGGGGGTGCCACGGAAAGCCGGCCAGGTAATCCTCGGGGATGTCATTGCGGAAGTCGTCGAGGAGAAGGAAGGGGTCGAAATCGGATGTGTTGCCGAAGCCGAATGCGCGGCGCAAATGCACCCCCGCGCCTTCGAGAGTCGGCTTGGCCTTGACCAGTCGCTTAATCGGCCTGATGGACATCGCGCCCTCCAATGTTGACATTGTGAATGCGGGTCTGGGCCAGGCAGAAATCATCGAATTCCGCCTTGG
>Ga0182027_10008293_pt1 | contig 15144 bp, 8 predicted proteins | sample 712E1DmetaG_FD_121300 | JGI IMG/M metagenome (GOLD analysis project Ga0182027, IMG submission 121300) | Permafrost microbial communities from Stordalen Mire, Sweden - 712E1D metaG (Illumina Assembly) | ecosystem: Environmental > Terrestrial > Soil > Wetlands > Permafrost | place: Sweden... | reverse complement strand
GGTTTCATCCCTAAAGAAGTCTTTGATAAAATATCTGGAGAAACCGGTCTAAAGAAAAATGACCTTTATGGTGTAGCCACTTTTTATGCTCAGTTTCGGCTTAATCCAGTTGGCAAACATATCGTTCGCGTATGCCATGGCACCGCTTGTCATGTTCAGAATGCCACAAAAATTACCGAGGACCTTCAGACTTTCCTCGGTGTTAAAGACGGTGATACAACAGAGGACAGGGTTTTTACTCTTGAATCGGTGGCCTGCCTCGGCTGCTGCTCATTAGCTCCCTGCATGATGATTGCCGATGAAACCTTCGGTAAATTAACCGGGAAAAAAGCTGTTGATGTTGTAAAAGCAATCAGACGGACAGAAACCCTTGAGCAAAAACCTAAACTAACAGAAAATATTTCTTCTAATTAAATCTTATAAATATCCGAAACCAGGTTTATGGAAAAAACAAAGATAATAGTAGGGCTCGGAAGCTGCGGTATCGCGGCAGGTGCAGCTAAAGTCTATGATGAAATAAAAAGAATTAAGGAAGCTGACGGACTTGATTTTGAACTCTCCAAAACAAGCTGTATCGGTATGTGCTTCCGTGAACCGCTTGTCGAAATTATCGATGAATCAGGCTCATACCTTTACGGCGATGTGAATGTTAAAAAGATTGATGAGATCATTGATAAACATGTGGTTAATTATTCTCCAATTAAAGAATATATCGTGCAGTCTGATCAGTTTGATACTGAATTCAAAGATTATTTTAATAATCAGGTCAAAATAACTCTCAGGAATTGCGGTAAAATTGACCCTGAACATATAACCGAATATGAGGCAAGACAGGGATATGAGGCCATTAAGAAAATTGCCTTAGAACAAATTACTCCTGAAATTGTCATTAAAACAGTTCTTGATTCAGGTTTAAGAGGAAGAGGCGGTGCAGGATTTTCAACAGGGATGAAATGGAATTTCGCCCGTAATTCTGTCTCTGATGAAAAGTTCGTTGTCTGTAATGCCGATGAAGGTGATCCGGGCGCTTTTATGGACCGCTCTGTTCTTGAGGGAGATCCTCATGCTGTTCTGGAAGGGATGATAATCTGTGCCTACGCTATAGGCGCTAACCATGGCTACATTTATTGCCGTGCTGAATATCCTCTTGCATTAAAAAGATTAAATGTGGCCATCAACCAGGCACGGAAAAAAAAGTATCTTGGTGAAAACCTGTTTGGTATTGAAGGATTTAATTTTGATATCATTGTAAAAGAAGGTGCCGGCGCCTTCGTTTGCGGTGAAGAAACTGCTTTGATGGCTTCAATTGAAGGCCAGCGAGGCATGCCTAGTAAACGCCCTCCGTTTCCTGCTGTTCAGGGATTATGGAAAAAACCCACTAATATCAATAATGTCGAGACTCTTGCTAATATCCCCTGGATATTAATTAATGGGGCTGCCGCTTATGCGCATTACGGTAAAGAAAAAAATAGGGGAACAAAAGTTTTCGCATTAACAGGCAAAATTAAGAACGGTGGATTGGTTGAAGTCCCCATGGGTATCACTATCAGGGATATAATTTATAAATTAGGTGGGGGAATTATAAATGATAAGAAATTTAAAGCTGTTCAGTTGGGAGGCCCTTCCGGCGGATGTATCCCCGAATATTTATCCGATACTCCAATAGATTATGAATCAGTTACTGCTACCGGCGCTATCATGGGCTCCGGCGGTATGGTCGTTATGGATGAAACTACCTGCATGGTCGATATGGCAAGATTCTTCCTCGATTTTACTCAGAAAGAATCCTGCGGCAAATGTACTTTTTGCCGTATAGGCACAAAAAGGATGCTTGAAATTCTTACAAGAATTACTGAAGGCGAAGGCATGGAAGAAGACATCCCCATGCTTGAGGAACTTGCTCAGCAAATTAAGGACTCTTCCTTGTGTGGCCTCGGCCAGAGTGCCCCAAACCCCGTCCTTACTACTTTAAAGTATTTTAGAAATGAATATGAAGCGCATATTAGGGATAAGAAATGTCCTTCCCTTTATTGCAAAAAACTCCTCACTTATGAGGTTATTCCTGATAAATGTACCGGATGCCTCGTGTGTAAAAGAGGATGCCCCGTTGGCGCAATTGATGGTGAAAAGAAAGTTGTGCACTTTATTCATCAGGATATTTGTACTAAATGCGGCGACTGTTATTCTAAATGTAAATTCGACGCTATAAAAATCTACTAACAATAAAACAGAATTTTTAATGGAAAAGTTAAACGTTATCCTTAATGATAATATAGTTCAGGCCTTTAAAGGCGAAACAATTCTGGATATGACTAAACGCCTTGGTATCCATATTCCTACTTTATGCAATGATGACAGACTGGATCCATTCTCTTCCTGCTATTTATGTGTTGTTGAAGTTATTGGTATGAGAGGACTTCAGCCCTCATGTTCTACTAAGGTAACCGAAGGGATGAAAATCTATACTGAAAATGATAAAGTAAAAAAGTCCCGCAAAGCCGCTCTTGAATTACTTCTTAGTAATCATTATGCCGATTGTGTTGCTCCCTGCAAACAAACCTGCCCCGCTGGTGTTGACGTTCAGGGTTATGTCTCTCTTATAAACAAAGGATTATATCGTGATGCAGTTGCTCTTATTAAAGAAGTGAATCCTCTTCCTGCTATCTGCGGAAGAGTATGTGTCCGTCCCTGTGAAGCTGCTTGCAGAAGAAACTTACTTGAGGATACTGGTGTCGGGATTGATTACTTGAAACGTTATGCAACTGATATGGATTTCGCTTCCGGCGATCCATGGAAACCCGAAGTAAATTCAAAGACTGGAAAGAAAGTAGCTATTATTGGTGCCGGCCCTGCTGGATTAACTGCAGCTTATTATCTCGCTGTACAGGGACATGAAGCAGAAATATTTGAGGCTGGCCCCAACCCCGGAGGTATGCTGCGCTATGGAATTCCTCCTTACCGCTTACCTAATGAAATTATTGACAGCGAAGTTAAAAATATTACTGACCTCGGTGTTAAGATTCATTATAATAAAAAACTTGGTGCCGATATTAGCTATAAAGAGATTAAGTATAAATTTGATTCTTGCATTCTTACAATCGGGTCACAGATTGGGACTGCCATCGGATGTGAAAATGATAAAGCTGAAAATGTTCTGTCCGGCATCGACTTCCTCCGCAATATGGAAATGACAGGTCAGCATTATGACTTTTCAGGAATGAAAGTCGGCGTAATAGGTGGCGGTAATACTGCTATGGATTGCTGCAGAACTGCTGTGAGATGCGGCGCGGAGAAAGTCTATATCATCTACCGCAGGACTGAAAAAGAAATGCCCGCCAACCCAATTGAAATTCATGAATCAAAGCTCGAAGGTGTTGAGTACCTTTTCCTTACTGCTCCAGCCAAAGTAAATATGGATTCATCCGGTAAATTAAAATCATTATCATGTTTCAAAATGCAGCTGGGTGAACCTGACGCTTCCGGCAGAAGAAGACCCGTCAAAATTGAAGGCTCTGAATTTACTATCGATCTTGATATTATCCTCGCTGCAATTGGACAGAAAACTAATATTGAATTCCTCGATGACCTGAATAATAACCTCAATGTAAAACTTGAATTGACAAAATGGGGAGATATTCAGACTGATAAGAAAACTCTGCAGACCTCTGTTAAAAATATATTCGCCGCCGGCGATGCTGTCACAGGTCCCGCTACTTTAATTGAAGCAATCGCCCAGGGCAGGAAAGCTGCCATAAGCTGCAGCCAGTTTATGATGGGCCAGCCTTTGACCGGTGAACCTTATGAATTTATAAGCAGAAAAGATAATTTCGAAAAACAAAAGAAAGAAGATTATAAAGAATTTTTCGCTGAACAAAGTAGGGAGGAAATGCCTACTCTCGAAGCTGATAAAAGAAAAAACTTTTATGAGGTTGAACTCGGGTATTCTGAAAAACAGGCTTTTGATGAATCACTCAGATGTCTTGAATGCGGATGCACTGAATATTACACCTGCGATCTTAAAAAATATTCGACTGAATACGGCGCTGTACAAACAAAGTATGGCGGCGATTATAAAAAGTTTCGTGTCGATTTCTCTCATCCGTATATTGAAATCGATAATAATAAATGTATCCTCTGCTCAAGATGCGTAAGAATTTGCAGCGAGGTTGTTAATGCAAATGCTCTGGGACTTGTTAACAGGGGATTTGATACTTTTGTTTCTCCCAGCGGTCAGGTATCTCTCCCTGAAACTGAATGTGAATCATGCGGTATGTGTATCTCTACTTGCCCGACAGGCGCTATTACTGAGAATGTAATGTTCAAACCAGGACCCGTAAAAACAGATACATTTAAAACTATTTGTAACTACTGCTCTGTGGGCTGTGAATTGCTCGTCCACCAAAAGAGTGGTTTCATAATGAAAATTACTGGGAATGAAGGACTCGTTAATTCCGATGGCAATATATGCCGGTTTGCTAAGTTTGGTTATAATTATATGAATAACCCCACTCGTCTGACAACCCCTTTACTCAGAGTAGATGGAGTCTTTAAGGAAATTTCTTTTGAGAAAGCAAATGAATTAATATCCACAAAGATTAAATCTGTTAAACCAAATGAAAATGCCTTCTTCGCAGGTGCCCGTCTTTCAAATGAAGAATTGTTCCTTATACAAAAATTTGCCCGGGAATATGTAAAGACTGATAACCTCTCAAGCTTCCACTATTCCGGCAGAGGCGATGGGTACTTCTTTAATTCAAAGGCAAATCTCCCGTTTTCTAATTTAAAGAATACCACCAGAGTTTATCTTATCGGATCAGAAATAAATTATGAGAATGCTGTCGTGGGGTATATGATAAATAATACCCGCCTCAGCAATAATGCTGCTCTTACCCTAATTACAGATAGTGTTGATAATAGTATGGTTGGCAAAGCCGATTCTGTCTTGAATGTCAAATCATACTTCTACTTCATTAAAGCAGTTAATTACTTTTTACTGAAGAACGACCTGCATAATGCACTGTTTATTCATGATAATGTTAGTGGCTTTGATATCTACAAAGAAAAACTTCTGGCAGAAGATTACTCTTTGCTGCTGAATGGTGCTGGTGTCACTGATTTCCAAATATCTTCGTTTGCCAATGAGTTCAATGATGAGATAAGCAGTGTTATTGTCTTTTCTGAAAAACATGTCTCTTCAAATGCTTCTGTAGAAATAGTAAATCTTTCTCTAATTACCGGTAAACTTGGTAAATCTTCATGCGGTATTATTTCACTTAAAGAGAAAAACAATTCTCAGGGCCTCATTGATATGGGAATATCTCCCGAATTAAATTTTGGTGGCATCAAACTGTCATCCCTGCGGAAGCAGGGATCCCATGATCTTCAAATGGATGATATCAGTAACCTTTTTATATTCGGTGAAGACCCAGTCGGTTGTGCGGTAGATAAAATGAAGATTAAGGATCTGATCGGGAAGGCTTCATTTAAAGTTGTACAGGATTATTTTATGACTGAAACTGCAGAACTTGCCGATCTTATTCTGCCTGCTTCTATGCCTGCTGAAACTGGCGGTACTTTTTCTAACACTCAGAAATATATTCTGTGGTTTGACCCTGAAATGACTCTAAAAATAGAAAAGAATAATTGGACTCAACTTATAGACATTATGAATATTCTAGGCAAAGAGATTGCCTATCCCTCAATTCATGATATTACTTTTGATATAACCTCTGCTTTAAGCGCTTTGGATAATAATCATAGTGAAAAAAAATACGCTCTGGTTTCTACAGATAATGATAACATAAACCGTATGTTCAATTATGGCTGTGATTACTTAGTCAAATATTTTGAGGACGAGTTCAGTAAGGCATTTAATAATTAAATTAAATACTGAGGTAATAAATGAAAAAGTTTGAATCTGTTAATGAAATACTTGATTTCGCTATCATCAACGAACAGGATGCTGTTGATTTTTATTCAGGCTATGCAGAAAAAGTAAAAGGGGAACTTAAAACTATGTTTCTGGAATTTGCTCAGGAAGAGATTAAACATAAAGCCCGTCTCATGAAAATTAAAGAGGAGAGGATGTTTACTTTTTCTCCACAAAAAATTCAGGAATTAAATATAAGTGATTATACAACTAACTTTTCCCTCGATATGACTTACCAGGATGCCCTTATTCTGGCTATGGCTAAGGAAAAAGCAGCATTTAAATTATATGTCTATTTGGCAGCGCAGACTGAAGTCCCTCCGCTTAAAGCTATTTTCCTCTCTCTCGCACAGGAAGAATCCAAACACAAGCTCCGTTTCGAAATTGAATACGACGAATATATACTCAAAGAAAATTAAATTTCACAATCTCTGACTTTTTTTAAAATCTGCAAAACCTTCTTTATGCACGGTTATTTCTTAGTTATGCGTAACTATACTCATACTCTGCCCTAACTCTTGTCCAACGCCACCTGAACGCTACTTGAACGCCACCCGAATGCCATGTGAGATTGAATTTGATTTGTCCTTTTCCCCCATTATGAAATTACATTCATATTGATATAATTTATATAAAATAATAGAATATGTCAAGAAAAAAAATAATAAACTATTACTTTAAAGGTATCGTTAAGCAAAAAATGGGGTCCATCGGCTATCCCGATATCGACTTTCAACTTTTAACTTTTAACTTTTTACTTGATAAAGGGGTGAGGCTGTTAACTATATGTTGAATCTTTGTGGGGATGGGATTTATTTAGAAATTCAAAATCAGCTTTTATTAACAGCCTCTTAATTGGGGCTAATAGTACAGATTCTGCACACTTATTATTGCAGCATCTGCATCATGTTCTTTAACAAAATTAAAGAACTCGTTATTGTAATATTCCTGATGAGAGTTCTCGAAATCCTTTAATAGCTTCTTGATCTCCTGGTGGTCAAGTTTGCTTTTAAAGAAATTCTCTACCTCTTTATCATCATATATCCTGTAATAGTTTTTCGCTATTCCTTCCATTTTACACCTTTTATAGAATGATTTAATTTAATATCTCTTCTGCATGCATTATGTCAGAAAAACTCTCGTTCTTTATTGATTCAAAATTCTTCTTTGCGTTCGCAAGTGAATTGAGAATATATCTGTTTGCAATAAATACTTTTCTTGGTTCGTTTTCAGCCTGATCTAAAAGAAGATAACCTATATACAAATAACTATATAGTTCAAGTAAATCCTTTCCTGCAACATCCTGGAAAGCAGGATCTTTTTTGTCCATTGTGTATTTAAGCGCTTCTTTAAATATAAGCCTTATCTCTTTAAGAAATCCTGCAAGACGGTTCAATCCGCCCTTGTATGCCTTTGCTTCTTTTGCATCAAAATGTTCGCTCATTACATCATTAATAACACCCCCAGCTGCTGCTACAACCTGTAACTGGGATGTGCCTTCATAAATATTTGTAATTCGCGCGTCCCTGGCAAGCCTTTCAACTTTGAACTCTCTCATATACCCGGTACCGCCATGAATCTGAATTGCATCATATGTTATCTTGTTGGCAGATTCCGTGAGTATATATTTTGTCATAGGTGTCAGAAGGTTGGCAACTTTCACCGCATTCTTCAGCTTCTGGTTTTCTTCTGAGAAAGGTTTGCCTTCTGCTTTTAGTTTACCAATTAACTCCTCAAGTTTCTCTTTCCTGTCTACTGCCAGTGCTGTGTTATAAAATAATGCCCTGTTGCTCTCTATTTTTTCTTTCATATCAATTAGTATGTTTGCTACAACAGGAATATGATAAATAGCTTTCCCGAATTGCTCCCTCTCTTTTGCGTATTTAAGTGCTTCTTCATAAGCCGCTTCAGAAATACCCAACGCCTGTGCCGATACTCCCATTCTTGCGCGGTACATTAAATCAAGTACATATTTAATTAAACCGAATTTCCTTTGCCCGATAAGCTGTGCAGGTGTATCATTAAACTGAAGTTCACAGGTAGGAGAACCATGAATTCCAAGTTTATGCTCTATCCTTCTTACTTTTACTTTCTCATCACCGTAACAGACAAATAAACTTAAACCTCTTGCATCCTTTGTACCAGCTTCCGACCTCGCAAGTACAAGCAGTATCTGTCCGTTCCCGTTAGTTATAAATCTCTTGCATCCCTTTAGAAACCACTTTCCGTCAGCATCCTGGTAAGCCTGCAGTTTTACGGCCTGCAGATCACTTCCGGCATCAGGTTCGGTTAATGCCATCGCACCTGTAACTTCACCTGTGCAAAAAGGAGGAATAAATTCCTTGCGCTGTGCCTCATTTCCGAATTTCCTTATTGTGTCACCGATATCCTGAAGTCCAAATATATTCATCAGTGATGCATCAGCACGGGAAATCATTTCTGTAGCCATCATATAAATAGTAAATGGGAAATTAAGTCCGCCGTAAATTCGGGGGAATATCATTCCCATCAAATCTGCCTGTCCAAGCTGCTTCAGATTTTCCTGCGTCCCTTTGGCATAGTGTACTTTGCCGTCAATAAGCTGTGCGCTGTCATTATCAACATCTGCAGCTCGCGGCGCTATAAAATTGGCAGCCATTTCGCCAACTACTTCAAGCACTCGCCGGTAGTTTTCCATGGCATCTTCATAATTTACCGGTGCATAATTATATTCTTTTGACTGCTCATAATTATCTTCTGTTATATCTACTATTTCCTTCAGATCAAGATTTTGAAATTGGAATAGTATATCTTTATTATCTGTGAAAAAGTTCGGCATATTTTCCTTTATTTCAATTTGTGTTTATAAGCTTCAATAAATGTGGGTATTACTTCTGCAGCATCTCCCACTATTCCGTAATGACTGATTCCAAATATAGGCGCGTCAGGATCATTGTTTATTGCAATAATTTTATTGGCTTCCTGCATTCCGGCCCTGTGCTGTATTGCTCCAGATATTCCGATTGCAATATAGAGTTTCGGTCTAACTGTAACACCTGTCTGACCTACTTGTCTTTCTGGCACAATAAATCCCGCATCAACTGCTGCTCGGCTGCCGGCAACTTCTCCGCCAATTGTATGCGCAAGTTCAAATACAAGTTTGAAATTCTCTTTTGTTCCTAATCCGTATCCTCCCGATACTATTATCGGAGCTCCTTTAAGATTGATTTTGCTCTCTTCCCGGTGCTGTTCAATTATCTTTACTAATTCATCTGTCGGATCTGGAATAAATGGAATTTCAGTTATCTTGACTGGGTTTTGTGTCTCAGCCAGGTGTTTTTCCATTACACCTTCCCTTACTGTGGCTATTTGTGTCGGGTTGTCAGGAGTAATAATCGTAGCTATTATATTCCCGCCAAAAGCCGGGCGTATCTGCAGCAAAAGATCTTTGTATTCCTTGCCAAGATATTTTATACTGTCAATTTTAAGTTCCGTACAATCAGCAGTCAAACCACTTCTTGTGTTGGAAGCAACCCTCGGCGCCAGATCTCTGCCTACTATTGTAGCTCCAAAAAGAATAATTCTTGGGTTAGATGCATTTACAAGTTCATTCATGATTCTGCTATAAGGCATTGTCCTGTAATCTTTCAATTCAGCACTATCTATTACAATTGCTTCATCTACACCATACTTAAATGTTTCTTTTGCTAATTCCTTTACTTTGTCACCTATAACTATTGCCTTAAGAATTCCACCCATATTCTGGGCAAGCTTTAAACCTTTGCTTAGCAGTTCAAAAGAAACATCTGCAGGTTTGCCATTCCGCTGTTCAATATAAACCCATACTTCATTTGACAATTTGTCCATATATATTCCTTATCCGAGAATGTGATCAGCCATTAGCTGTTCTATTAAATTTCCTATCCCTTGTTTAGTGTTTGCCACTTTTAGATGATTTCCTCCTGCAAGGACAACCGATTCTATTTTATAAACTTTCGTCGGCGAACCCTTAACTCCGCATCTTTCAACATCAAGTTTTAATTCATCCATCGTAAAAGTGGGAATGAAAAGATTTTTCTCCTTATACTCGTGAACCAGTTTATCTGTGTATAACAAAGAATTCCCTTCTGTCATTCCTTCAAGATCTGTTAGTGATTTTGCATTCTTATATGCCATTATTCTTTTTGCTGAATAAGGACGTGCTTCTGCGGCTCCATTAATTACTGTTAACAGAACCGGCAGGGAAGCTTCAACTATTTCATAACCGCCATCTATTTTTTTCCTTATCGTAACTTTACCGTTTGCAGCCGATATTATTTCCTCTACATAGGTGATCTGCGGTATATTCAGCTTTTCAGCTGTCTGGGGACCTACCTGCGCTGTATCTCCGTCAATCGCCTGTCTTCCGGCAAATACAAAATCATAAGCCCCGATTCTCTTTATCGCTTCACTTAAAACATAAGATGTGGCCAATGTATCAGCTCCTGCAAATTTTCTGTCACTTATCAGGTATACTGAATCAGCTCCCATAAACAGGCATTCCCTCAATATATCAGACGCTCTCGGAGGGCCCATGGTAATTGCTGTTACTGTTCCACCATATATCTCTTTTACTTTTAAAGCTAATTCAAGCGCAACTTTATCTTCATGATTAAATATCGCCGGTAATTTGGCACGGTTTACTGTTCCGTCATCCTTCATTACCTTACCGGAAATATTTGCGGTATCCGGAACTTGTTTTACTAATACTATAGAGTTGAACATATTACTCCAATTAAAAATATTACTCTCTTTGACAAAAAATATTCCATTAAAGAAGGGTGAAAAATATGTGATTTATTGGCAATTTCAAAGAAATTGTTGATTTATTTACCAACTTTGGAATATGTATTTCCAATATATGAGAAGATTTCTTCCATTCCTATCCAATTTATTAAATTGACTATAATTGATAAAATTAATTTGTTATATTAATAAACAAATGTTAAGAATAGTGAGGAACTATGGCTTGGAAAAAATACAAGGGTTGGCTGCATAATTATAATATTGTGCTTTTTCTCCTTTTTGTTACTCTTGGCTGGCTGCTACTGTGGGGGGCATGGATGATTTTTATTATGATTTCCAAACCTCATTGATTGTAGATGTTATTGGATTTAATTTAATCGGGATTAAATTCTTTCGAATATTCTTTCCTTAAAATTTCTCTCTGAATATTTTATTGTGTTTTGATTAAAAACACAAGCCTAATAATTGTAATTGGGTTACCTATTAGTTATTTTCTTAATAATATATCTGATAATTTTAATAATAGTCTTAATTATAATTAATTAATATTTTACTTGGCGAATCCAGACGAGTACTTTACAAATACTAATATAGGTCCTGCGTCTGACAGGATTTACAAATCAAATGAAGATATTATGACAGAGGGAAATCCATTTTCAAATCCCATTAAAATATTACTTATCGAAGATAATCCGGGTGATGCAAGATTAATTTGCGAATATTTAAAATCTGATAAGAACTTTCTTCATGAAATTATCTGGGTTTCATCCTTGAATGAAATAAATCCCAATAAAGAACTGCTTCCCGATATAATTTTGCTTGACCTTAACCTCCCTGAAAGCATAGGAATTGAAACTTTTGATATAGTTCAGTCTATGTTTGCTGACTCTCCCATCATTGTTCAAACTGGATTAAATGACGAAATTACAGGATATGCCGCTGTTTCCAAAGGAGCCCAGGATTATCTTATTAAAGGGAATTTTTCAGGACCTTTGCTGATTAAAGCATTGCAGTATGGCATTGAAAGAAATAACCTCCTGAATAATATTAAAGCCGCTAAGTTAAAACACGAAAGGGAAGAAATAATAAGTGAAATTTTTGAAAATGCATCTGTGGCTATTTACAGAACAACCAGAAAGGGCCAATTCCTGGTTGTTAATTCTGCTATGCTTAAGATATTCGGATATGATTCGATGCAGGAATTTAAACTTGTCAATGCCAGTGATTTATATGAAAACCCTGATGCCAGGAATAAATTCGTTAAAATAATTGAAGAAAAGAAATCTATTACCGACTATGAAGAGAAACTCATTAAAAAGGATAGATCCATAATTACTATTCTTGAAAGCTGTAAGATAGTTGATGATGGTAAAGGGAATATCTATTACGAGGGTTTCATTGAGGATATTTCAAAAAAGAAAAAAGCTGAGGAAGCCCTTAACGAGTCTCTTAAAGAAAAAGAAGTACTTCTTAGGGAATTGTATCATCGTACAAAAAATAATATGCAGGTTATATCTTCATTGCTTGGTTTAAAAGCAGGTATGCTAAGTGATGAATCAGTTAAAAGTATTTTAAACGATATGGGGGGGAGAATTAGAACAATTGCCCTTGTTCACCAGAAACTCTACCAGTCTAAAAATTTGTCACGTATTGACCTGGGCGATTATATCAAAGACCTGGCTAACCTGTTAATGGACAGCTATAGCTCATTATCCGGCAGAGTCATTCTTAACCTTGATCTTGAAAACGTGAATGTCTTAATCGATACTGCAATTCCTTGCGGATTGGTAATAAATGAGTTAATAACAAATGCCTTGAAATATGCTTTCCCAGGCAATCGTAAAGGGGAAATAAACATTCAGTTATCCAGGACAAAAGATGATTTAATTACTTTGATAATTTCTGATAATGGAGTCGGAATTCCCGGAGAAAAAGATATTTTCAGCAGTGATACTCTTGGCATTCAGCTCCTTACTTCCATCGTTGAACATCAGCTTATTGGGAAAATTACATTCGAGGTTAAGCAGGGTGTCTCATGTAATGTCAGTTTTAAAGACAGCCTCTATGTCGAAAGAATCTGATATGAGGAAATCTACTTCATTAAAAATTACTCTAATATCAGCCTGGGCAGTTGTTTTTATTGGTGTAATGACATTAATTGGCTGGCTTTTCAATTTAACTTTGTTAAAGAGTATATCTGATGGATTGGTTGCAATTAAACCCAATGCTTCAATTGAATTTATCCTGGCCGGAATTTTTATAATCACCTGGATTTCACATAAGCCAAACTCCTCCAAGAAAAGTTTCTCAAAACCAGCTGTGTCTATTATTTTATTGGTATTAATGGTTACTGCAATCCTTACAATGTTTGAATATTTGATTGACAAAAACTTTGGGATTGATCAGCTTTTATTTACTGATAAAAGTTTACTTTCAATTCATCCGGGTAGAATGGCTCCGAATGCTGTCCTTTTATTCCTTTTATCTGGTGCTGCTCTTATTTTATTTTCTTCTGATGTAAACTTAAAACACAAAGGCCTTATCTCGGGTATTTTGGGTTTGGTTATTTCTTCCGCAGGTATATTCTCCCTGGCAGGGTACCCATGGTTTGGCTCACAAAATCTAATCGGAAATTTTAACCCAATGGCAATCCCTACTTCTGTGGGTTTCTCCATTCTTGGTGCAGGAATATTTTCCCTTTCCCTTCAAGTTGATAATATACAATGGTCTCTTAAAAGAAGTATCACCCTTGGGTTTGTAGGAGGAATGGTAATAGGGATAGGGATGGATGTATTCTCTGATATAAGTATAATTAATCAGCAGGATTCTTTCCGATGGGTTTCACATACTCAGGAAGTTGAATATCATTTAGGCAAAATATCTTCTTTGCTTTTGGATTTGGAAATAAATAAGCAGAATTATTTACAGGCAGGAAATCAGGTTTACCAAAAACAAATCACCGGTATTTTGGAAAAGATCAATAAAGAAGTGATGGATTTCAAAAAATTAACTTCTGACAATCCCACCCAGCAGCTACGAGCTGACCAATTATTTGAATTAATGAAAGAACGTTCTGCCTTATTGGATAAAACTTTTTTAATATACGAATCACGGGGAATAGGGGTAATGTCGGATATACAATTAATCCGCGCAAGAACTGAAATAATAAGTAAAATCAGCAATATTCTGGATAATGCGGATAATGAAGAAAAACGATTGCTTGCAATACGTGAAGAAAAATCAAGCGCTTCTTCCAGAAGAACTTTTTTCCTTGTCCCTTTGGGATCTTTTGCCAGTACAGCTATCCTTGTTTGGATTTTTATGTTGTTGAATAGCGAAGTTACTGAAAGAAAGCTTTCTGAATCTGCACTTAAAATGAGTGAGGAAAAACTCCGGGTTCTAAATCTTTATAATCGTAGTCTGCTCGAGGCAAGTCTCGATCCGCTTGTAACTATAAGCCCTCATGGAAAAATTACTGATGTCAACACTGCTGCTGAACAGATAACCGGTTCTTTTAAGGAAGAATTAATTGGGAGTGACTTTTCTGATTATTTCGTTGAACCTCAGAAAGCTAACGAGGGCTATCAACAAGTGTTCTATAATGGCTTTGTAAAAGATTATCCTTTGACCATCCGGCATAAAACCGGAAAACAAACTGATGTCCTTTATAATGCAACGACTTATAAGAATGAGAAAGGAGAAATCCAGGGTGTGTTTGCCGCTGCAAGGGATGTTACTGAACTTAAACGAAAAGAAGAAGAACTCTCCAGACTTAACGAAGATTTGAATAGATCAAACCAGGAACTTGAACAGTTTGCTTATGTCGCTTCTCATGATCTCCAGGAGCCTCTCCGGATGATTGCTAGTTTTACTCAGCTTCTGGAAAAAAGGTATAAAGATCAGTTAGATGATGATGCAAGGGAATTTATTCATTATGCCGTTGATGGTGCTAACAGGATGCAGCGGCTGATTAATGATTTATTGGATTACTCCAGAGTTACAACAAGGGGCAAACCTTTGGTCAAAGTTGATTTATCTGCTGTACTGGGGATGGCTCTCTCTAATCTTCACACAAGAATTCAGGAAACTTCTGCATTAATTGTTAAGAATAATTTACCTGTTGTGAAAGGGGATGAAACACAATTAATGAGAGTATTCCAAAATCTGATCGATAATGCTATTAAATTCAGAGGAAAAGAAACTCCTAAAATAAATATCACTTCTATCGTGGAAAACAATAGGGCTATTATATCAATTCAGGATAATGGAATCGGTATTGACTTGAAATATAAAGAACGTATATTTATTATTTTTCAAAGACTTCATAACATTGCTGATTATCCGGGAACAGGTATTGGCCTTGCTGTATGTAAAAGAACTATCGAACGGCATGGTGGCAAAATATGGTTTGAGTCAGAACCGGGGAAAGGAACAACATTTAAATTTTCATT
>Ga0182027_10008292_pt1 | contig 15144 bp, 10 predicted proteins | sample 712E1DmetaG_FD_121300 | JGI IMG/M metagenome (GOLD analysis project Ga0182027, IMG submission 121300) | Permafrost microbial communities from Stordalen Mire, Sweden - 712E1D metaG (Illumina Assembly) | ecosystem: Environmental > Terrestrial > Soil > Wetlands > Permafrost | place: Sweden... | reverse complement strand
TGCGCGATCCGCCGCCGCTCCCGCTCCTCGGACTGGGTTAGCTCCGCCGCGAGGGCGCGCAATTGGACGGTGCGTTCGCCCACGCGTACTTCCAGTTCGGCGCGGGCCGCCTGCAGCGCCTCTTCCATGTGTTTTCGCTGGGTGATGTCCTGCATCGTGACCAGCGCCATCGGTTCGCCGCGCAAATCGAGCCGGAGGGTCGAGACCAGGAACGTCAGATTCACCACCCCGCGGCCGGCAGAAAAAGGCAGGGTGACCTCCGCCTGCTGCTGACCGCTCCCGGTCTGGAGAGTGCTGACGACGGTACGGCGCAATGCGCAGTGGCCGCATTGCGGACCGAAGCCGCAACCCCGCCGGTCTTCGGTGGCGCGCAGACAGCGCAACGCCTCGCCCGCGGCGCGCCCAAAAAGGTCGGTGACACTGCCGCCGGCGAACATCGCGGCCTGCCGGTTGGCTTTGTGCACCCGCCGTTCTCCGTCCACGAGCAGGATGATGAGCGGCGCGTTTTCGTAGATCGCGGCCAGTTCCTGTTCCCGGTCCCGGAGCGCCTCCTCCGCCTGGGCGTGGGCTCGGCGCAACCGCAGGGCACTGATGCCGTATCTCACGTCATCGGCCAATTCCGATAGCAGACCCACCTCTTCTGGCGTGAAGAAATCAGGTTCGCCCGAATAGATGGTAATCGTACCGAAGGTTCGTCTTCCCTCCATCAGCGGAACCACGATGGAGGAAACGTAACCGCGCCGCAGCGCCTCCTCGCGCCACGGGGCGAAATTAGGATCCGTCTGCATGTTCCGGCAACCGCTTGGTCTCCCGGTGCGAATCGCGGTGCCGGTGGGGCCGCGACCCCGCTCGGTGTCCGCCCAGGTGACCTGCAGGCTCTTAAGATAGCCTTCGTCGAAACCCGCCTGCGCCACCGGTTGGACGGTTCTTTCGGGATCGTCGCGGACAAAACCGATCCACACCATGGAGTGTCCACCGTCCCGGACGATGATTTGGCAGACTTCGTTCAGGTACGCCGATTCGTCGGTGGCGCGCATCATGGCCTGACTGCTCGCGCCGAGCGCCTTGAGCGTCCGGTTGAGGCGATCAAGTTCCGCCTCCCGTTTCTTGCGCTCCGTGATGTCCGCCTGCAGATCGGCGTTCGCGGTTTCGAGCTCGTGCGTTCGGGCGCGGATCAGATCCTCGAGGTGGTCGCGATAGCGCGCCAGCTCCGTTTCCGCGCGGTTGCGCTCGGTGACAGCGCGCGCGGCGGCGAACACGCCCTGCACGCGGCCCGCCTCGTTGCGGTACACCACGGCGTTGTACAGCACGTCAATGGTCCGGCCGGAGACGTGGCGGATCGTGAGCGGGAAGTCCCGGACGAACCCCGCCCGCATGACGAGCTGATAGCCGGCGTCCGCCCGCTCCCACTCCATAAAATAGTCGGAGAAACTCGTACCGATCAATCGCGCTGACGGAAGGCCGGTGGCTGTTTCCGTGGCCTGGTTCACGTCGGTGATCTTGCCTTCGGGACTGATCGTCTCGAACAGATCGAGCGAGTGTTCATAGAATGCCTCGAGGAAGCGCGATTCCTCCCGCCCCAAAGCGGTGCGCCCACCCACCGGCTGTTCCGGCTTATCGTTGGCCTGGCGCAAATCCTTCTTTTGCTGCGGGCGCACGGTGCCTACACGTTGCATTCGATGGAGCCGGAGGAGATCGCGTAGCGGGTGAGCCCGGCCGTGTCGTGAATGCCGAGTTTGTTCATGAGCTGCTGGCGGTGCTTGTCGACGGTCTTGACGGTGATGCCGAGTTCCGCGCCGATCCGCTTGTTGGGCGCACCTTCCGCCACGAGCTGCAGCACTTCCTCCTCCCGTGGAGTCAATGCGCGCTGCGGCTTCCCGGAGGGAGAACCTTCTTCGCGTGCCTTCCGGCCGATCTGGAGCAGGCGTTTCCTGATCGCCGGACTAAAAAAGGTCTGCCCGGCGCCGATTTCCCGGATCGCGCGCAACAAAACCTGGCCTGAACTTTGTTTTTCCACGAACCCCATGGCGCCCGCCGCCACCATGCGCGCGACGTACTCGTCCTCGCTGCGCGCGGAGAGCGCGAGGATCTTCGCGTCGGGATTGTCGAGAAGGATCTGCCGGGTGGCTTCGCAACCGTTGAGCTTCGGCATGGCGACATCCATCACGATCACCCCGGGGCGGAGTTTTACCGCTAACTCTACTGCCTCCCGGCCGTTTGTCGCCTCGCCCACAACCGCGAGATCGTCCGCTGTCCTGAGGAAAGCCCGCAATCCTTCGCGAACGACCGTGTGGTCTTCAGCCAGCAACAGGGTGAGAAGCTTCATGGGGTAACGCCGTGGCATCGGCGCGAAGGGACGGGGTCGTTACATGTTTATAACGGTCCGGTTCAGAGACAATCGCGAAGTTTTCACTGCCGGAGCAGTGGGCAGTGCAGATGCATTCTCGGCCACGCGGGGTAGGAAAACACCGTATATCATCGCCGCCCGCGGAAGCGTATAGTGCCTCCCCGTGAGCCAGATACCCCAGACGGCGTCGTGCCGGGTAAACCGAATTTCAGTGTCCGACTACCCGAGCGCCGGTGTTGGCCGTCCGATCCCCCCTTTCTCCATCGATTCAGCCCATTTCCGCCCGCGGCCGCATAAGCCGGGCGGCTTCCCGCAACCCCGTCGCCGCGCCGACTAAGATCGCCAGCACACGCTTGTTGTCCGCGTCATCACGCGACGACGGGTTCACTTTTTCCTTCCATGCAAACCAGCGTTCCCACCAAGCGATTCCAGTTTCCCAAGGCCCGTGCGGCAATCACTCGCCCGATCATGATGGGTTCTTCCCTTCCGGGGCTTCCGCCATCCACCCGGGCTGTCTGGCCCCGGAATCCCGGGTGGACGAATTCTGAGGTCAACGACCCGGGCTTGCTCGCGCCGCCGGCCCGGGGGAGGCAGGAGCAGGAGACGGGGGCGACGGGCGGCGTCGATCACCGGGACGAGCGCTCGACGCTGCAGCTCTATTTGAATGACATCCGGCGGACACCGTTGCTCACGGCAGCGGAAGAAGGCCAGCTGGCGGTCCGCGTCCGGCGCGGCGACCAGGCGGCGCGGGAGCACATGATCAAAGCCAATCTGCGCCTTGTGGTCAAAATCGCCTATGACTACAACCACCTGGGCCTGCCGATCCTGGATCTGATCAGCGAGGGCAATCTTGGCCTCATCAAGGCGGTGGAACGTTTTGACCCCACCCGCGGTGGGAAGCTGAGCACCTATGCCGCGTGGTGGATCAAGCAATCGATGAAGCGCGCCGTGGCGAATCAATCGAAAACGATCCGTCTACCGGTCCACCTGGTCGACCGGATCGCCCGGATGCGGAACATCATCAGCCGGTATCTGGAGAAATTCGGCCGGGAGCCTGACAACGAGGAAATTGCCTGCGAGCTGCAGGTCCCGGTGAACAAAATCGCGCTCCTCAAGACCGTCAGCGTGCGCCCGGCTTCGCTCGAAGCCCCGTTGGGCGACAGTGACGATGCGCGGGTGCTCGGTGACATCGTGGGCGACGACAACGCCAGCAGCCCGGACGAACACCTTGGCGAGAAGAATCTCATCGAGGACCTGCATGCGATCGTCCGCTCGCTCGATCCGCGGGAAGCCGAGATTCTCACGCTGCGCTTTGGTTTGGGCGGTGGCGATCCGTTGACGCTCGAGGAAGTGGGACGGAAATTCAACATCACCCGCGAGCGGATCCGCCAGCTGCAGGACCTGGCCTTGCGGCAGGTCCGCCGGCGGATGCACGAGCGAAGCCGCCAACGTTCCGGCGACGAGGTTAAGGAAGAACGGCACGCCATTCAATGCGCGGAAGTTTTCCGTGAATTCATCGCCCAGCAGGCGTCGCGCCGCGCCAGCGCCTAGCCGGCGTATTTCACCGTTTCAGTCGTTGCTGCGGTCACTCTCCTGCTCTCGACCCTCGTGTCGTTGAGAATCGCAATCGATGCGGGCTAGCCCGGTGTGGGTGCGGACCTCGCCTGTGCGAGCGCCGCTTTAATCCGCTCAGGGGTCATCGGCAGCTGCACCAGTCGGGCGCCTGTCGCATCGTGGATCGCGTTGGCGACCACTGCGCCCATCAGGATGATCGCCGGTTCGCCGCCACCCTGGGGCGGAAGGTCGTTCGCGTCGACAATCACCGATTCGATCTTCGGCACCCAGGAGAATCGGGGAAGCTGATAGGTGTCGAAATTCGTGTCGAGAATCGCGCCGCCGTTGAAATGCACCTCCTCGGTCAGCGCATATCCCAGGCCCATCGTAATGCAGCCTTCCATCTGGATTGTCGCGCCTTCCGGGTTGATGACCATGCCCATTTCCTGCGCACAAACTACCCGCTTCACCTGCACGTTGCCCTTGTTTGCATCAACGGCCACTTCCGCGATTGCCGCCACATAGCTGCCGGCATCGGTGCCGCAGGCCACGCCGTATCCGCGACGACTCGGCGCCGCCGCTGCCGTCCAGCCGAAGTGTTCGGCCGCCGCTTTCAGAACGCGAATCATCCGGGGATCGGCGAGCTGGCGGAGGCGGAATTCCACGGGATCCATCCCCGCGGCCGCGGCCAGAAGATCGATGTGCGACTCACGGGCGAAGGTGTTGGTGTTGTTGCCAGGCGCGCGCCAGGCGCCCACGCCAAACGGGTGCAGTCCGGGCGGACCATTGAAGTTTCCGGAGGCCGTTGTCCGATGAAACGGGATCGTATAGAACTGGGCCGCGCCCCGGTCGCCGGCACCGATCACTTCGTAGTCCCAAAAAACCATCTTCCCGGCAGAGTCGATTCCGGCGTCGATCTTCACAACGGCGGCGGGCCGGAAGGTGTCATTAAAGAATTCCTCTTCGCGGCTCCACATCACTTGCACCGGCCGGCCGGTCGCCTTTGCCAGCCGGGCCGCTTCCACCGCCTGGAGATTGAACGTCTTGCCGCCGAATCCCCCGCCGACAAACGGCGTGATCACCCTCACGTCCTCGATCGCGAATCCGATCGCGTGGGCGACTTCGTCGCGCAGGCCGAACGGATTCTGCGTGGATGCCCATACCGTCGCCTTCCCGCCCTCGATCTTCGCCAGCGCCGCATGCGTCTCCATGGCCGAGTGGGCGACGTAACTGTTCAAGTAGGACCCGGCGAAGCGCCGCGCTGCCTGGGCTTTGCCCTGCGTCAGGTCGCCATCCTGGCTTACCACTTTCACCGGCGGCGCTACGTGCACCAGGTGGTCGAAAATCGTCCGGTCATTCACCATCGACGGAGGAACATCGAACTCCGCTTTCACCTTTGCCAATGCCTGCTCGGCTACATCCGGCAACTCGTGGAGCACCGCAATGAATTCGCCGTCCTCGATCACCTGGACCCCGGCGACCGTCCTGGCGGCGGCCGTATCGGCCCGCTTCAGCGTCGCGCCATGTGCCGGCGGCCGGAGGACCTTTGCGTATAACATCCCCGGCTGGCGGAGGTCGGCCGCATAGTGCGCCTTCCCAGTCACCTTGTCCCGCGCATCGCGCCGCAGCACCGGTTTTCCGGACACCTTGAACTGGGCAAAATCCTTGAGCGTCGGCTTGACGGTCAGATGGCGCTCGATCCTCTGTCCTTTGGTCAACTCGCCGTAGCTGATCCGCCGGGCGGGTGCTTTCGGGTCAAAGATCATCCCGGCTTCGGCCGTGAGCTGGTCGGCAGGAACTTTCAGCGTCTCGGAGGCGAGTTCGAGGAGCACGGCCTTTGCCTCGGCCGCCGCGGCGCGCAAGGCTGGGCCAAACCCGCGGGTCGTCATCGAACCCCAGGTGCCCATGTCGAAGGGACAAAGATCAGTGTCGCCCATGACGATATCGACGCTCTCCAGCGGCACCTCGAGTTCCTCCGCCACCATCTGGGGCAGGGAGGTGATCGGACCCTGGCCCATCTCGATCTTGCCCGTGAAGCAGGTCACGCGGCCGTCTTCGCCAATCCGCACGAAGGCGTTGAAATCATTGGGGAGTTCGCGGCGGCCCGGCAGGGGGCGGGCGCCTTCCTGGGCGGCGGCCCAATCACCGAGAACCACGAAAACAACCAAGCCGCCGCCGAGGCGTTTGAGAAAATCGCGACGGCTTGAGCCGGGGGATGCAACGGAATCAGTGCCTTGCTGGAGGTTCAGCATCGGATAACTGGTCGGGCTCATGTTACCGGACTCCTTTCATGGCTGCCGCCGCGGTTTGCACGGCATCGATGATGCGGGTATGGGCGCCGCACCGGCAGAAATTGTCCTCCATGCCGCGAATGATCTGTTCGCGGGATGGCTGCGGGTTCGACCGCAACAGGCTCACCGCGGTAAGGATCATCCCGGGCGTGCAGAATCCACATTGCAGGGCGTCGTGCGCCATGAATGCCTGCTGCAGCGGGTGAAGCGATCCGTCCTTCGCCAGCCCCTCGATGGTCACCACCTCTTTGTCCTGGACTTCCTTGACGGTGAGCGCGCACGAGCGCATGGCCCGGTCGTTCACCAGCACGGTGCAACTCCCGCAGTGACTCTCACCGCAGCCATACTTGGTTCCGGTGAGGCCGAGATCGGTTCGCAGCACCCACAACAGCGTGCGGTCCTGGTCAACGTTCAACTGGACAGGTTGACCGTTGAGTCTGAAGGCAATCGTGTCGGACATGAGATCCTCCGGGTTAAAAGTCGGTCGTCTTGGCGGCTGGCCGCGCGGCCGGTGCCCGTGAACCGGCCAAGGCACCAGAACAACCGGCTACCGTAGAGAGTATGCGCTTCGCCCCCAAGTCAAATCCGGTCACCTGGGCGCGTCGATTCTCCGGTGTCCCTGGGAGGCCCAGATTTGGCTAATTTGGCCCGTGTAGAAAGTCAACGGGTGCGCCATCTCCGGCCTCCGTGGGCTTGTAGAGATTCCGGATGAGTGTTTTCCATTGGGCCTCCTGGCGCTCCCGGCGTTTGACGGCGCGATACTCGATATCACCGGCGACCATGATGAACAGGAACAGGCCCACCGCCACGGGATTCTTTGCGACCAGGCCAAACCAGACCGCGCCGAGGACGGCGAGCACCTTGCCAACGGTCGCGGCCCAAAACGTTGCCTGGAGATACGAGCATCGTGTCGCCAGCAGCGCCCGGAAGATTCGCCCCCCATCCATCGGAAACACCGGCAGCAGGTTGAATCCGCCCATGACCAGATTGATCCGGAGCAGTAGATCCCCCAAACCGCGCGCGCTGAATTCCACCGAATCGCCATGCCAGTCTTTCGGCCAGGGCAGAAAGAGCAGAAGCAGAAGGGCAATGGTGAAATTGACGGCCGGGCCGGCCAGCGAAATCAGGAGTTCGCGACGTGGTTGCCGGGGAATCGAATCAAATTCAGCCATGCCGCCGATCGGCAGCAGCAGGATGCGGGATACGCCGATGCCGTAGCGGCGGGCGGTCAGCGAATGCCCCAATTCGTGCAGCACGATGCACGTGAAGAGGAGCAGGATCAGCAGCAAATCGAGGGTTAGCCCCATCCAGCGATCCGCCGGGTTCTCGGTCCAGCCGGCCCAGGCGGCATAGGCCACCAGCAGGAGAAACGAGAAATGCATCGCCAGGCGGATCCCGAAAACCCGGAACAAGTTAATTGACCATCCAAGCATTTGCCTTAGATAAGCCCCCTTCGGGCGGATTGCTAATTGATAATGGCCGCCCGGAGCTGTTCCTCCGTTTTTTGTCTATGGCGGCCACCAAGCCAACGATCCTTGTTGTCGACGACGACTCCGAGATCCGGTACTCGCTCTCGCGCGTGCTGTCCTCTCGCGATTACAACGTCACCGCCGCCGCGAGCGGCGAGGAAGCGGTCGCCGCCGTGAAGTCCGCCGCGCCGGACGTCATCTTTCTGGACATTCGCATGGGCGGAATGGGAGGGATCGAGACGTTGCAGCACATCCGTTCGATCAATCCCCGGCAGCTGGTTATCCTCATGACCGCGTTTGGCACCGCCCAGACCGCCATCGAGGCCATGAAGTACGGCGCGTTCGACTACATCATGAAGCCGTTTGATCCGCAGAAGGTGCTTACCCTCGCGGAGACCGCCCTGAAGACCCATGCCGATTTGCGCGCCGCCGGCAGCTACAAGCCGACCATCAACACCGAAGACTACAAGGAGGGCATTGTCGGAAGTTCCGCGGCGATGCAGGAGGTTTTCAAGACCATCGGTCAGGTGACCGCCAGCGATGTCACCGTCATGATCACCGGCGAAAGCGGCACGGGCAAGGAACTCGTGGCGCGCGGCATTTATAAGCACAGCCATCGTGCCGCCCGACCCTTCATTGCGGTCAACTGCGCTGCGATTCCCGAAAATCTGATCGAGAGTGAACTGTTCGGACACGAGAAAGGCTCCTTCACCGGCGCAACCTCCCAGCGCATCGGGAAATTCGAACTCTGCGATGGCGGGACGATCTTTCTCGACGAAATCGGCGACATGGCGCTGGCCGTGCAGACCAAGATTCTGCGGGTGCTGCAGGAGGGCGAGATCCAGCGCGTTGGCGGCACCGAGACGATCAAGGTAGACGTGCGCGTTCTGGCCGCCACCAACAAGGATCTGGAAGAAATCGTGAAGGCCCGGACCTTCCGCGAAGACCTTTACTACCGTCTCAATGTCGTGCGCATCCGGATGCCCCCGTTGCGGGAACGGCTCGAGGACATCCCTCAGGTGGTCGATTACATGCTGCAGACCCTGGAGAAACAAAGGAAAACCCGGGTCAAAAAAGTTTCCATCGAGGCGCTGGCCGTTCTGTTGCGCCAGCGGTGGCCGGGCAATGTGCGCGAATTGGAGAACGTCATTTACCGCAGTGCGGTCATCGCCCAGGGCGACACGATCCTGTTGAAGGACCTGCCGCCCGAGATCCGCGATGCGGCTGCGCCGGTCGCCATTTCATCGTTGCCGGCTCCTTCCCCCGTGCCGATGCCCGCGGTCCCCGCGGCGGCGCCCGAATGGCCGCCCGCCAGCACTCCGGCGCCCGTGGTGTCGCCAGCGGCGGCCCGGGAAACGCCGGCGCCGTCGCCACTCAGCCTCAACGATGCGCTCGACTTCGTCTATTCCCGTTTGAAGGAAGAGGATAAGGAACCGGTGCTGGAACGGCTGGAGCGCGAGATGATCACGCGGGTGCTGAAGGACGAGAACGGCAATTTGGTGCGGGCATCGGAACGCCTTGGCATCACCCGCACCACCCTGCGCAAACGCATCGATGCGTTCGGCTTGAGGCTGTGAGGATCAAGCGCTGGCGGGGCTGAGCCTGGGTTCTGCAGTTGTAGGAGCCTGCTTGCAGGCGATTTCAGAGGGAAGATCGTCTGCAAGCAGGCTCCTACATTCACCACCTAACGGCGAACCGCGAGGGTCAGTGTCGCCGGCCTTCCTCAACCCTTGCGATCGTCGTAACCCTTCGGATGGGTCGAATGCCATTTCCAAGCAGTGGCGACCGTCGATTCGATGTCGGCAAACTTTGGCTGCCAGCCGAGTTCGCGTTTCGCCAGACTGGAATCCGCGTACAACGCCGGCGGATCGCCGGCGCGCCGGGGCGCCTCCACCAGCGGCACTGTTTTTCCCGACAGTTTCTCCACCGCGCGAATCACCTCGCGGTTGGAGGAAGGCCGTCCGGTGCCGAGGTTGTAGAACAGTTTGGTGCCGGGTTTCGCCAGTCGATCGAAAACGGCGATGTGCGCCCGGCTGAGATCGTCGACGTGCACATAGTCCCGCAGGCAGGTGCCGTCCGGAGTGGGATAGTCGGTTCCAAAGAGCTGCAGGGGAGGGCGCCGGCCGAGCGCGGCGTCGATCGCGAGCGGAATCAGATGCGTCTCGGGGTGGTGGTCCTCGCCGATCAAACTGTCCTCGGAGGCGCCGGCGGCGTTGAAATACCGGAACGCCGCAAAGCTCAGTCCGTGGGCCCGGGCGAGCGCTTTCAGCACGTTTTCCACATCGAGCTTGGTTTGACCGTACGGATTGATCGGCGCCTGCGGAAGGTCCTCGGTCATCGGCAGCCGGTCGGGAACGCCGTAGGTCGCGCAGGAGGATGAAAAAACGAACTGTTTCACGTCAACCGCCAGCATCGCCTTGAGCAGGTGCAGGGTGGCGCTGACGTTGTTCAGGTAGTATTTCAGCGGATCGGTGACCGATTCGCCCACGTAACAGTAGGCCGCGAAATGCATCACGAGGCCGATCTGTTCTTTGGTCAGGACGCGCCGCACGGCGGCTTCGTCGCCGAGGTCGCTCTCGTAGAACGGCACCGCTGGCGCGACTGCCGCCCGATGTCCGTAGACAAGATTGTCGAGCACCACGGGCCGGTGCCCCGCGGCGGCGAGTTGCCGCACGCAGTGACTGCCTATGTAACCGGCCCCACCTACAACGAGTACATTCATCAAACGAGACTTGTATTGATTTTCCCTGCACAATGGCTAGGCAAAACTCTCTTGCGCGCTGCTCCAGGCGCGTCTGGGATCATCCGACACCACTTCATGAAGCAGTCGCGCATCGTCATTACCGGCCTCGGCCTTACCGCGCCCAACGGCAATACGCTGGCCGAATTCCGGCAGAATCTGCTGACCGGCGTCTCCGGGGTGGAGTTGATCGAGGTGCGTTACATGGGAGCCCAGCCGGCTGGAGTCTGCCATTTTGATCCCCTCAAGTACCAGAAGAAGAAGGACGTCCGCATCGGCACGCGGGCCGGCAGCATCAGCATCCTTTGTGCGCGCGAAGCGCTGGCGGACAGCGGTCTGGCGTGGGAGGGCTTCGACAAGTCGCGCGCCGGCATCTATCTGGGAATCACGGAACACGGCAACGTCGAGACCGAGAACGAGATCTACAATGTCTCGCTCTTCAAGCACGACACCAAGTTCTGGTCGCACCATCATAATCCGCGCACGGTCGCGAACAATCCCGCGGGCGAGGTTTCGCTCAACCTCGGCATCACCGGCCCGGCCTACACGCTCGGCGCGGCTTGCGCGGCCGGAAACCTCGGCCTGATTCATGCCGCCCAAATGTTGCGGCTCGGGGAGGTTGACATCGCTTTCGCCGGCGGGGTGAGTGAGAGCATCGGGACGTTCGGCATTTTTGCCGCTTTTAAGAGCCAGGGTGCGTTGGCCTCGCATCCGGATCCGACCAAAGCGAGCCGGCCGTTCGACAAGAAACGCAACGGAATTGTCGTCAGTGAGGGCGGCTGCATCTACACCATGGAGCGACTCGAGGACGCCTTGGCCCGGGGCGCGAAAATCTACGGCGAGATCGGCGGCTATTGCGTCAATTCCGATGCAACCGATTATGTCCTGCCGAACGCAGTCCGGCAGGCCGAGTGTATTCGGCGGGCCATCGCCCACGCCGGCTTGACTCCCGGCGTCATCGACATTGTTAACACCCACGCCACGGCCACGCCCCAGGGAGACATCCAGGAATGCCTGGCGATCCGCGAGGTTTTCGCCGGCTGTGCTGACGTTAATATCAACAACACCAAGAGCTTCATCGGGCATGCGATGGGGGCCGCCGGTGCCCTCGAACTCGCGGGCAATCTGCCGTCCTTCGACGACCTGATGGTGCACCCGACGATCAACGTCGACGACCTCGATCCGCAGTGCGAACTGCCCGGTCTCGTGCTGAACCTGCCCCGCCAGGCAAAACGGGTTGACGCAATTCTGAACAACTCCTTTGGTATGCTTGGAATCAATTCCGCGCTCGTCATCGTCCGTTACCGGGCCTGACGCTGCCTCCCATCTCCATGACGAAAGACGACTGCAAGAAGCTGGTGACCGAAATCATCGCCGACATCGCTCCGGACGAGGATCTGAGCAATCTCAAGCCGGACGTGCGCCTCCGCGACCAGCTGCAACTCGATTCGATGGACTTCCTCGACATAGTGATGGAGCTGCGCAAGCGCCACGGCATCGAGGTGCCGGAGGCTGATTATATCCAGTTGGCGTCGCTGGAAAGCTGTGCGGAATATTTGACCCCGAAGTTCAACGCCCTCGAAGGCAAGCGGTAAGCGAGCAGCTGTAACGACGCGATCGGAGGTAGGGCGGGATCGCCGGATCCCGCCTCTTTGCTGAACGCGGCGGGGTCAGGCGACCCCGCCCTACAACCATGAGTTCACCGAGCCACTATGACGTCGCCATCATTGGCGCGGGAATGTCTGGCCTCGCCGCCGGCATCCGGCTCGCCCATTTCGGCCGGCGGGTCTGCATTTTGGAGCGCCACTCCAAGCTCGGAGGGCTGAACAGCTTCTATCGCCTGGACGGACGTAAATTCGATGTCGGGCTGCACGCGATGACAAACTTTGTGCCAGAGGGTGTCAGGGGCACGCCGCTGGGCAAGCTGCTGCGCCAGCTCCGGATCGAGCGCGGGGAGTTTGCGCTCTGCCCGCAGAAGCAGTCGCGGGTGGTCTTCGGTTCAACCGGAAAGACCGAACTGCGGTTCACCAACGATTTCTCAGTCCTGGAAGCCGAGATCGCCGCGAAGTTCCCCGCGCAAATCGACGGGTTCCGCCGGCTGGCCGACCTGGTGAGGAGTTACGGCGATCGGGTCTTCGACGTTCCCCAGGTCTCGGCACGACAGGTGGTCCGCGAATATTTCTCTGATCCTCTGCTTGAGGACATGATGTTCTGTCCGCTGATGTATTACGGCAGCGCGCGGGAGCGCGATATGGATCTGTCGCAATTCGTGATCATGTTCCGCGCCTTGTTCTTGGAAGGCTTTGCGCGGCCTCTGGAAGGCGTGCGCCTGGTCATCAGGGTGTTGCTGGAAAAATACCAAGCGGCCGGCGGGGAATGCCGGATGAGGTGCGGGGTGGCGCGCATCGTGGAGCGCGAGGGGCGTGCCGCGGCGCTGGTCCTCGACGGCGGAGCGGAAATCACCGCGGATCACGTGATTTCGTCGATCGGAGCGGCGGAAACGCTGGCGCTGTGCGACCCGATGGTCGGCGGCGGACTTGCCGTGGCATCCGCGCCCAGTGGCATGGGCATCTTGCCCATGTCAGCGGCTCTGGGGCAAAGACACGGGCAGGATGCCCGTGCCACGATTGGAAGAAGGCTGTCCTTCGTCGAGAGCATCCGCGTCCTGAAGCACCAGCCGGGCGAACTTGGATGGGGGAGCGACACGATCGTGTTTTTCAATGACTCGGACCGATTCGATTATGCCCGGCCCGCGCAGCAGGTGGATCTGCGCAGCGGCGTGATTTGTCTGCCAAACAACTTTGATTTCGGGGGCGCCGAGCTGCCGGAGGGTTGGTTGCGGGTTACCTGTCTGGCGGATTACGATCAGTGGATTGGCCTGCCGGAGGAGCGCTATCGGGCGGACAAGCTCCGCTGGCTGGATGAATCGACGCGCAGCGCCCGTCGTTTTCTGCCGGAAATCTCCGACGCGACCCTGGCGGCGGAAACTATTGCGACCGATCTGTTCACGCCGCGCACCATCACCCGGTTTACGGGGCATCTTGAAGGTGCGGTCTACGGTGCGCCCGGAAAAACGCCCGACGGCCGCACGCATCTGAAGAACCTCTATCTGTGCGGCACCGACCAGGGGTTGCTGGGAATCGTCGGCGCCATGCTCAGCGGCATCTCCATGGCCAACCAGCATATCCTCCAGCCGGAAATCCGGGGGGCCTGAATCTTTCCTCGCGCGGCGTCTGCCGCAGCCAGAGGTGGAAGGCCCGGCGCCGTCCGGGCCAGGGTTTCGGGATTTTGGCGGTGACGGCGCACCGCCCTCCAGCAAGATCATCGCTGAGAATGACCCGGTGGCGGGGTTTCTATCCCCTAACTTCCCAGTTGCTCCGGACCAGCCGGCGGTGCTTATTCGAGCGCTTCATGGCTCACGACTGGCTCAAAGGAGTCGACGACACCTATGACGTCGTCGTTATCGGCAGCGGCCTCGCCGGCCTGACCGGCGCCAACTGCCTGGCGCGTTGCGGCCGCAAGGTCCTGCTGCTGGAGCATCATTATCAGTTCGGCGGTCTCGCCACGTGGTTCACGCGCAAGGGCGGGCACATCTTTGACATCTCGCTTCACGGATTTCCGATCGGCATGATCAAATCGGCTCGCAAGTACTGGTCGCAGGAGATTGCCGATTCGATCGTCCAGCTTAAAGGGATCCGCTTCGTCAACCCGCAGTTCAACCTCACGACGACCTTTGACCGGGCCGATTTCACCCGCCTGCTCATCGAGCATTTCCGCGTGCCAGTCGAGGTCGTCGAACGGTTCTTCACCGACCTGCGGGCGATGAACTTCTACGATCACAATCCCGAGACTACCGGAGAAATGCTGGATCGCTATTTTCCGGGCCGAGACGATGTGAAGCGCTTTCTCATGGAGCCGATCACCTACGCCAACGGCTCCACGCTGGCCGATCCCGCGATCACGTACGGCATCGTGTTCTCGAACTTCATGAGCAAGGGGGTGTACACGTTTCGCGGTGGCACCGATCTGCTCATTCGCAAGATGTCCGAAGAGCTTGTCCGCAACGGGGTCGAACTGCGCAAGCATGTGGCGGTCGAGAAAGTGCTCGTCTCCGAGATCGACGGCGCCAGACGGGTCACCGGCGTCATCGCCAACGGCCGCACGATCCGCTGCCAGGCCGTGTTGTCGAATGCCAACCTTAAGGGAACGATCCTCAAGTTGGTCGGGGAGGAGCAGTTCCCGCCGGATTTCGTGGCGCGGGCCAACGCCGTGCGGATCAATACGAGTTCCTGTCAGGTCTACCTGGGCATTCGCAAAGGCGAGTCGATCCCGCCGATCGGCGATCTCATTTTTGTCTCGGATTCGCCGCACTTCACCAGCGACGAGCTGGTCGATTTTCGTACGACCAGCCGCACGTTCTCGGTATATTATCCCGAGACCCGTCCTGGCTCGGGCCGCTATGCCGTGGTGTGCTCGCTCAACGCCCGCTATGAGGACTGGAACCAGTTGGCGGATGAAGACTACCGGCGCGAAAAACAGCGCCTCATCGACGAATCGATCGCCTGCCTGGAGCGATTCGTCCCGGATGTGCGCGCGAAGATCGATTGGGCTGAGGCGGCCACGCCGCGCACGATCGAGCGCTACACGCGCCATTGGAAGGGCACCTCCTTCGGCACGAAGTTCGAAGGCCTGAAAGTGTCGATGGATCTGCCGTCCCAACTCCCGGGGCTCCACCACGCCGGC
>Ga0182027_10008291_pt1 | contig 15146 bp, 19 predicted proteins | sample 712E1DmetaG_FD_121300 | JGI IMG/M metagenome (GOLD analysis project Ga0182027, IMG submission 121300) | Permafrost microbial communities from Stordalen Mire, Sweden - 712E1D metaG (Illumina Assembly) | ecosystem: Environmental > Terrestrial > Soil > Wetlands > Permafrost | place: Sweden... | reverse complement strand
CGATACCCTATCGATACCCTATCGATACCCTATCGATACCCTATCGATACAAATAACTTAACTTAACCCTATCCCTAAATTAACAATAACAATAACCCACCAATATCACCAACCCACCAATAACACTAAATTATCACTAACCCATCAATAACAATAAATAACGTTTCAGTCACTTGGATGGGTCGGTCGTTGTAAGAAGGACTTACATTGACTGACAGGGACTTACATTTACTGATATATCTGTTATTTAGAAATAGAATTACTGGGCCGCATTATCTATCTCTTGGTCCAGAAACTATAATAGACAAATAATTCAAGCGTACGTTAGAAGAGAAAAAGCTAACACTGAAATACAGGACCTTTCGCCCGCCCGCATCCGCCGCCCCGCAGGGCTGCTGCATACAAGCCCCCTAACATGCCCTGTATTGAACGTATAGAAGCGCGCCGCTATCCCTACCCTACTTAACTACTAACTAGCAACAGAACTCAGCTAATGCATCAATAGAACGTGCCACATTCATCCATCTAATGATAGCAAACAGCAAGAACTACATAACAGAACAACGGATGGAACAATAAAAGCCAGTACACACCATAGAAAAGCCGCATACCCCTATAATATTATCTATCTCATGGACAATAACACTGAATATAATCTAACTATCTAATACAACATCACATATAACAGAGAACACTAGAACAGAACACTGAAGAGAACAGAGCACAGAACAGAAGATGAACAGAGAACAGAGAACAGAGACTATTCTGCCCCACCCTCTCTCTCTTCTCTAACCCCTCTATATCACACTATATATCAGTTCAGTGTTACACTGCTCCCTGACTCTTCCTGTTAGCAGAAAGGATGACTAAGACAGTGTAACCCCACGTAATTACATGCAGCTCCATGAATACTGTCCTGACCACTCCAGGGTCACAGAGGATTGGGAAAGGGAAAGGGGGGGCTACTACTCATTTTTTTTAGAATTACTTCGTCTTCTTTCCACTTCTATCTTTCATGTTATCATGTGTGCATGAACTGCTCGCTAGAGGTATAACCCCATGTCCAAGAAGAACAACTCTACTGGTCTCACTGGTGTGTGTGCCTATACCAGCCCATCTGGAGAGAACTACTACCGCGTCTGGATTCACAATCCATCTAATGTATCTCGGATGAAGGCTGTTGGTACATTTTCTTCTCTAGAAGAAGCTTCTGCTGCACATGATGAAGCCAGTTTCTCTGCATTCTCTTTCCGCTACCCACTACATCATCCAGAAAAATTCTTTCTTCGAGGTAGTCTTGTTTCCGAGAGAGGAAATATTTTTACCGATGGAGGTAAAAATGGCTAGAACCCCACGCACAGTATTAACACCCAAACAAAAGAAGGTAGCTCTTCTACTTGCTAGAGGCGCAACCATTGCTGATGCTTCAAAGGAAGTCCACGTTCCTGTTAGAACAATCATGGACTGGAAGAACACTGCTCTCTTCATCAATGAAATAGGCCGTCTCACCAATCGCCTGATGAAAGAATTCTTTCCAGCAGTACAACAGATGGTCTTTGCGAAGGCCATCCAGGGCACTCCATGGGCTTGTCAGTTAGTTTATAAACACCAGGAAGCTATTCATGCTGCTGAGTCCCGTGTTCCTGACACAAAGATAGAAGTTTCTTGGGTGAAAGAGCCAATCCTTCCTGTCTCTGTTACCGAAGAAGATTCTCCACTAAAGGAAAAGCCAGTTATTCACCTCTCATCCGAGGCGGCTGGTAGTCCCCCTAGCCTTGAAAATTAGTCTCCCTTATTGTCCATTCCAATATCAACAAACCTTTCACTCTGATCCTGCACGCTATCGTGTAGTAGCAGCGGGAAGACGTTCTGGTAAATCTCTATCTGCTCTACATGAACTCCTTCGTCACTGTATCTCTACTCCTGATGCTAATGCTCTGTGGATATCTCCTTCTCTGAAAGATTGCCGAGATATTGCGTGGGTCCCTCTAAAGGAACTATTTGAAGACCTTGCACCAGTAATTTCTAAAACTAATGAAACTAGAATGCAGATCATCTTTACCAATGGAAGCAAACTCACTTGTAAGGGTGCTGAGAATGAGAAGAGTTTACGTGGACGAGGTTATACTTTTGTTGTTCTAGATGAATGTGCATTCCTTGACCGTACTGTCTGGACGCGCGCCATTCGTCCTGCTCTATCAGATAGAAAAGGGAAGGCTATTCTCTGTTCTACTCCTCTTGGACGAAATAACTGGTTCTATGACATATTCACTGAGGCTACAAAGAAACAGAACTGGTCTGCTTATCGTTGGCTGAGTCAAGATTCACCTCTAATGACTCCAGAAGAGATGGAGGATGCTCGCGGTTCTCTTGCTGAAAGTGAATACAAACAAGAGTACGAGTCAGAATTTATCTCTCACGGTGGACTTGTCTATTCAAACTTCGGAGATTCCAATATCCTTCCACCATTCAGCCCATCCAGAGAAACCCACAATATCTATATGTCCATGGACCCTGGATATCAAACAGCAGCTATTGGGTTCTATGCTATTCCAAGACTAGTAGATAATACTTCTTCCTCTTTTGCATCAGTGAAAGTCTTCCAATTCGATGAAATCTATGCACGTCAGAAAGACATACAGGTCATTATCTCGGATATAGCACGCACCCTAGATAAGCATGGGCTTACTACCCGTGACGTTAGAACTATCGCTATAGATCCAGCAGCCAACAAAATAGAACAAACATCGGGTATTTCTATCCCTGCACTGCTGAGGGAAGCTGGTTATCGTCCTGTAGAGAGAGGAAGTCTCGTTAGAGATGGTATCGCTCTAGTAAAATCATTCATCCTAGCAGCAAATGGGACTCGTAGATTCTTTGTAACCTCCAACTGCACCGAATCTATCAGATCCTACCTTGCATATCAGTACCGCATTGATAATAGAGAAATACCTACTGATGACCCACTGAAAGACAGTGAGAACGATCACGCAGGAGATCAACTGCGGTATTTCTTCCTGAACAAGTTCGATCTTGGTATTGCTTCCTTCCGTTTCCTTCGTATGGCATCAAATACATAACAAATATCTGTGGTAATATGGGTTAGGTGAAATAATGTCTTGGAGTTCAGCAATCACCCTCTTGGGTACAGCATCAGATAAAAGAACCCGATCTGCTTTCGGTGTTACATTTCTATCCTATCAGGACTGTCACTCTCTATGGAGAGGTTCTGACCTTGCAGCCCGTATCGTAGAAGGTCCAGTAGATGCCTCTCTTCGCAATGGATACACAATAGCCCTTCAGGGCTCCACAGATGCCTCCAGTTCAATCGAAAGTGATCTAGAGGGTCTCCATACAGACTCCATCTTCCGCGAAGCCCTGTATGCTTCTAGAGCGTTTGGTGCTGGGTATGTACTTCTGGGTGTTGATGACGGAGTGAATCTCTCCCGCCCTCTCACTTCAGGTCGGTCGGGGTCTCCCGGGGTCACCTTCCTCACTGTTCTCACTCCAAGAGAGATGCGTGCAGAGACTTGGTATTCAGATCCAACCGCTCCCTCCTTTGGTGAAGTAGAAACATGGGTACTGAACAGTGGTAGCAGTCCTATCTCTATCCATGAATCGCGCATCCTTACCTTCCGAGGTCCTGTTATATCTCGTCAACACCTCTTGGATAACCAAGGTGCAGGGGACAGTGTCTTCGTTAGAGTGTATGACACCCTTCGTGACTTTGAGAATGCATTCTCTTCTGCTTTTGCTCTAGCTCTTGAAGCTGGATATGGAACCCTCAAGATTCAGGGTCTAGCAGAACTTATAGCTCAAGAGGAGTATGGAAAGCTTGCTGAGTACGTAAAGAGCATTGATCTACAACGTTCAACCATCAGAACCCAGATACTCGATAGTACAGAAGACTTCGAACGTAACGGAGTACCCACTACTGGTCTTCCTGAGCTACTCGATACATTTGCCCACCGTCTAGCGGCTGCATGTGGAATGCCGAAATCCCTTCTATTTGGTGATGCTCCAACAGGATTGAATGGTAGCTTCGATAGTAGTATCGCCTGGTACTATGATAGCCTCAGTGACTTCCAAGATAGAGTAATCCGTCCACAACTAGAGAAACTAATCTCTCTTGTCTCTGGAAGTGAGAAGAAGAATTGGTCCCTTCTCTTTGAGCCTCTATGGTCTCTCACGGATGTAGAGAAAGCAAACCTCCATGTAACACAGGCTAATGCTGATTCTGTCTATTTGTCAGGTGGAGTCCTCACAGCGGATGAGGTTAGAAAATCGAGATTCGGAGATGTATATTCAACAGACACGACACTCCTTCAAGACGAAGCACCAGAACCAGTGCCAGTAGCCCCACCCATTCCAGTAAATGGTGAATCTCCAACGTCAGAACCTACTGTTGCTATCAGAGAAAGAAACAATCCCTCTCAGTAGCGCAATTTTAGAACTATAGTAAACTAAGGTGAATAAATGAAATTACTTTTAGATGAAATTGAAGTTGAAGTAGACGATTCAATCGGTGCTCACATCACTTCTCTACAGGAAGCGATTGAGAAAGAGCGCGTTCGTGCAGACTCAGCAGAGAAGTCCCTTATAGAGCTACCAGGAAAGATCAAGTCTCGTCTCTCTCTAGAGACTGAGGCACGCAAACACCTTCATGGTAATACTGACCTGTCTGTTCTATCAGATCGTGAAGTGAGAGAAGCTGTTGTAGCTAAACTACAAAGTAGTGTGGATCTCAAAGATAAGTCAGATGATTATGTTATTGCTTCCTTTGATGTAGCAGTAGCAAATGCCGGGAAACTCTCCCCTATTCACTCTGCTCGTCAGGTAACCAAACAAGTAGAACAGAAACCTGTCAGCTTGCACGAATACTACGTTAATCTTTCAAAACAAAATTTAAGGAGTTAATGCTATGGCAATTGGAATCGATGTCACTCACTACGTAACTGCAGCTGACCTTTCACCAGCTTTCCCCGGCCAGTTAGCCGATCTCTCTCCTGCTGATATCCGTTCGTTTGTAGCTGAAACTGCCGTAACTGTCGGAACAGTTGTCTGTCAGGGCACTTCTGCTGGACAGTGTGCTGTTGTTGCCTCAGGTGTTGCTGATTGTGCTGTTGGTGTTGTAATTCGTTTGAACGTTCTATCTCCATCTGATCTCGATGGCAGTGGTAAAATTCCTGCTGGTGAGGATGTATCAGTTTTGAACAAAGGACGTATTTGGGTTCTAGCTGATGATAGTCCTTCGGTTGGTGATCGTGGCTACACTGAATACTCAGGTTCTCCTGGATATGTCAGTGATCAAGCTACCACTGCTCTAGACACTCGCGCCCAAGTTCGTTTCCTCAGTGAGAAGAACTCTGACGATCTAGCTCTTGTGGAAGTAGACTTCCAGAACGTACAAGGATAGGGTCTCTACATCGCACATGGATAAATATCTACAAAGGACGGTATAACTTATGGACTCACTTTTCGCCCAACATGCACTTGAGAACATCAGAGCCGAGATTCTTTCAACTCCGAATGTTGTTCTTCAGGGACGTTCTCTAATCCCTACTTATGGACAGTTAATTAATCCTGCTCAGACTAGTCACAAATTTGGTTACTATGATCTAGTTGGTTCAATGAGTCGTAGAGCCCCAGGTTCAGTAGATGCACCTACGGCTGACGCAATGTATACTGAATTCGCTATTGAAGGTGTTGAGTACCACACCAGTTACAGATACGTCTACGAGGAAATGCGTGCTGCACAGTTCGCAGGCGTTCCACTGAATGCCCTCAAAGGTCTAGCTGCACGTAGACAAGTAGAAGCCTTCATGGACGGTGTTTGCGCTACTGGTGATGCTACCGGTAAAGTCCTTGGTGCTCTAAACCAGACTACTGTTCCTACTCAGACCACATACAGCCTTTCAGTTACTTCGTGGACTAGTCGTGACGGCGCTGACATCCTTGCGGACCTTGAATCGTGGTTAGACGCCATGCGTACTGCTACTAAGGACATTGAAGGTTACTCGAATATGGTAATCGCTCTACCTCCAGTTCAGTACAACTATGTAATGCGTCGCCCCGTTCTAGAAGACGTTTCGACTGAAAGTGTTGCCTCTGTCTTTGCGCGTCAAGAACCAGGCGTCACCCTAGCCCCCTGGCGTGCACTCTATCACGCGGGTACAGGCAATGCTAACCGTGCCTTCATCTTCTCTCGTGACGCCAGCAAACTAGCTCTAGTGCAGTCAGAAGAGATGAACGTTCATCCTGAATATCAGGACACTCCAGTTTCTTGGGAAACACTCATCACTTGCAAGACGTATGGAGTTGTTGCTTTCTACCCAGCTTCTGCTCTATATGTAGACGGAATTTAAGTTAATACAATAGGTTAGGTGATGTTCTTTGGCTATTACATGGGACGACGTAACTCTAATTGCTCCGGAACTAAGTAGCCTCTCTGCTGCACAAACTACCTTTATCCTCACTCAAGTAGAACATCTAGATGGTGCTGTCTGGGGAGACAAACTCTCTCTAGCTCAGTGCTATCTAGCTGCCTCTATGGGTCTAACTTCTCTCCAGAAACACAACGGTCCTCTTAAAACAGAGACACTCCAGGGTAATCAAGGTAGTCATTCAAAAGAATACTGGAGTTCTGGATATGGTATCGGTCCAGGAAACTATTACTATACTGCCTTTGTTAGACTAGCTAGATCAGTTAGTCTCTTTCGTTTAGCGGTGTCAGGTGGCTAGTGACATTATTGATATCGATCATGGATGGGACAAGCTTCTTCAGACACTTCTGAAGGAAGAGTCTGTCTCTGTTGATGTAGGTATCTTTGAAGGTCCAAGAGTAGAGGTAGCCATTGCAGCAGAGTATGGGAACGGGCATGAACCAGAACGTTCCTTCTTACGTTCTACGTTTGATGCTCATGACGCTTACTCTGAAAAGACGAGGGAACTAGTAGCTGAAATAGTGAAGGGCGCTATTACCCCTCACGAAGCAATAGAGACTCTAGGACAGACCTTTGTTGCTGATATCAAAGAACAAATCACTTCCGGCCAGATTACTCCTCCAGACAGTTATTCAACTATAGAAAGAAAAGGAAGCTCTATACCACTAATAGATACACACGAATTAGTTAATTCTATCAAGTTACGCCATGGAGAGAAGTAATGGCCATTTCTCTATCCACAAAGAAAGAGGCTATTCTAACTTGGATAGCCAGAGAAACAGGACTGGCTTCCGGTGTTATTCATTGGGGATTTGATAGATTAGATTTATCAGTAGTTCCTGGCGACGACTATATAACTCTCTCTCTCGGACCAATAGTAAAAAAAGGCATCCCCTATACATGGACTACACTCAATACAACTGGAGAGGCTGGGAAAGAAATAGTCCTCACTTCATGTTGTGACCAGCAGACTTCTCTACATATACAGGCATTCTCTACTGACTCAGCAGAAGACGTACTTCTGGGACTTAGAGATAGTCTGTGTTTTGATGAGACGATTTGGCCACTAATAGATGCAGGAGTGAGTATCTTTGATCCTGGTGACATCGTTTCACTTCCTGCTATAATGGATTCAGAATACAAAGATAGAGCAGCAATGGACTGTAGAGCCTATCTGAATATCTCATCTACAAGATACACGGGATATATTGAAACTATTGTAGGCTCAGGAATCATTATCCAAGAGGATACAACAACTGAGGTACAGGTTCCATTCGTAGCATCAGGAATAATATCTAGCTAAAGAGGAGTAATAACTAATGAGTAACAACCTTTCTGATATCGTCACCGTTACCATCGCTGTTCAGAGTGCTGGTATTCAACAGGCTGGTTTCGGAGTACCTCTAGTTCTCTCAGCTAACGCCACTGGTCCAGAACGTGTTAACACATACGAATCTGCCGATGATATGTTAGTTGTGAACGGTGGAGACTTCTCTACTACTGATCCTGAATACCTTGCTGTTTCACAGATCTTTGCACAGAACCCTGCTCCAAGTGAAGTAAAGGTGGGTCGTCTAGCTCTTCTACCTACTTCTACTTTTGAACTCTCTTTCCTTACTCTAGATGCGACTGCCAACTATGGTGTACGTATTGGAGAAGAAGAAATCCACCTCACTGGTTCTGCCAATAGAGCAGTCCTAGTTGCTTCAGGTATTGCGCTAGTAAATGCTCTCTCGCCTGACAGTGGATTCACTGCTACTAGCGCCGGTAGTGGTGCTACAGAGCATGTTGTCCTTACTGCTGACACTGCTGGTGCCTTCCTTCCAATAGAGAACCTCTCACACAACATCCTCTCTATTGAACAGACCACTACAAATCCAGGTATAGCTACTGACCTAGCCGCCATCAACACTGAAGATGATGCTTGGTATTGCCTCATTAACCCTTGGAACAGTGATCACATTGTAGAAGCTGCCGCTGGTTGGATAGAGAATGCTGGGAAGATGTACGTTGCTCAGTCTATCGATACACCCATCATCAATGACGCTGCTAGTGGCGCTACTGATGTTGCGGTAACTCTTCATTCAGCCTCACGTGGTCGTACTGCTGTTATCTACCATGACGCTAGTGATAGCTTCCTGGATGCAGGTTGGGCCGGTAACGTTCTACCTCTAGACCCTGGTAGCGAAACCTGGATGTTCAAACAAATCAGTGGACCAACAGCTACTAAACTTACTGCTACTCAGAAGACTAATCTTGAAGCTAAGAACTGTAACTACTTCTACTCAGTCGGTGGACTCTCCATGACGAGTGGTGGGAGTATGGCGAAAGCTACTACCTTCATTGATAATGTTCGTTTCATTGATTGGGTTACCGCTCGTATCCAAGAGGGTATTGCTGGCATTCTAGCTAACCTAGCGAAGATCCCCTACACTGATATGGGATTCGCTCTTATCAAGGGTGAAATTGAGAAGGTGCTAGATAGAGGAGTTACGGTAGGTGGCTTCAGTTCAGATCCAAGACCATACTGCACTGTCCCTCGCGTATCTACCATAGCTGCTAATGATCGTATTGCTCGTATTGCTAGTGGCATCAAGTTCTTCGCAACTCTAGCTGGAGCCATGCATCACATTTCCGTCCAGGGAACGGTTTCTGTATAAGGAGAAATGACTTCATGAGTACTTACAACCCACAACTAGTCATCTGTACTTGGAATGGCATTCCTCTTCTTGGTTTCCAAGATGGAACCATGATTGAAATAGATTACAATAAGGAAGCATTCACCCTATACATGGGGACTCAGGGAGACTATCTCCGTATCATGTCCTGCGATCATTCAGGAAAGATTACTCTCCATCTCTCACAGTCCAGTCCAACGAATGACGCTCTATCTGTCTTCGCTAATCTAGACAGAACCCTTGGGAATATAGTTGGTCCGTTTACTGTCACTGACCTGAATGGAACCACTACTGTTATTTCCCCTCAGACTTGGATACAGAAAATGCCCAAGACAGAGTTCGGTAAAGAAGGCACCATCCGAGATTGGGTCTTTGAATCAGGGAACATTATTGAATATGTTGGTGGAGAAATGAACGGTCTCCCGTTCTCTTCTATTCCTGGTCTGTAGTCTCGCTTCTATCCTCTCCTCTCTCTTCATCCAAGAGAGAAATCTTATCTAGTCCTTCCTGGACATGGAGTTATCTGAAATGTCGATGCAAGTAAAAGAAAAACTCATTCAAGGTTTCACCTATAAAGTCTGCCAACTCCCAGCTATGCGTGCATGGAAGATTCTAGCCATGACACAGGAATCAGGCGGGAACCCTCTACAGGTTACAGACTTTCAATTCTACATCAGAGAACTACTAGCTGGTTCATCAGTAGACGGAGGTAATCTCCTACCTATCTTGGACCTACACTTCACAGGAAGAGTAAACGCTCTTCTAGAAGTAATAGCATTCGCTCTAGAGGTAAACTTTCAGGATTTTACAAACACTGCTGGAGAGAAAGCACCAGAAGTTCAGACGGCCCTCCCAGCAAACGGTTAACAGGATTAGATCATCTTTCAGGATATGAACTACTCTCCTGGAGATTAGTCCTTAGAGATAAAGTAGTCACTCTCCATGAACTAGAAACTACATGGTCTATAATGGATGTAATCACTGCATGGGAAGTACTCACTGCCTACTCTGATTTAGAGGAATAACAGATGCCCGTTGTTAGAGAACTCATTGTTAATCTCAAACTTGCAACAGATAAGGCTTCCTTCTCTGCTGGAGATAAGGCTGTTTCCTCCCTGAAAGCAAGAGCCACTAAACAACTGAAAGAAGCTACCTCGGCTGAAAACAATGTTTACAGATTCATACAGAAGAGTCAGGCAGAAGCAGCTAAACGTTCTGAACATCTAGTGACTCCAAAAGCTGCACATGGAAAGCATGGAGAACACTCTATCTTTGGTCAGTTCAAGGAATTCGGGAAAGAAGAGTTATCAGGTCTCTCTGGAGAATTGGGTGCTGTTCTTTCTGCTGCTGGTAAGTTTGCTGCTCCAATAGTTATGGGGGCAGTGCTTCTCGAAACAGGAAAGATCCTCGCTGACTTCACAAAAGAATTCGTTACTGACGTGAATACTATCAGTCGTACAGCCTTCTCTCTCTCTCTTGGATTCCAAGAACTTCAAGAGGTAGCCCATCTAGGCAAATTCGTAGGTCTAGATACAGAACAGATAGGAAGAGGTTTGAAATTCCTCTCTGTCTCTATGACTGACGCCCGTGAAGGTAAGGCTTCTTATGCCAAAATATTCAAAGATTTGAATGTAGATGTTACGTCTACAACAGGAAAAGGTAAATCATCTGCTACTGTTCTAAATGAAGTCCTCGCAGCACTCGATAAGATGCCTGACTCTGCAAAGAAGGTCAAAGTAATGAAAGACCTTATGGGCAAGACAGGGAATGAGATGCTACGCCTTCTCATGCTCTCTCACGCACAACGTGAAGAGATAGAGCACATGGATCACATATGGGGGGCACACAAGACAGAAGAGGATAGGGTAAAAGCAAAAGAGTTTGCAGAAGTAATGGCTAAGGTTGGAATTATTGCAGAAGGTATAAAGGCTACTCTAGCTCGTTGGACCATTTCGGCTTTCTTACCGGAATTACAGAATGCAGTCTCTTCTTTCAATCTCTTGAATGAACGCTTTACTCTCTTCAAGTCTGAGGACCCTACTGGATGGGCTGTTATGAAAGGCATGGGAGGAATACTAGCTAATCTATCGGGTATGAAACAGGTATACGACATCATTCATGGTATTTGGGTAGTGATCCGTGAGGGGATCGACGTTGGTGCTGGGAAAGAAACTTGGCTTACACGGCAACTAACTAAGATAAATGAACTATTAGATTCCCTTGGAAAGAAGAGAGCTACTATAGATTCGATTATCAAACTACTTGCTCTAACTCTTCCTGGTGCTGGCACTGCTCTTGGGGCAGTTCACTCCCTTGCAGGTAGAGAAAGTATAATTGCGAAAGAATATGAAGAAAAGAAGAAACAGTTTTATATTGAACATCCTGATGTTTTAGAGAAAGACCAGAGACAAATCTTTGGTGCCGTCCCTCCCTCTCTAGCTCCTGATATGGTCCAAATAGATGCAATAAATATGAACTTCATGTCACCTCTTGCTGGTGGATTCACTGCTGGAGATGTGGAAGCTACTGAGAGGGTAAGAAGAGAAATGCGTAAGATGGCTCAGGAAGTCTTCTCGGCTAAGGCCGCTGCTTCTAAAAAGAAGGGGAAACACTAACTGTGTTAACTATAGACGGAAACGAAATAGACCTAATGGTTAAAGAGGAAGATGTTCATGAATGTTCGGTAACAGAACATCCAACAGAGAGAGGACTTCCCTTCTCTGATAACATACAACAGAAATCACAGAAACTAACTATCGAGGGACTCATTACCAATACTCCTCTAGACCCCTCTCTAAATGTCGCTACTCCCTCTGTTCCAGGTATCCCCCGACTCGATCTCTCTCGTGCGGAAGCTGTCTATCAGACTCTCTGTGATCTCTGGAAAACACCCGCTCTCATCCCTATCAAGACTACTTCTAGAATCTATAACAACATGGCTCTAGTTACTCTCACTTCCTCTCTAGACGATAGAACAGGTAATGGGTTGAGGTTCGTGGGTACTTTCCAGTCAGTAGAGATTGTTGATCTCAAGACTAGTAATGTCGCTGTGAAGACCAAGAGAGGACAGGGCGCAGTCTCACAGGGTGCCGGACACTCTACCCCTTCCGCTCCCTCTCGTCCAACGGGAGGATCCGCACGCTAATGGCTACTCTACAACTACCACTCACTACTAATGGGACATCAGACTACAAGTATTCAATTACCCTTGATGATATAGATTGTTTCCTCCGTTTCAAATGGAACACCCGAGCTACTTCGTGGTTTCTCTATATTTATTCTGCTGATGAAGAATTAATCCTATCTTCTCGGATAGTCCTACAGTCGGATCTTCTCTATCGCTACCACTATGACCCACGTATACCCCCCGGGGTTCTCTGGTTTGCTGATACTGGTCCACTAGCTAACCAAGAGATATCTATCTTTGAAGATTTGGGTAATCGGGTCCTCTGTTACTACAATGAAGTTGCTGTTGGAGAGTAGATTTGAGTCAAGGATATACAACAGATGCAGGTAAACTATTTGGGAGACAATATCTTCTCCAGATTACCGACCCTACAAAACCCGACTCCCCGACTAATACGCTCGATATCACTGGTCTAGATATCTCCTTCAATATCACTCTATCGAAGAAACATGAACCGAATCCCGGTGAATTCCGTATCTACAATCTCAGAGACTCAACCTTTCGTGAACAACATACTATCCGTACAGGAAAACTCCTCACTCTCTCAGTTGGATATGAAGGACTCCTCAAAAGTAGTTCTGGAGTAGAAGAGGGATATCGTACTGTCCCAGCAGAGAGTTCTGCTCCTGCTCTCACTGACTGGATGAAAACTGGTGTTATCTTCCAAGGTGACATTCGTTCTGTAGATTTCATTCATGAGGGTGCAGATTGGTGTACGAAAGTAGAGTGTGCAGAAGGTTCCAAGAAATACTATACCGATTTTGTATCAGTCTCCCGAGCAGGTGGCTCTACAAAGAAACAAGTGCTTCGTGCTATCATACTAGAAGCTGGTTGGGCCACCGATTCAAGAATATCCCGTATCCTTTCCCTTCCTGGATTTGAGAAACTAGACGAGAAATACAATCAAGGTTATTCCTTCTTCGGTAGAGCTTCTGAAGCACTAACAAAACTTCTCTCAGTAAATGGTTACTCATGGTCTTTCCAGGGAGATGAACTAACTATTCTTCCAAAGAAGGGTTATGTACTGGAAGAGATGGTCTTGATAACAAGTTCATCTGGACTCATTGGTTCTCCAGAGAGCACTTCTGCGCAAAAGATTGGTGGGCTCCTACAGAAGAAAGGTGCTGGAAGTAAGAAGCTAAACAAGAAAGCTAATCTAGTTAAATTCAAATCTCTCATTCTCCCAACCCTACGCCCCGGAAGAAAAGTAGAACTAGAATCTATCCACTATGAACGCTCTACTGTCGTACTCAATAAGGTAACCATAGATGGTAACACTTGGGGTGAAGAGTGGACTGCTACTTGTGAAGGTGAGATTATTGGATAGGTCGGTAGTCAGAGGTTACCCGCATGTCGTTAGATGAAGACCCCGAAGATAGTACATTTTCAGAAATACTAGATCTCCAAGAGGCACGTTCCTCATGGAATATGCGTGTCTCATGTCCTGCTAAAATAACTAAATATGACTCTGAAACTCAAATGGCGTCTGTACAACCTCTCTTGAAGACCTTCTACTTTGATGAAGAGAATGAGGAACAGATTGTAATTCCTGAACCTATTATCAATTGCGTTCCAGTTATCTTCCCTTGGGGAATGCTGGCTGATCTCCCTGTGGGGCATGTGGTGTTGCTAGTCTTTTGTGATAGGTCGCTTGATACTTGGTTGGTGGGTGGCGGTATGACTGAACCCATTGATGAACGTTCTCATGACCTGAATGATGCTATCTGTTTCCCTGGACTACTCGACTTTGGACATCCAAGAAAGAAAAGTGATTATCAGGCAGTGACCCTATCCGGTGTCCTCACTACATTTCTAACAGATTTGAAGACCGCTCTTGCTACAGGAACAACTTCAGCAGGACCAGTAACATTCTCTACTCCGCTACCCGCAATCCCTTCCCTGGGCTCTAGCGTGCTTCTAGCGAAGAAGTAGAGAAGAACCCTCACTCTCCCCTTGGGGAAGATACAAACGTGCAACAGAGGGCATTATAGAGCGTTTCAGAGTCATTCCCGGAGGTAACATCAAATGCTTCTCAGTGAATTCCATATATCCTCTTCTGGACCAGTTGTCCTCACTGGAAGAGATGCACTCGGTCTAGCTACTGAACAGACACTTCGGTTTATTCGTGGTGAATGGTTCCTCGATGAGATGGCTGGCGTTCCCTTCGTACAGGATTTCTTTGTAAAGAACCCCAACTTGAACCACTGTAGAGAAGATTTGAGACAGGAGCTTCTTCATTCTCCAGGGATTCTGTCTGTAGAAGAGATTTCTATTGTTCTGGATGCTGCAACAAGACGCGCTAGTGTCAGATTCATTTCTAATGGTACAATCAATGTAACCACTGAAATCACTGCATTTGGTGGAGGTGGTACTTCTACCCCTTCTTCATCCCCTCTCCCCGTGGAACCAGATGCGCCAATCATTCCCTTCTCCCTACATAGACAAGTTCTGTATATGCTCGATACTAATGGTGGGTTCATCAAACTCTGGGATCTCTCCCTTGCTAGATGGTCTTGGGTATATGTCGATAATGCGGAACTCATTCTCTCGGATACCGAACCAACAGGAGTTTAATCTTGACCGCCCTTTGGAAATCCTCAACATCCCCAACAACTGATGAAAAGGCAGCACTCTCCGGTACTGTTGGGAGTCCTTCCGCTACAAATAAATATGTTACAGATGAAGACACAAGATTGAGTACAGTTACAGGTCCAACTGGTCCCTCAGTCACAGGACCAACTGGTGCAGGTGGTGCAGCTTCAACTGTTACTGGTCCAACTGGTAATACAGGACCAACTGGTGCAGGTGGTGCAGCTTCAACTGTTACTGGTCCAACTG
>Ga0182027_10008289_pt1 | contig 15149 bp, 10 predicted proteins | sample 712E1DmetaG_FD_121300 | JGI IMG/M metagenome (GOLD analysis project Ga0182027, IMG submission 121300) | Permafrost microbial communities from Stordalen Mire, Sweden - 712E1D metaG (Illumina Assembly) | ecosystem: Environmental > Terrestrial > Soil > Wetlands > Permafrost | place: Sweden... | reverse complement strand
TTGCTCCTCGGCCAGGGTAGCGGCCAGCGTGCCCAGCCCTACTGGTCCGCCGTCGTACTTCTGGATAATGGCGAGCAGGAGGCGGCGGTCGATTTCGTCGAAGCCGTGGGCGTCCACTTCGAGCATGGTGAGGGCGGCATTGGCGGTGGGGCGGTCGATGGTGCCCGAGCCACGGACCTGGGCGTAGTCGCGGACGCGGCGGAGCAGGCGGTTGGCGATGCGCGGGGTGCCGCGGGAGCGGAGGGCGATCTCGGCGGCGCCGTCCTGGTCGATGGGAATCTGCATCACCTCGGCGGAGCGGGAGACGATGAAGCGCAGCTCCTCTTCCGTATAGAACTCGAGGCGCAGCAGAATGCCGAAGCGCGAGCGGAGCGGTGAACTCAGCAGGCCGGGCCTGGTGGTGGCGCCGATGAAGGTGAAGGGGCGGATCTCCATGACGTGGGTGCGGGCGGCGGGGCCCTGGCCGATGATGATGTCGAGTTTGTAATCCTCGAGGGCGGTGTAGAGTTTTTCTTCGAGGACCGGCTGCATGCGGTGAATTTCGTCGAGAAAGAGCACCTGGCGCTCGCGCAGGTTGGTGAGGATGGCGGTCAGGTCGCCCTGGATCTGGAGGGCGGGGCCGGAGGTTTGCTGGAAGCCGACATCCAACTCATTGGCGATGATGGTGGCCAGGGTGGTTTTGCCCAGGCCGGGAGGGCCGAAGAGGAGGACGTGATCGAGGGCCTCGCCGCGGGATTTGGCGGCTTCGAGGGCGATGGCGAGCTGTTCTTTGGCTTTCGACTGGCCGATGAACTCGCGCAGCCAGCGGGGGCGCAGTTTCAGTTCAAAGCCCTGCTCCTCGTCGGCGCGCGCGGCGCTGACGAGACGTTCGGGGGTATTGTCGCGGGCGATGGCCATGCTGAGGAGAGTTTAACGGCTGTTGGCCGGCAGGGGCAACGTGTGGCTGCCTGGAGTCCGGTGTTCCGTCCAAGGCGTGATCGACCCCCGTGCCGGTCCGGCCGAGACGGATTTCGGATTGACACGCGAGCCGCCCGGCGATATGCTCATTTAGCATATCTTTCAACCAAACTGCGTAAGAATTGCTGGAGCGATGGGTCATGGATCGGCTTGAGCGAGTTGGCTGAAAGCGCGAGGAGACCAACGATGTTCGATCGTTTTCGCCTGGGCACACTGTTGTTCATCTGCCTTGTCGTGCCGTTTATCGGTTGCGGCAGCTCTACCGAGGCAGATTCGATTCTGGTTTCGCCTGCGACCGTGAGCTTTGGGGGGGTAGGCCTCACTGCGCAGCTTACGGCCACGGCGACCATCGGCCATGGAAATCATCCCTCGACCACCCAGGATGTGACAAACCTGGTGACCTGGACCACCGGCTCCGCGAACGTGGCAACAGTCAGTGCTTCCGGGCTCGTCACCTCGACTGGCCCAGGCAGCATACAGGTCACGGCCAGCATGAATGGGTTCACCGGACTTATTTCCTCCAACTCTACCGTCACGGTGACTGTAAGCGGAGGCGGAGGCGGAGGCACAAACACGGATGTGACTTCGCTTACCATCATTCCCGGCGCTCAATCGGTGGCGTCGCCGAATGACACCAGCCAATTCATCGCGATTGGAACGACTGCATCGGGAACTACGAAAAACCTGACCAGCCAAGTCGCCTGGAGTTCAAGCAGCATCCAGATTGCCACGGTTTGTACCGCCGGTTCTCCCGCTCCCTGCACTGCATCTACTGACGGGCTTGCCACGGCTATGGGTCAGGGCAATACGACGATTACTGCCCTCTACACGAATGTCGCCGACCAAACCGTGGTGACGGGCACGGCGACCTTCACGGTTGTCGGCGGAGTATCGGAGCAAATCACCGCGCTTTCCATCATTCCGGGCTCGCTTGCGCTGTCAGCAACGGGTCAACCCGGCCAGTTTATTGCGCTGGGCACTTCTGGAAGCACTGGTCTTAAGGAGAATGTGACAAACTCGCAGCAGCTTGCGTGGAGTTCCAGCATTCCATCGTATGCCACGATCGCGACTTATCCTGCTGCTAATGCCGGCCAAGCCGCGGGGGTGAGTCCGGGCACAACCAACATCACGGCCCAATGGACGAACCCCGCCAGCGGCAGCAATCCCAGCAACGTGGTGACAGCTACAGCGTCCGTCTCGGTGACAACTACAGCCGCGGCGGAGCCTCTGCTGTCGATCACCGTTTTGCCGGCCTCGCTTACAACCGATAATTTGGAGGGTAACGGGCAGTTTCTCGCGTACGGAACCTTCTCGACCGCTCCAACCGTGATGGACATCACTAACGGGGTCAATCACAATGGTTTCACTAGCCCAGTCACTTGGATCTCCGCCGCCCCCGATATCTTCCCGGTCAACTCCTATGGGGCTCCGGGAGCCACCGCCGGACTTGTTACCGCCGAGGGCTCCGGAAATGCTGTCATCTATGTTACAGCGCCGAACCCGGACGGCACTCTCGTTTACAGCCCAGCCGTGACGTTCAATTGCCCCTACGTACCACCCACCTACTCCGGCACCCCCCCCGTTATGACCAACGTCGGTACGTGTAATGAGTACACGATAGCGCCAGGACTACTGGTGACGCTGACCGTCTATAACGCGGGCTTGAACACCACCAACTGGCTGGTCACCGCTCCTTCCGCCACGAATACGCCGGATGTCATCCATTGCGGACCCGGTTCGGCCTCTGGCGGCTCCGTATGCATGGCGACCTACCCCGTAGGCACCACCGTGACCTTGACCGCAACCCAAAACTCAGCGGATCCAGGGCCACAAGGGACATTCGGCGGATGGTCCTGGAACTGCGAAAATACGGCGCCCGTCACTGCAGCCGGACCAAATTCCTGCACGGTTTATCTTGGAGCGATCGACCCCATCACCACTATTCCTTCCTCCAACGTATCCGTTGGCGCCGTCTTCAACTGATCTCCCAACCATGAGCACGAAAGCCGCTCTTCGGGGCGGCTTTCTTGCGTTTGCAGGCAAAAGTTCAGGATTGCCGAGGAGTTTCACCCGCCGCTTGCAGACCCGCAGAGAGGTGGAGGCAGAGTGCGGCAAGTGCGGGGACGGGCGTTTAGACTGGAAACTGTTCATAGAGCATGATGACCCACCGGTTCGGAATCCTTCGCCGCTTCCACTTCAATCTGCCGCAGCGCATTGCGGCGGGGCTGCTGGCGATTTTTCTCATCCAGGGGCTGTGGCTCACCGGCCACCAGACGCTTACCGATCGCGATTACCAATATGCGCGGTGCGGGCGCGAGACGTGGGAGCGGCCATCGCCGCTGGCCGGCTACTTTACCACCTGCGGCAATATTCACGACGGGATTCTGGCCTACCGGCTGGCGGGGCTGCCGTTGACGCTGAACCTGATGGCGGAGCGGGGGCTGGACCTGTTCCGCAAGCCCGAGGACCGGGTGGTGCAGGCCGGGGTCCCCACGGACAGGTCTTCGTCCGTGGGGTGGGAGGCCGGGGTCCCCACGGACAGGTCGTCGTCCGTGGGGTGGGAAGCCGGGGGTGAGCTGAGCAGTTGGGAGCTGCGCCACCAGCTTACGCACATTCTGCTGCTGCTGCGGCTGCCATTCCTGCTGGCCGGGTGCCTGCTGGGCGCGGGCCTGTGGTGGGTGACGCGGCGGCTTTACGGCAATCTGGGCGGTTATACGGCGCTGGCGCTCTATTGCTTTTCTCCCGCGGTGCTGCGGGCCTGCGTGGCGCCCAATGCGGAGGTGCTGGCGGCGCTGGGGGTGTATGGCGGCGTGTACACCTGCATTGGCGTGGCCCATGCCATGCAGGGGCCCAGGCGCAAATGGCGGCCGCGGATCGTGCTGCTGACGGCGGCCTTTGGGCTGGCGGCGGCCTCGCACATTGCCGCGCTGCCGGTGGTGACGCTGCTGGGGCTGGCGGCGATGCTGTGGGTGGCCGAGGGACGCCGAGCCCAAGTGCTGCCGGTGGTGTTGGTGGCCGTGGCCGGGGCGCTGGTGCTGGTATTTGCCTGCTACGGGTTTTCGCCGGATGCTTTCAGTTATGTTTTCCGCTCGGCGGCGGGGTTTCTGTGGGTTTCCATGGACCCGGCGAGACGGTTCTTTTCCGCGCTGCCGAACGCCGGGATCACGGTGGCAACGGCTGGGGCCCTGGTGCTTTATCTGGGGATCGGGAAGTCGCGGTACTTTGGCAACACGGCGCCGTTGGTGTGCGCGCTGGTTTTGATGGTTCTCGTCATGACGGGAGTTCTGGGGAGCCCCTGGCTGTGGGCGCTGCCGTTTCTGCTGACGTTTGTGGGCGGGGTATTCGCCGACGCCTACGAAGGGGCGCGGGGACGGCTCGTGCTGGGCGCCGCCGGAGCCATTGTGCTGCTACAGGCGGTCTTCTGCGTGCTGAGTCTGCCGGGGTTGCTGTAGAGGCCGGAAATCCGGGTTGAGGCTGAGGCTTTTCTGGCCTGTAGCGGAGGAAAAAGGGGGCAAAAGGAGGGCCGGCAACGGCGTCAAATTTAAGGCCAAAACCGGGTGCGCGGCCTGAGCTTTCGGGGGCTTCTGAGCAGGTGTCCTAAAGAAGCTATAAAATCAAGCAATATAAGGACTTATTTGTCGGCGATGCCCTTGCTGAAACCGCCTTTGCACGCGTAAAATAGAAGCACAGCCCGCGGACCCCGGCCCCGCTTTCACCGGATCCTTTCTGCCGCCTTCCGGCGGGCCTGAAAAACCCTATGGCAGACGATCAAAATCCCCAACTCCCTCTCGAAGGTGGAACACCGCCCAACAGCGGCACGAACCTTATTCCTATCAACATTGAAGAGGAGATGCGCCGCTCCTATCTCGACTACTCGATGTCGGTGATCATCGGGCGCGCGTTGCCGGATGCCCGCGACGGGTTGAAGCCCGTGCACCGGCGCGTGCTCTACACGCTGAGCGAGATGGGCCTGGAGCACAACAAGAAATACGCCAAGTGCGCCAAGGTGGTGGGCCAGGCGATGGGTGTGTACCATCCTCACGGCGACTCGGCCATCTACGACACACTGGTGCGCATGGCGCAGCCGTTTACGTTGCGCTATACGCTGGTGGACGGGCAGGGGAACTTCGGATCTGTGGACGGCGATCCGCCGGCGGCGATGCGTTACACCGAGTGCCGCTTGATGCGGATTGCCGGCGAGATGCTGGCCGACATCGAGATGGAGACGGTGGACTTCGTGCCGAACTACGACGAATCCACCTTCGAGCCGACGGTGCTGCCGACGCGCATTCCCAACCTGATTGTGAACGGATCGAGCGGCATCGCGGTGGGCATGGCGACCAACATTCCGCCGCACAACCTGACCGAGGTGGTGAACGCGGCTATTGAGCTGGTCAAGAATCCGAACGCAGGGCTGGCCGAGGTGCTGAAGCACGTGCAGGGGCCGGACTTCCCGACCGGCGGGTTCCTGTACGGCAAGAGCGGCATTCCGCAGGCGTACAAGACGGGACGCGGGCGGTTCATGATGCGGGCCAGGGTGGCCACGGAGAACCTGACCAAGGAAAAGCAGGCGATCATCGTCACCGAGATTCCGTACCAGGTGAACAAGTCGAAGCTGATCGAGCGGATTGCCGAACTGGTGAACGACAAGATTGTGGACGACATCAGCGACGTGCGCGACGAGAGCGACCGCGACGGAATGCGGATTGTGATCGAGCTGAAGCGCGGCGCGCAGCCTGAGATTGTGCTGAACCAGCTCTACAAGCACACCCAGATGCAAGAGAGCTTCTCGATGATTTTCCTGGCCGTGCTGAACGGGCAGCCGCGGGAGCTGGGACTCGATCAGGCGATTCGGTGCTTCATCGATCACCGCATCGACGTGGTGCAGCGGCGGACGGTCTTCCTGCTGCGCAAGGCGCGCGAGCGCGAGCACATTCTGGAAGGCTACAAGATCGCGCTCGACAACCTGGATACGGTGATCCGCATTATTCGCGCTTCGGGTTCGAGGGTGGAGGCTCGCGAGAATCTGTATGCGTGGGGCAAGGGCACGGAGATCGTTGTCACGCTGGACCGGGAGCGGCTGACGCACGAGGAACGCGGGCTGACGCTGCGCCAGATCGATGCGATTCTCGAGTTGCAGCTCTACCGGTTGACCCAGCTCTCCATCGACGAACTGCTGAACGAGTTGAAGCAGGTTCGCGAGAGGATCGCCGAATTAGAGTCGATTCTGGCCAGCGAGAAGAAGCTGCGCGCGGTGATCGTGAAGGAGTTGGAAGAGGTTCGCGACAAATATGGCGATGCGCGCCGCACGCAGATTGTGGACGAGAGCGCCGAGTTGCAGCTTGAGGATCTGATCGCCGACGAGCAGGTGGCAGTGACGGTGAGCCACCAGGGCTACCTGAAGCGGACGCCGATCTCGATCTATCGCCAGCAGCGGCGCGGCGGCACGGGGCGCACGGGCATGAAGACGCGCGAGGAGGATTTCGTTGCGCAATTGATCGTGAACTCGACGCACGCATTTCTGTTGTGCTTTACCAACACCGGGCGGGTGTACTGGCTGAAGGTGTATGAGATTCCCGACGTGAGCGCGGCGGGCAAGGGCAAGTCGATGCAGAGTCTGCTCGATTTGCAGCAGGGCGAAAACGTTCGCGCCATTCTGCCCGTGCGCGACCTTGAGGAAGAGGGCAAGTTCATCTTCTTTACCACGCAGAAGGGCACGGTGAAGAAGACGCCGCTCAAGGACTTCAGTAACGTGATGTCCCGCGGCATCATCGCCATCGGCATCGATGAGGGCGATGAGCTGGTCAAGGCGCGCATCACCGACGGAAGCCAGATTGTTTTTCTGGCCACGCATCTGGGGCAGGCCATCCGCTTCGACGAGAACGATGTGCGCTCCATGGGCCGCCCCGCCTACGGCGTGCGCGGCATCGACCTGGCCAAGAACGATTATGTAGTCGGCGTTGCGATTACGCCCAAGGAGCATGAGCCGGGCGAGTACCGCATTCTTGCGGTCACTGAAAACGGTTTTGGCAAGCGCACCGACGTGGAGCAGTACCGGTTGCAGACACGTGGCGGCAAGGGTGTGAAGAACATGAACGTGACTCCGCGCATCGGCCGCGTGAACACGATTCAACTGGTGGACGACACGTCGGAGCTGATGGTCATCAGCCAGTTCGGCAAGATCATCCGCATCGACACCAAAACCATTCGCGCCGCCGGCCGCGCCACCCAGGGCGTCCGCCTCTTGAACCTGGAGCCGGAAGACAAGGTGGCCGCCGCCGTCATCATTCCGCCGGAAGAGCTCAACGGCAACCACGACGAGCCAACGCTGTTGCAGTAGGATTGCGCGTCCAGCGGTACGCCCAGGTCGCAAATGCGAAACCTGGGCGCCCTGCCATGAAGAGACTCACAGCTTCTTCAGCTTTGCCTCCAGATCCGGGATGTAACTGACCTGCGCGTCGGGCTCGAGTTGGCGGGCGGAGGCGATGGCGGCTTGCCAGGCTGTGCGGGCTTCGTCTTTTTTGCCGAGGGCGGCGGCGATGTCGCCCAGCGCAGTCTGGCTGACGATCTCCTCGGGGTCGATGGCTACGGCTTCAAGGGCAAGAGGCAGGGCCTCGGCAGGCTTGCCAGTGGCCAGCAGTTTGTATGCATGCTGGGCACGGCTGAGGGCGGCGGCCTGGTTAACTTGAAAAGTGCCGCGATAGACCAGCACGCCGTAGTCGATCATCTCGTCTGGCTTGAGCGATTGGAAGACGGTGTAGGGATTCATGCGGGCGCTGGGCCACTCGCAGCCGCTCAGGTCGCCGGCGCTGATGAGCACAGTCCCGTGGATCTCAGGCGGAACGATGTCTGACCCGCCGAGCCAGAAGGTATCAGGAGTGGGCATGGCCTGGCAGCGGATCCCGTAGACTGCCGGGTCCACCTCTGGCCGCGCGAAGTAAGCGAACCAGCACTCCTCGCCGGGGTGACGGTCCTGCCACTCCTTGACTTGAATGAGCTGCTGCGCCCAATCCACGTTGGCGTCGCTGAGCAGGTTGTGGACGTTCTTCGGTCCGCCCCAGGCTTCGTTAGCGTAGGCGATGTAATTGGGAAAGACGGTGAGCGCGGAGACGATGTGGGCGAGGACCAGAGCTGCCCCAACCCATGCCCAGCGCCTGCTGTATGCGGCCAGGGCAACCACGCCACCGCCGGCCAGAATGGCCGCAAGTATATAGATCGGCAGGATGTGGCGGGCGCCGATGTTCATTCCCGCCAGGATGGCGACAGCCAGGTAAACAGCCGAGGGCAGCAGGATGAAGGCCAACTCGCGGCCCTTGCTTAGGCGACCGGTGAGGATGGCGAAGGCAGCCAGCGCAACCAGAGCCAGCATGCCGAGGGTGGTTTTGATGAGGATGACGGCGGGGAAGTACCACCATTGCCCGTGGGCGTAGACCTTGCCGAAGATGAAGGTGGGATAGAACTCGGCCATGCGTTTTACATCGACGAGTCCCACCAGGTAGGACTCGGGCAGCAGATGCAGGCGGGCAATGGCGAGAACGGCCGTGGAGTTGAAATGACTGAGCGGCGCAGCATAGTCCGCCAGGGAGGTGCTCAGCGCCAAACCGGCTGGCCGCGCGGCGTAGCGAAAGCCATAGAAGCTCCACAGCACGAGGACACCTACGACGACGATGGCCGCAAAAGCGCGTCCGAGACGTAGCGCAAGCCGTCCGCGGCTGCCTTTGGGCGCGGTCAGAATCTCCCAGCCGATGAGCAGCAGCAGCATGGGCGCCAGCAGAATCCCGGAATGCTTGGTGGCCAGCAGGAGACCGGCAGCGATGCCAGTAATGAGCAAGCGGATGAGGGAGGGTTGCTTCACGTATCGATAGAAGGCATATACGCCGGCCAGAAAGAAGAGCGTGACGCCGATGTCGGTGGTGACCAGTGCCGAGTGGGCCAGGATGTTGGGATCGAAGACGGCCAGCACCAGAGCGATGAGCGCGGCGGGCGTGCCAAACCACTCGCGTGCGGCAATGAAGACCAGGAGCGAGAGCGCCAAAGCCAGCAGCCCGGCGGTGAGCCTCATGCGAAAGACGAGCCGTTGGCTTGCACCATCGTTGCGGGCCAAAAAATCGCGGCCGTCAATGTAGGCTTCGGTCTTGAAATCGCGGTTCTGCAGCGGCGGGGTCCACAGGTTCCGGCCGAGCAGGGGCAGCGCGGCCAGCAGCTTGACCAGCGGCGGGTGCTCGGGATTAAGGCCGTAGTCGCCGGTGTGAACCATCATGTAGCCGGCGAAGATGTGATCGTCTTCGTCGAAGGTGAGCGACTCTCGATGGACGACGAGAGCTATCTGCGTTGCCTGCACGGCCAGCAGAGCGATGACTGCGAGCCAGACCCATCTTCTTGGAACCCTCACGGCGGTTGGTGACTCCTTGATTTTGTGTACGCCAACCATTGTAGATGGTTACGCATGTGAGGGACATCGGGCGCTGAGTGGCCGGCTTCCAGACCGCCAATTATCAGACAAAGGCGCACCTTCGCGGGTACTCGGAATGGGGGCCGGATGGGCTTACACTGAAGTTGCTCTGGATTCTCCGCACACTCCTCATGTTGCGGACTATGTTTATTGTTCTTGTGCTGGCTGCGCTTTCTGTGACTTCAGCCAACGGTTCGCCGGTTCCCCCGGCGAAGACCCACAAGAGCGCCCCGGCCGCGGCGATCTCCCACAAGAAGACGCAACACAAGGCAGCCCATGCGATTGGGCGGGCGACTGGACACCTGGCACGGGCAGCTGGGCGCGAGATTGGCCACGCAGCCTTGCGCAAAGAGCGGGCGAGCGGGAAAACGCGCACGAAGCTGCCTGAGCAGCGGTCCCGGTCTCGTCAAACCAGAAAAGCAAATCAGGCCAGAGAGGCAAAGAATCCGTCGAGAATCGCTGAGCATTCCACCAGAAAGACAGAAACTGCGTCCAGAACGGCTGAACTTCCCGCCAGTGAGGCAGAGATTGCCAAAGCCGAGGCAGAGGTTCCCGTGAGCGAGACTGAGGTTCCGGCCATCGAGGCAGAGATTGCCCCCAGCGAGGCAGAGATTTCTTTCATGGAGACAAAGGCGCCTGGCCGGCAGGCGGTGAGTAAGCCCGTTTCGCTGCACGGGAGGCGGGCGGTGGTGCCGCCGCCGTTGGTTGGGTCGCATGAGTCGCTGGCGCGGCAAAACGAGAAGTCGGAGGCCGACAACCTGGAGCGGATCGAAGATGAAGACGATCTGGCGGATCGCATTGCCCGAAAGCTGCTGGTGCCGGTGCCGGCCTCCGCGGCGCTGACCGTGAATGGAAACCTGCCCGAAAACCACCGCTACTGCCGGCCGTGGACGGCAAGCTTTCTCACCGACCTGACACGCGCCCATGCGGCCCAGTTTCACCGGCCGCTGGAGGTCAGCTCGGCGGTGCGAACCGTGGACTACCAGAAGCGGCTGATGGGAATCAACGGGAATGCGGCGGCGGCGGAGGGCGACATCGTGAGCCCGCATGTGACGGGGGCGACCATCGACATTGCCAAGCAGGGGCTGAGCCGGCAGGAGGTGGGCTGGATGCGGAGCCGGCTGCTGGCGCTGGAACAGGCCGGGAAGATCGACGTGGAGGAGGAGTTCCAGCAGTCCTGCTTCCACATTACCGTCTACAAAAGCTACGTGCCGCCCGTGCCGGCGCACAGGACCGGGCCGCAAAAGACCGGACAAGGCAGGGCCGGACAGCGCAAGCGAGCACAACCCAGGACGGAGCCGCAAACGCCCGATACGCTTGCCGAGATTGCTTCGCGGGGGCGGTAGAGGCTGGGCTTCCGCCGGCTCCCGGCGCGTAAATGGAAATTGATTGGGTCTTTTGCGCCATATCAGGGTACAATCGCGGGCAAAGCCGAAAGAGGCTTAGCGAAAGGCGGAATCATGAGCGATCTGGAAGTTCAATCTGTGGCCGGGTCACCCCCCGGGGGCTCCGGTCTCAGCCAATGGCAGCGCGTTGCGAACATATTCTCCGCGCCGTCGAAGACCTTTGAAGACATCAAGCGCGGCAACAGGAGCTGGTGGCTGCCGTTGATCATTATTGCAGTGGTCGGCTACATCCTGTTTGCGGCCGTCGCACTCAAAATTGGCGTACAGCAGGTGGTGGACAACCAGATTCGGCTCGATCCGAAAGCCGAAGAGCGGATGGCGCAGGCGTCGCCGGCACAGCGCGAGATGTCGGCCAAGATATCCCTGCAAGATATCCCTGTACGTCACCGAGGGAGTATTCATTGCCAATCCGGCTTTTGTGTTGGGGGGCGTTGCCCTTTTGTCGCTCGGTCTATGGGGCACAATTAACTTCGTCTTTGGCGGAAAGGCCACCTACGGCAGCATCTTTGCCGTATGGATGTTTGCGAGTCTGCCGTCCATCATCAAGACCTTATTGGGGACAGTCGTGATCTTCGCGGGGACCGCGCCGGAGTCGTTCAACATCAAGAACTTCGCGCCCACGAACCTGGGGGCTTTTTTGAATCCGGTGGAGACCAACAAGGTGCTCTACTCGTTGGCGAGTTCATTGGACGTGGTGACCATCTGGACGCTCGTGCTGCTGGGGATTGGAACCGCGATTGTGGCGCGGGTCAAGCGCAGCTCCGGATACATCGCGGTCTTCGGATGGTGGGCGATTTTTGTGCTGATCGGCGTCTGCTGGGCGGCGATCACCGGCTGATGCCGCGGTCGGTTCTGAAATGCAAACAGCGCGGACCCCAATGGGATTCGCGCTGTTTATTTTAAGCGGATCTGCGGGCGCTATTCCGTCCAGCGCCGCAGGATGAGGGTGGCGTTGATGCCGCCGAAGCCGAAGGAGTTGGAGAGGGCTATGTCGAAGCTGTGGGCGATGGCCTTGTTGGGCACGTAGTCCAGGCGGCACTCGGGGTCGACGTTGTCGAGATTGATGGTGGGCGGAAGCTGCTGGTTGATCAGCGCCAGCACGGAGATGCCGGCCTCGAGTCCGCCCGCGCCGCCCAGCAGGTGGCCGGTCATGGACTTGGTGCCGCTGACTTTGAGCTTGTGGCTGAGGGCGTGCTCGCCAAAGACCACTTCGATAGCCCGCGACTCGTTGCCGTCGCCGGCGGGGGTCGCGGTGGCGTGGGCGTTCACATAGCCCACCTCTTCCGGGGCGATGCCGGCGTCTTTGAGGGCGGCCCTCATGCTGCGCTGAGCGCCCTGGCCCTCGGGGGCGATGCCTGTCATGTGATGGGCGTCGGCGCTCATGCCATAGCCGATCACCTCGGCCAGAATCTTTGCGCCGCGAGCTTTGGCGAACTCCAGTTCTTCTAAAACGAGGATGCCGGAGCCCTCGCCGATCACAAAGCCGTCGCGGTCCTTGTCAAAGGGGCGGCTGGCGCGGGTGGGCTCGGCGTTGCGGGTAGAGAGCGCGCGCATGGCCGCAAAACCGCCCACCGACAGCGGTGTGACGGAGGCCTCCGCGCCGCCGGCGATCATCACATCCGCGTCGCCGTGCAGGATCATCCGCACCGAGTCGCCGATGGCGTTGGCAGAGGTGGCGCAGGCCGTGGAGGTGGCCGAGATGGGGCCTTTGGCTCCGTAGCGGATGCTGATCTGGCCGGCCGCCATATTGACGATGACCGCGGGAATGAAGAAGGGCGAGATCTTGCGCGGGCCGCCCTGGAGCAGGTTGGAGTGCTCGCGCTCGATGATCTCAAAGCCGCCGATGCCGGAGCCGATGAAGACGCCCACCCGGTCGGCAATCTCCGGGGTAATCTCCAGGCCGGACTGAGCGATGGCTTCCTGCGTGGCGGCGAAGGCAAAATGGATGAAGCGGCCCATCTTGCGCGATTCTTTTTTGTCCACGAAGTCGAGCGGGTCAAAGTTCTTGACCTCGGCGGCGAAGGTGACCGGGAAGCCGGTGGTATCGAAGCCCTGAATGGGCCCCATGCCACTGGCGCCGGCCAGGAGTTGCCGCCATACTTCGGGAGCGGTGTTGCCCACACCGCACACCAGCCCCAGGCCGGTGATAACGACTCTGCGGCTCAAAGGCTACTTGCCGCCTTTCGCGTTCTTCTCAATGTAGTCGATCGCGTCCTTGACGGTCTTGATCTTCTCGGCGTCTTCGTCGGGAATCTCCAGGTCGAAGGCCTCCTCAAACTGCATCACCAGTTCGACCACGTCCAGCGAATCGGCGCCCAGATCCTCCTGGAAGCTGGCGCCGGGGGTCACTTCGGCTTCGTCCACCTGCAACTGCTCGACGATGATCTGCTTAACCTTCTCTTCAACGGCCATGCGTGCTTCTCCTCGTGTTTTTTCGGAACTTGGGAATCTCTCCGGGGCTGCCCTATTCAGGTTCCGCTTGCCTACAATACCGGCTCGTGGCAGGGGAACACAACCATCGCGCCGAAAAAAATGCGCATGGCCCCGAAACTCCAAGTCTACCGGGCGGGTGGGGGTGTGTAAAGGCCGCAACAGGAGTCAGGGATCAGGGAACAGAAATACGGAGTATTCGCGCTGAAAATGCACAGGCGGAAGGCGTATATTAGGCGAAGAGGGCTTTTGCAATGGGAATCTCTGCCGTCGTCTTCGCGCTTGTTGCCGTTGCCGTATTTTTCTTTGGGCTTTGGGTGGGATTCCGCCAAGGCCGCGCAGGCGCTCAGAGCCAGCTCGATAGTGAAGAGAAAAAGTATGCACAATTGAAGGCCGGCCTCGACGCGGCATTCAAGGGAGCCGCCGCCGATGCTCTTCGCGCCAACACGGAGTCATTCCTGGCGCTTGCGAAGCAGCAACTTGGAGGACAAACGCGCGAGGCAGAGCTGACATTGGAAGCCAAGGAACTGGCGATCAAGAATCTGGTGGACCCTCTTGGAGCCGCGCTCAAGGCGCTCGATGAGCAGGCCCGCGCCATGGAGACGCAGCGCTCGGGTGCCTACTCTAAGGTGGAAACCCTCGTCGAGAACATGCAGAACTCGATTCCCGCGTCGCTCAACGCGCTGAAAAACGAGACGGCGCAGTTAATCACGGCCTTGCGTGCTCCCAAGACGCGCGGCAACTGGGGCGAGTTGCAACTGAAGCGCTGTGTGGAGTACGCCGGAATGGTGCAGTACTGCTCTTTTTCCGAGCAGGTTACAGCGCGTGACGAAGATGACAAGATGCTGCGCCCGGACATGACCATCCAACTTCCGAATGGCCGCGAAATCGTGGTCGATGCCAAGACTCCCCTGGATGCCTTTCTCGATGCCAGCGGCGCCCCGGACGCAGCCACACAAACGCTTCGCTTTGCCGCTCATGCGCAGCGCGTAAAGGCGCATCTGAAAGATCTGTCGAGCAAAGCCTACTGGAAGCAATTCGAGAAGGCTCCCGATTTCGTCGTTTGTTTCCTGCCCAGTGAAGCATTATTCAGCGCGGCGCTCGAAGCCGACCCGTCTCTCATCGAATTCAGCGCGCAGAACCATGTGGTGATGGCCACGCCGACAACATTGATTGCCCTGTTGCGCGCAGTCGAGTTTGGATGGCAGCAATCGGAGATCACTAAGAACGCGAAAGCTATTCACGAGATGGGCCGGAAGATTTACGAAAAGCTGGTGGTCGCGCAGGTGCACGTTACGAGGCTCGGGAATGCAATCGGCAACAGCGTCGATTACTACAACAAGTTTCTCGGTACTATCGAGGGCAAGGGCGGGGTGTTCTCGTACGGGCGGCAGCTAGGCGAACTGGCTCACTCCGATGGGGAGTTGGCGGAGATCGCGAAGCTGCAACCCGAGGTGAGAGAGATGGAGTCGCAGGAGTGGTCGCAGCCGTTGTTGGCCATTGCTGCCAGCGATTCGGAGTCCAATGCGTCGGAGGGTTAGCCTAATTCCCCAAACGCCTCCCTCATCCGCTTCCACGTCGTTTCCAGCTCTTCGGGCAGGATACGGGTTTCGGCGACGGTGGTCATGAAGTTGGTGTCGCCGGCCCAGCGGGGCATGGCGTGGAGGTGGAGGTGGCCGGCGACACCGGCTCCGGCGGCCTGGCCGAGGTTCACTCCAAAGTTGAAGCCGTGCGGGCGGTAGAGCCGTTCGAGCGCCTGCTCGATGCGCTGGGCCATATCGATGAGTTCATGGGCGGCATCGGCGGGCAGGGCGGCGAGGCGGTCGAGGTGGGCGTAGGGCATCACCATCACGTGGCCGGAGGTGTAAGGGAAGGCGTTGAGGCAGATAAAGCAGTGCTTTCCT